>ERZ772872.2279-NODE-2279-length-15835-cov-3.068948_pt1 | contig 15835 bp, 7 predicted proteins | sample MGYA00512132_ERZ772872 | MGnify/ENA primary metagenome ERZ772872 (study PRJEB29015, sample SAMEA2737724) | human gut metagenome | biome: human gut; feature: human-associated habitat; material: faeces | place: China | collected 2012 ...
TCTCAATTACCGTTCGGACGAAATCGAAAATAAACTGCGCAGTGAAAATATATTCCGTTTTCCTTTCTTCCGGCTGAATGTCGGCGGAAACCTCGAATATGCGACCTACACCAATCGTACATACCAGAAACAGTTCACCACGATCCCCAGAGTGATCAACTATCACACAGATCTAGGACTTTTGAAATGGGGGCTTTATGCCACAGCCATATACGAAAGCGACAACGAGCGTTTCACTGCTTCTTTAGGAGTACGGGCGGATGCCAACGACTATTCGCCGGAGATGAACAACCTCCTGGATCAACTCTCGCCCCGTCTCTCCCTTTCCTACCGTTTGTTTGGAGCGGTCTATCTGAACGGAAGCATCGGCAGATATTACGAATTGCCACCTTACACGGTTCTAGGATTCAAAGACAATCAAGGTAATTACCTGAATAAAGCCAACCACCTGACTTATATCCGAAGCGACCAGGCAGGACTCGGACTGGAGTATCGCCCTTCCTCGTATCTGAAATTCTCGGCAGAAGGTTTTTACAAGAAATACGACCAATACCCGATGTCATTAGTCGATAGTATTCCACTCGCCTCCAAAGGTACGGACTACGGGGTTTTAGGAAACGAAGCAGTCAACTCGACTGCCACCGGAAGAGCATACGGCCTCGAACTTACCGGCCGGTGGTATAATTATAAAGGGCTGACTTTTATCTCTTCCTACACCTATGTACGGAGCGAATTCAAGGATGGACGCGGGAGCGGAAAATACATTCCGTCAGCTTGGGACAACCGCCATCTCTTTACATTCAGCGGGACCTACGCACTGCCTAAAAACTGGGATATCGGAGCCAAACTAAGAGTTGTGGGCGGTGCGCCCTATACCCCTTACGATGTTGAAAAAAGTAGCCTGGTCGAAGCTTGGGACGCCAGCGGCAGTCTCTATTACGATTACAGCCGCTTCAACAGCGAACGGTTAAAACCTTTCACCCAACTGGATATCCGGATAGACAAGACCTTCTATCTGAAAAAGTTCATGTTGGGGGCCTATATTGACATTCAGAATATTCTGAATTCCAAATATAAAGAACAGGATGTGTATATCAAAACAGGTAAAATCCTAAATCCGGACGCACCTCTCGACCAACAACGATATGAACTAAAACCTGTAGAACGACGTACCGGGACCCTATTACCCAGCATAGGACTCATGATCGAATTTTAGAAAAGTGTTGATTTATGTAAGCTTATACCAAATAATTCCTATTTTTGCATGCGGGATTCAAAAGGAATCTATTTGGGAGTTTAGAATAATATTTACTTAATGGGCAAATCATCAGACTACAAAGTAATGTACAGATGGCTATTTTTTTTCACTGTCATATGCCTACTCTTCACATGCCGGGTCCATGCTGATGAAAATAACCCTATCCTGATCATCAGCTCTTACAATCCCGACACACGCAATACGACGCAAAATATTTCCGAATTCATGGAAGAGTATAAGAAACAGGGGGGAAACTCGCCTGTCGTAATCGAGAACATGAACTGCAAAAGCCTGCCCGAAGCTCCCCTCTGGAAGGAAAGAATGCGTAAACTGCTGAACAAATATCAGGGAGAAAACAGCCCTAACCTGATCGTTATACTCGGACAAGAAGGATGGGCCTCCTACCTTTCTCAAGATGACAGCATAATCCGAGATATTCCGATACTTTGCGGCATGGTCAGCCGAAATGCCGTCTTATTACCTGACAGTAATATAAACGTAGCGGAATGGACTCCCGAAAGTGTAAATGTAGAAGACCTGAAAAACAAGAGAAGAAACCTGGCTGGATTCGTCTACAACTATGATATCAAAGCCAATATAGAACTGGTCCGGAAATTGTATCCGAGCACCAAACATTTTGCCCTTATCACAGACAACAGCTATGGCGGTATTTCTCTCCAAGCCCTGGTAAAAAAGGAAATCGGCAAAATAAAGGGGATAGACTTCATCCCTTTGGACGGGCGTAAGAACGACATCTATAACATCATCGAGGAGATCAAGCAGTTACCCCCGCAAAGCATCATTCTTCTGGGAACCTGGCGTGTAGACGTCAATGACGGATACTATGTCGGCAACGCAACTTACACCATGATGTTGGCAAATCCCAAAGTACCGGCATTTTCACTGACTTCCATCGGGCTGGGGCATTGGGCAATCGGAGGCTGTATACCCCAATACCGCTCCATAGGAAAAGATCTGGCCCGTCAGGCTCTCCACCTTTTAAAGGAACATCCTGAAAAATTGGACACAGAAACAATTCCGAACCTATATACATTCGATGCCAAGAAACTGAAAGAAAGGCACATCTCGACAAAAGAACTGCCTCCTCATTCCGTATTTATTAATACCGAAGTGGGATTATTCGTCCAATATAAATTTGAAATCCTATTGTTGGTCGCAATCGTGTTGTTACTGTTCCTGATCATGGTGCTTTACTTTTACCTGCGCACCAGCAAGCTGAAAAATAAATTACTGATCCTGATCGACAAACAGAAAGAAGACGAAATAGAACTGAGAAAAGCCAAAGACAAGGCAGAAGAATCCGACCGTTTGAAATCGGCTTTCCTGGCCAATATGAGCCATGAGATCCGTACGCCGCTGAATGCAATTGTCGGTTTCTCCAACCTGCTGACCATGGCGGAGGACGAAGAGGAACGGAATGAATATATCAATATCATCAGCAGCAACAATGAATTGCTCCTGCAACTAATCAACGATATCCTGGACGTAGCCAAAATCGAGGCCGGCACATTGGAATTTACCGACTCTGAGATAGACATCAACGCCCTATTATCCGATATCGAGCAATCGTCCCGCCTAAAAGCACCCGAAGGGGTACAGATTTCTTTTGTCGAAAAAATGCCTTATTGCATCATCATGTCGGACAAGAACCGATTGGCACAAGTCATCACGAACTTCATCAACAACGCGATCAAGTTTACGAAAGAAGGAAGCATCCGGTTCGGCTACCGGCATAAAGACGATAAACTGTTATTCTACGTCAGAGATACGGGATGTGGCATAGAACCGGAGAAGAAAGATCTTGTGTTCAACCGTTTCGTAAAACTGAACAGCTTTGCACAAGGGACAGGCCTGGGACTTGCCATCTGCCAGATGATCGTCAAAAAAATGGGCGGTGAGATCGGTGCGGAATCCCAATTGGGGAAAGGTTCGACTTTCTGGTTCACTTTGCCGGATACCGTCATTCATGGCATTGACGTTCAGTCGATAAAAACGGCGGTAAACGAAGATGCTGTAATCGACAACACGAATCCGAAAAAAGCGACGCTGCTGATCGCAGAAGACAACGAAAGCAACTACATACTGATCCGTGCGGTCCTGAAAGAATACGACCTATTGCATGCCCACGATGGTAACGAAGCCGTCCGGCTTTATCGCGAACACCGTCCCGACCTTATCCTGATGGATCTCAAGATGCCGGACATGGACGGATATGAGGCAACTGTCGAAATCAGAAAAGAAGACTCCGACATTCCTATTATTGCCGTAACCGCTTTTGCTTTTTCAGAGGATGAGCAGCGAGTAAAGCAAAACGGCTTCAACGGATATGCGGCCAAGCCGATCAAACCGGCGGAATTGAAAAAAATCATTGTCCAATATCTCTCCCTTACAACACACGCGTCTGGGGAAATTGCAAAGTGAAAGTAGTTCCTTTCTCTTCTTCTGAAATAACGGAAATACTACCGCCATGCCGGTTCATGATCTGACGGCAAACACTCAGACCGATTCCCGAACCACCTTGTTTAGTTGTAAAAAACGGAACAAATACCTTATCCATCGCTTCCGGCACAATGCCGTATCCGTTGTCGGAGACCGTAATCACCGGAACACCTTCACGCCTGAACGCATTCACCCGGACTTCGGGATAAGGACGTTCCTGGCATGCCTCGACTGCATTTTTCAACAGGTTTATCAACACCTGTTCAATCATGGCACGATCCGCATAAATACGCAAGTCTACCGGCCGGACAGAGAAAGAGAACGAAACAGCACCGGCAGGATACAGCCCCCTTAAATCGTCAAAAAGAGAGGAAACCGGAAACAACTGCTGCATCGGAACCGGAATACGAGTCAGTTTCCGATAATTTTCAACAAAATCCAATAACCCCTTGCTCCGACGGTGTATCGTTTGCATGGCTTGCAACATAATGCTGTAATCCCGCTCGTTCAACCCGTTGGAACTCGCACGTTCCGTCACCGTTTCCGACAAGGAAATGATAGGAGCGATAGAATTCATGATCTCATGCGTCAAGACACGGATCAGCTTTTGCCAGGCTTCTGTCTCCGCCTCCGCCACCACCACATTGTACAGACGGGTCCGAAAAGCAGATAGCGCTTCATTCATGGCACGCGTCAGGTTGGCTTCGGGCCCGTCTGTCGAAGGGATAGGAAAAGACAGATTCATATCTCCATAGTGGATGTTGGCAATCAGATGCTCCATCTTCTGAAGCATTTTCCGCTGATCCTGATAAAGGGAAAAAGCAGTTCCCAGCAAGATTATAAAACACATGACAGCCGTAAAATACAATTCCTTCAAAAGCAGAAAGGCAATTAAAAGAGATAGCCCGACCAGCAACCCGATCTTCAGAAAAAGGAGATATCGTTTCATAGGCCCAACTTATCCAATTTCCGGTACAAGGCAAAACGGGTGATTCCCAGCAGCTCGGCAGCACGCGTGATATTCCCGTCCGCCCGGCGGAGGGCTCGTTCAATCGCTTCTTTTTCGAGAACGCCCAGGTTCAATTCTTCCGGCTCCCCTTTCTTTTGGGCTGGTGCAGGATGCAGCATAAAGTTTTCAGGTCTCAGCATGGGACCATCCGAAAGAATCACGGCACGCTCGATCGCATGTTGCAGTTCGCGGACATTGCCCGGCCATGCATAGCTTTGCAATTTCGTTTTCGCATCTCTGGTAAGCCCTCCTATCTTTTTCTTATACTTGCGGGCATAACAATCCAGAAAATAATCGGCCAACAGCAAGATATCATTTCCCCGTTCGCGGAGTGGAGGGATATGCAACTCGATCGTATTGATCCGGTACAACAAATCCTGCCGGAAAGTTCCTTCCTGTACCATCGCATGGATGTCCATATTCGTGGCAGAGATCAGCCGGACATCGATCGGCACGGAACGGGTAGCACCCAGACGGAGAATCTGCCTTTTCTCGATAGCTGTCAATAACTTCGCCTGCATCGGCAAGCTCAAATTACCGATTTCATCCAGAAACAGGGTCCCGCCGGAAGCCACTTCCATACGTCCGGGCTTATCGCGCCGTGCATCCGTGAAAGCTCCTTTTTCATATCCGAACAATTCGCTTTCAAATAATTGTTCCGGGATACTCCCTAGATCGATACTGATAAAAACCTGGTTGCAACGGGGCGAATGATGAAAAAGAGCGCGTGCAATCAGATCCTTTCCAGTCCCGTTTTCGCCTAAAATCAGAATATTGGCATCCGTATCCTTCAGTTTGGCAATCGTGGCAAACAAATCCTGCATGACATCGCTCTCACCGATAATCTCAAAGCCGGTATCATCAGGGCTTCCTAATGCCTCGACCCGCTGTTTCAATGTATTGATTTCTGTACGGCTTTCACGCAGTTTCAAGGCAGCCGAGAGAGTAGCAAGCAGTTTTTCTTTTTCCCAGGGTTTCGGAATAAAGTCGGTAGCCCCCGCCTTTATGGCACGTACGGCCTTTTCCGTATCTGCATAGGCCGTAATAAAAAGAACCACGGCATCGGGGTCGGCGGCCTTTATCTTTTCGAGCCAAAAGAACCCCTCCTGTCCGCTGATCGCATCCCGCCGGAAATTCATATCCAATAAAATAACATCGGGCACGAATGTCGACATAAAATGCTCGATCCGTTCCGGCTGCGTCGTCACTTTTATCTGTTCCACATAAGGTTCAAGCAACAGATTCAACGCAAAGAGGACATCTTCGTTATCATCTATAATCAATATTTTCCCGTTCTTCATATTCCTGGTATTATTCTATCTCGTGTAAAAAATCATCCTTGACGTGACAAAGATATGTATTATATATACGGAATGTATGTGCGATACTGCACATAATTTGTGCGAAATAACACGTTTTTTCATACACTTACAGGCAAGCTAATAGTAACATATTAAGAATGTTTGGAATACATATAGCCTTTTCTTGCATAATAAGCATCTTCATTACAACATGTCAGTATGTAATGATTCTCTACACCCGGATGTTCGAGGCGTCAACATCCGGGTGTAGGGAACGTCAACATCCGGGTGTAGAATGCCGGAAGATGGGCATGTTTCCGAACATTTCTGCTTGCTTTCCACTCTTTTCCTCCTTGTTTTCTGCAAAAAAGGACCTTATGTCGACGAAATAACTTGCTCACAAATACATATAGATACACTTCCCGCTACTTTCAGAACAATACCGGTTCCCCGTTTCAATTGATACAAGTGTGACACAGGAGTGATACATGAATCCGGCATGTATCACTCCTTGTACATCATGCTTATCAATACTTACAAAGCAAAGCGTGATAGAGTGATAGAGAATCCCGCAAAACCATAAAGAGATGTCTATCGTTTCTTAATACAATTTCAGCCTGAATATACCGTGCTAATCCGCACGTAAATTGTGCGGATTAGCACCCTATCCATATCACTTCACATCACTATTTACATAAGTACCAACCTTTTACAAAAATGGCATATTATTTGCTTCATTTTTGCCATGAAACAAATAATATACATAGCAATACTATTTCTGCTCCCCTTACAGCTCCAGGCGCAGAAAACACTTACGCTGACATTGAGCGAAGCTATCGAAATGGCACGTCGGAATTCTCCTGAAGCGATTGCCGCCCGTCACGCTTTCAGGGCTTCTTACTGGAACTGGCGTTCGTTCCGGGCTAAACAGTTGCCGAGCCTGACGCTTACTTCCGATCCGAGCTTGAACCGTTCCATCCAGTCTGTCACCTTGGAAGACGGTAGCGACAAGTTTGTGCATCGGAACCAACTCTCAGTCGATGCCAGCCTCGAAATCCAACAAAATATAGCCCTTACAGGGGGAAAGGTTTTATTGAAAACCGGACTTGAAAGACTGGATATGTTTACCGACAATATCTCGTCTTACAAAAGTACTCCGGTCGTCGTAGGATATGAACAAGACTTATTCGGCTTCAATGACCTTAAATGGGAACGCCGCATCGAGCCGATTAAATACGAAGAAGCAAAAAAGACCTATATCGAAACACTCGAACTGGTAGCAGCCTATACGACCAACCGCTTTTTTAACTTGGCTACGGCACAGACCTCGCTGGAAATCGCGAACTATAATTTTGTATACGCCGACACGCTTTACCGGTATGCACAAGGACGTTACAATATCGGAACGATCACCGAAAACGAAATGCTCCAATTGGAACTCAACAAACTGACCGAACAGACAAACTGCCTCAATGCGCAAATCGAGGTCGACGATTATATCCAGTCGCTCCGCAGTTATCTGGGCATTTCCGAAAATATAAACTTGGTAGTGATTCCCGACGACAGCATCCCTCACTTCACAGTCGACGTAAACGAAGCCATGCAGCTTGCTTTCCAAAACAACCCGGATATCAGCGCTTTCGAACGCCGCCGGCTGCAAAGTGAAAGCAACGTTGCCGAGGCAAAAGCCAACCGGGGTTTTAAAGCAGCCTTATATGCACAGTTCGGTCTGACGCAAAGCAACGAAAAGCTGAAAGAATCCTACCGCGACCCGATGGACCAGCAATTGGTGACATTGGGGATACGCATACCGATATTGGACTGGGGCGTAGGTAAAGGCCGGGTGAAAGTGGCCAAAAGCAACCGCGACAAGGTTTACACCGAACTGGAACAAGAACGGATGGATTTCGAACTGAACGTAGCCAAGATTGTCAAGCAATTCAACATACAGGCCGGAAAAGTTGCCATAGCCTATAAAACAGACCAAACGGCCCAGCGCCGTAACGATGTGGCACGCAGGCTCTACCTGTTAGGCAAATCGACGATTCTCGATCTCAATGCCGCCATAGCCGAAAAAGACAATTCCCGTCGTGCTTACATCGCGGCTTTATATAATTATTGGAATCTCTATTACGGTCTCCGCAGCCTGACCGGTTACGATTTCGAGAAGATGATCCCGATCACAGAAGACTATGAACTCCTTTTAAACAATTGACAATGGACAATTGACAATTCATAAATCATAAATTATAAATCATATACATGGACAAGCCCATAGCAAAGAAACCCGTTTATTACCGCTACCGCTGGCATATCGCCGGGGGAATCGCATTTATTGTTCTTCTCATCTATGTCGGGATCGCCGCTTCCGGTGGCAGGAAGCTCCGTACCGATGCAGAAAACCTGATCATCGGAGAAGCGACAAGCGACAAATTTCTGGAATATGTAGACGTCGAAGGCGTCGTGCAACCCATCCTCACCATCCAGATCAACACCCGCGAAGCCGGCAGCGTGGACAGGATCATTGCAGAGGAAGGAACTATGATGAACAAGGGAGACACGATCCTGACACTCAACAATCCCGACCTTATCCGCGCCATCGAGGACCAACAGGATGAATGGGAAAAGCAGCTGATCTCTTATCAGGAGAAAGAGATCGAGATGGAACAGAAAAGTATCGACCTGCAACAAAAGACCTTACAAACGACCTACGAACTGAACCGGCTCAAAAAAAGCTATGCACTCGATGAAGAGGAATTCAATATGGGAGTCAAAAGCAAAGCACAGCTCGAAGTGGCCCGGGACGAATTCGACTATAAAACCCGAAGCACCGCTTTGCAGTTGGAAGGTTTGCGCCATGATAGTGCAGCTACGATCTTGCGCCGTGAGTTGATGAAAAACGATCTTGAACGGGAACGTAAAAAGTTCGAACGTGTCCGGGAACGCATGGAGGACTTGGTTGTTCGTGCTCCTCTCTCCGGACAACTCAGTTTTGTGAAAGTAACTCCCGGACAACAGGTGCAAAGTACCGAAGCGATCGCCGAGATCAAAGTCCTCGATCAGTTCAAGATCCATACTTCCCTCAGCGAATACTACATCGACCGGATCACCACCGGTCTACCCGCCACCATCACCTGGCAAAACAAAAAGTACCCGCTCCGGATCACCAAAGTCGTTCCGGAAGTCAAAGACCGGAACTTCGATGTCGACCTGGTCTTTACGGAGGCAAGCCCGGAGAACGTACGCATCGGAAAAAGTTTCCGTGTCCAGATCGAACTCGGACAACCGGAAGAGGCCCTCGTCATCCCACGTGGCGACTTCTTCCAGGCCACCGGCGGCCAATGGATATACAAACTGAACGAATCCGGCACGAAAGCCCGGAAAACCCCGGTCAGCATCGGTCGCCAAAACCCGCAGCAATACGAAATAACCGGCGGCCTCCAACCGGGCGACAAGGTGATTGTCACAGGATATAGTACCTTTGGGGATGCGGAAGAACTGATTTTAAAATAATATTCGAATCATGATACTACAACATTATATCAAAATTGCATTTCGTAACTTGGCAAAATATAAATTACAATCTGCTATCAGTATTGTCGGTTTGGCAATCGGGCTGATCTGTTTTACATACGGATGGAACTGGTACAGGTATGAAACGAACTACGACGGGTTCTACCCACAATCCGGACAAATTTACCGAATATACGGAATCGATAAACAAACGGGAAAGAAATCGGAGGAATTACCACTTATTCTGGCACGCAAACTGAAAAAAGATTTCCCGGAAGTAATAGAGACAACGCAGATTTATTCCAAATACGGCTCGACTTTCAAATATGGAGAAACAAGGTTAGAGGATCCGGACGAGGAATTCATTGACGAACAGTATTTCAAATTCTTTCCACGTCCCGTAATTTGCGGTAAAAGGGATGATATCCTGAAAACGCTGGATGAGATAGCCGTCACCCGCTCTTTTGCCGTGAAATATTTCAAAACACCGGAGGAAGCATTAGGCAAAACCCTTGAAAACGGATATCGCAAAAGCATTACGATCGTGTCCGTCCTGGAAGATTCGCCCAACAACTCCATGATGCAAGCCGATGTTTATGAACTGGACAAATTCGACCGTGACCGGGAAAACCGGATCACGGACGAAAAACAATGGGCCTTGCTAAACACTAAAATCTATCTATTATTAGCACCCAACATTAATATAAAAGCTTTTGAGAAGAAGATCAATTCTTATATAGTCGAACATGAATATAATAAATCAATTTTGTTAAAGTTGGTTCCCCTGACAGATGTCCGTCATACATTCGGAAGTGAATTGACATTTAATCTTTCCTACATCCGGACATTCACGGTAACCGGCCTCTTATTGTTACTCTGCGTTTTCTTTAATTTCACCAATCTGCTGTTGAATCGTATCTACTTACGGAACAAAGAAATGAAATTGAGAAATGCGATCGGCGCTGATAAAAAGAACTTGGTTATCCAGTTGTTGCTGGAATTGACATTGCTTGTCGGGATCAGTTTTCTATTGGCTTCCTGCCTGTTGGAATTAACCGCTGGCGGTTTCTCACACCTCTTCGATACGACATTACAGCGAAAGTTATTATTCAGCCATCTTTGTATCATAGCAGGCATTAGCTGGCTGACACTCATGATTGTCAGTCTACCGTTATTCTTGCATTTTGTACGCGCTTCTTCTCTATTAATATCCGGAGGAATCTCTCCTACCCGGAAAAGCGGTTTCCGCAAAATCAGCATGACACTCCAACTATGTATCTGCATATTCTTCCTGATGAGCACATTTATCATGTTCAGGCAAATATCTTTCATGAAACATAAAAACTTGGGATTCCAGAAAGAGGGTCTGATACAGATGGAAATGACATTCAACGACCGGGAAGGAATCAGTCGCGAGATTTCTTCATTAGCAGTCCTAAAAGGATTCACACAAGCCGGAATATTTACCATCACCCATGAACCTTATACACAAAACGAAGTCGAATGGGAAGGTAAGCCTCTGGATTTCAATCCAAACTTCCAAGTCCTGCAAGTAGGCAGCAACTTCTCGGAAGTTTTTAACATACCGATGCTGAAAGGCCGTTTCATCAATGACGGCGATCTGGCAGACAATGGAGATTGGCGAGCTTCTTGGACAAAAGCCGTCATCAATGAAGAAGCTGCTCGCATCATGGGCATCGATAACCCGATCGGCAAGAAAATCAGTATTTGGAATTATACGATCATGCAAGACGGAAGCAGAGGACGTGCCGAAATGGAGATCGTCGGGATCATCCAAAACTTCCAAGCGGCCAGTTTGCGCAACCCGATCCTGCCACAAGTGATCGTAATCGACCAAAGCAAATGGAACAGTTATTTTTATTATGCCCGTACCGAACCCGGAAAAGAAAAAGCCACGATCAAAGCAATCCGGAATATATTCAAAAAACACTCTAAGTCAGGCGATCCCACTACCTGCAATGTACAGACCATAAGCCAGATACTTGATCGGCTCAGCACTTCCGAAGATGCCAGCCTGCAGCTCTTTACTTTGCTGGCTCTGTTCTGTACGCTAATCTCCATCTTCGGGCTTTATTCCATTTCATCCAGCAATATGGAACAACGAAGGAAAGAAATTGCCATACGGAAAGTGATGGGAGCCTCTGCCGGCACGATTGTCAAAATGTTTTTTATGGAATATCTGACAATTGCATTGATAGCCAACCTTCTTGCATTGCCACTCGCGTGGTTGTTCATGCAAAGTTGGTTGCAGCAATATGCCTATCGGAGCCATATCTCTGCCTGGATGTATATCGTAATCGTATTTGCCACCATCACTCTGATCATCGGAACCGTCCTCTATCAGACGATACAGGCTGCCCGGACCAATCCTGCGGAAGTGATCAAATCGGAATAATAACAAACTAAATCATTGAACCATGCTACACCATTACATCAAAATAGCTTTCCGTAATCTCTTGAAATATAAATTGCAATCATTCATCTGTATCGTCGGGCTCGCAATCGGATTTACAAGTTTCGCGTTATCGTCGCTCTGGATACGATATGAACTGACCTACGATACGTTTAGGAAAGACGCAGACCGGATCTATTACGTCCGGATGGAATCGGAAACCGATGACCAAGGATTATCAAGCGTTACACCTTACCCGCTGGCCCGATATTTGAAAGAGACATTCCCGGAGATAGAGGAAAGTTGCAACACGAGTGCCTGGAAAACCGATTTCCTCTACAACGAGAAGAAATACGAATCTTTCGACATGGTCATGGATTCAGCTGCCGAACATATGTTCGAAATAGAACTGATCTCCGGTAGCCGGGATTTTATGATCCCGAAAAGTAACAAGATCGCGATCACGGACAAGCTTGCCAAAGAGGTCTTCGGCACAAAGGACCCATTAGGTGAAAAACTGAAAATTTGGTCTGACGATATGGAAATATGTGCCATAGTCAAAAGTCAGGACCAGCACTCGAATTTCCCGTTCGGAATACTGAAGCCGTCCCGACAAACGGAGGAATGGAACGTAGCCTATTGTCAGACTTTTATAAAGGTCCGTCCGGAAACGGATATGAGAGCTTTTAAAAAGAAACTTTACGAACATAAAATAAAGAAAGACAGAGACTCGCTGAGTCATTTCGTTCTGACGTCAATCACCGCCATGCGGTATGACCACCCCGAAGAAGAGCCAACTATCAAGTTCGAACATATCTTGCTATTCGCTCTTGCCGGAGGATTGGTAATCCTGTGCGCACTATTCAACTATCTGACCCTATTCGTAAACCGTATACGAATACGCAGTAAAGAGATCGGGCTTCGGAAAGTGTGCGGCTCGTCTGACGGCAATCTGTTTGTCCTGTTCGCTTCCGAATACCTGCTTACGCTTTCCATCTCTCTTTTAGCCGGAATAGCCTTGATCGAAATCATACTGCCTGTATTCCAAGAATTATCGAATGTAAAAACGGATTCGTTCAGTCTCTATCTGGAAACATTCGTCTATTTCGGATTCATCACCTTACTGGCTTTCCTGTTCTCTTTATTCCCTATCTACTATTTCAGGAAGCGTTCGCTACAAAAGGCCCTTAAAGGTTCGTCTGACGGAAAAGGAAAGAACCTCTTCCCCAAAGCAAGCCTTACCTTGCAATTGATAATCAGCATCGGATTCATATTCTGTTCGTCGGTACTGATCAAGCAAATCCATCACTTGCACACCACCGATATCGGACTAAACCGGAAAGACCGGGGCGATGTCCGTATATATCCCCAAACAGACGGTTTGAAAGAAGAAATTGCCAAACTCTCCTCCATCGCCGAAGTATATCCGGATGAAAACGATCCACTATTTCCAAGCCATTCACGTTCCTACAGGTCCTTTACCGATTGGGAAGGCAAGCCGGCCTCTGTGGAAGGTCTTACGATCCAAATAATCCCATGCAACAATCGCTACTTTGAATTTTATGGTCTGCAATTGCTAAAAGGCAAGTTGCCGGAAGGAGATACCGAACGGCACATACTCCTAAACGAAGCAGCTGTAAAGGAATTGAAGATCGACAACCCGATTGGCAAAACACTTAGCCGCAAAGATCAGAAAGGATTTATCATCGACGGCATTTTCAAAGACTTTTATATCGCACCTCCTACCGTTCCGGTAAAGCCGGTTATGCTCGAGTTCAGTCCGGGAAAAAAGAATATACAGAATGATTATTCAACGACTGCCATATTCCGGCATCAGCCGGGAAGCCGCGAACTGTGCAAACAACAGGTTGAACAGTTGGCAAAGAAAATGCAACCGAACGCCGTCGACATACATGTTACTTTTATGGAAGAAGAGTATGAAAAGTTTCTGAAATCGGAAAAGGCGCTACTCAAGATGCTTGACTTCGTGACTATAGTCTGTATTTTGATCTCATTGTTCGGCGTATTCTCTCAAGTAACTCTGGACTGCGAACAGAAGAAGAAAGAAATCGCTGTCCGTAAAGTAAACGGGGCAGAAGCCTCCGATATCATGAGAATGTTTTTTGCCGGTAATCTCCGCCTGCTATGCATCGCTTCGGTTATAGCATTTCCGGCCAGTTACCTGATCATGAAATCATGGATTGAAAACTATGTGTTGCAAGCAGCAATCAGTTGGTGGCTTTATCCGGTCATCTGGGGTGTACTGGTCCTGCTGCTGACTCTTTGTACCGGTTGGCGCATACAGAAGGCAGCGAACCAGAACCCGGCAGAAGTGATCAAGTCGGAATAAGAATGTCTTTGAACAATATCTTATAACAAACAATCAGATTATGTTATCACACTATGTCAAAGTTTCTTTTCGGGAACTACTGAAATACCGAACTCAATCAATTGTCAGCATCATTGGTCTGGCCGTAGGATTTACTGCCTTCATTTTAGGAGGTTACTGGCTATGGTGGGAGACACATTTCGATAATTTCCATCCGGAAGCAGACCGACTTTACTGCCTGACGACAGAAGGACTTGTCAAGCGTGCCAACGGAACACAATCAGATTTAGACCAGTTACATATTAACGACCGGGAAGAATTATTCAAGCTGCTCCCCGAAATCGAAGTCTCTTGTTCATTCAACCACCTCAGTTTTACATTGAAACAGGACAACGAAGCAATCAACCTGCATGGAATGGAAAGCGAACAGTCCTTCTTCGACCTTTTCCGGGCAGATTTTATCGAAGGGACTCACCAAGGGGTCATTCCCGACGGCAGTTCTGTCATTTTAACGGAACGGACAGCCCACAAATTGTTCGGGACAACAAACTGTATTGGCAAGGAAGTCGTATTGGATAATAATCTTCGTCCCTCTGTAGTCGGTATTATCCGTAACTATCCGGATAATACTGATCTGCTGTTCGACTTTCTGTTGATCAGAACCCCTCACCCCAATCATGTCAAACGCATGACGACCTACGTGCGGCTCCAAAAGAATGCGAACGTGGCAAATGTACGGAACAAACTGGCGCACTATAAAAGCCATGCCGAAAACAAATGGGATCGCGAACAGGTAAAAAACTGGAAAATAAACCTGCTGACAGCCTCCGAAGTGCATCTTCGGTGCCATCCTGAATTGACAGACCGCATCCGTAACATTCATATCCTGGCTTTGGCCGGGACAATGGCTTTCCTTAGCGCTCTGATCAACCTACTTGTCCTTTTTATCGGTCAACAGCAACGGAAACAACAAAAAAACCGGACTTATCTTTGTATAGGAGCCTCAACCACAAGTATGATTACAAAAAGTTTCATCGAACTGGCACTTCCTTTGATCATCGCCTTCCTGATTTCTTTCTGTCTGATCGAGAGCATCTATCCTTACTATGAAAGCTATACGACCTGGCACCGGTATGGTATCTATGAGAACGTCAGTCGCCACCTTTCACGAACTTCACTTTTAGGCAATACGCTGTCACTCGCTGGAATCTGTATGTTAGTATTCCTTCTTATCTGTTATTATCCGATACGAAATCTTTTAGAGCATAAAATACAGAAACCGGCTCTTTTCAAACAGGGCCTGATCATCGTTCAGATATTTATCGGTTCACTATTCTTTATCACCTCCATCGGATTGTTCCGACAGTTGCATTTTATCCTTTCAAAAGATAAAGGGATCGATTATGAACGGGTCATACAGGTAGATTTAGGATATGACACCTCCTTTCAGACGGATTTAAGTGTTTTGAAACCGGAAATGACCAACCATCCGTATGTAGAAGAAGTCACATACACCTGCGGGAACGCTCCAGTCTTTACGGAACAAGGGGAT
>ERZ772872.2291-NODE-2291-length-15758-cov-12.726167_pt1 | contig 15758 bp, 13 predicted proteins | sample MGYA00512132_ERZ772872 | MGnify/ENA primary metagenome ERZ772872 (study PRJEB29015, sample SAMEA2737724) | human gut metagenome | biome: human gut; feature: human-associated habitat; material: faeces | place: China | collected 2012 ...
ATTATAGACCACAACGGCATATTGCCGGACGGCGTGGGAATACCCGTTGGAAACCTCACAAGTCAGTTATTTGCGAATGTGTACGGCAATAAGTTAGATAAATTTTGCAAGCACGTTTTACATATTCCGTATTTTGTGCGGTACATGGATGATTTTATTATCCTATCGGATGATTTGGAGCAGTTAAAAGAATGGGTTAAGAGAATAGAAGAATTTTTGGAAAATGAAATGCTTTTGCATATTAACCCTAAAAGCACAATCCTATACGCCGGGAATGGCATAGATTTTTGCGGATATATCCACTATGCAGACCACAAGAAAGTAAGAAAATCATCTATCAGAAAGTTAAAGCAAGATGTAAAGGCGTATGAGTTGGGCGAATTGCCGCCGGAAGAATTTAACCGGAAGTATGAAAGCAGAAAGGGACATTTAGGACACGCCGACACATACCACATTGCAAAGGCGGTTGAATACGAATTGTTGTTCTATGAATGGGAACGCCTGGAAGCAACGGCGTAAAAAGGGTCAGAATAAAAAGCCGTTCCATTATATGATTTACTTGTAAAAAACAAGGAAAGGAGCATGGAACAATGGAGAAAATGTTTAACTTTATTTCCGTGATTGGCGGATTGGTTGGCGGTTTTATCGTTTCGTTGTTCGGCGGTTGGGATGTGATGTTATACACAATATTGCTTTTTGCTATCCTGGATTATTTCACGGGCATTTTGAAAGCAGTCTATAAAAAAGAACTTTCAAGTGCAACGACAACCAATATCAACCTTCCGTTCATCACAGCAACAGCTGAAGGACCGAAGCATTTCGACATGAACCTTACAAGAGCTAAATTTGATGAACTGACAAGAGATCTTGTAGAGAAGACACAGGAGCCGGTAAGACGTGCACTTTCTGATGCAGGTATCACAGCTTCCGAGCTTGGTCAGGTACTTCTTGTTGGTGGATCAACACGTATCCCGGCAGTTCAGGAAGAAGTGAAGAGACTGACAGGCAAAGAGCCAAGCAAATCTCTGAACCCGGATGAGTGTGTAGCACTTGGTGCTTCCGTACAGGGAGGTAAACTTGCAGGAGATGCAGGTGCAGGTGATATCCTTCTTCTTGATGTAACTCCCCTGTCACTGTCTATCGAGACAATGGGTGGTGTGGCTACAAGACTGATCGAGAGAAATACAACAATTCCGACAAAGAAGAGCCAGATCTTCTCTACGGCAGCAGATAACCAGACAGCTGTAGATATCAACGTAGTACAGGGTGAGAGACAGTTCGCCAAGGATAATAAATCACTCGGACAGTTCAGACTGGATGGAATCCCGCCGGCTCCACGTGGAGTACCGCAGATTGAAGTTACATTCGATATTGATGCAAACGGTATTGTAAATGTATCTGCGAAAGATCTTGGAACAGGTAAAGAGCAGCATATTACGATCACAGCAGGTTCTAATATGTCTGATGACGATATCGATAAAGCTGTGAAAGAAGCAGCAGAGTTCGAGGCTCAGGATAAGAAACGTAAAGAAGCAATTGATACAAGAAATGAAGCCGATGCTATGGTATTCCAGACAGAAAAAGCAATTCAGGATGTCGGAGATAAACTGGATGCAGCAGATAAGGCAGCCGTAGAAGCTGACGTACAGGCATTGAAAGATATCCTTGCAAAATCTGCACCGGAAGAGACATCTGAGGCTCAGGTTGCAGAGATCAAAGCTGCAAAAGAGAAACTGATGGAAAGTGCTCAGAAGTTATTTACAAAGATGTATGAGCAGAATGCAGCAGCAGGAGCACAGGCTGGCCCTACACCGGGAGCAGGTCCGGCACCGGAAAGTTCTGCAAATGATGATGTAGTAGACGGAGATTACAAAGAGGTTTAATCTGAAAGATTTACATCAGAAAAGTATGAAGAATAAAGAATTCTACGAAGCTGTAGGAATATAGCTTCGTAGAATTTCTTGAGGTTATAGAAAGGTAAAGTAGTTGTATTATGGCAGAGGCAAAAAGAGATTATTATGAAGTACTCGGCGTAAGTAAGGATGCCGATGATGCTACAATAAAAAAAGCATATCGTCAGCTTGCAAAGAAGTACCATCCGGATATGAATCCGGGAGATAAAGAAGCTGAGAAAAAGTTCAAAGAGGCTTCTGAAGCCTATGCCGTTCTGAGTGACGCTGACAAACGTCGTCAGTATGATCAGTTCGGCCACGCGGCATTTGAGGGAGGTGCCGGAGGTGCAGGTGGATTTGGCGGCGGATTTAATGGAGCTGATTTTGGAGACATTTTCGGAGATATCTTTGGAGATCTGTTCGGAGGTTCCAGAAGAGGCGGAACCAGTAATGGTCCGATGAAAGGTGCCAATATCAGAAAAAGTGTCCGCATTACGTTTGAAGAGGCAGTACATGGATGTGAAAAAGAGCTGGAGCTGGTTCTGAAAGATCCATGTGAAGACTGTCATGGTACAGGTGCAAAGCCGGGAACTTCTCCTGAGACTTGTCCAAAGTGTGGTGGAAGGGGTCAGATTGTTTATACATCCCAGTCTTTCTTTGGTACTGTACAGAATGTGCAGACCTGTCCGACCTGTGGCGGTTCAGGAAAAGTTGTAAAAGAAAAGTGTCCAAAATGTGCAGGAACCGGATATACCGCAAGCAAGAAGAAGATCAAAGTTACTATTCCAGCAGGAATTGATAACGGACAGAGTATCCGTATTCGCGAAAAAGGCGAGCCGGGAGTTAATGGCGGTCCGAGAGGAGATCTGCTTGTTGAGGTAAATGTATCCAGACATCCGGTATTCCAGCGTGTAGATATGAATATCCTCTCTACAGTTTCAATATCCTTTGCAATCGCAGCACTTGGTGGAGAGATCAAGATCCCGACAGTAGATGGAGATGTAGTCTGCACGATCAAGCCGGGAACAAAAACCGGAACAAAGGTACGTTTAACCGGAAAAGGTGTTCCGTCATTGAGAAATTCACAGGTCAGAGGAGATCATCTGGTTACAGTAGTGATCCAGACACCGGATCATCTGAGTGCAGAAGCAAAAGAAGCTCTCAGAAGATTTGATGAGTTGACAGGAAATACACTGAAACGCAGTGAAAATACAGAAACCGCAGAGGATAAAAAGTCAAAGAAGAAGTCTTTCAAAGAAAAAGTGAAAGAAGTTTTTGAAGATAAAGAATAAAAAGTCCTGAATAGTGAGTTAGGGTTTCAGGCAGAAAGAATGGCAGAGGAAAAGCAATTTTCCCTGCCATTCTTTGAAATTATTTAAGTGGAATCCCGAACAGATACTATATTTAATTGATGTTGGGGTCAAAAGCCCCCAACAATGATGCCAACGGATTGTTTCGTGCTACGCACTCCCACAATCCTACCCGCTATTCGCATATCATGGTGCTTACGCCCCACTTTTATGCTCATATCGGGGCGGGTCTCAAGGTCATTCTACCACCAGTGTGCAAGCACACGTGGTTTCAGACCTTTTGACCCTGACATCTTTAATTTCTTTCCCCTACAAATACAATAACAGACCGTTCTCCAAGCAGAACGGAGGAACCGGCAGCAGGTATTTCAGAATCCGTGAATGTCTGCTGTTTTTTGTCTCCTGTATTGACGGCAATCTTCCAGGTATAGCCGTCCGGGAGCTGAGGCAGAGTCAGAGCAGCGGAACACCAGTGTGTATTCACGGCAAGGAAGACCAGATCTTCTTTGTGCAAAGTGTCATCATAACCTGAAAAGAGAACGCAGGCAGTGTGACTGCTTTCCGGCAGGTCAGGTTTCCATGGAGTGAGACCATGAAGACTCATGGACGGAAAACCGAGATAACTAGGCTCAAGGTCTTTGCGGATACAGGCATGAGCTTTTCTGAAGTGGATCATATAACGGAAAAACTCATACAATGCTCTGTTCTTCTCTAAAAGTGACCAGTCCAGCCAGGAGATCAGATTATCCTGACAGTAGGGATTATTATTTCCATAGCGTGTATCGGCAAATTCATCTCCGGCGAGAAACATAGGAGTGCCACGGCTGCACATCAGGACAGCACAGGCATTCATCATCATTTTTCTGCGAAGAGCCAGGACGGAAGGATCCGTTGTATCTCCTTCCACACCACAGTTCCAACTGTTGTTGTCATCTGCACCGTCTGTATTTCCCCAGCCATTGGCTTCATTGTGCTTTTCATTATAGCTGTAGAGATCGTAAAGCGTAAATCCATCGTGGCAGGTCAGAAAATTAACAGAAGCATTCCTGCCCCGGAAAACCGGATCATAAAGATCGGGTGAACCGGTGATTCGGCGGGCAGCAGCCTGGGAAAGAAAATCATCTCCTTTCAGAAAACGACGCATATCATCCCGGTAACGTCCATTCCACTCAGCCCAGCGTTTCCAGGAGGGAAAAGATCCGACCTGGTAGAGTCCGCCGGCATCCCAGGCTTCTGCGATCAGTTTTACATTTCCAAGGATGGAATCAAAAGCCAGACTGCGGAGAAGCGGAGGCTGGTGCAGAGGAGTTCCGTCCTCGTTGCGTCCGAGAATGGAAGCAAGGTCGAACCGAAACCCGTCAACACGGTATTCGATCACCCAGTAACGAAGACAGTCCAGGATCATATTTTGCACTACGGGATGATTACAGTTGAGCGTATTTCCGCAGCCACTGAAATTATAATAATGTCCATCGGGAGTGAGCATGTAGTAAATCTGGTTGTCAAAGCCTTTGAAAGAAAAGGATGGGCCAAATTCATTTCCCTCGGCAGTATGGTTAAAAACCACATCCAGAATAACCTCCATGTTCTGGTCATGAAGTTCTTTGATCAGACTTTTCAGTTCCATTCCCTCGCGGTTGTACTCTTTAGAAGAGCTGTAGCTGGTATTTGGTGCAAAAAAGCTGACCGGGTTATATCCCCAGAAGTCAAGCAGCAGGTTTTCATCAATCAGTCGTGCATCCCGCATTTCGTCAAATTCAAAGACCGGCATCAGCTCAACGGCATTGACCCCAAGGCCTTTCAGGTAAGGAATCTTTTCTTTCAGACCGTCGAAAGTACCGGGATGTTTCACTCCTGAACTTGCATCCTTTGTGTAGCCGCGGACGTGCAGTTCATAAATGATGAGATCTTCCATCGGGATGGAAGTGTGACGCTGCTGCCCCCAGTCGAAGTTAGAATGAACGACACGTGCCCGGTAGCCATGTTGCGGATTATTTTTATGTCCCCAGTGGCTTTGCCCGGTTACGGCACGGGCATAAGGGTCAAGCAGGATTTTGGTACGGTCAAAGCGGAGTCCCTTCTTCTCGTCATAAGGTCCGTCCAGCCGGTAAGCATATTCAAATTCTTCAATGTCGAGACCAAATACGATCATGGAATAGCAGAATCCGATGCGGTAATTATCAGGAAATGGAAGAACGGCAAAGGGCTCTTCCGCTTCCCGGTGGAACAGTAAAAGTTCGCAGGAGGTTGCCTTATGCGACTGGATCGTGAAGTTGACTCCACCAGGGATCACGGTTGCACCGAAATCAAGAAAAAATCCGGGACGCACCTGAAATCCGCAGATAGTGTCTAAGGGTTTTAATTGTCCGGCAGGGACAAGAACAAGATCGGTCTGATTATTTTGCAAGATCATTTCACTCCTTCTATCTATAAGTTACAGTGTGTAACAATCCGTAGGTATCATAGTCGGGGCTTTTGCCCCCGACATCCTATTTATAGGATAATTATAGAACAGAATCTTTGAAATGCAAGATGAAAGTGGTATACTGTAACAACAGAGAAAAAAGAGTGAACTGTTCAATATCAGTGGAAGAACAGGGATCATGAAAGAAAGAGGTAAGATTATGACAGAAGAACAGAAGACGGAAGGATGTTCAGAATCGGCTTGCTCCAGTTGCTCACAGGCAGGTTCCTGCAGCAGTAAGAAAGTGGATCTGCACGAGCCCGGGAGTTTGACAGTTGAATATTAGAAAAATACCTTGCAGGCCTTATAAAACCTGCTTTTTTTATGTCAAATTTTCCGTTTTTATATGTACTTGTTTGTAATAGTGTGTTATAATAAAAGAAAAGGAGTTTTTTCTAATCATGTATATTGCACTTACAGGTAGTGAAAACAATAAAGATGTGTATATTTATCATTCTTTTCGCAAGGAAAATGGTAAGTCCTCATCTCGTATTTATAAAAAACTTGGAAAATATAACACACTTTTAGAACAATTCGATGGTGACAGAGATAAGATGATGGCATGGGCAAGAGAGCAGGCTGATAAAGAAACAAAGCTCTATAAAGAAGCTACTGGAAAGATTTCTGTAGAGTTTTCAAAAGCTGCTTGCATTCCGATGAATGAACGCCGTTCTTTCAATGTTGGGTATCTCTTTTTACAAGAACTTTGTACACAACTTCGTATAGATAAGATTTGTAGAACAATCAAAGAACGCCACAAATATAAATATAATCTACAAGCAATCCTGACTGATTTAGTTTATGCACGAATCCTATCGCCTTCTAGCAAGCTGGCTAGCTATGACTATTGTCAAACACTGTTAGAGCCACCTAAATACAGTCTGCAGGATGTTTACCGCTCTCTTTCTGTGATTGCAGAAGAATCGGATTTTATTCAAAGTGAACTTTACAAGAATTCTAATTTCCTTTATCCAAGAAATAATCGTATCCTCTATTACGATTGCACAAACTACTATTTCGAAATTGAAGAGGAAAGCGATTCTAAGCGTTATGGTAAAAGTAAGGAAAACCGTCCGAATCCAATTGTAACTATGGGATTATTTATGGATGCTGATGGTATTCCTCTTGCTTTTGATGTTTATCCAGGAAATCAAAATGAACAGACAACTTTAAAGCCTTTAGAATCAAAAATTCTCCAGGACTTTAACTGCAGTGAATTCATCTATTGTTCTGATTCCGGACTTGGAAGTGCTGCGAACAGAAGATTTAACAGTCTTGGAAACCGGGCATACATCATCACTCATTCTCTTAAAAAGATGAAGAAAGAAGATCGTGAGATTGCTCTGAACCCTACGCAGTTTCGTAAAGTCGGTAGCACAAAATTCATAGATCTGCGTACACTTGATGAAACTGATGAAGAAGTTTATAACACTGTTTATTACAAAGAAGTTCCCGTGGTTACAGGAAACATGGATGAAACTCTGATTGTTACTTATTCTCCAAAATATAAAGCATACCAAAGAAGAATTCGTGACCGCCAAATCGAACATGCTGAAAAGATCATCAACACACCTGGGCGTAAACGAAAAGGAAAAAATCAGAATGATCCAATGCGTTTTGTAAAGAAGACTTCTGTGACGCCAGATGGGGAAATCGCTAATAAACAAGTATACAATATCGATGAAGAACAGATTCAAAAAGAAGAAATGTATGATGGTTTTTATGCTGTTATTACAAATCTGGAAGGTGATGTCTCTGAAATCATACGGATTAACAAACAGCGTTGGGAAATAGAAGAAAACTTTAGAATTATGAAAACCGAATTTGAAGCTAGACCAGTCTATGTACGAAGAGAGGAGCGAATAAAAGCTCATTTCATGACTTGCTATATCAGTCTTCTTCTTTATCGGTTATTAGAAAAGAAACTTGGAGATGCTTATACGGTCAGTCAGATACTTGGGACATTACGTTCTATGCAAATGACACTACTAAATACAGCAAGTGGTTATATTCCTTCCTACACAAGAACAGAATTAACGGATTCTCTGCACAAAACATTCGGCTTTAGAACGGATTATGAATTCATTACAAAAGCCTCCATGCGAACAATCATTAAAGAAACGAAACAGATTAAATCAAAAAAATCATAATATAGCACATATCGTTACGAAATAAAAAACGGCTACAGAGCCCATGTTTACTGGGTTTGTAGCCATTTTTATCTTTCCAACTGTCAAAGATGGGATTATAGAACAGAATCTTTGAAATGCAAGATGAAAGTGGTATACTGTAACAACAGAGAAAAAAGAGTGAACTGTTCAATATCAGTGGAAGAACAGGGATCATGAAAGAAAGAGGTAAGATTATGACAGAAGAACAGAAGACGGAAGGATGTTCAGAATCGGCTTGCTCCAGTTGCTCACAGGCAGGTTCCTGCAGCAGTAAGAAAGTGGATCTGCACGAGCCGGCAAATGCACATTCATCCATTGGAAAAGTCATTGGAGTTGTCAGTGGAAAAGGAGGCGTCGGAAAATCTCTTGTCACCGGCTCACTTGCAAGGCAGATGGTAAAAATGGGATACAAGGTTGGGATTCTTGATGCAGATATTACCGGACCTTCCATTCCGAAAATGTACGGTATTCATGAAAAAGCTCAGGGAACGCAGGAAGGTATCCTTCCACGGATTGCAAAAGACGGGACAAAGATCATGTCAGTGAACTTGTTGCTTGAAGATGAGGAGGCTCCGGTGATCTGGCGTGGACCGGTGATCGCAGGGGTTGTGAAGCAGTTCTGGACAGAGGTTATGTGGGGAGATCTTGATTATCTGTTTGTGGATATGCCACCGGGAACGGGAGATGTTCCGCTGACCGTATTCCAGTCACTTCCGGTCGATGGGATCGTGATCGTGACATCTCCGCAGGATCTGGTCAAAATGATCGTGAAAAAGGCGTATGGTATGGCAAAGCAGATGAATATTCCGGTGCTTGGCATTGTTGAAAATTATAGTTATATTCTCTGTCCAGACTGCGGAAAAAAGATCCACATTTTCGGAGAAAGCCATATTGATGAGATCGCTGCGGAACTGGAAGTGCCGGTTCTTGGCAGGATGCCGTTAGATGCAGCACTTGCAGAGGTCGTGGAAAAAGAAGCATTTTATGAAGCAGAGAATCCTTATCTGGAAGTTGAGGCCTTATAGAGATGAAAGGACAGAGAACAGAGATCTGGAAAAAAGAAGAATATTCTTATGAGGGAGCTCATGGATTTATTCCGGTGATGGTCAGTTATATGCATGAGGATGATAAGATCCATCCGGCTATGGTCGTTGTTCCGGGAGGTGGATACCGGCAGGTTTCACGGACAGAAGCACATCTGGTTGCCATGGATTTTTACGAGGCAGATTATAATGTATTTGTGCTTGTCTATACAGTGAATCCGCTGGATGAAGTTCCACTGGAAATGCAGCCTCTTCAGGATATTTCAAGAGCAATCCGCATGATACGCGGGAAAGCAGAAGAGTACCGGATCACCCCGGAGCAGATCGCAGTATGCGGATTTTCTGCAGGAGGGCATTTATGTGCCAGTTTAAGTGTGCATTGGAAGGATATAAAAGATCCGGATCCGGTATATGACCGGGTGTCCAACCGTCCGGATGCAGCGATTCTTGCTTATCCGGTCATCACTGCAGGAAAGGCGGCACATCCGGGATCTTTTGTCGCCTTATTCGGGGAGAACCCGGATCAGAAGGATCTAGATTATATGTCACTTGAAAAGCATGTGACCGCAGATACGCCACCCTGCTTTTTGTGGCAGACAGCAACAGATGAGTCAGTTCCGGTAGAGAACAGTTATCTTTTTGCAAAGGCGTGTAAAGAGGCAGGTGTTCCGTATGCTCATCACGTATTTTCAGATGGTGTTCACGGAATGTCTGTAGCGACAGAAGACTGGCTGGAGGAAAGAGGCAGAGAACCTTATACGATGGAGCAGATCAGACTGCTTAGCGAAGCAATCCTGAGAGGTGAAACCAGGTTTGAGAAAAAGACCGGTGAGGAGCTGCTTGCGAAGTATGGAATTTCCAGACCTGCACCGGAAAAATGGAGTCGGGATGAGAAAGAACACTTGCGGAAGGTTTTAAAAGAAGTTGGTGCATGGAGGATGCTTGCAAAGTGCTGGCTTGCAGCAGTATGGGATGTGTAGGAAAGTAAGAAAAAGAGAGAACGACAAAGCTAATAATAGGAAGTGCAACAGAAAAAGCAGAAGGAGAACAGGATGAGAATTTTATTGATCCGGCACGGAGACCCGGATTATGAACATGATACATTGACAGAAAAAGGACGCAGGGAGGCAGAACTGTTGGCAAAGAGGGCATCATCGCTTGCGATGGGAAGTTGTTATCAGTCTCCCCTTGGCAGGGCGATGGATACGGCACAGCCCTGTCTGAAAGCGACGGGAAAAGATGCGGAAGTACTGGAGTGGCTGCGGGAATTTCCGGCACAGCTGGATCTGAATAAAGATCCGGAATTGAGCCGGGCATATCCGGGAGCAAAAATGGCAGACGGAAAGTATCTGATAAGGAATGTATGGGATATGGCACCGGGATACTGGACAGAGCATGAAGAATATATGGATCGCAGGGAATGGAGAAATTCCAAGGTGGCAGAATGCTCGGATATGGAAGTGGTTTATGACCGGGTGATCCGGGAGTTTGATGCATTTCTTGCAGAGCATGGATATGTGAGGGAGAGAAATCATTACCGGGTAGAAAAAGAAAGTACAGAGACGGTTACCTTTTTCTGTCATTTTGCGATCAGCTGTGTATTATTATCCCATTTGTGGAATGTTTCCCCGTTTGTATTATGGCATGGGCTGGTGCTTGCACCGACTTCTGTGACCGAGGTGGTAACGGAAGAGAGAGAGCAGGGAATTGCGTATTTCCGCGGTACAAAAGTAGGAGATATTTCCCATTTATATGCAGGAGGGGAAGAACCGGCTTTTGCTGCCCGTTTCTGTGAAGTATACAGCAATGAGGATCAGAGACATTAGAGGAGTGTGCTTATGGAACAGAAGAAAAAGCAGGATCATAAATTTTATGGAGGATTCCGGTATGCGATCGAGGGGATTCTGACCGGGATTCGTCAGGAGCAGAATATGAAGATGCACTGTATCATGACAGTGCTGGTGGTGCTGGCGGGATTTTTCTTTGAAATTTCGAAGATAGAATGGTGTATCTGTCTGCTTTTGTGCGGACTGATCATGGCACTGGAACTGGTGAATACATCTGTTGAGGCAGTTGTTGATCTGGTGACGGAGGAAAGAAAACCGCTGGCCAAAATCGCAAAGGATACGGCTGCCGGTGCAGTGCTGATTGCAGCACTTTTTTCTGCAGTGATCGGTTGTATTATTTTTGTTCCAAAAATAATGGAATGGTTTACATTTTTTTGAAAAAAGTGTATAACAAGAGTATAAAATCAGATAATGTAAAGAGGCTTAGAACCTTGAAAGGAGCAGAAGAGTATGGAAAGATTGACGGATGGTCTGAAAAAGATCTTATTGGCAGGAATCGGAACAGTAGCTGTGACAGCGGAGAAGTCAAAGGACGTGCTGGATGAGCTTGTAAAAAAGGGTGAGCTGACAGTAGAGCAGGGGAAAGTCCTCAACGAAGAGCTGAAGCATAATATCAAGAAGACGGTCAAGGATAATGTGAATGTATCAGTGAAAGCATCCTCACCGGAAGAACTGACAGAGCTTCTTGGAAAGATGACACCGGAGCAGTTAGAGCAGTTAAAAGAGCAGCTCGCAAAGATGGAAACGGAAAAAGCTGTGGACGGAGAGTCAGAAGACGGAGTGAATGCAGAGGCAGAAGCAGCAACAAAAGAAACTGCTGAAATAGCTCCGGAAAAGAAAGATGAAGAATGAAAAGTCGGGTTCCAGATTAAAAGAGATAACCGCAGTTTTAAGAAAGCATGAGCTGACCCGGGGGATCACACCGGAGAAGCTGCGGCTGATTCTTGAAGATCTGGGACCTACTTTTATTAAGATTGGTCAGATCATGTCACTGCATTCAGATGTACTTCCAAAGAAGTACTGTGATGAACTGATGAAGCTGCGGTCCGATGTGGCTCCAATGCCATTTTCGGAAGTGGAGGAAGTGATTGAAGATTCCTATGGGTATCCATGGCAGGAGGTCTTTTCACAAATTGAAAAGGAGACATTAGGTTCAGCTTCCATCGCACAGGTTCACAGGGCAATGCTGAAGACAGGAGAAGAAGTTGTCGTAAAGGTGCAGCGAAAAGGAATTTACGATACGATGGCAAGAGACATTGGTCTTCTGCATAAGGCGGTCAAGCTTGTACCACCGATCAGCATCAAAGAAACCATCGACTTCAGTATGGTGCTGGATGAATTGTGGGTCGTAACGCAGGAAGAGATGAATTTCCTGACGGAAGCAGCCAACATGGAAGAGTTTGCCCGACGGAATAAAGATATTGCGTATGTAAGGACACCGGTTTTATATAAGGAATTTACAACGCATCATGTTCTGGTGATGGAATATATCGAAGGATATCCTATCGATGAAAAAGAAGTGCTTGAAAAAGAGGGCTACGATCTGGAAGAGATCGGAACAAAGCTGGTTGACCATTATATCAAGCAGGTCATGGACGATGGCTTTTTCCATGCAGATCCCCATCCGGGAAATGTACATATTTCGGACGGGAAAATTGTATGGATTGATATGGGCATGATGGGACGGCTTTCAGACAGAGACAGAGAACTGATCTCCGATGCGATCCAGGGGATTGCGATCAACGATATTGGGATGATCCAGGATGCGGTTCTTGCGTTGGGAGAATTTCGGGGAAAACCGGATCAGAGTAAGCTGTATGAGGATATCAGCAGCCTGATGATCAAGTATGGCAAGCTGGATATGGGAAATATCGACGTGGCAGAGGCAATGCAGGATCTGATGGAAGTTATGAAGACGAACCGGATTTCTATGCCACATGGTCTGACGATGCTGGCACGCGGTCTGACGCAGATGGAAGGTGTTCTTGCTGAGATCTGTCCACAGATCAATATGGTAGAGATCGCTTCAGCAAGGATCAAAGGTGATTTCCTGCGGAATTTTAACTGGAAAAAAGAATTGAAGTCCGGTGGAAAGAACCTGTATCGAGCGATCCATAAGACGATCGAGATTCCGTCACTGGCAGCAGATGCACTGCAGGGATATATGAAAGGGCAGACGAGGGTCAACCTGGATCTTCATGTATCAAAGGATCTGGCAGAGCTGTTAAGAAGACTGGTGAGAAATATTGTGATGGGACTGTGGGTCATGGCACTTCTGATCAGTTCAAGCATCATCTGTACAACGAATATGAAGCCAAAGTTATGGGGAATCCCGGCAATTGGTGCGATCGGATATCTGATGGCATCCGTGATCGTGATGTATGTATTTATCAAGCATTTTTTGTCGAGAAAATAAGGAAAAAGTAATCACCGTATAAAAGGACAGAACCTTTTTATACGGTGATTTTTATATGGCAGGAAAGTCTACATTTCTGAAGCATTCTGAAATCGTTAAAGGAATCCGCAAAAGAAAAGACGATCGTACTGGTTTCCCACAGAGATTCCACCATGAATGTTGCAGATTTTGTATATGAAATGGGAAAAGGAAATAATTCACTTGCAAAATGAAAGAAAATTTGTTAGAGTACTACGGGTAATTAATAAGACAGTTCGTGACCATCCTGTCTATAAAAAAAACTAGGGATAAAAGTTGTAATTTAAGATCTGTGAGATGCCGGTCATATCTTTTTTCAGTCCGGTATCGTTACGATTTACAGGAGATGTCTCTCGGGGTCAGTACCGTCAGGCATCTCCTTTTTCTTGAAAATTCATTTTCATTTTCCCGGGGAACAGAGCTGGCACGCATCAAAAGAAAAAGAAAGAAGGGTGAAGATGGGACAGACAGAAAATCCAGTCCGCTATAGTATTATAACGGATAAAAACCCAAGGGAGATTGTTATGCTCCGGGGAAGCGGATGCCGTTATCTGCGGTGTCGTTTCTGTGATTATCATTTGGATTCTTCCAGAAATGAAGAAGAAAACTATAAGATCAACAAAGAGGCACTTTCTAAGGTAAATGGCATATATCACAGTCTTGAAGTAATCAATTCCGGAAGTTTTCTGGAACTTGATGAAAAGACAATGGAAGAAATCAGGCGGGTCTGTAAAGAAAAGCAGATCAGTCAGCTCCGGTTTGAGGTTCACTGGATGTATCATAAGCATGTACAGAAGTGGAAGGATTATTTTAAAAAGCAGGGAATCACGCTGAAAATTAAAATGGGTGTGGAGACATTTGATGATACGTTCAGAAGAGAAGTCTTTGACAAAGGAATGGAAGGCGTTATGCCGGAAGAGATCGCAGGAGTGGCAGATGAAGTCTGTCTGCTTTTTGGAATCAGTGGGCAGACAGCAGAATCCATGCAGAAAGATATAGAAACGGGATTAAAATATTTTGAACGGATCTGTATCAATATTATGGTGGAAAATACAACACCGATCCGTCCGGATCAGGAAGTGATCCGACTTTTTGTGGAACAGATTTATCCGAAATATAAAGAAAACCAAAGGGTGGATATTTTGCTTCAAAATACAGATTTTGGAGTCGGAGGAGAAGAAAAGGAGAAAGAAGAAAATGAATGAGATATTATTGGTTTTAAGTCTTTTGGTTATATATGGAAGTGTTCTGTTAGTTTACAGATTATTTGGGAAAAGCGGATTGTATTGTTTTACAGCGATCGCTACGATTACCGCCAATATTGAAGTGCTGATCCTGGTGGATGCATTCGGAATGGAGCAGACTCTGGGAAATATCCTTTTTGCGTCGACATTTCTTGTTACGGATATCATCAGTGAGGTAGACGGGAAAAAGGCAGCACAGAAAGCAGTAAATATCGGAATTTTTACGTCGTTATTTTTTATCGTAGTTTCCAAGTCCTGGCTTTTATACAGACCGAGTGCGAGCGACTGGGCACAGCCGGCGATCAAAGAGATTTTTTCCAATACACCAAGACTGATGATCGTCAGTGTGCTGGTTTATGCAATCTGTCAGCGGTTTGATGTATGGGCTTATCATAAATGGTGGGCGATTACCAAAAAGCATTTCAATGGAGATTCAAGAAAAGCATTATGGCTGAGAAATAACGGGTCGACACTGATCTCACAGTTACTAAATACATTATTGTATACTTTTGGGGCATTCTGGGGAATGTATCAGTTCCCAACTCTGGTCAGTATCGCACTGGCGAGTTATGTGATCTTTATCATTACGAGTATTGCAGATACACCATTTGTTTATCTGGCGAGAAAAATGCATGAAAAAGGCAGTATCCCGGAGGGACAGCAGTAAGGATTTTATTAAATAATATCAGAAGTTCAGGGGAAATGCGAAAGACGAACTAACAGGAAAAAGTCAGTTAGCAATATCATAGAAGTCAGTCATTTGCGAAAAGATATTTTCCATTATCTGGCAATGTGAGTGACAGGAAGGACAAAAAAATCTGGGATGTAAAGCACCTGCAGCACACTGGTGCTTTATTGTATCAAGATATTCATAAGTATGCTTAAAAAATTCTTTATTTGTAGGTCTGTTGTCAGAACTGCTTCTGCCGAAGACTTTTTTGAGCATACGGTCGTTGGAAGAGACCCATATAGTGAGAATACTATTTCGTATATTCTTCTCGACACATTTCCATGTTGTGCCGTAGTGATTCGCAATATCAATGTATAAAAATTTCGTAATACAAGAGATACAGTGAGGGTCTTCTTCCATAAGAAGGAGGCCGTAGACAATATAATCGTAACCAAGGTTTGTCTTTGAAGTACCAAGCTTTTCAAGTGTATCAAACAATAATTCTTTATAATTCATGAACCTTCTCCTCTCAGATGAGAACATCGTTCCTTGATAATATGTTAAAATGAGATGAAAAAAGACGCAACAAAAATTTTTCGAAGATTTTCGAACTCGTGGGAAATGTTGTAGCCTGCAAATAAAAAGTCAAGGCTAAATTGAAAGAACATTGAAAATTTTATACA
>ERZ772872.2298-NODE-2298-length-15730-cov-7.313620_pt1 | contig 15730 bp, 10 predicted proteins | sample MGYA00512132_ERZ772872 | MGnify/ENA primary metagenome ERZ772872 (study PRJEB29015, sample SAMEA2737724) | human gut metagenome | biome: human gut; feature: human-associated habitat; material: faeces | place: China | collected 2012 ...
GGCGTAAGTTGTGGCGTAAGCACCGACAATTTTGGGGCAATCAATAGAGCTTTGCACCTGCCGGGATATGGTCATCTACCATAAGCAGATGGAGCTTTTCTTCGCCTTCTTCTTCGTGAATAGCGGAGAGCAACATACCGCAGGAATCAATGCCCATCATGGGCCTGGGCGGCAGGTTCGTGATAGCGATGCAGGTCTTGCCCACCAGCTCCTCCGGCTCATAATACTCGTGGATGCCGGAGAGGATCACCCGATCCGTGCCGGTGCCGTCGTCCAGAACGAACTTCAGGAGCTTCTTGGACTTCTTCACGGCCTCGCATTCCTTGACCTTCACGGCCCGGAAATCGGACTTGGAGAAGGTGTCAAAATCCACCAGGTCGGTGAACAGCGGTTCGATCTGCACGTTGGAGAAGTCGATCTTCTCCTCCACGACAGGGGCGGCGGGAGCGGCCTCGGCGGGCTTTGCGGGCTTCTTGTCGGTATCCAACGGCTTCATTGTCGGGATAAGATTCCTCACATGGAAAAGCTGTGTAGAAGCCCTGTTAATACTGTGCTTTGCTTACAGGTCGCATTTTCCCGTGTATAACAACGCTGTACATTTCCCTGCTGAAAGCATACACCATAGTGGTGCTCCAAGTGGTGTATGTGGTGCAACTCCAACCTTTCGCTCCTCCGAAAGATTGTATCAAATATTATAACAGCATAATCGCAGAAGTTCAATAGGTTTCAGGTCGCTCCATAAAGAACTCAGAAAACACTTCAAGGCACTGGCTTACATTCACTCTTTATATTAAGCCCATCTAAAGCGTAGTTGTAAACGGATATGCAGAGTTTGATTTCAGACTAAGCCACTCCATTAATCCTCTATCACGAGACAATTTACCTTACCGCTGAACGCTGTGCAGGCGTCTATGGCAATAATTCCGGGACCATAATAGGGCGAGAAGTCCGCATCTTCTCCAAACTCAGTGCCCTTGTGTTCGTATTTGCTATGGCCATACGAGGTATGCCAGTGTCCGCAAACAATAGTCTTATCCTCATCTGCGGTCTGTGCTGCATCCATTCCATTGAACCATCTTGCTTGCTTCCATTGCTCACGGCCCGATTCCCTCCAAGAAGAAATATAGCTGTAGCTTTTATCCCTGTTCGGAATGCTTGGTATCCAGCCATGCGTGAAAACATAGTGTTCCGTCTCAAAGTAATCAAGCATCGCTGGGATAATCTCTTTGTAAAACGGTGTGTCTTTCGCTGCATCGGCAAAATCATAATGGCGTATAGATGCCATCACTGGATCAAAGCCCGTCAACTGGATTGCCGTATCATAAGTCCCATTCGATTTGTGATGGCCATACGGCATCCCAGCATCCGTGGTCACAAGCTCAGCAAATAAGTCCTCATGGTTTCCACGAATGAGAATGGCTCTGTCCTGCTCCATCTGTTTCAATACGAACTGCTGAAGATGTTTCGCCTCATGCCCTCGATCAAATAAATCTCCGAGCATGATCAACTTATGAGGAGTTGTATCGGAAAAGAAGCCTGCCTTTTCCAAAGCAGACTTCATCTGCGTATAGTATCCGTGAACATCGGAGATAACATAGTAGCGCATAATCCCTTATTCTTCGCCTCTGTTTTCCTTGGATAGTCTGTCGGCCAGAATCAGCTCTTTCATCTTAAAGCAGAGCCATTCATCAATGGTCAGATCAAGCTCGGCAAGGGCAATCACCAGCCGCTTCATCTCATTCTTATCAATTCCAAAGTCAATGCTAATTGTATCGTAGTTCTTCGGAAGCTGCAAGATATATCGTGCCTCGTTGCGTTCATATCGCCTGAGTAATTCAGGCTGATCCTCAAAAAACTCTCTGACGAAATCGTTCATGACTGCGCCATCCCTTTTTGTGTACGAAGACTGACGCCCTCAACTAACGAGAATACTGCTGTATTCTTCTCTTCCAGAAACTCGCCGGATAAAACATAAGATAATCCTCGGCTGTTGCGATTGATTCTTCATCTTTTGTTTTAGAGTTAATAAAGCCAAACACCTTACGCGCTATGGACATTTCAGCATCTGGGACCATAGCCAGAATCGGCATACCATATTTGTTTGACCATGCATACGGAGAGTCCGTACCAGTCAAATCAAGTCAATGCTTCTTCAACTGCGTATATTTTTGCGCATTTTTATATGCGGTGACAGCCTTCTGCACCTTGCTTGTATATTTATCAGGTTCCAACAGATAAGAGCTGCCAAATCCGTATGTATCGTCATCAAGAATTGCCTTAGCATCTTCTTCTGACAAGTCATCCAGATAATAACTGCATGCTTTCATAAAGAGCGAGCTTTGCGCTGCCATGAACTGCTTGAATGTATTGGCATTCTCTTGAAGCAATGCAAGAAATGGCTTCTTCTGTGAATCAAGAAGATTTCTTTGCTTATACAGAGAGCATAGCATTTCATAAAATGGCTTTGCATCGCCAAGCTCATTTTTAATTACAGAATAAGCGATGCAAATCTGACTGAGCTTGTCTACCCATGCACGGATGGTGTCTGCGAAGGTTGTGTTCTTTGTAAGAATACGGTTGCTGATTTCAACAATCTCATATTCACAAATCAGTTCATCAATCTTTGCATTAACAGTATCCGTGTTCCACACCCAATTTGCTGCATCAGAACTGAATTTGTACTGGAGCTGATTAATATACTGCCCCCCGTCACCGATTTTACCCGCAAGGGAAGGAAGCTTTCCTCCGTCGTACAGCTTCAGATACTCCATCATTCCGCTCCGGCAATTGTCTTTTGTCAAAACAGATTTCAAGTCCTCTGCTGCACCAGGATTATCAATGCAAATCTGGCCGATGGTGAGAGCAATATCGTTGTCCGATTTCTCTCCGTCCATGTTCTTGTTATTAGCAATGCCGCAATAGTTGTCGATAAGTCGTGAAACCACATCTTTGCTCGTTTTAAAGGTATTGCCGTCAAGAACATACTTGACTACCCAAATCGGGAAGGAGAAACTCTTCATCTGCTCGCGAATTCTCGATCTGGTTTCCGTAATCGACACGCAGAACATTTCAGGGATATCGAAAGCTGTACAAGTTGCCTTGTTGAAAGCGCGCTCTGCTTCCGTAAGCGTAACAATGTATTTGTCCTTATAGCGTTTATCCGGTGTGTTCTCCTGCTTAATGATTTCGGAAATCATTGATGCAAGCTTGTCTGTATCCAGCGGTACAGTTGTCAAATTATCACTGTAGGAATAAATGCCGTTAGCATACTCTTTCAAGATGAAACCAAGAATAAACGCAGTAAGGTTACATGGCATAAACCCATACGGCTCCGCTTTCAGAACATCATAAATCTGAGCAATAGAGATTCTATCACTCTTGTCGAACGCCTCATCAATTATTTCGGTAACGGCTCTCTTCAGATTTGCAATATAAATGTGTGAGGTTTTCCAGTATTCCGGGACTTTCCAAGCGCCTTTCAATGCATTTTCAAGTTTTGTGGCCTCATTGCCAGATCGGAAAGTGCCTTTGGTTTCCTCTGTAATTCCGCAAGTTGCTCCAGCACCGAGAGAATTGGCATCATACATGGTGTTTAGGACACTTGTAAAAGTGCCCTCCAAACACTGCGGATAATGGAACTTGTCGATATCCATCAGTTTTTCAAACAGATCCGCTATATTCGCAACACGTTCTCCATTCGGAGCATAGCGAGAGTAGACATAGAAGGCACCGTTCTTAATGCGCTTTGCCCAATTGGAAAGAACCTCTATGGCATATCCTTCGTATGTCTTGCGCTGATCTATATCACTATTTGCAATTGCAAGTGCCATTGCATAGTTTTCGACAAATTCTGTATATTCGCTCTCACCAAGGAGCACGGAAGAACTGTCCACTACCACAGCATTTGTTTCGCGATTGCTCTCAAAGAAGTTTTCAATTTTCTTTTTCAGTGCACCACTCTCGGAAGAGTCTCTGCCTATAGTTGCTACAACATAAAGCTTATTTCCAGCTGTGCTTGGATTATTTGCCTTTTTGATTTCGCTGTCGAAGTCAGAAAGTGTGGCATAAGCAAGCGAGTAACGAAGCCTTAACGCACCAGTAAATTCAATTGTACTGCGCAGATTACTGCCGGCCATAAAGGTCATGTCCTTAGTAGATTTTTGCTTGGCTTGAGCGATAAACGGCGTAGAGTCGACATTCGGCCCATTGTTTTTGCAGCAATAAGAGAATACATCGCCGGTCAACGGTGTCCTTGTGATAACATGGTCGTTTAGCATCTTCATTGCGATTTTGGGCGCAGTAAACTGAAGGTCTGTTCCCTCAAAAGCAAGTTCAAGATTTCTGTTGTTTGGCAGGAAAATATCCCGATTGCCGGTCATTCGCTCAGAGACTGCCTGCAGAAGCAGGATTACCTTCAAGACGCTCTTTTCATCTTCAAGCAGTTCCTTGTCAAGCTTAGGGGTGTAGCAACTGAGAACCTCTTTGATTCCGTCGGCAAGTTTCTGGCTGCCGGTCTCATAAAAGAAGTTCCAGAGCATATCCGCGGTGAGGAAAGGATTGCGAGATTTGAAATCATAGTTGTCGATAAACCACTGAAAGGCATGAACCTGTTCACCTTCATCGTTCTTAATGAAGTTGAACATGCTTCTCGCTGTAGATGTGTAGTAGATCGAAATATGCTGGAGTAAAAGAGCCGCATACGGATGAATCGGGAGAACATTAGTCAGATCTTCATCGGTAAGATTAATTGCTTTCCTGACGGCTGCGCGGCTGGTTTGAGAACGTCTGTCAAGGCTCGCCCTGTTCTTTTCCCACTTTGCCGCCTTATCTTCATCCTCTGTTTTCTTCATTGCCTGATTCATGAGCTCAAAGGCAATGTTTTCGGGCAGTGAGATATGAATTGGAGAAACAAAACGGTCAAGAATTTTTCTCTTATCCGGGTCTCCGTCGGAGAAGTAGCCCTCTGCCTTATGCGTGACGATCAGCAGGCAGAACGGTGCACTTGCTGCCAGCTCTGCAATCTGCTGGAAGCCGGTCAGATGGTGCATATTGTTTTCAAAGTATTCGGAGAACTCATCCCAAATAAATACAAGCTCTTTGAGATTGTTCTTCTCAATAACCTCACGAATCCAATCGCAAAGTTCGCCGGTATTCATGGAGAATCCGTTTCGAACTGCCGGAACCTTGAAAATCTTATTGATAAGGCTTCTAAGAGCTTCTTCATCGTACTCTCTCAGCTTTTTTAGGACACTATCTGAAGTATCTCCTCCGAGCGCCGTTTTGTATGTCCCTTTGGCATAGATATCAAAGCTCTGCCTGTTCTCCTCGTTTTCGAAGAAACGAATCAGAGAATTCTTCAGAGATGTATTTGCTGTATTTTCGATTCCCGCTTCCGTCAAGGCTTTCTCAATGCCTTCTTGCATAGCAACTATTAAGTCCGTATCGCTTTGAATATCAGAAGACCCATAGCGGTGGCAGACAAGTATTTTTCCCTCATTTTTCTGGTTCAAGAGCTTCTTGCAGAGGAAATTATCCAGTCCATATTTCTCAAAATAGGCGGTCGTCTCTTCATCGGAAGCTTCGATGAGCTTCTTCAGAGTGAATACCGCATGAGATTTACCGGTACCGTAAGCACCGTCCACCCACATAGACAGCTTCTGCTTCCGTTCCAAAACATCCACCATGGCCTTGAGCAGTTGAACGAAAGTGGGGTGCGGCCAGAACTTCTTCCAAAGATCCGGCTTCTCTTCTATAAGCTTTTTATCAACCTGGGGAAAATATTCGGGATCAATATTGAAATACTCTCTATAACTCATCTCCGTCTCCTCCTCAGAACAGCTCGTTCAGTATTTCCTCGGCGCTCTTATTGCTCTTTAAGGTGATATTATCGAGGCCCAAGGTAAATCGTGCTTCAATTAAATCGGGGTAGTTGAAGGTCAATCCGTTTAGAACCTTTTCCATGGTGTCGCGGTTCAATCCAAAAATCTGCGTAGGGCTGATTCCATCGCTTTCGATGGATGTGTCAAGCAATCTCGTAAGGGTAAATTGTTTGAAGTTGCCGCATTTTTCGGAGAACTGGTAGAGCGAGTACAAAATAACTCGCTCATCGGGTACTTGCCATCCCGTTCTGTACAGAGCAACCGCCTTGTTCTTTTCTTTTACCATTTCTCCTAATCCCACATGAGAAAATGGCAGATCCAAAATCCTTGCTAGCGAGCTCCATACATCATTGACCCACTTTTCATCGGCTCCACTGTCAACAAGCATGCTGCATACATACTCTTTACTCATCGTCTCGCCAAATGAAATGTTACATATGTACCATCCTATTTGTGGGTTATACGCGAGATTTGCTAACATCAATGCCCAGCTCAGATTCTCATCAAGTCCAATGTCGCTGATAATCTCAGCGAATCGAGTGAATCCATTATCATCAAGCAAATCCGCATCCTTAAGAAATCTCTTAAAGAAGCTAAACATCTGTGAACCTAATGTGTTCTTTTCTTTGAACTCGTTTTTAAATGTAAAATACTGCTCCATCCAATCTAATTTAGGGGCATGGTGCGAAAAACAATTCAAACTTTGAGTCTTTCCCATTTTAGTACCTCCCCTTGGCAATTCCAAGGATTTATAAATTAAGCAACCTTTATCAACCTTGTGGCACTGGGAGCAGTGCACACATCCTTCAGCAATCGTAACTTTCCCGTCATGCATGTGTATCATACCCTTGTGACAGTCAGCCTCACATTCCTTGCATCCAATACAGCAGGCAGTTTTTCTGAACACATTTTTCAACAGTTTGGTAAACAGTGGAGCTTTCTTTGCCAACGCAATATCATATCTCACTTTAAGACAATCATTTGTTTCAACAACTTCAAACTGATATTCAGATCCCCTGAAATCGATGATGTACGGAGAGCTATCATTTTTGATAACACCAATTGTTTTTATCCATTCTCGCCAGTCCGTCTTTGGCGAATCAACTGTTATTTGAAAGAAATGGGCATCACTTTTTTCTTTATAATCTATTTTCAACGGCAAGTCCCTTCCGTTTTTCCTTGCCTTCCAGCCACCATTCCTGATAAACTCCTCAAGTTTATCTTCTGTCCGAAAATTATGAGAATACATATCTCTTACTTTATCCATCAAGGCATTAAATTGAGCCGGATAGCAAATTCGAGCCATATATTCATTTCGCTCTGCGGCTCTGGGACAGACAAGACATCCCGCTCTGCGGTTACCTTTTTTATAGGCTTCATTCAAGTAAAGTTGCCGTAGATATATGTATGCATATAGCTCTGCTGAGTTCCACTCTAAAATGGGATTACAGCTATATTGTCCTTTGTGTTTTTCGCCTAAACTTACGTAGTCATATTCGCTTCTTGATAGGCTTTCACTTGCTCTCACGCCAATAAACGCCATTCCAGTAAAATCAGGCTTTCCAAGGGCATCTCGCAGCACGATAATTTGCGGTGAAGTCTTATGGACACTGCAACACCATCTATGTACAGTCGCAGGAGGGCCAAATTTTGACCATGTATAATCAGGCTCATATTGAGATCTTGATGTCAAAAACTCAATTTCCCCTTCAGCACATACTTTTTTTACTTCTTCAACAGTCTTATATGTATCAGGAAATTCCATCCCCGTGTCACCGAACAAAACCTTAAAACTGTTATGCGGAAGAGCACGCTGAACCAAATCCAATGTAACAACACTGTCTTTGCCGCCAGAAAAAGCAACATAAAACACATCCACCTTTTTCTGGTACTCAACAAAAGTGTTGTATATTTTCTTAATTGTGTCCTGCGCCAGCTGTTCAATAATATTCCCGTTCTTCTCAACCATCGCAGGGATATCGACAAACCGGAGAGGAAAGCTGTTCGGCTCTGGATCTTCAATCAGCACAATCTCGGGCGCAGTATAGCAAGAACCACCTTTCACCTTTGCGACCAGTCTACCGCGATAAAAGTAGTTATTTGCTTCCGCCCACATATAAGGGAAACAGTCGTTTTTGTCATATTTCCAATGCTTATCGAAGCCAAGTATATCAAGTTCTTTATAGTACACGGGACGCGGCTCTTTAGAGAAGATAAGCGGAGTCGGCGTCAAAACATATCCACCTGTTGAGCTGTCCCATTCGTAAGAATACATGGATGTTATTCCTTCCTTCTACGTATTTGTGCTGCCCGACGCAGGGCTAGGTCGATGTCCTTGTAGCTGCGACGGGATATTATATTCATATCCGCCAGATAGTTCAAAGCATCTACCTTTTTCAATTCAATGCGCCCATCGGCAAGGAAGGCCGCACATGCATCAACAAATTCTTTTATCTGTCCGTCTTCCTTCACAACAAAGCCGGCCACATTGTTCAATGACAGTCCATTGTTAACAAGAGCGAATTTTTTGCTATAGGAAAGCAGAAAGCTTTCGAGCAGGTATTCGTTCCACTCATAACCCACATTCGGAAAAACGAGGAATGAATCTATCTCACGAATGCGAATGTAGTCTTTCGAAAGGAAACTGTTGATGGCTCTGTCAACTGCATCTGTATCAAAGGATATCATCTCCTTCGAGATAAACAGATCATGACTTACTCGTACCGACACCTCGGAAAGAGCTTCAAAGTAGATTACTGTGTCAAGCTCTTTGGACAGATTATAAATGTCATCAGCCGTAAAAGTCGGATGATGTTTCGCATAGAGCTGATAGATGTCTCGCATTTCATAGCGGTCTTCTGGTCTGCTAATTACTGCACCGTTGAAATTAAATTTGCCCAAATAGTGCGCAGAAATAGCATTCCGCACACCGAGAGCGGAAAGATACAAGTTGTTTTCAAGGAAAACGGGCATTGTTTCCTGAATTATATTCCATATATCTGTCCAGATTGCGTATCCATTTTCGGCGATAGAGCCATCAATAATTGCAGCGATCTTCTCAAGCTCCGGCTCTGAGATTTCAAAAATGTCCGCATGGAAGTATTCACCTTTGGCATTTCTGCGGAAGCGACTGTCAAATTTGATAATACTGTCTACTCTCTCCTTCGGAATGTGCGTAAGAGCCGTGCAAACATCCTCAACTTTCATCGGCTTGCCAGCAGACAAGAGAAAGTCTTCAACCTCGGCAGTGTCATCGATTTTTACATTCGCCTCGACTGACATATAGTCTTTGAAGAAATAATATTTATCAGGATCCGCAGTGAACTCGATAAATACACGAAGCATATGCTCATCCGCAAGAGAATAGCAGTTTGCAAAGGCATCTGCCAAGTCTTCAAAAACAGCTTTATAATACAGAACCTTTTTGCCGGATGAAAAACTGTTCTCAATATAGGTAAACAGTTTTTCCCTTGTTTCGTCATCCATTATTCCTTCTGCAGGAAACAGGCGATTATTATAGAACACACCGCAGAGCCGAAGTTGTTTTTCAAGCGTGTCATCATCTGCGTCAATGCTGCTGTCATAAAGGTCTTCATATGTTTCGCGGAAGTTATCAAAATCAATTGAGTCAAAGGTAATACCATTGCGATATCGACACATTAGTATTTCAATGTATTTCTCTTTGTCAAAAGGGGCAATTGGCTGTTCCTGCGGTTTGTTTTGCAGCTGAGCACCTGTCTTTTTGACTACAATACTCTGACCCGCCATTTCTGCAAACTTCGTGAAAGCAGCTCTGAAGCGATTGTGCTGCCGGATGTTATATGCGGCAAAGCCATCATCTCTCATCAAGGCGTTTAAAAGAGCAACCGCATCGCTTGTTGTCACATCATATATGCGATATGAAGTGAATCCGTAATCCTTTGCATATTTTTCAGCTGAACGAATAGCAGAAACATAACTTCGGCATGTCGGCTCCGCCATACACAAAGTTTTGTCAAGATAATCATAAAATGCGGAATCAGAAATAGTGTCATCTTTTCCTGCTTTTTTCTCATTCCTCGCGCTTATAGTATCGGCAGAAGCAAATGAGTATATCCCATTTTCAATTCTATGAGCCCACGGTGCATGGTCCAGTATGCCCTGAACGAGTTCACGGTCATCACTCCGGCCTAATAAACCAGTAATTCTGTTGAGAGAAAGTCCGGCAGGATCATCATAAATGCGTGAAATTGAATAGAGCTTTTCATAAAGCTTTTCATTCTCACTCCTGGCTTGAGACGTTCTCTTTTGCTCGGCTTCTTTTTTAAGCGTATAGGTAATAGACACTTCGTTAAGGTCAACGCCGCACAAACGCAGGAGCGTAGCAATCCTTGAAGCGATTTCTGTTGCCGAATGGTTCGTCTCAATAAACAGGCCATCAGTTATTGCCTTAGGCTTTCTCAATGCTTTCGAATTCATTGAAAACTCCGGTGCAGCCCCTTCTAAAAGAGATCCTCCATCCACTATAATCTGTGGATAGTCCTGTTTCAACAAGAATGCAACTTTTGCGTAAAGACTCGCCCAGCTATTAAAATCGGTAAAGGTATGATCTTTATAGTTCAAACAGACTGGCCTGGAAAAGACCAAGCTTCCAATATCAGAAAAATCAAGACGAATTATATCATCAGAATTTGCAGCGGCAGTTGATAACATGCTATCCGGTTCATTCAATGCTTCGCCTTCAAACTCAGCTGTGTTTTCTTCCCGCGACGCTACATATGAATCTAAAAATGCTTTATAAAGCGGAATGGCCTTATCCATTTTGGCTGCCGCAGACCTATACTTTAGTCTAAAAAGTCTAAAAGAAAGCAATTTAGATGCAACCGCATTGAATTCCGCCTTGTTTTGCATACTCCAAAAGCCATCCTTGCAAACCTTTTTCGAAACGCAATAACGAGAGGCCACGTCTAATGCATCTATGATTGCGGATGGAGTATATTTCTTAATCGGATGCTCGTTTAACCACTGGGCAAAGAGAGCTTTTTTATCGATATTCTGTTGTGACAAGTCTGTCATTTCAATCTCCTCTTTTGCTCTCTTGAGTATCTCCTCAAACTTTTTAGGGTTTTCCTCTCGAAGTTCAGCAACCTCAGCATACAATTTACTTGCGCCAGGCATGCCTTTTTCACCATGGGTAAGCAAATAAGCCATCTTTTGCATTTGAAGCGCAATGCCATTTTCGTTGCGAAAAACATCGTCTATTGCTATATTTTTACTTATAGCACGCTTGCGTAAATTGGAAGAAACGGTCTTGACTACTTCCGATTTGGGTTTTCCCTTACGAAGGACCTCTTCACACGCTTCTATAAGAAGGGCAATCTCAAATTCATCCCATTCTATTCGTATTGCCATATGTTTTAATCCTCAATTATCTCAACAATGTCTTCAATATTGCAATGGAAGATACCACACAGGGTTGCGATTTCTTTTAAGGACACATATTCGGCTTTGGTAAATTGCCCCATCATGTATTGACTGAATCCGGCAGCTTGAGCAAGATCGCGTTTTGTCATTTTATTGTTCTTCATCAGTTTCCAAAGTCTGTCATAGCTCACGCGCATAGCCGATCGTCCTTTCTCATTTATCCCAATCAGGGCGCAATACGCCTATTTTTACAGGTTATCAATGGATATTTTATCACAAGACTTCGAATAATTCAAGGATATTGGCGTATTTTCTCGATATTTTTCGCAAGCTGTCGGTTTTGATCGACATTTGAGCGCACAAAAGATGGAGACCGAGCTCATCTCTGAACTCGGTCTCCGATAATTTCTGAACCCGGTTTACGGATTCGATACTCCATATCCGAGAATTTCATAATGGCCAACCGGGTACTGATTGACGCGGCAGCTATCGCCGGAGTTGCCCTCGATGGTGTAGACAACGCCGTTTTCGACTTTCTGGACGATACCGACATGATCGGATTGGCCGTCCTGCGGACCGGAGCTGCCCCTGTTATCCCAATCGAAAAATATAATCATGCCGGGCGAGGGCTCCATGGCGTTATCCGCCCACTGCCCACGCTCCCGGAACCACTGGACACCGTTGACACAGCCGGCGAACTTCGGAATGACACCAGTGTCGATATAGCCGCATTCGTTTGCGCACCAGCTGACGAAGCAGGCGCACCACTCCACGCGGCTGCCGAAGCCGTACCATGACCAATAGGGCTCTCCGCCCACATTGCCCACCTGTGACAGGGCCACGGCAACGATTTGGTCATCCACTCCGTAGATTCCGTAAAGCACCGCCGCCCACATACTGCTGTCCTGTGCAAGCAGTTCTGCAAGCTGCTGCTTTTGATCCTCATTGAAGCCGTACTGTGCAGCCATCTCATCCGCCGTCTTGTGGCTGACAGTAATATAGAGCGTCGTAATCGTCTCCTGCACTTCTTCCTCAAGAATATTACCATTGCCGTCATCCGTCTCCACAATGACCGTCTCGGTCTTTGTTTCCGTCCGGTGGGTGATTTCATTCATCTCCCAGAACAGGTCCTTCAGAAGCTGTTCCTTTTCCGGAGTGATCGTTGCTACCTCCTGGGGATTATCCGGATCGGAGGTCGTCTTGACGGCATAGATCGACAGCACCTCTGGCCACACGGCCCGAGAACCGGACATTTCAAGCGCATCGTATTCAACGGAATCCTTAATGGCGTCCAGCTCGTTCTGGTAATCCATGTTGATTTCCTGAATGACCTGCCGCATCGTCTTTTCTGAGCCGGTATCCTCGCTTGAAAAGAAAATACCGAAGCAGGAGCAGGCGATCAAGGCAACAAGGCAGATAACCACAACGACCACGACCGCGACCCAGCCTCCGGCAGCGATGGCCGCAACCAGTGCTTTCATCGCCGCCGCTATGGCCTTGATTGCCGCCGCAACAGCTTTCGCCGCCGCAACAGCCGCTTTGTAGGCGGCTATGGCAGTCTGGCGGGCAATCTCCGCCGCTTTCTGTGCGGCCTTTGCAGCCGCAGCCGCTGCCTTTTGTGTTGCCTTCGCTGTTGCCTCTGCGGTTTTGATGGCAGCCTTGGAGGTTTTCTCCGCAGTCTTTACGGCCCTCTCTGTTGACTTTACCGTTCCCTTTGCACCGGCTTTTACGGTCTGTTTCCCGGCAGAGCGAGCAGACTGCTTGATGGTGCGTTCAGTACGCTCCGCAGATTTGATGGTCTGGTTTCGTCTGCGCCGGATGCTTGTCCGTGTGGCCTCCGTATTTTGCCGCGCTGCCTGCCGTGCAGCCTCCTCTCGCGGCGTTCTGCTTGGCGCGCCCCTACGCAGCTCCTCCTCATAGCGGCGAGCCCGTTCTTCATTTTTGTGGATGCGCTTTTCATTGCGGTGCTCCCGGTGCGCCTCCTTGCCTTTTTCAATGGCTTTTTTCGTTTGGCCGGAAACCTCGTGCCAAACCTGATCGGTCACATCCTCAGCGGCATAGCGGATTTTGTCCTCCGCGTACTCGGAGGGGGAAATCTGCCCATCGTCCATCAGGTTTTCCACCTGATCCTTGGAGCGGACGAGCGCCGTCTTCATGCGCTCGGAGACAACCGCTGCCTTGTCAAGAACCTTGATGTCCTTTGTGCTTTTCCTTGTTTTTATCCTGCCCAAAGCCATCACCTCCTCTCAGAGCAGACAAGTCAAACCTTCTTCGCTACGACAACGAAGCGACCGTTGGGATAGGTATATTCGCAGGTGGAAAGGGTCAAAAGCTGGTCCCCGTATTCAGCAGCAATACCCGTGTCATAGAGCTGTCTTGCGCGGACATTCTCCATGAACTCGGCAAACTGAGCCTCATCCATCAGCGTGTATTCGTTGTACTTGAAGGTCTCGCGGTTCGTATTGAATTTGAAGACAGCAACGACCTCATATTTGCCGAGGCCGGAGAGCGTGTCAAAGGCAATCGTCGGATGCTCCTTGCAGAAATCGGCGTCGGTGTATTTACAGAGGTCGGCAAACATAGAGCCGTCGTTCATGTGGTGCCCATAAATCACAAGGTTGTTGCTGATCCCGGTCATGCAGGCCTCGTCAATATAGGGAACGCCGTAGTCGCTGTACGATTTATCAAAGCTGTGCTTCAGATAGAAGTCCGGCTTGTTCGGGGTCTGCATGACGGGGTAATTGACATTCGTACCATCGATCTTGATCCATCCGATAAAGTCGTTGTTCTGCGCAAACAGAGCGTCATACTTTTCGCGGGCCAGCGCCGCCTCTGCTGCCGCCAGTTCTTCTGCACTCAGATCGGATTCCTCCGCTTCGGTGTCCTTCTGGGGCTCGTCGATTTCCGTAATCAGATTTGTCAGATCGTCAAATGCCGACTTGCTGTTCTTGGCGTCCAGATACTGATGCGTAAACATGGCGCTGCAAAAGATCGCAGCCGCGCCGAGCACGGAAATGACGATGATTCCAAGGGTTTTCTTTTTCATTTTGTATTCCTCCCAAAAGAATGGAGGACGGGGTTAATCCCGTCCTCTTGCAAATTTGCCCTCGCCTGGGCGCGTGGTCATAAGCTGATAGAGTTTGGTATTCTGCGGGAACCGATTGATGAAGGGTACCAGCGCAGAGCCGTATTTAATCAGTCCGCAGCCGGCGTCGGCATTGGTGATATAGCTCATCTGCTCATTGGAGATGTTCAGCAGCTTGGCAAGCTGCCCTCTGTCGGATGCAGCCTGATTCAGCATAACTACAAATTCCGAGTTGGAAAGCATGGTGCTGGCCTGAACAGAATCCAGCAGATACTCCACATTCTGCGTGATCGCCGTGGGGTATGCGTTGCGCTTACGGAACTGTCGCCATGCGGAGTTGAAGAACTGCGCCGAGAACTCGTTCTCAAACACCACATGGAACTCGTCAATAAAGACATGGGTACGCTTGCCCTTCTTCCAGTTCAGCGTCACGCGGTTGAGCATGGTGTCCGTGATCACCAGCAGGCCAGTGGGCTTGAGCTGGGAGCCGAGACCATGAATGTCGAACACCACAACACGCTTGTCGAGATCCACATTGGACTGCTTGCCGAAGATGTCCAGAGAGCCGGTGGTATAGAGCTCAAGGGACAGCGCGATCTGCTTCGCTTCAGACTCAGGCTGCTCCAGCAGCATATCGCGTAGGGTGCAGAGAGTAGGAATCGTTCCGGTGTCCGCCGCATTGCGGTACACATTGGTGATACAGCGGTCGATGATAGACTTGTGCTGCGGGCCGACGCCCTTCTTGTCGATCTGCTCGATGAGGGACATGACAAACTCGGACTTTACAACAATGGGGTTGTTTTCACCGTACCCGTCCACCATATACATGGCATTCAGTCTGTCTCTGCCGCCGGCAGACACACGGATCACCGAGCCGAGATCGCCCATAGCTTCGATAAGCGGCGCGTATTCTCCCTCGGGGTCACAGATCAGAATATCATCGTTGGTGTTCAGAATGAGGAAGGTGATCAGCTCCTTTGCCGAGAACGACTTACCGGAGCCGGGGACACCGAGCAGAAATGCGGACTGGTTCAGGAGATTTGCCTTGTTGCACATGATGAGATTGTGGGAAATGGCATTTTCGCCGAAGTAAATGCCGCCCTTATCCATGATCTCCTGCACCTTGAAAGGCATCAGCACCGCAAGGCTCTCCGTGGTGAGGGTTCGGAACGCATTGATTTTTCTCGTGCCGATGGGCAGCACCGTATTCAGTCCATCCGTCTGCTGATACTTCAGCGTGGCCATCTGGCACATGTGCTTTCTAGCCGTAGACAGCACCGTTTCCGTGTCCAGGTCCAGCTGCCCCTTAGTGTCTGCGGTGATCACCATCGTGACCACCGCAAACATCATGCGCTGGTCACGG
>ERZ772872.2308-NODE-2308-length-15664-cov-3.027804_pt1 | contig 15664 bp, 6 predicted proteins | sample MGYA00512132_ERZ772872 | MGnify/ENA primary metagenome ERZ772872 (study PRJEB29015, sample SAMEA2737724) | human gut metagenome | biome: human gut; feature: human-associated habitat; material: faeces | place: China | collected 2012 ...
TTGCAGGATTCACCGTTGGCGTGCTCGTCGGCTTCGGCGGATTCGTCGCAGGATTCGCCGTTAGCGCGTTTGTCGGTTTCGGCGGATTCGTCGCAGGATTCGCCGTTAGCGCGCTCGTCGGATTCGGCGGATTCGTCGCAGGACTCGCCGTTGCGGGCACACTCGTCGCAGGGGTGTCCGTGGCGGTTGCGTCATCACGCGGAATGTCAGTCGGCAGTGCGTCAGTTACAGCGGGCGTGGATGCTGCCGGGTTATCCGCCGCAGTGGCATCCGCCGTCGGCGCGTCGGTTATCGGCGCATCCGTCGCGGGTGTGTCCGTCGGCATCATCGTCGCGGTGATTACGGGCGGTGCAGCGGTTTGCTGCGATTCCATCTGCCGCTGAATGCGAATCTGCTCCAGCACCATCAGCGCATCATCCGACTCCTGCTGCGCGCGGCTGGCATCCCACTGGTTGTAGCCCACCAGCGCCAGTGCCGCCAAAATCAGCACCAGCCCCAGCGTCATCAGCAAATTGCCCTTACGGTCCTTCATGCTCTTGGCTCCATTTCCGGTGCAGAATCCAGCCAATGACGAACAGAATCATGCCCGCACCCGCCAGAATCGGCACCGGCCACCACAATTGCCCCGTTTCGGGAATCGGGGCGGTCGGGGTCGGCGTGACCGTGCGGCGGTTGGTAATCACATACACGCCGTTTTCGATGGAATATTCCGGCTCATAGTACACATCAGCCCCCAGAATCTCGTTGAGGGTGTACACATGGTCAGCCGGCAAATCCTTGAAGATATGATGCCAGTTGTTTTCGCTGTTCAGAATCACCGTGTCGATATGCTGACCGTCCTGCATCAGATGAATTTCAATCTGCACAGGGCGATATGTGCCGCGGTTGTCGTCGTCCCACACCTTGACGCACTCAAGGTCAATCAGCGCGGGTGAACGTTCCAGCTTGATGGTGGAGAGGACGTCATACTGCCACTCGTCGTCCACATTGCGCGTCGGCACAGAGGTCAGGAAGGACTGGAAACTGTACGCCCAGCCGCCGATGATAACCGGCGTGCCGGAAACAAGGTACAGACCGGGGTTGAGTCCCGCGAAGGAAACTCGACCGTTTTCGTCCGTCGTGCCGGTGAAATCAGGCGTTTCGGACGCGGTGAGGGCTTTCATCGCTTCGGACGCGGCTGCCCAGTCCGCCGCGTTCTTCAGCGCGTTAATGTCGATATTCAGGGTGCTGTACGGGCTGCGCAGGGCGAACCGAGCGTCCGCGTCCATGTCCGCCACCTGATACAGCTGGAAGGTCACGCCGGGCAGGTGCGCATCATCCTCGTTGTCATCCGCCTGAATGGCGAACGTCAAGGGGTGCGTCAAATCCACCCGTTCAAAGGCAAGCGCGCAGGGCGCAAGCAGAAGGCAGCACAATGCTGTCAGCAGGACAAGCGCCAGCAGGCGCGAGGGTTTGCGGCTCATCACGACCGCTCAGCTCCTTTCCGCTTCTTGTGTTTCGGGCTGGTCGTTACCAGCATGAGAATGAGGAGAATCAGCAGCATCGGCGCGGCGACAATCGGCGCGACGATGTAGGGGTCAATCACGAGTGCGTCCGCGGAGATGCGCACGGATAGCTGCGCAAGCGATGTTTCGACCCGGTGTCCACGGACAAGCAGCCGGTGCGAGTTAATGCCGTAGGGCGTGCAGGTGACGAGCGTACACAAATCCATGCCGTCATAGATTTGCAGTGCGCTGACGTCATGCGGCTCGACAATGAGAATCTGGTCGATTTCATAGGTCAGCACCTTGTCCAGCACGCGGAGGGTGAAGGTATCGCCGTAGGTGAGCTGGTCAAGGTTGGTAAAGAGCTTGGCGGAGGGCAGCCCTCGATGCGCCGAGAAGGCGGAATGCGTCCCCGGTTCGCCGGTCGGCAGGCTTGTGCCCTCAATGTGACCGACGGCGACCTGAAGCACGTTGGCGTTCGTCGAGTGATACAGTGGCAGCGTCACGGCAATCTGCGGAATCTCAATCACCCCGATGATGCCCGAACCGCCGACATTCATCACCGCGTCGTACTCCTCGCGCTCCTCGTCGGTCATGATCAAGCGATCAACGGTGGACTGTGCGCGGAGTTTTTCGTTATAAGCGTTTGCCGCCGCCCAATCCGCCTCGTAATCCTTCTTGGACTCCTGCTCCACCACCGTGTTGTAGGTGGCTACGGCACGCGACTGGTGGAAGGAATTGTAGAAATCCGACACGGACGGGTACAGAAGGAGCGCCAGACCCACAAACAGCACCACAAACAGCAAAATGGTTGTCATATTGCGCTTCATGAGCCGCCTCCTTTCTGCAATCATGCTTCATTTTCCCATTTGGGAATGCCGGGCGGCGGCATTGCGCGCACCGCCCGGCAGGGGTTTCATCAGAACATGGGGATGTTCAACGAATTGCGGGAGAGAAATCAGATTTCGTCCGCTTCGGCCTTGCGGCGAACGATGAGGATGAGCGCCGCGCCCACGAACATCATGCCGCCCAGCACGTAGAAGATGGTCGTGCCGATGCCGCCGGTCTCAGGCAGGGTCGCGCCGGACTTGTTGACGAGCTTGTTGTTCATCGTAGAAGCCGCCGTGAGTTCCATAGCTGCACTTGCACCGCCAGCAGCTTCCTTGTGGTCTGCCGAAATCGTGATGGTGACAGGATCCAGCGGATTATAGGTAGCAGGAACCGTGGTTTCCTTCAGCGTGTACGTGCCGTGATCCAGACCGATGATGTTGAACGTACCATTGGCTTCCGTAATCATTTCATTGTTTGCGACATCCGTATAGGTATCATTCGGCTTCGTGGTGCCTGCGACAATGTAATTGCCATCGGCATCCTTCCACAGCGGAACAACACGATCATTTTGGTCATAAAGCGTGAAGCCAGCGCCAGCCAGTTCTTTGCCTGCTTCAGCCGTGTTCGCATACTTCGTGTTGTTCACAACATAGGTGAAGAGCCACACATGGTCTTCCGGCGTTTTACCCATGCCATCAGCATTGGGGTTGTTGGAGTATTCCAAATCGACGCTGTTCTTGTTGTCCGTGCTGTTTGCGCTCGCGTTGAAGACCTGCGCTTCTTCGTTCAGATACGCCGTGTAAACAACCTCAACCGTAATCTTGTCCGTAACAAGGATGCTGGTGTTTTCTTTCATCACCTTCTTCAGGTCTTCGATTGTGAGCGTCCAAGACGGCTTATCCTGGTTTTCACCAACCTTGCCTGCGCCCTTCTGACCAGGCGTTGCAGTGCAAACATAATCGGTACCTTTCAGTGCGATGCCGTTCACCTTCACAGAATCAATCTGAACGAAGGTAATGCCCTTGGACATGGTGTCGTTGAAGACCAGCTTGTACGTCGGATAGTCATTATAATCCGCATTGACCGGAATAGTCGCGACCAGACGGAACTTGAAGTTTTCAAACAGCGCGTGGTCGGCACTCTCGCCCCAGCCTTCCGGATTCACTTCTCCGCCGTTCTTTTCAGCATCAGCAACTTCGTCCTGTACCTGCTTGTCCACAGAGGGCTTTTCAGACTTTGCAGTCGCAACGATGTCCTGATCCAGCACCTTTACAATCAGCAGCGTGGCAGCGCCGTCCTTGCCTTCCAGCTTTGCCTGATTGTCCCGCACAAGGTAATAGCCAGGGGTCAGTTTCTGGCTCTTGCCGGGGGCTGCTTTGGTGGAAGAGAACGTATCAACCGGAGCGGATTCAGCGTTCCAGTACTTCGTGATTTCAGCCAGCTTTTCCTGATTCGTGCCCGAAACAGTTTTCAGAGCCTCCAGAACTGCGTCCGGCACAGGATCACCAGTCGTGACCGCAGCAGTGTCGTTCTTGGCGTTTGCGCCCCACTTGACGCTCGTCAGCACTTTCGCACCAGATTCATCTGCTACAACATCAGCAGTGAAAATCTGGTATACCTGGTATTCGTGATCCACATCGTCCTTCGGATTCACCGTAATCGTAAAACCGGTAGCAGTCGGCGTATCGCCTTCCGTCACTTCAGAAGCGCCCGCGACAGTGACCATGCTCAGCACGAGCATCATGGCCAGCAGAATTGCCCAAAACTTTTTCATGGTTTTTCTCCTTTTCGTTGTCGTTTTTCATACATTGGGAAACGTTTTGCGGGGATTACCGGGGTTGCCTACGTCGGGAGGTCTCCTGACGTATAGCTGCTATGCTTTTTTCATTCCTCCTCCCGTCGTTTTCTTCCCCATGTTTATACAAGGGCTTTCGCCCGCGTATACGGATTGAGCTGCCCCGGAAGGGGGGCTGCCGACTGCTCAGCAGCCTTCCCTCCGGCGTTTGATTTCCTGCCCCAGCAGCAATGCCGCCGCTGCCATCAGCAGCAGACCGCCCGCCGTGTACGGCAGTGTGCCGATGCCGCCCGTCTCGGGCAGCGTGTAGGTAATGGGTGTGTTCGTAATCTGGAAGACGCGATTTTCGCTGTTCGCGGGAATCGGCGCGGTGTTCGTGGCGTTCGTGTCGTCCGTCACCAGCTGCCAGCCGCTGCCCACCGGGGTCTTCTCGACGACGTAGTAGCGGTAGATGTTGCCACCCGCGTCATACGCCGGGAGATTGTACCACTTGTAGCCCCACCAGATGTTCTTGCTGCCTTCCGGCGCGGTGTATTCAACCACTTCGCCAAACTGCCAGCCATCCAGATTCTTCGCGACGACCTTCCCCGCTTCCGCGTCCCAGCCAAGGGTAACGTTCGCGATGATCTTGTCGCCGTCCGCCGCCGTTTCCGCGGTGGTCTGCTTGAGCGTCAGCGTGATGTCCGGGAGGTTCGCGGGATTCAGTGTGAACTGATTGTCCAGCGACGTCCAGACCTTGCGGGCGCTGACGTCGGTCAGGGTGTTGGTGACGGTGAGTGTCTTGACGTTCAGGTTGATTTCCGGCCGTTCGCCGTTCGTCGGGGCAGAAGCCGAATGGACTTCGTTGCCTTCCGCGTCCACTTCCTTGACGTAGTAGTACCATTCGCCGCTTGCGCCTGTATCCTTGTCGAACCAGTAGCGCGGCAGACGGGTCAGCGTCAGCGTTGCGGCGTCGGTCGGCGTATTCGTGCCGACCGTCAGCTTCACGGTGCCGTCCGACAAGAGCGTCGCGTCCATGTTCGCTTCCAGCGCGCCCAGCAAGGGTGTGTAGCGTTCGTGTTGGGAAGGACCAGCGCCGTCACGCTTTTCGCGCCAGATTTGCAGGTACACGACGGTATTGCTGACATTCAGCGGCAGTTTGCTTCCGCTGCCTGCGGGGAAATACGCCTGCTTGAACTGCTTGGTGATTTTCAGCTTCGTCGGCGTGTTGGTAATTGTGCCGATTTCGTTGAAGCCCAGCTCCAGCTTGCCGTCCGGCAGGTTGTTCAGGTAGCCCGCCAGCTCCACTTCGCGGATGATGAAGGACGCACTGCCGTAGCCCGGCAGATTCCGGATGGTCACGCGCCACGGTTCATCCGCCTTCGCCAGCCCCGACACATGCAGGTAGGGCGCGCCGTTAATCTGCACCAGCTCCGCCGTGAGCGAACTCGGCGTGCAGATAACGTTCTTCAGGCTGAAGTAGCTCTTTTCCAGCAGGTTTTCCGTTTTCCACTGCGTGGAGTAGACTTCATGATACTTCATCATGACTTCAAGGTAGATGTCCTGCATCATGCCCTCTTCGCCGAACGTGTCCGCGTCCGCCCATTGCTTGACAATGCTGATGCTCTTGGGCACGTTGGTAATGGTCACGTTGTTTTCCGTCGTATCCTTGAAGGTGATGTAGAGAGTCGAGCCGACGAGTTCGCTTTCATCCGCCGTCATCACCGGCGTGTAGCGGTCCAGCGTGTCGTTGCCGACGCTCGTGCTTTCGAGGATGTAATAGCGGTACTTGCGCAGGCTGCCGTCGGGATTGATGGTCGTGTCGTACAACGGCAGGTTGTCGATGGTCAGCTTCCAGCCGTTTTCCGCCGACAGGACGTAATTCTGCTGGAAGGGGGCATAGCACCAGTCGTAGTGCACCACGCCGTCCGAATCCGTCCAGTTTTCGCCCCAGACGTTGCGGAAGAGCGAAATCGACACGTTCTGGATGCCCAGCGGGTTCTGCGCGCCGTCGTACTCCACTTCTTTCGCCCACTGCTTCACAATGTTGAGCTTGCCGGTCTGCACGTTGGTGATGGTCGCGCTGGTGTCGATGATGGTGTACAGCGTTCCGCCGTCCGTGTTCGCCTCAGCCGAATCCTTCTCCGCCTCGTCAACACGGAAACCGTCCTCCGCCTTCAACTTCACACTGATGGGTGCTTTCGTCTTGGAGTCAAGTTCAAAGACATCTTCCGGTCCAGTAATCCAGCTCGTGTAGCTGTAAATCGGCGTGTACTTCGCTCCGTCCGCAATCACTTCGACCAGCTCGTAGGTGCATACGGTCGGTTTCGCCGCCTTGTCACCTGCTGCGATTGTGCCATCCGTGTTGTACTCTACTCTGTACAGCAGCAGCGATTCTGTCGTTTTCCAGCCATTCTCCGCCGTCAGCGTGATGGATTCTTGGTACTTTTCGTCTTCCATGCGGGTGCTGACCCATTCCGTGCCGTTCCAGACGTGCAGCGTCGGAATCAGCTTTACGGTAACAGACGTGGGAGTTTCCTTGATGCTGCTGTCCCACAGCTTCGTCAGTTGAATGCTAACTTTACCCTGTTCGTACAGCGGCACGTTCTTCGCGTGGATTTCCGCCGTTCCGCCGTCCGCAGGCAGTTCTACCTTGCCCCACTCATTGCCGTTCGTCGTTTCCTGCACGTCGCCGCTGAAGATGACCTGATAGCCATAGCCGTGGTAATTGCCGTATTCGTCCCACGCTTCGGCGATGCTGTATTGGTAGGGCATCTTCACCGCTTCGCCCGCCTCGTTGACCGTGAAGTAGTACTTCGGCAGGTTGGTGAACACCCACTCCGGCGCTTCCTCGCCCTTCAGGCTCTGCGTGACGTAGAAGTACTGCGTCTGCTGCGCATCCACAATCTCCTTGCCGTCCGCGTCGTAGCCGACAACCGGCGTCTGAATCAGGCAGAAGGTCAGCTCGTCGCGGTCGATGAAGCGCGCCCACGTCTTGTCTACCTTCACATTGACATATTCAATGTCGTAGTTCTTTTCGGTCACTTCCGGGAGCGTGTCCGTCAGCGGCTGGCGGTAAACCTCCTTGATGTCCTTCAAGTCAGCCGTGAAGTAGTCCTCCGGCTTCTGCGGGAAGTCCGCAGGCAGATGCTGCGTGCCGAAGTAGCCGTCAATCGTCGCTTCCGACACCTCGTAGGTGTACGCCCACGCGGATTTCACCGTGCCGTCGGCGTTGTATTGCGCATAAACCGACTGCGTTTCGTTCCATTCTGCCCAAAGCGCCGTATACGTTGCTGTGGTGTCCAGCTCGATCGTCTTTGCGGTGGGCGTTTCCGCTGTCCAGCCCGTATCCGGGGCATAGACATGGCGGGTGCGCGTCACGGTAATCTTCGCCTTCGTGCCTTCCGGCGTGGGCTTGTCCGCGGGATTGCCGGAAGCGTCCAGCCACTGCTTCGCCACGTTGAAGCGGTACAGACCTTCCTTCTCGCTCGTCAGCTTGTTGTTCGTCACGGTGACGGTGGTGCTGGTGTTCGCATCGCCCCCCGTCGTCACGAAACCGTCCGCCGGGCTATAGCTGACGCTGAACGGGAGGGTGGCTTCGTTTTGGTACTTGACCTCCTCCACCTTGTAGCGGTAGCTTTGCCTGATGGGCTGATTCTGCTCGTCGAAGCCCGTCACAGCGTACTTCGGGAAAGTGCCGAACACGACCTTGCTTGTGTTCAGGCTGCTGATGCTCATGACCCTCGTGACCGCTTGGAAGCTGTCGTCCGCGACCCACGCGCCGTTCTCCTGCTTTTCGCGGGTCAGGCGGAAGGTCAGCGTATCCTGCATGTTTTCAGGCTTCGCGCCTTCACCCCAGCGCTTCTCGGCTTCGATGGTCAGCTTCGCGATCTCGTAGTTCCGCAGCGTCGCCGTGCCGCGTGCATTCTCCGCATCTGCCTTCGGATTGGCGGGATTCCCGTCCGTGAAGTACTCGCTCGGGTGCTGCGGGAGACCGCTGTATGCCAGCTGGCAGTAGAAGCCGCTCGGCACGTTCAGTTCCCGGAGGCTGTAGGTGTAGGCGTGGGCGTTTTGGACAACGCCGTTTTCCATGGCGACCGTGTAGGTTTCCAGCCCCTCGAACTTGGCGCTCCATTTGTTCGCTTCTGCCAGCGTGACCGTGTCGCGGCGTTCCGTGCTGCCCATCGTCCACGCGCCGTTGACGTAATCCCAGCGCGTCTTGTAGAGCGCGACCTGCACTCCGCCAAATTCCTCGGTAATCGTGTGCTTTGTGCCATCCGGCGCGTACCATTCCTTGGACAAGTCGATGCTGATTTCGCCGTACTTGTCCTCCGGGCGGTAGACGTTGGTCAGCGTCGCCGTGACCGTGCCGGTGGTTTTGCTGGCGTTCGGGTCGATGGTGTAGGTGATGCCGGATGTGGTGTAGCTCGGCACTTTGCCCTCGACGATGTAGTAAATGTAGTAGAGCTTGTTGCCGTTCGCGTCTGCGCCGGTGGATTCCAGCTGCGACCACTGGGTGTGCCAGCCGTTCGCTGCCGTCAGCGTAGCCTCGCGACCGCCGTAAGCGTCGTCCGGGTGCTGGCGAATTTTTGCCCACTGCGCATCGGTGAACTGCGTGACCTGCGTCGGCACTTCGCCAACCGGCGTGCCTTCCGGGGTCATCGTGATGCTCACGCTGTCATCATACCCATAGTCTGCCGACCATTGATTATTCCAGCTTTGCCACCACTGTACACTGAAAGTTACCTTTTTCTGATACGCCATCGTTGTAGTGTAAACGAACTGTTTCTTCGACGTATCCTGCGGCTGCAAAACGATTTGTTTTCCGTCTACGCGAGCCACAATACGCCCGGTGTCACCAAGTCCGTTACCTGACAGGTTCAGCGTTACCGTAACCTCCTGATTTTCCGGGAACTGCCGTGCAATCGACGCGCTGCTGTTACCCTTCATTTCCGCAGACAGGATGCATTGCGGATTCTGCGTTGCGCCCGTGTTCAGCACGTCGGTATACTGTTCCTGCGTCAGCACATAGCGGCGAAGCATCACGAGGACGCTGGCAGGGCGCGCATTCTCATGGGCGTCGTCGCCAGCCCAGTTCTTCTGCACCTCCATGTCGTGGCGGTCCTTGCTGTTCTTCACCTGAATGTTGATGCTCGCAGAGCCGTTGATGGTGTGTGGGCCATCCACCACGCCTTTGATGCCGGAAGCAGTCATGAGCTCCTGCAGCCGACTCTTCGAAATCGTGCCGAAGTTGCCATTGTTGAGACCGTCCGGGTATCTCACCGGATGTGCTTCGGTATCGTCCGCTCTCGGAACGATGTGGAAGACGACCAGCGGGCGATCCTCCAGCACGAGGTGGTACGGTTCAACTGCATCCGTTTCCGCCAGCATGTACGCGACGTTCGGGTCGAGCGGACGCTCGTTCAGCTTCTCCGAATTGTATTGGTAAGTAATCATACCGTTTTGATCCGTGTAGACCTTACCATTTTCGCCGCCAACCGCCTCGAACTTGTTGGTTGCCGTGTTCCATGCGTAGAGGGTGAACTCCGTCCCCGGCAACAGCAGCGAGGTGTTCGCGCTGTCCACCTTGCGGATGACCAGATTGTTGTGGATGTAGCCGCCGCCCTGACTGAAGTAGTCGTTATTGCTGTTGTTCAGTTCGGTACTTGAGCTGTCTTTTCCTTCAAGGTTTGCGTGGTTTTTCAACGCCGGACTGATGCCCTTGTGGTTCACGTCGTTGAAGTTGTACTCGTTCGTCACCTCAGGCGGCAGCAGAATGTTCTCCTGTGCCGTGTATTCCAGAATCAGCGCCTTGCCGTCCGGAACGGTGACAGTTATGTTCAGCTTACGCGTGTTTACCGTCGATCCGCTAAAGCTCGGCGTTCCCTGCGCAGGATACTGGTAGGTTTTATTCCCTTCCTCCGTTTCCGTGAACTCCATCTTCCAGAGATACTTCTCTATCTCTGCGCCGCGCACCAAATGTCCCTTGCCGTTTTCATCAACGTTCAGAATCGGATTGCCGTTTTCATCCTTCAGCGCCTCGTAGAGCCTGAAGGAGCCTTCATCCAGCGTGACGTCTCGCAGATAGATATAATTATTTGGCCAGTTATTGCACCAACCAACAACGTCATACGACAGCGTATCTGTCAGCGTGAGGGTGCTGGAGCTTGGGCTTAGCTCCGCGCCGGCCTGGTTGATGTCGATGGTGTAGGTGATTCGCGCCTGCTGGTCGCCGCCCTTGACGCTGTAGCCCTTTTGGACGTTGATCGGCTTGACCGTCTCTTCCTCGTAGGTCAGCTCGGTCTTCTGCTCCTTGTGATAGAGCGCAGCGTCGTATCTCACGTCCAGCTGGTTGTTCAGCACGCCCAGCTCCAAACTGCCGTTCACCGCGTTTGCCAGGAAGTCGTCGGCAATCTTGCAGTGAACCTTGACGGTCATATCCGCCTTGCCGTTGAGGATCGTTTCCGAACCGCCGGTATTCTCATTCGGCTTCATGGAGATGTTGATTCTCTGCTGCTGCTGTGCGCCTTCGCCCACCGTCGTCAAATCAGCCTTGATGGAAATGCGCTGCTCGCTCCACTCGTTGCTGACCTCATAGCCATTCGGAATCGTACCGGCATTGTCCAGCTTCTTATTGACAACGGTCATCTTCGTGCTGTCCGTTTCGCTAAGAATCAACCTCGATCTGCCGTATTCGATGTAATCCACCACAATGTGCGGCGGGAGCGTTTCGGTCAGGGTGATTTCGTCGTGCGCCACGCCATCATTGCGCAGGAGGATGGTCCAGTACAACTCGTTCTCATGGATGATCTGTCCGTTCAAATCACCAACGCCATGGTTGCCGAATTTCTTCTCCACCAGGTCGTTCGGGGCGGCCTTGTACCACGCGTCTCCGTTTTTGCCCGCGTTAACAGCCGTGTTCTTGAAGTCAACCCAGCCAGTGCGGGATTTTTCCAGATAGATGGTCGTCTGGTACGGGAGCGTAACGCTTGTCGTCGCGTTCACATCCGTATTGGCGTCGTTCAGCACAACGCCTTCGCCCGTCGTTTCAAACCGGAAACCATAGTAGTAGCCTTCCGTCAGCGTCGTTTCCGCAGACACCACCATCGTGCCTTCATTTTTGCCCTGACTGTCGCAGGTCAGCAGCGTAATGGTGTACGGCACATTCTGCGCATTATGCTTTTGCACAACATCGAGGTTTTTGATGGCGTTGAGCAATGTCTGCGCCTGAGCCGCCGTCATGTAGTGCTGCATGATTTCTATTCCGTTTTTCCATTCCACCTTCTTGTCAAGCGTATCGCCGAAGTTCAGCTTATACTGAACATCCTTCGTCGCCGGGAAGGTGTACGTCGCGTTCCATGCTACCGGATACAGACCATCGGTGTATTCGCCGTTCTTCGTCGGATCCGCCGACATACTCGCGTCAACCGACTTCACCACATTGTAACGCGTGTCCTGCCCTACGGTCACGGTGCTTGTCTTTTGTTCGCCGTCGAATTCCGCCGTGTTTGTAATCTGTTGATTCTGCGCGGTTGCTTCCACCGGCGTTTTGTATTGGATTACGATCTTAGCTGTGGTGTCCTTGAATTTCAGCTGCGGTTTGCCGTCCACGCCGGTTTCCACGGTAAAGTAATCCGTGTAGTTTTCAGCGGTGATAGGCGTGTTATTCGCCGTGATTTGCGACACATAGCCCTTGCCGTCCGTCTTCGAAAACAGCAGACTGCCGTTTTCGTCCACAAGCTGGTCGAACATCGTGTCCGTCAGCGTCTTGTCCTTGATGTTGAAACGGTTTTCGTTGACGGTGAGCGTCCACTGAATGTAGCCCTCGTTGCTGTTGTACCAGCTGCTCTTTTGCAGCTTTTTAATCTGAACGTCAGTAGGGTTGCTGTTAGAGGAATTCTGGGAATGGTCCCACTTTCCGCCACTCTGCGCAGTGAAAGTATTTGTCAGCTGATCGTATTCACCGGTCATTCCGTCCTTGTCGAACGTGTATTCATACTTGATTTCGTATGTTTCATTTGCCGAAAGCGGCGGCAGCACATAGTCCGTCGTCATGGTATGGACCTTGCCGCTTTCGTCTGTCGTGTTCGCATAAACGTAATGAATGTGCGTTCCCGTCGTACCGCAGGCGCATGTACCGTCCGTCTTGATTTCTGTCGAAGCAGAGTCAACAGCGGGCACCTGACTCCAGTTAGCGTTTGTTTTAACCTCCGTGACGGTCATGTTTGTCAGGGCAATTTGCTTATTCACCGCCGTCATGACGTCTCGAGCAGTCGCGTTCTTGCCGTTCGTGCCCTTTGTGGATTCGATTTTGACGGTATACTCAATCGTTCCTTTTTCCCAGTTGACATTAGCCCCGCTTTTCCAAGTTTTCAAATCGCTGAGGAGGGAGTTGTTGCCCCTGTCGATGTCCTCCCACTTCACGGTAGTCGATGCGCCACCGAACTTGATGGTCAGGTCGTCGTTGCCCAGATTCTCAACATCATCCTTGCGAATTTCGGCGCTCATCTTCATGGTGCCGGTGCGGTCGTCATGGCTGGGGTTGTTCCGGACAAAGTCCATATACTCGTCGGTGAACCACATTTCAACGTTATTCGTTTCGGGATTGTACTGGAACTTAAACGCCGGCTTTTCATTGCTGAATTTGGCGTCCGTGCCCGACCAGACAGAAGTGCTGTCCGTTTTGATATGCGTATTCTCTGCCGGAATAATAATCTTGTTGCCTTCGCCATGGCGCAGAATAGCTTCATCCGAAATCTTGAAGCCCGCTGCGAAGCTATAGTTGTACGCATTGGCGTTTTCAGGAAGTATGATGTTCGATACCGTAATATTGGTAATCTGCATGCCGCTCTCGCTGACGGCAGGCGGTTCGTTCGCCATCATCAGGAAGCCCGGGTCGAGTCCAAGCGACGGCATCATCATGTCGTCCGGCTTCACCGCATCAGCGTCCATCGACGGAATCACCGTAAGCGCAGGTGTCGGGGACGGCTCGTCCATCGGGGCAGCAGTTTCGGCGGCGTTTTCCGTCGGCGTGGGCGTTACAGGCGGCACAAGCGTCGGTTCTTCCGTAGGCGCGGGCGTTGCCGTGGGTGCTTCCGTCGGCTCAGCCGTCACTTCGGGAGCTGCCGTCGGCTCAGCTGTCGCTTCGGGCGCTGCCGTCGGCTCATCCGTCACTTCGGGGGCTGCCGTCGGCTCAGCCGTCGCTTCGGGGGCTGCCGTCGGTTCAGTCGTCGCTTCGGGGGTATCCGTCGGTTCAGTCGTCGCGTCGGGGGCATCCGTCGGTTCAGTCGTCGCTTCGGGGGTATCCGTCGGCTCATCCGTCACTTCGGGGGCTGCCGTCGGCTCAGCCGTCACTTCGGGGGCTGCCGTCGCATCGGGGTTCGGGGTCGGGTCATAGTAGCAATCCGCCGTGTGCGTGTGCTCTTCTTTGCCGCAGATATAGTGGCGTTCGTAGCAGTCCGCCGTGTGATGATGACCGGAATCCTCCGCCGTCACCGTCACAATGCATTCATTTGTATGCTGATGCCGCAGCACCTGAATGTAGCCGCAGGTGTAGTAGCCGGTTTTCGCATCGACGCAGGACGCGGAATGCGTGTGCACCTTCGCCGGGTCAGGATAGAGCTTGCACTTCAAGTCGCCGCGCACCATCTCGTAGCAAGAATCATCATGCGTGTGTGCGCCTTCGCCCTCAAACAGACCGCAAGTCGGTTCTTCCGTCGTCGGATAGCAGGCATCCGTGTGGTGATGTGCGCCCTCGCCTTCCGTCAAGCCGCAGGTGTACGTCCGGGTCACTTCGTAGCAGCTGTCATCATGGACATGCGGCATATCGGAGTTCGTCGCAACGTCCTCGGTGCAAATCAGCGTGCGTGTTTCCGTCACGCAATCCGCCGTGTGCTGGTGCCCTTCGCTCTCAAACAGACCGCAAGTCGGTTCTTTCGCCCGGTAGCACGCATCCGTGTGGATGTGCCCCTCGCTTTCCGTCAGTGTGCAGGTCAGCTGTTTTTCCCAGTTGTAGCAGGCATCCGTGTGCTTGTGCATCGGATGCTCCTCCAGCGTGCAGATAAGAACGCCGTTGCTGTCGTAGCACTTCTCGTCATGCTCGTGGATGTAGCCATCCCAGTAGCCGCAGCTGAGTTCGCCCTGCGCATTATAGCAATCGGAGGAATGGCGGTGCGGCTCAAAGCTGCAGCGCATAATATCGGTAAAGACTGTCTCCGCCTCGCGCTCGGAAATCAGGCAGGTCAGCTCATCCACGTAGCAGTCCGCCGTGTGGGTATGCTCCTCCAGCCCGCAGTACGTTTCCGCCGCCATCGTCAGACCCGGCATCATCAGCACATAAGACGTGCAGATGGCGACAACGAGTGCCAGCGCCGTGACCGTCTTGAACAGACGCATCCGGCGCTTCCGCTGCGCAACGTATTTTTCTGCTAATTCCATGAGTTTGCGGTTCATGTCAGCATCCTCCGATTCTGGAACCTGTGTTCCTCTTCTTGCTGTATTGTACTTACGTTATTGCAGGAATCCAATGCGGTTCAGCGGCCAAATGCGGAGCGTTACGCGCCCCATAATCTGCTCTTCGGACACTGGGCCAACCAGTGTGCTTCTGCTGTCGCGCGAGGTGGAGCGGTGATCACCCAGAACAAAATACCGCCCGTCCGGCACTTGGTACGGCAGCGTGATGGAGCAGTCGCCCAGCGCGCGGTCGGTGATGTACGGCTCATCAAGCAGTTCGCCATTGATGTAAACGTTGCCGCTTCCGTCGATGTTGACCCACTCGCCCGGCAGGCCGATAACGCGCTTAATCAGCACCTTATTGTTGTAGTAAAAAGCGATAATATCGCCGCGCTGCGGATTTGACCCGCGCACGACCATTGTGATTTCGCCCTGCCCGACCACTGGCGTCATTGACGTGCCGGTGATTTGCAGGATGGGCATGACCATGGTTGCAATCAGCACCGCGACCGCCGCCACCACCAGCAGCGTATAGAGCGTGCTGCGCAGGGCGCGGTTGTAGCTGTGCTTGCGCTTTTCATGCTTCAGTTCCGTTTCCAACTGTTCGGATGTGGGGTTCATTTGCCGCAGCAGGTGGGCGCGTTCCGCCGCTTCCTGCGTGTCGTTGAGCAATTGTTTGCCCGTTTTCTGCTGATTCTTGTCTTCTGACACCTGCGCGCCCTCCCTTCTGTCATGTTTCTTTACTGCTGATTGGCGGCTTTCTTTGCGCGCGCGAGGATTTCCTGCGCTTGGCTTTCTGCCGCGCTGATTTTCTCCTGGCAAAGCCGCTCGACGTTCTGCTGATACTGTTCCGCGGCCTTCTGCGCCGCCTCAAACACGCCGTTTAACTTCAGCGACGCTTCCGCGATCGAGCCGCACGTTTCCAGCTGCAGTTGCCGACTTTGCAGCGCCGTTTCTGCCGCATTCAGCCGCTGCTCCAGTGCTTCAAATTCCCGTGCCTGTTCCAGCAGCAGTTCCAGCAGCTCCGCGCGTCCCAGCTTCCGCAGTTCCTTCTCTGTCACAGTTCACGTCTCCTTCACATGTAACACATTTATCGTTTCTCGATATGTAATTCGCCAGATTT
>ERZ772872.2311-NODE-2311-length-15657-cov-3.982759_pt1 | contig 15657 bp, 10 predicted proteins | sample MGYA00512132_ERZ772872 | MGnify/ENA primary metagenome ERZ772872 (study PRJEB29015, sample SAMEA2737724) | human gut metagenome | biome: human gut; feature: human-associated habitat; material: faeces | place: China | collected 2012 ...
ATATGCAGTATTATGCGAGAAGCTGTGTGAACCGTTCGCTGACTATGTCTTTTATCATATTCTTCGTGACGCAAACACCCAGGCTACAATAACCGGGCTTGTCCGTTTGAAATGTGCTAATGAATATATAGCTCCTTTGAAGAGACAAGTAAGCACATGGAATAGCATGGTAGAGAAGAATAAACAGTTTGTTGAATGGGCTATGTCGAATGATTGTCCTTTCGATGTGAAAATAACCAAGAATCTTTTGACCCCAATTAATGCTTTCAATTTATGATAGATTTAGATATAACAGAACTGTTTGAGGAGATTGTAAAGGAACTTCCAGAAGGGCTTGAAATTCTCTATCCAAATGGGAAAGGGGGAACTAAAGTTATGAAGTCCCCAAGGTTGAATTACATCTTCGGTAGCAGTCAATATATCAAAGATATTTTAGATGAATACAGTAAGTCTTCTGCCCAGTCTGAAAGGAAGTTTCCATTGGTTGCACTATTCACTCCAATTAGTGAGGATAGAGGTGATGCGGATTATTTTTCAAAAGCAAAGGTTTCGTTAATTATAGCATGTTCTTCTTGTAAAGAGTGGAGCAATGAGATGCGCAGAACCACATCTTTTAAAAATATCCTTCGGCCAATCTATAAACGTTTATTGGAAGTATTATATGAAGATTCTCGGTTCGACTGCGACTATGACGAAAAAGTGAAACATAGTTATTCAGAAAACTATTCATATGGCAGATACGGAGCCTATACAGATTCCGGTGAGGCTGTGAGCGAGCCGATTGATGCCATAAATATACGCTCGATGGAAATAAAAATTAATAATCTTAATTGTAGAAGAAAATGAGAAAGATTAGAACGTGTAAGGGTTCCCGGATGAACACTGGTAGTTCTGCTTGTAGCATTGACTGGAAAAAGGTCAAAGGTGCTATCTTGACAGAACATGGTGTCAAACTCCCTGCTGATATAACAGGTGAGAAGTTGCTCGAATTGTGCCATGCAGACCGTCCCGGGCGTATTTACCCTATTTTGCCATTCCTGGAGTATGCCAAGAATGGTGGAGAGCCTCAAGTTAATCCTGTAGGGTACGGTGCAAGTGAATACAACGGGCTTAGCGCTCAAACAGACACCTTCACTTTGAAGAAATTTGATGAGGTTTTGAATGCCCAGCTTCTGAAATGTGCCAATAAAGGATGGGACGTTTACTTTTGGAATCAGGATAATATGTTGATCGGTTATAATGATGACACTGATATCCTTGCCGGTATTCCGATGTCTACTGTTTATCCGACCGTGACACAGTACCCGACCAGTAGTGCTAAGTCTGCGATGACTGTTAGTTTTTCACATGAAGATGTGGAAGACAGCCAATTGCACTTTGACTACGTGCAGTTAGACTTCAATCCCAAGAATTTCGTTAAAGGCTTGGTGGATGTTGTGTTTCAAAAGTTGGAGGCCGAAAATACTTACAAAATAGTTGAAGTTGTTGGTGGTTATGACCGTACAGAAGAATTTGGCAGTCTTATTGCTGATGGTGCTGCTGAAGTTATGAATAACGTAACTTCTGCTACGTATTCGGATGGTATCATTACCATTGTTCCTAAAGCTGGGGCGGTTCCTTCGTTGAAAGCTCCTTCTGTATTGTATGAAAAAGGAATCAGAGGTATTGAGCAGGTGTCATGAAGGTAGATAATGTTACGTTCGTCGAGGTTGCTGTGAAGGGCATGACGAAGGAAGAGTTTATTAATGCGCACATTAAAGTCGTGTGGCAGGAACTGAAGGAAGCTGACCGCAAGAAGAAGCTCTCGGAAGTGTACGATGCGATAACTAAGTAACCGACGGGCTGGGGTGTGATTACAGCCCAGCCCGTTATATTTTTACTGTATGGCAGATTTTGATGAATTACATAGAGTTATTCATTCCATTGCATCCGGGTTTGAAGAGGAATGTATTAGGTGTATGGAAGAACATAAGAATGTGCTCGTTGATTGTATTCAGGAACAATTATATTCCGGCTTGGACGGTACCGAACATCTATTGAATCCTGATTATGATACTGACACCTATTTTAACGAGCCCGGTCCCTGGCAGAACCGTGCGGAACAATATAAACGATGGAAGGAGAGGATAACTCCGCCTCTTAGAAGTGAGATGCTTTATTTGCCACCGCGTCCGGTTGAGGTACCTAACCTTTTTATTACTGGTACTTTCTATGATAGCATAACTGCCGATAGAATTGATTCCGGGCTTCGATTCTCAACGAAAGGATTTACGGACGGTAGTTCTATTGAGAAGAAATACGGTGAGCAGATTTTAGGCATTGGTGATACAGCTAAAGAGTACTTTAATATTATGTATCTCCGTCCCTGGATGGAACGTTTCTTTTCAGAATGTGGATATCGGTAGAAAATGGCTTGTAGTTGCGAAATAAAAAAGATGCAGAGTGAACTGGAACGTATCAGTGATCTTGCAAAGAAAGCAGCTGTCTTGGATGGTTGCATGTATGTCGTTTATCAGAAAGAAGATGGTACCTATGCTTTTGATAAACTAGGAGTTGAGATAAAAGGAAAGATTGTTGAATATAGACATTACCTGTAATTATGGCAGATTTAAAATTAAAAGATTTCGTTGATGAGAACGATTTGCAGAAATTGGTGGAGCTTGATAATACTATTGAGCGTGTGAGGGCTGATTATGTTAATGCGGCCAAAGAATTAGCAAAAGGTTTGAAACTAAATGTAGAAGGCGTTGCTGATCTTGAAAAGTTGAGTAATCTTTATAATACCCAAGCAAAAACGGCTGGCTCTGCATCTGCTGAATTAACCGAGGCTCTTAGAAAACAGTCTGAAATAACTCAAACTGTCAGTAAGAAGATAGAGGAAAAGCTAAATGTAGAGAAATTATCTGCTGCTGAATTGAAGAAACTAACCAAGGCAAACTCGGATAATGCTGCGTCCTTGGAAAAGGCTGTTAAAGCGGAAGCTAACTTGACAAAAGCGCAGAATGCCGGTAATACTACTCGTAAGAAAGCTGTTTTATCTGAAGAAGAACGTTTAAAACTTATCAGAACTGCTATTACCTTGACTAATCAGGAAGTACATAGCCGTTCACAAGCAAAGGAAATGAATAAGCAGCTACAAAAGGCTGTTGATGTTTTGAAAGATACGGATGAAAACTATATTCGTACACTTGCCCGTCTTAATTCTACTATTGGAATCAACACTGATTACATAAAGCGAAATTCCGATCGATATAGTCAACAGAAAATGACCATTGGTGCATATCGGGAAGAAGTAAAGGCGGCATGGATTGAAATACAGAACGGTAATAAGTCCATGCAGAACATGGGAATTATTGCCCGGAATGCTGGAATGATGCTTAAAACGGAGATGGCTCCTGGGCTAAACAAAGTTGGTGCAGGATTGAAAGGGTGGGCTGCTGGATATATTGGTGCACAAGCTGTTGTTAGTGGAGTTGTTGCTTTATTTACAAAACTGCGTGAAGGAGTAGGTGATATTGTTAAATTTGAATTAGCTAATAGTAGGCTTGCTGCAATATTAGGAACCACTTCTGATAAAGTGAAGGAGTTAACTGCGGATGCTCAACGTTTGGGTGCTACAACGAAATACACTGCATCCGAAGCTACGGATTTGCAAATAGAACTTGCTAAACTAGGTTTTACTCGAAAAGAAATATTAGATGCAACAGAGCACGTTCTAAAATTTGCACAAGCTACCGGGGCAGAATTAGCAGATGCGGCTTCATTGGCAGGTGCTTCTCTTCGTATGTTTAATGCTGATACAAGAGAAACTGAAAGATATGTGTCTGCGATGGCTGTCGCAACAACCAAAAGCGCATTGTCGTTTTCATATCTCGCTACTGCATTACCAATTGTTGGACCGGTTGCAAAAGCCTTTAATTTCAGTATTGAAGATACTTTGGCTTTGTTGGGTAAATTATCGGATGCCGGCTTTGATGCTTCAATGGCTGCTACTGCTACCCGTAATGTTTTTCTAAATTTAGCTGATAGTAATGGAAAGCTGGCAAAGGCGTTAGGTAAGCCCGTTAAAACATTGCCTGAGTTAGTTGAAGGATTGAAATCGCTAAAAGAAAAAGGGGTAGACTTGAATACTACTCTTGAATTAACTGATAAGCGTAGTGTTGCCGCTTTTAATGCCTTTCTCACCGCTGTTGATAAAATATTACCACTTAGAGAACAGATTACTGGTGTAGAACGTGAATTGGGCGATATGGCTCACACGATGGGAGATAATGTTCATGGAGCTCTTGCTAACTTATCTTCAGCATGGGAAGCGTTTATGCTTTCTTTCTCCGAGTCAACGGGACCTGCTAAGGAGTTTCTTAATTGGATGGCTGATAAAATAAGAGGTATCGCCAATGATTTGAAATCTCCTGAAGAAAAAATAGAAAAGATAGATTATAATTTTAGAACACTTGCAAAAAAAGATGCGAACAAAAAGTTATTGGAAGTAGAAAAAGATTTTCAGGCAGAATATAAGAGGCTTATTGATGCTGGTGATACAGAGGAACAAGCATACACAAAAGCTGTTATTCAAATGAAAAATAAACGTATTGAAGTAACGGCCCAAGAGAGAGAAGCTTTAAAACGGATGAAAACTCGTGCTCAATATGCAACATCAGAGTTTGAAGATATGTCTTGGATAAAGAATGGTGCTGCTAAAATGTTTGGCTATTACACATCGGAAGCAGAAAAAGCGGATAAGGCTCAGTTGGAATTTTCTAAAAACTTATTTAAAATAGCATCTAGCGATGAGTTTAATCGTGGACTTGATGTGATTGCAGAAAAGTTCCGTCCAAAGGGTAACGACAAAAATGGTTCAGGTATAACAGTCCTTACTGATAAAGAAAAACGTGAACAGGAAAAAGCTCTCAAAGAGAAGCTGAAAATTCATGAAACTTATCAGGAATCAGAACTAGCTCTTATGGATGAGGGACTGGAGAAAGAACTTGCTAAAATTGGTGTTGCTTACTCGAAGAAGATTGCTGCCGTCAAGGGTAATAGCAAAGAGGAAATTGCTACACGTCAGAATTTAGCTAAGGAAATGCAGGAAAAGCTAGATGAGTTTACTATTAAGTATAATTCTGATCGTGAGAAGAAGGATGTTGAGAACGCTCTTGCTGTTGTAAAAAAGGGGTCCCAGGAAGAACTTGATTTGAAATTGCACCAGTTGGAATTGCAACGTGAAGCAGAAATTGATGCAGCGGAGAAAACTGGTGAAGATGTTTTTCTCATTGACGAAAAATATGCAAAAAAGAAACAAGAACTTTACGAAAGACATGCATCCGATCAGGTGCAATTAATAGCAGAGAATGCGGCGCATGAGCAGGAAATCCGGGATGCTGCATATGTTATGGATACGCTTGCTCTTAAAAAACAGTTAGCTTCTAAGGAAATAACCCAGCAAGAGTATGCAGAACTTGAGTATCAGTTAAAATTAGATTATGTACGTAAAACAACCGAAGCTGCAATTGATGCGTTGGAGTTGGAACTTCGAAACGAAAATTTGAGTGCAGAGGATAGGGCAAAGATTGCAGAGCAGTTACAGAAATTGAAAGCGGACCTTTCCCAGCAAGAAGCAGAAGCGGAAATAGATGCTATCAATAAAGTTACTAAAGCGGATGAGAAAGCACAGAAAGAACGTCAGAAGAACTTGAAAAAATGGCTTCAAACTGCATCTCAAGCTGTGGGAGCTATTGGAAACTTAGTCTCTTCTATTTATGATGGTCAGATTCAGAAAATAGAAGAAGAGCGGGAAGCTAATGAGGAAAAGTATGATGAGGATATTGAACGAATTGAGAATCTGGCAGAGTCTGGAGCTATATCCGAAGAGGAAGCGGAAGCGCGTAAACGGGCAGCAAAGGATCAGACAGAAGCCAAGAATAAGGAGTTGGAAAAACAAAAGCAAGAGATTGCCCATAAACAAGCTGTTTGGCATAAGGGAGTACAAGTTGCAGAAACTGGAATTGCAACAGCTCGTGGTATTATGGAAGCTTTCCAGTTAGGTCCGATTGCCGGTGCTGTAATGGCTGCTGTTATCGGGGCGATGGGGGCTATGCAAGTAGCAACAATTCTTGCCACTCCTATTCCTTCTTATGCAGAAGGTACTAAAGGTAATGATAGGCACCCCGGCGGTGCTGCTTTGGTTGGTGATGCCGGTAAACATGAAGTTATCATGTATTCCGGAAAAGCATGGATTACTCCTGATACTCCAACTTTAGTTGATATTCCTAAAGGTGCGCAAGTCTTTCCTGATGTTGATAAGGTAGATATCTCTAATTTTGATATGCCGGATTGGGACTTTCCTACATTTTCACCGACATATTTAGCATCCTCTTCCGGTAACACCATTGTTTTCAATGATTATTCCCGGTTAGAAAAAAGGGTTGATAGAACAAATCTCCTTTTAATGAAGAGTCTAAAAATGCAACGCCAGGATGCTTCTAACCGTGAATTTGAACTGTATAAGTTATCTAAACTGAAATAGTCATGATTGAAAGATTAAATCAGATAACATTGAATGATTTCATTGAGCTTTCATGTGGAAACTATGCTTGTTTGCTTTCGGATCGCGAATTTGTGTCAGAGAGCACGCTTAAAGAGATAGCATCTAAATTGCTCATTGAATACAGAAGTATTGTTAATCCTTCAAATATGAAGGCTATGGTAATGGACAAGGAGGATATGCTGAAAGAACGTGCCAAACTATTGAGCCTTCGTATATGTCAGACTCTTGTTTCTCTTGGCTTTTATGATGATGTTCGTCAGGTATTGGAACAACTAAATGTAGATTCTCGGAATATGAGTGATGAACAGGTAACATCGAAGATTGACTATTTGTTTCATTCTGCAATTTTTGAGCAAAAACGGAATGAGGAAAGACGCAGTGAGGAACATAAAGGAAATAAGGTTACTCCTGAACAAATTCGTTCTTCTTTCGATGCCGAGATTGCTTTTCTAATGACATTCTTTAAAATGAGTATAGATTCCCGTGTAATTAATGCTGCTGTCTACGCAAATATTGTTCATCAAGCCGATGTTGAAATATCGTTCAGAAAAAGAAGCACATGATAATATTGGTATTTACATATATGCTGTAATTCGATTAATTTTTAATTAAAGCGAATTATTTCATACAGTCGTTTGTACATCTCCTTTAGAATCACAAACGACTTTTTTATGAATAGAAAAAACAGCATCCATTGTATAAATAGGCATTTATACAATGTTTTATTGTCAGAATTACGTACATTAGAGACGAAGTGTAATCGGATAACAGCAGAAGTGTCCGAGGTAAAAAAAATGATTGCCTTATTGCCCCCCGATATAGGCACTCTTATTAGTTCAATCGAGCGTTCTGCTAAGGAAATGCACGAGCAAAGTATCATGCACCGGGAATACGTGGAAAGGTGCATTAATGGCGAACCGAAGATACACCTAATAAGGAGGGCTGACAATGGACTTTGAAAAGGAATTATCAGAAATATATCCTTGGATATTAAAGGTGGCAAGAAAATTCTGCTGTTCCATGCAAGATGCTGAAGACTTAGCCGGTGATACAGTTTATAAGCTACTTGTGAATCGTGATAAATTTGATTGTTCTAAACCACTTCAACCGTGGTGCCTTATTATAATGAGGAATACTTATATAATAAGATACAATAGAAATTCCCTTATACATTTTACAGGGCTTGATATGGTAGACGGAAGTGCCATTTCTAACTGTACAGCTCATTCAATACTGTTTGATGATTTGGTTTCCACAATACAACGGTGTGCTAAAAAATCCCGTTGTATTGATAGTGTGATGTATTATGCTAGTGGATATTCTTATGATGAGATAAGTGAAATCCTGAACATTCCTGTTGGAACTGTAAGAAGTCGTATTTCTTCTGGCAGGAAGCTTATACTTCAAGAAATAGGATAATAATGAGTAAGGTTTCAAAATGGTAACTTATATATGCTCATAATAACCTGCAAAGTGTTCTGAATTACAAAATTTGAGGGTCTTTATATTTGTAAATTTATAGCAATAGAATGAATTATGGAAGTATATTCTATGTGGATATACAAAAAAAACTTATATTTGTAATATATCCGAGTTTAATGCTATTGGGTGAATTGGTGAATAAATTATTGTTGGATTAATAGATATATTTTTGAAAAGAATAGATATGAAAGATTTTTGGAATGACTATAAAATGATAATATTAGTGATATTATCACTATTGATTTTTTCTTTTGTATTGATGTTGAGAGAAGAAGAACTTGTTAATAATATAGGAATAAGCCTTTTTGTAAATGTGAGCACGACTGCTCTGACAGTTTTGGTAATTGATAGATTATATCGAAGAATTGAAGTTAGAAAGAAAAAACCGCTTGAGTTTGCGGCATATAATGATGTAACTCTTTGGTGTAATAAATTTATTAGCTTTTGGCAAACGGCTTACCGTGATTGTGGATATTATGCCCCTAAAACAGATAAAGGTATTTTCTTGGAAGATGAATTTCGAAGAATTTATGATTCTTTGCAACTTGATGCTATTGCTCCTGTTACCCCAAAAATATCTTGGGAAAGATATTTACTTTCCGAGAATCAAAGAATGATAGATGGAGGAAGAGAAATTCTAGTGAAATATGCATATTACATTCCTCCTGAAATATATAAGGTAATATATCAGTTAATTGATTCTCCATTTATATATACAATTTGCAATATACCGGCAATAAAATTGTCAGATATTGAATTTAAAACAAATAGGAAGAATGTATTAGGAGCATATACGGCTAAACCTAAACAAGCAGAATTAGATTTATTTTTAAAAGTTCATGGTTGGTGTTTTACTAAACATAAGGAACTAGGGAAACTATTTAAAGGGGTACGTACTGTTTCTGCATTAATATAATTGTTTTTATAATGCATATTTAACCTGTAGAACATTTCTATGACATTTTAAAAGGGAAAGATTAGTATGTAGGACATTGAAAAGTCCTTTTTATTCCTTGGTATAGATATTGTTTTGAAAAACAGATAGTTATATTGCATTTTAGCAAAGCATGATTTTCAAGAATTTAGCCAATCGGGAAACCGGTTGGCTTTTTCTATATATTTGCTCGTGAACGTTCAAAAGGAGTTAAAATGCTTTGTAAATATGTACTTACCGTTGATAGTATTTCTTATGATATTCCCAAATCTTGTATTCAGAATTGGGATGAAATAAAGTTTTCCCGTAAACGCTCCGGACTTGAAGGAATAACTAGAACCTTTACTTCAAAATTCCAGTTTGTGGGAGAAGCCTATGATCTCATATTGGAGGAGTATTTGAGCAAATACCTGGCTTCTAATGCTAGTATCACTGTTTATACTATAACTAATTCTCATACTTATGAAGAATTCTTCAGTTGCCGACTGGATTTCGGTTCATTGACCTATGATGGAAATACTGTTTCTATTAATTCGATAGATGATAGTGTCGCTAATATCATAAAGGCTAACAAAGGAACGCAGTACGAATATTCGGTAGATGAGATAAAAGATGTATATCAGCTTTATTATGATTCTGTAAGTATGAATTATAGTCAACCGCATACATTAGGTGGTAATACTGTAGAAAATGATGCTTCTTTGCAATATATTGTAATTGACAAAGGAATATATGTAGAAGCTATAACATATTCGCTTCCCTTATATATTTCTGGTGGTGAACTTCCGTCACGGGATTCACCTCTTGAGTTTTATGATGCACCACAGGAATCGAAAGATGATCCAAATGTATTTGTTAAAGCCTTGTCCGACATTGATATAGTATTGAATTTTAGTTTTGAATACTATATCAGTTATAGTGATGCGTATACAACTAAAGCTGAAATTGTTCTAGGTGGGCGTTACGAAGATGGTCGTTTAGTCGAGTTGAAAAGATGGGGGTATAATAAGGGGGATGTTACCCCAAGTAATCTGAATGAATCCATCAAGATTCATCTGACTAAAGGGCAGGCTTTATTTTTTGATTTGAAGGTAACATTTAACAGAGTTAATGCTTCTACTGGCAATATTTATTTTCGTAATTTCAAATTTGAGACACGCTTTACTTCTCGAGCTAACCCTATCTATGTGGATGCAATAAGACCTATTGATGTGTTAAACCGATTGCTTAAAAGCATGAATGGTGGAAATGAAGGTATCTATGGTGAAATAGCTTCAGGTGTTGATGAAAGGTTAGATAATTGCGTGATATTAGCTGCTGAAAGTATTCGTGGAATCCCTCAAGCTAAGCTATATACTTCTTATACGAAGTTTAAAAACTGGATGGAAACAGTTTTTGGCTTTGTGCCTGTGATCAATGGTGTCACTGTTTTTTTTAAACACCGGGACAAATTGTTTAGTGATAACAATGTAAAGGATTTAAATAGCAGCTTTTCTAGTTTTGAGTATAAGGTTGATTCATCAAGAATATATTCTTTGGTTAGGGTAGGATATGATAAACAGGACTATGAAAGTATGAATGGTCGTGACGAATTCCGATTTACTACTGAATATACTACTGGCATTGATATAACTGATAATGTATTAGAGTTGATTAGCCCTTACCGTGCTGATGTTTATGGAATTGAATTCTTATCGCAAAAGAGAGGCCAAGATACAACGGATAGTGAAAGTGACAATGATGTGTTTTTTGTTTGTGCCAGTACTACATTACATGATAATGGCGGAGTACAAACATATAAAGAGTATAGGCTTATAAGGAGCGGTTGGGAAATAAGTGGTGTACTTGATCCTGAAACGATGTTTAATACCATGTATTGGCAAGGAGGCATATTGCAAGCAAATGCCGGCTATATTGGTATGTTCACTAAAAAACTATCTTATTCTTCTTCTGACGGTAATAGTGATGTTGTTGTCAATGGTATAGGAATGAAAGATGATTTTAACGTTGAAAGTGGTATTATAACTTGTGGAGATGTTTCATTCACAACTTATAATGAAGATATTCCACCAACAGATGATGAAACGATTAAAATCTTAAAAGATGATCTAGTTTACGAGGGCTACATCAAAGAGGTGAGTAGTACAGTTGAGAGAAACGAGGGAGTGAAGTATGATTTATTTGTCCGTTCAATAACAAAAGCCTAGAAATATGATTATAAGCCCGTTTACCCCACTGTTTTTTTCTCCGTCTACCGATAAATTTGGAGCGAAGAGTAAATATGTGCAATTATTCGCACGTACAGACAGGATTTTTGTTGAATTGATTTTGACAGCCAAAGAGCAGGAGCCTATAGTTTACATTAATAATCTTTTAAGTAATATATCTACACCTGTATCATTAAGCTCATGGAAGATGAATGATGATAAGATTCTTTATTTCTATAACATTTCATTGCTTCCATGTGGATACTATACTGTAACAGTTAATGGGAATACGAGTGAGATTTTTAAAGTTACGGACGATGAATGTGAGTTATCAGAAACCAGCCTTATTCAGTATTCAATGAAAGATAATAAGCAGCGTCTTGATGCTGTCTGGTGGATAGATGGGATGCAATACTTTTTTGATTTTCGCGTTCCTGGTGGTTTCAAAGATAACGGATGGACGTTCGGTGTGGATAATGAGCAGTTCGTGACCTCTGATGAGGATATTGTTGAGCTATTCAGCCACGAATATACAACAGTATTATTCACGCTTGGAAATGGGATGGGATGCCCTGTATGGTTTGCTGAATTATTGAATCGTGTCTTATGCTGTAATTACGTCTACTTTGATGGTATTCGATATGCAAGAAAGGAAAGTAATGTTCCGGAACTTAACCAGCAAATCGAAGGATTGAAGAGTTTTGTATTCAATCAAATGTTACAGAGGGTAAAAACGATTAATCCTGTTTTGGAGTGGAACAACCAAATGTCTATAAGAAGAATTCAAAATGATACTTATAGGATAACATCTGACAGTGGAGAGTTGAGGAGCATAAAGTCTGGTGGTGAAGCTGTAGAAGAATATACGTCAGTAATCACCGGTAAGTTGTATGTGCATTATCAGAAGATTATGACTAGTCTTTTTACATCTCATAATTATAGTTGTAAAGTGATTTTGGATAAACCGGCTAATAGTGGGGTGACGTTCATGATACCTTTTAATCTCACAAGCGCTGGTGTCGTAACTTCGGAAGTTAATCAGATTACAGTTGTCTTGGGAGGTTATTCGAATGAAGTTCAATTTTCTCAAAAGGGAAGTTCATACGATATTGATTTATTATCAGGAGGTATATTAGAGTTCTTGAAAGGAACTGATGATAGGACTTATTATGAGGTGACTTGGGACGGTGAATTTGTTGATACGTTACCTGTTGCTTCTGATGAAGTTTCTGATCCGTCATCAAATTAATATAATAGTTTTAAACAATAAAGATAGAATAAAATGACAGAGTCAGAGAAACAACAAATTATTAGCCTTGTGCTGCAAGCGTTGAAGACAAACAGTCTTACAATAGAACAACTGGCTGATACAACAGAGCTATCTAGAGATATGTATGTTGAAGTTAGTGGTGGTCGGAAAATATCTATTGATTTGCTTTCAAGTACCATTGCTAAAATGGTGAATGGGGATTTTGATGCATTAGTGGAGAATGTCAATAAGATTGCAAAAGATTTATCGAATGGAGACGCCGAGTTGTTGAAACGTATAACAGGAGTGTCTGATAAATCCAATCCTTTGACTGACCCATTCAAAAGTATTGGCTCTTTTACTACTATTGGTAGCTTTAAGGATAAATTGAAAACAATGTATTCCGGGGATTCTTCTATTGGGAATTATCGGTGTATTTTGTCTGTTGATTCGTCTAAGATTCCTGTAAATATACAAATTGAACGGTTGGAGCTTGATAAGGTTTGTCAATCATTCACTTCGTGTATACAACTGGCTACCATGTCAGACAATGCCGAAGGTGTATATTTAGGTACAGTTTGTACAATCTCACGAATAGGTATTGTTTCCAATGAGAGTGTTACATGGGGCAAATGGACCTCTGTAATAAATGACTTTGAGGAAAGGATAGGAAAAGCGAACGGTATCGCTCCTTTGAACGAAGAAAGTAAAGTCCCTTCTGAATGTCTGCCTGAACCGTTGTCTCTTGGGGAAAGTGAAGATGAAGCCTTCCCCGGCGACCGTGGAAAGGCTTTAGAGGATGCAATGACAAATATCCCTTCCGACATAATCAAACCTGATTCATTCTCCGTCCTGTCTGACGCTTCCTATCTCAATGTGTATTTTAAGAAAGTGTCCAAAACAACCGGTAAAGAAACGGATGACAGCTTCCGTCTGCCTTCTGCTACCCTTGAACAAGCCGGCCTTTTGTCCGCCGAGGATAAGCAAGCCCTTGAGGATATGAAGAGCGGCACGCCCGCTGACGATGTAACACACCCCATCGTCATTGTTGATGAGATCCGCCCATTGAAAGACGGCTACTATACCCTTGAAACCGCTATTGCCGCCATTGTCTCCTATCAACAGGAATCTGGCGTCAAATATGAGCGAACGGGTCTCATCATTACTTACAAAACAGGCGAGTATGAAATGGAAACCCGGCAGTTCCAGGGTGCTGTGTCCGATTTTGCGACCCCTTCTCTTTGGAAACCCTTCGGGAATGGTGGTGGCAGTTCCGTTTTTGAAACTTCCGATGAACCGGCGGAAGGGGGAAAGGACGCCTTTTCAACTGGTGGCGCCTATGCCTATGTTCCGGCCAACCTCGACGTAAACGTGGAAACAGAAGGCATTGTAAAACTTCAGATGAAGAACGCTGCCGGTGAAACCCTTGGCGATGAAGTGCAGTTCGCTATCGGCACGGGTGGCGGCGGTCAAACTGGTGGTACCATTGTTGCCATTGCTTTCCAGTCGACACCTGTCTATGGCTCTTACGGCTCCACGCTACGAACCTTTGCCGCCATTCGTTCCGTGACCTCGAACGGTGTCGAATCCTCTGACAACCTGATTGAGAAACTGGAACTCGTAGACCGTGAAAGCGGGCTTACCGTCTGGACTGAAACCGTCAACAAAGCATCTTCCGGTGACATGAAGGACTTCTCCTTTGAACTGGACTTCACCACATACTTTACGGCTGCTGGTACTCGGAAATTCAAGCTGATAGCCACTGACGAAAGCGGCAACACCGGTTCCAAGAATGTCAATGTAACAGCTGTTGATATTACCTGTACCTGTGTGCAGGTGCTCAACTATACCCCTGAAACTCTGCTTACTCCGACAACTGAAAGTTTCAGCCTTCCACTCTATAAGTTCGGAAACAACACCTCTGATAAAGGTATCAGTGCCCAGGTTGACATCAAGATTAATGGTGAATGGCAATCCCTGTCTACCACCGTTGTAAATGACAACTACTCGCACTCCGTTGTAATCCGCCCTGCTTCCCTCGGCCTAGAACACGGTACCTATCCCTTGCGAATCCAAGGAACGGATGTCGCATCCGGAGTGAAAGGAAATGTCATCTACACGGCTGTCATGGTAATTGACCCGAATAGTTCTACACCTCTTGTCGCCTTGAGATACGATGATAAAAACGGTGGAGTAGTCCGACTGTATGAAACCGTAGAACTTGATGTTGCCTGTTATGACCCGTTGGAAATGACTTCACCCGTCAGCGTGAAAGCCAATGACGTGCAAGTAACACAAATTGCTGCCAGTCGTAACAAAACCTATCAGGTCAAACAACAACTGCAGGGCTACAAGGCTGACGGCACCGATACGGTCAACTATACCGCCGTATGCAAGGACGTGACTAGCGAACCTGTCCGGGTGACAGTTAGCGGTTCCGCCATTGACGCCGCCATAAAAGAAGGCGCCATCTATAACTTTGACTTCTCATCCCGTACCAATCAGGAAACTGACCATAGCATTGTCAGCGGTAATTATGAAATGAAAGTGGACGGTGCCAACTGGACTACCAACGGTTTTGGCACATTCTTGGGTGAGAACTGCCTTCGCGTAGCCGAGAATGTGGGCGTGTCATTAAACCATGCCCCGTTTGCCGGCTCGTCCATCGAATCCAACGGTGCCGCCATCCAGTTCGCTTTCGCTTCCAAGAACGTGACCGATGATGATGCCCTGCTCCTTAGCTGCTATGACGAAACGTCCGGTGCCGGCTTCTATGTCACCGGCCGGGTGGTCGGCATCTTCTGTAACAATGGCGTTTCCCGTCGTGAAGAACGCGCCTATCGACAGGGTGAAAAGATAACCGTAGCCGTGGTTGTTGAACCTGCAAGCAACTACGTTGAACGTGACGGCACACGGTATTCCATGATGAAACTCTTCCTCAACGGTGAGGAAGTCGCCTGCCTTGGTTATGTTCCGGGCGGCGGCTCCCTGATTCAGACCAAGTATATAACGATGGACGGCAAACTGGGTGATTTGTATCTTTATTACATGATGGCCTGGAACTCCTATATGGAATGGGCACAGGCGTTCAAGAACTACCTTGTCCGTCTGACCGATACAGAGGTAATGGTGAAGGAATACGCCTTTGAGGACATCCTTAAAAGCCAGACAGCCGAGGGTAGTACCCAAAGCCGCCCGTCGGCTGCCGAAATCTATTCACGCGGTATGCCTTACATTG
>ERZ772872.2312-NODE-2312-length-15656-cov-4.255176_pt1 | contig 15656 bp, 10 predicted proteins | sample MGYA00512132_ERZ772872 | MGnify/ENA primary metagenome ERZ772872 (study PRJEB29015, sample SAMEA2737724) | human gut metagenome | biome: human gut; feature: human-associated habitat; material: faeces | place: China | collected 2012 ...
TAAAAGCAGGAATTTGTATGGGCTGAATGCGGCGCGCATATCCAGAAAGTCCAATATGATTATCTGTGAAGGATATATGGATGTGATTTCACTGCATCAGGCTGGCTTTACGCAGGCAGTGGCATCCCTCGGAACAGCGCTGACGCCGGGACAGGCGGCACTTATGAAGCGGTATACGGATAATGTCCTGATTACCTATGATAGTGATGCGGCGGGTGTAAAGGCAGCGCTTAGGGCAATTCCGATATTAAAAGAAGCCGGGCTTACCACGAAGGTTATTAATATGCAGCCGTATAAAGATCCCGATGAATTTATCAAGGCACTGGGGGCGGAAGCGTTTCAGGAGCGGATAGACAAGGCGGAAAACAGTTTCATGTATGAAATCGGTGTTCTTGAGAAAGAATATGACAGAACTGACCCGGCAGAGTCTACGAAGTTTGAGCGGGAAGCGGCGGCAAAGCTGGTGACGTTCCGGGAAAAGCTGGAGCGGGAAAACTATATGCGTGCGGTCTGCGACCGTTTCCACATTGAATTGCAGGGCATGCGGGAGCTGGTCGCATCTCTTGGCAGTAAGGAAGGCATTTTAAGAAGAAATGATTATCCGGCGGCACCGGGACAGCAGCGTGCTGCGGCACCCAAGAAGAAAAAAGAAGACGGTGTTCGTCAGGCAGAGAAAATTCTGCTGACATGGATGATTGAAGATGCCGGAATTTTTGAAAAGGTGAAAGAATACATTTCACCGCAGGATTTTGTAAACCCGCTGTTTAAGGATGTGGCGGACAAGCTGTATGCACAGTATGAAAGCGGCAGTTTAAATCCCGCGGCAATTATCAGTACATACGATGCCGAGGAAACGCACAGTGAAGTTGCGGCGATGTTTAGCATGGAACTGGATAACCGGCTGAATCACAATGAACGCGAAAAAGCACTTAATGATACCGTACTTAAGGTAAAAAACAACAGCATACAGTATCAGATTGACCAGGCGGCAGACCCTGCACAAATCCAGCAGCTTTATACAATGAAAAACAAATTATCAGCAATTCATATTACATTATAAGAGAATAGAAAGGTGACAATCATGGCTAAGAAAAATGAGAATATCGCAGAAGAAACAGTAAAAAAGACAACCAAAAAGGCAAAAACCGAAGGAGAAGCAGTAGAAAAAACAGAAGAAGAAATTGCTGCTGAAATCGCTGCGAAGTTTGATGAAAAATGTAAGGGTCTGCTTCAGATTGCCAAAAAGAAGAAAAATGTACTCGATTATCAGGAAATTATGAATTATTTCCTCGATACCGATTTTGAAGCCGATAAGATGGAAAAAGTCTTTGAATTTCTTGAAAATAATAATGTCGATGTTAAGATGGCGGATGATGATACAGACGACGATGAAATTATTTTAGATGATGAAGATGATATTGATATTGAAAAAATTGATTTATCCGTACCGGATGGTGTAGGGCTTGAAGACCCTGTCAGAATGTATTTAAAGGAAATCGGTAAAGTGCCGCTGTTAAGCGCAGAAGAAGAAATCGAATATGCAAAGCGCATGGAACAGGGCGATGAAGAAGCAAAGAAGCGTCTTGCCGAGGCAAACCTTCGTCTGGTAGTCAGCATTGCCAAAAGATATGTAGGTCGTGGCATGCTGTTTTTGGATTTAATTCAGGAAGGTAATTTAGGTTTAATTAAAGCGGTAGAAAAATTTGATTACCGCAAAGGTTATAAATTCAGTACGTATGCGACATGGTGGATTCGTCAGGCGATTACAAGAGCCATTGCAGACCAGGCAAGAACAATCCGTATCCCGGTGCATATGGTAGAAACGATTAACAAGCTGGTGCGTGTGTCCAGACAGTTATTACAGGAATTAGGCAGAGAGCCGTCCCCGGAAGAAATTGCAGAGGCAATGGATATTCCGGTAGAAAGAGTACGCGAAATCCAGAAGATTTCACAGGAACCGGTTTCACTTGAAACACCAATCGGTGAAGAAGAAGACAGCCATTTAGGAGATTTCATTCAGGATGATAACGTACCGGTTCCTGCAGAGGCAGCGGCTTCAACACTGTTAAAGGAACAGCTGGTAGAAGTCCTCGGAACGCTGACAGAAAGAGAGCAGAAGGTGTTAAGACTGCGTTTCGGCATGGATGACGGCAGAGCAAGAACCCTTGAAGAAGTCGGCAGAGAGTTTAATGTTACCAGAGAACGTATCCGTCAGATTGAGGCAAAGGCACTTAGAAAGTTAAGACATCCAAGCAGAAGCCGCAAATTGAAAGATTACTTAGACTAATATTAATATAGGAACAATTATGGAAGAGCTGAATTTATCAGATAGACTGCGTCTGATTGCCGGTTTGATAAAAAAAGGAAGTAAAGTGGCAGATATCGGTACCGATCACGGATATCTGCCAATCTTTCTTGTAAAGAGTGGAATTACAGACCGTGTGATAGCAATGGACGTCAGGAAAGGACCTCTAAAAAAAGCAGAAGACAATACACGGGCATTTTGTGTGTCCGATCAGATTGAATTAAGACTTTCGGACGGACTGGCAGCACTTGAAAAGGGTGAGGCAGATACCGTTACCATTTCCGGCATGGGTGGAAGACTGATACAGTCGATTCTTACAAACGGTATGGAAAAGCTGGACAAATCAACACGGCTGATTGTATCGCCGCAGTCTGAACTGCGGGAATTCCGGATATTTTTAAAGGAAAAGGGATTTCTTGTTTTAGAAGAACATATGATGACAGAAGATGGTCAGTTTTATGTCATTATGGAATGTGTATACATGGGTGCGGATTATGCACCGCAGACGATCGAGGAAGCAAAGCTTCGGTACGGAGAATCGCTTTTGCGTGAAAAAAACGAGAGCCTGAAAGCATATTTATATAAAGAAAAGCGGATAGCAGAAGGAATTTACACACAGTTATCAGCACGAAACGGACAAGAAGCGGCAGTACAGGAGCGGTTAGGGCAGTTACGGAAGGATTTGGATTGCATTGATTTTGCATTAGAATATTATAATTTTGCGTAAAATACGCAGGATGGGAGAAAAAATATGGGTAAGACATTATTTGAACTGGCAAAGCAGGCACAGCCGGATTATCCGCATCAGATTATTCTGGCAAAGGTTGATGGAAAACTTCATGAATTAAAAGATATGGAAATTGAAAATGAAAAGGTAGAATATATTACAACGGCAGCTGCCGTTGGCAACGAAACCTATCGGAGAAGTGTAGTGCTTTTAATGCTGCATGCAATTTATCAGACGGCACCGGAACATTCAATTGATCGTGTGACAATTGAATATTCTATCAGCAAAGGCTTATATTGCAGTTTAAAGGCAGATTTTCAAGTTACAGAAGAGTTCCTTGCAAGGGTAAAGACAAAGATGCAGGAAATTGTTGCGGCAGATATTCCGATTACAAAGCGCATGATTCAGACGAGCGAAGCAGTAAAGCTGTTTGAAAAATACGGCATGGAGGATAAGACCAAGCTGTTTAAATACCGCAGAAGCTCTTATGTAAACATTTATAATCTGGACGGCTTTGAAGATTATTTTTACGGATATATGGCACCGTCTACCGGAATGTTAGGTGTTTTTGATTTGTTTGTGTATGATGAAGGCTTTGTATTACAGCTGCCGGTTAAGGAAGCACCGGAAATTGTACCGGAATTTGCACCGCAGCAAAAACTGTTTCAGGTATTAAAAGAATCAACCCAGTGGGCAAATATGCTGGGAATTGATACTGTGGGCGCATTAAATGAGCATATTACAAATAATGATATGAATTCATTAATTCTTGTACAGGAAGCTCTTCAGGAACAGAAAATTGTTGAAATTGTCAACTCTATTAAAAAAAGAAAAAGTACAAAATTTGTAATGATTGCAGGACCGTCATCTTCCGGAAAGACGACCTTTGCAAACCGCCTGTCCATTCAGCTTCGTGCAAACGGATACAAGCCGCATCCAATCAGTGTGGATAACTATTTTGTAGAGCGTGAGCAGACACCGCTTGACGAAGACGGCAATTATAACTTTGAAGACCTGCATGCGATTGACATCGAGTTGTTTAACCGGCATATGGAGCAGCTTCTGGAAGGAAAGCGTGTCTGTATGCCGACCTTTAACTTTAAGACAGGTAAAAAAGAATACGGAAATGATTATTTACAGCTTGGAGCGGAAGACATTCTTGTTATCGAAGGAATTCACTGCTTAAACGATGAAATGTCCTATATGCTTCCGAAAGAAAGTAAATATAAAATTTACATCAGTGCGCTGACACAGTTAAATGTGGATGAACATAACCGTGTGGCAACAACCGACGGCAGATTAATCCGCCGTCTGGTGCGTGACAGCAGAACCCGTGGTGCGAGTGCTGCACGTACGCTCGGCATGTGGGAATCTGTGCGCAAGGGCGAAGAAAAAAATATTTTCCCGTTTCAGGAGCATGCAGATGCGATGTTTAATTCGGCAATGCCGTATGAACTGTCCGTATTAAAGCCGTATGTAGAACCGCTGTTATTCTCAGTCGGAGAGGACGAACCGGAATATCAGGAAGCAAAGCGCCTGTTAAAGTTCCTTGCGTACTTCCTGCCGTATACCAGTGAAAACATACCGATTAATTCGATTGTAAGGGAATTTGTTGGCGGGGGATGTTTTAAGGTTTGAGTTTTATCAGACCGCACCCTCACCGTCCGGTACTCCAGGTGAGGGCGTCGGGGGTGCTGTAAGCTGTGATTGTTCCGCTTAAATCGGTACGCAGGATTTGAATATCCTGTGCTTCCAAGCGGGAAAGTGTTTTTTGTGCGGGGTGTCCGTAATCGTTGTCTGCGCCGACACTGATAACGGCAAAAGCAGGGTGTACGGCATGTAGAAATTTTTCGGTGGAAGAAGATGCACTTCCGTGGTGGCTTACCATATAGACGTCCGCAGAAAGATCTAAATTCTCATTTAACATGGCGGATTCGCTTTTTGACTGGGCATCGCCAAGGATTAAAAAGCTGTGTGAAGAATCCGTCAGCCGGATACCGAGAGAGCGGTTGTTTTCTTCTTCATAGTCATAGCGGTCGGGGCAGACCACGGTAAAAGAGGCATTTCCTAAAATATAGGTGTCACCGACCTGTGGGTGTACCGGAGTGATATTCTGCTTTTTAAGACAATTTACATAGGACTGGTAAATTTTTGTATCAGCACTGTAATCCGGTGAAAGCACATTGCCAACGTCAAATTGATATAAAGCACCGATAACACCGCTTACATGGTCGGCATCATAGTGTGAAATCAGTACATAGTCAAGTGCAGTAATACCCGCCTGCTGTAAGTAGCTGACTACAAAAGAGGAGTGGGAACGGTCACCGCCGTCAATCAGCATATAATGTCCGTCCGATTCCGCAAGCACACAGTTTCCCTGCCCGACATCTAAAAAGGTGACAGAAAGCGTTGTATTTTCGGGACGGCTTTCTGAATAGAAAAGTGCAGTGTCCTGTTTAGAAGAATTTGTAAATAAACCTTTCAGTGTATCCTGAAAAGAAGTCTTTACGGAAGCTGTCAGGTCGGGATTTAAAAGTCCGATATGACAGATAAAAACAATAATAAAAACGAAAAGCATCATAAAAGCAGAGAATTTTGTACGGATTCTCTGCTTGTTTTTACGTTGTCTGTGATACATATGAATCTCCATTCTCAAGCAGATTTACTGCCAATACGGTGGCTGCCGTCAGGAACGGTCCGGTCCGAAAAATGTATTCCGGTAAATGCCCGCTTCTTCAAATAACTTGTAAATGTAGTGGCTGTCGCCGGAATCAATATGTTCTTTGACTGCAGTAAGAGAGTTGATATATTCCCCTAAAAGCTGCGAAATAGCCGTCGGATTTGCAGCACAAATCTGTTCCCACATTTCAGGAGAAGAAGCAGCGATCCGGGTGGTGTCCTTAAAACCGCCTGCGGCAAGCAGGTGCATGTAATCTTTATAGTCACCGGTGTCGGCATCTTTAACCAGCTTTGCCAGTGCGGCAGAGACAAGGTGCGGCACATGGCTGATAGCAGCAGCACAGTAATCATGTGTTGCCGGGTCCATGACAATCGGTACAGCCTTGATATCTTTTACAAGTTCGACATAAGCATCTAAATGTTCTTTTGAAGTGTGTGCAGACGGTGTGATAACGTATTTTGCACCACACAGCAAATCGGCATGGGCACTTGTATAACCGGATTGTTCAGAGCCTGCCATCGGGTGTCCGCCGATAAAATTATTTTCCAGACCGGCATTTTTAGCTGCAGTGTAAATGCTTTCTTTTACACTGCCTACATCGGTTAAAATGCAGGAAGGCTTGATAAGCGGCTTTAACAGTTCAAAATATTTTGTAATCGTTACGACCGGCGTGCAGATAAAAATGATATCGCAGCCGGAAAACTGTTCATTTACGCAGTCCGTTACTTCATCCAATACACCGTCTTTTTGTGCCTGATAAAGAGGGGAAAGAGAACGGCTGGTAGCAATCATGTGGCACTGCGGGCGGTACGCACGGAGTGCCTTTGCAATCGAACCGCCAATTAATCCAAAACCTATAAAACCAATCTGTAAAATCTCCATACTGATCTCCATTCCGCAGGCATTTTAATGCAGGAGGAATCGCGAACTGAATTTATTCAGTTCTGCGATAAAAAGCGGCTTTGTGGCGCCTGCGACACAAAGCGCTATGCGAAAATCTATAATTTAAGGATTTTCGCATTTATCTCCATTTCTGAGCGACTATGTCGCAAAGATACGATGAGAAATTCGCGCAGGCGATTTCTCATCTGTATTTTAATGTATAATAACACAAGTAACCTGTTAAAACAAAGTATCACAAAATTAAAAGTATAACTGCATACACTTTAACACTTCAACGTAAAAAATAAAATGCTTATTGACAATGTACTTGAAAAAATACAAAAAATGTAGTAAAATAAATCATAACATTTAGAACGTAAACAAATTAACAGGGGTGAGATGCAAGGCGTGGTATTTTATACGCATTTGTGAATATTTCATGCCGGAATGGAGTGCATTATGAATAATTACAGAACAGGTGACATCAGAAATATTGCAGTCTTAGGAGGCAGTGGAAGCGGTAAGACAACACTGGTTGAGGCAGCAGCGTTTGCAGGGGAGAATAAGAACTATTTAGGAAGCATTGCGCAGGGCAATACGGTCAGTGATTACGATAGCGAGGAACGCAGCCGTGGATTTTCAATTCATTTATCGGTTGTTCCGGTGGAATGGAACGGTTATAAGATTAATTTCTTAGATGCACCGGGGGCATTGGATTTTGAAGGAGAACGCGAGTCTGCTGCAAGTGCTGCAGATGCAGCGGTCATCGTGATTAATGCCCGCAAAGGCATTGATGCCGGAACATGTGCCGCATGGAAATTATGTGACCGTTATAAACTGCCGAGAGTGATTTTTGTAACAGGCATGGATGATGATACTGCCAGCTACAGGGAGATCGTGGAAGAACTCACAAAGCTGTACGGCGGAAAGATTGCGCCGTTTCATATGCCAATCCGCCAGGATCAGCGTTTGATTGGTTATGCGGATATTACCAAGATGAGCGCCAGAAAATTTACCGGTATCGGAAAATATGAAGATTTCGAGATTCCGGACTACTGTATGGAAAACCTCAATAAATTTAAAGGGATTTTAGATGAGGCAGTGGCTTCGGTTGACGAAGATAATATGGAAAAATATTTTTCGGGTGAAGAATTTACACAGCAGGAAAAGGACAGCGCCCTACGTGCCGACTGTACGGACGGAAGCATTGTTCCGGTAACGATGGGGTCGGGACTGCATGTACATGGTGTCTATATGCTTTTAGATGTCATTACAAAATATTTTCCGTCACCGTTTTTTACAAAGACCGGTATTAATGTTTATGACAATGAGCTGTTTGACTGCATTTATGATGAAAAAGATTTTCTGGCGGCGCGGGTATTTAAGACGGTATCCGACCCATATCTTGGCAAGTATTCCTTTGTAAAGGTTTATTCCGGTACATTAAAAGCGGACAGCATGATTTTTAATCCGTCTTATGATATGGAAACAAAGATTGGCAGAATTTATAAGGTATGCGGAAAAGAATATACACCGGTGGACAGCATTGTGGCAGGCGATATCGGAGCCATTCCGAAGCTGAACGGATTTTCAACCGGAGATACCATTTCCACAAAGGTGAAGCCGATTAAGCTCGATACGATTGAATTTGCAGTACCGTATACGGTAAAGCGCATTGTTGTTGATAACAAGCAGAATGAAGAAAAGCTTTCACAGGCACTGGCAAAGATTATGGAAGAAGATAAAACCGTGCTTTGTGAAAATGATGTAGAAAACGGTCAGCGTCTGATAAAAGGAATCGGCGAACAGCAATTGGAGATTATTGTGGCAAGACTTGAAAATCAGTATAAGATTCCGCAGGTTCAGCTGACAGCGCCAAAGGTCAGTTATAAAGAAACGATTTGTGCGGAAGCGACAGCAAGATGCCGTTACAAAAAGCAGAGCGGTGGTCACGGACAGTTTGCGGAAGTGCAGATTACATTTTCACCGTCCGGCAACCGTGAAAAAGATTACGTATTTGAAACAGCCGTAGTCGGCGGCGCAGTTTCTAAAAATTATTTCCCGGCAGTGGAAAAGGGAATTGCAGAAAGTGTCAAGACAGGACTGCTTACAGGGTATCCGGTGGTCGGCTTAAAGGCAGTGCTGACAGACGGCGCGGAGCATCCGGTGGATTCGAGTGAAAATGCATTTAAAATGGCAGCTGTCATGGCATATAAGGAAGCTTATTTAAAGGCATCACCGATTATCTTAGAGCCGATTGCACAGGTAAAAATTTTTGCACCGTCCGTTTATGCGGGAGACATTTCAAATGATTTAAAGACCCGCAGGGCAAGAGTACTTGGCATGATGCCGGCAGAAGACGGAACTTCTTATATAGAAGCCGATGTTCCGATTGCCGAGCTGGAAGGCTATATGGCAAAGCTTCGCTCCATTACGGAAGGCTATGGTACATTTGCCTACGAATTTGCAAGATACGGACATGCGCCGCAGAATGTAGTGGAGAAGCTGTCCGCAGAATATCAGAAAAACAACGGATAAAAGTAGAATCGGTACTTGACAAAGCGGTTGAATATGATAAAATATTCCTGTTTCGTAGTAAATATTTGAATATATAAAGACTGTGAAAAGGAATAGTAGATTATCGCCGGAATTTTACAGAGAGCTGCCGGAAGGTGCAAGACAGCAGATTCGGATAATTGAACTCGCCTTGGAGTTTCTTTTCTGAAAGGATAAACAGATAGGAAAAGACGATTCATTTCCGTTACCAAATGATTGAGTGCATATGTAGGGCAGCTTACATATGAATTAGAGTGGTACCGCGTAAGAGGTTAGAATGATGAAACTTGCGTCTCTAAGTAGTTGTTGGAGGCACAGGTTTATTTTTTTATGTATGGAGGTAGAAAGATGAAGAATTTTGAGCATTACAAGCGTGGCTATTATATGCCGCCGGTACAGAGTACAGACTGGGTAAACAAAGAGTATATCGATAAGGCGCCAGCATGGTGCAGCGTAGATCTGCGTGATGGTAATCAGGCGCTGATCATTCCGATGAGTCTGGATGAGAAGCTTGAATTTTTCAAAGAATTGGTACGTGTAGGTTTCAAGGAAATCGAGGTTGGTTTCCCTGCAGCTTCTGAGACAGAATACAAGTTCTGTCGTACATTGATTGAGGAGAATCTGATCCCGGATGATGTGACGATTCAGGTTCTGACACAGGCAAGAGAGCATATTATCAAGAAGACATTTGAGGCAATTCAGGGTGCAAAGAATGTCGTTGTGCATCTGTACAATTCGACATCCTACGCACAGAGAACACAGGTATTCAAGAAGTCCAAGGAAGAGATTCTGAAGATCGCAACAGACGGCGCAAAGCTGTTAAATGATATGGCAGACCAGTATGGTGTGAACCATCAGTTTGAGTACTCACCAGAGAGCTTTACCGGAACTGAAGTCGACTATGCATTGGAAGTATGCAATGCAGTCATCGACATCTGGAAGCCGACACCAGAGCGTAAGGTTATTATCAACCTTCCTGCAACGGTTGAGATGTCATTGCCACATGTTTATGCAAGTCAGATTGAGTACATGAGCAAGAACCTGCATGACCGTGAGAATGTTGTACTTTCCCTTCACCCTCACAACGATCGTGGTTGCGGTGTCGCAGATGCAGAGCTTGGTATCTTAGCTGGTGCAGACCGTATCGAGGGTACTTTGTTTGGAAATGGTGAGCGTACCGGTAATGTCGACATTATCACACTTGCCATGAATATGTTCACGCATGGCGTAGATCCGAAACTGGATCTGTCGGATATTCCGCATCTGACAGAAACCTATGAGAGATTGACGAGAATGCATGTATATGAGCGTTCTCCATACACGGGACAACTGGTATTCGCAGCATTCTCCGGTTCCCATCAGGATGCAATTGCCAAGGGTATGAAGTATCGTGAGAATGATCCGGATGGTATGTGGACGGTTCCTTATCTGCCATTAAATCCAGAGGATGTCGGAAGAAAATACGACGGCGATGTTATCCGTATCAACAGCCAGTCCGGAAAGGGCGGTATCGGATTCTTACTGGAGCAGAAGTATGGATTCAACCTGCCTCCAAAGATGCGTGAGGATCTTGGATATACAGTTAAGGGTGTATCTGACCATCAGCATAAGGAGCTTTCTCCGAAGGAAGTACTGGATATCTTCCAGAATGAATATGTAAACCGTGAAGATACAGTCAAGCTTGTAGAGTGCCATTTCAAGCAGATTGACGGTATTCAGGCAGAGCTTACAATCCTCGTAAATGACGAGAAGAAGGTATATCATGGACAGGGAAATGGACGTCTCGATGCGATCAGCAATGCGATCATGAAGCATTTCGATATCAAGTTCTCCCTTGTTACATACGAAGAGCATGCTCTGCAGGTAGGTTCAGATTCACAGGCATGTGCATATGTCGGATTGGAAGTCGAAGGTGTGAATGGAATCGTCTGGGGCGCAGGCATCAAGTCTGATATTATTGATGCATCTGCATATGCTTTGATCAGTGCGTTGAACCGTTCAAACCACATGAATAAATAGAAGTTTGAATAAAATATACCGTATTGTTTCTTCTTGTTTTATCTGACAGTTTGTGCTAAAATAATCTAAATGTTGTGTTGTATTGTGTCGATAACACAGTTGACAACATGCGCGGATAAATGCGTAGAAAACGAGCAGGAGGAGTAACACCATGATATTTGTGAAGTCGGAAGACTTGAAATATGGTATGCGTCTGGCAAAACCAATCTACAATAAGACTGGCGTTTTGCTGTATGAGCGTAATACAAGACTGACACTTCAGGGTATCGAGAGTGTAAAGAACTTCGGGCTGCTTGGACTTTATATTCTGGAGCCAGCGGAGCCAGTGCCGCCGATGTCGGAGGAAGATCTGGACTTTGAACGTTTTCAGACGATGGCGGTGTTCAGTATCCGGGAAGAACTGGATAACATCATTGCCGGCAGAGAGCCAATCAATCTGAAGCGTCTGGCGAATGCGATCATCACGAATTATGGACGATTGGATCATAAGATTACATTCACACAGAATCTTCGTTCCACGACGGATTATGTGTATAAGCATGTAATCAACACAGCCATTTTATGTGCGCTGATTTCAGCACAGGTGTATTACACACCGACAGAACAGGAAGAGCTGGTATTGGCAGCACTGCTGCATGATATCGGAAAGCTGTTATTGCCGAACAAGGTGCGGGAAAAATACGATGATTACGATACAAATGATTTGATCATTGTCAAGAAGATTCAGAACGATGGACTGGGACTGCTCAGACCGGAGATCGGAATTGACAGCGGCGTCCGCAGAATCGTAGCCCAGATTCATCGCATGGAATATGGAAACAGTAATCTGGAACAGGGCAAGATTTTAAAAAGTACAAAGATTTTGAAAGTTGCGAATCTGTTTGATACGATGACCTGCATGAAGATCAGTGAGGAAGCGATATCGGAGATCGCAGCGATCAAATATCTGTTATTGAATAAAGACGAGTTCGATGAGGAGATTGTAGGTGCACTTATCAAGAGTATCAACATCCTGACACCGGGTGTCTGTATCGAGCTTACGAACCGTGAGAAGGGACTTGTCATATCGGAGAATCCGCAGAACATTCTGCGTCCGGTTGTCTTAGGCTTCTCGACGAATAAAATTTATGATTTGAGTAATAATGGTGTATATCGGCGTTACCAGATCGTTGATATAATGAAGACTATGGATAATCGTATCAAGGTTGACCGGGAGCGATTGGAAGAGTACATGAATAAGCGATGATTGGAAGCAATTATCGCTTGTTCCATTTATAGACAAAAATACATCCGAATCCGAACGAGGAGGTATGCAAGATGGCAGAAAATATATTTAATGAAAAACAGGATTATATCGTTGCGGCGCGTGACGAGGTTATAAAACGGGATGAATATGCGGCAAATATTGACCGCATGAAACAGCAGCAGAAGAAGCTGTCAAGAAGCATTGCTTCAGAAGAAAAGTCAATTGCGGATGAGATTGCGACGACGATCAAGAAGCGCCGACAGGAGATTCAGTCGACCTACGATGACCGACTTGATGATAACCGTGCACGGAAAAAGAAAGTGGCGAACAAGCGAGACAAGAAAAAAGAGGAGCGCATGGACAAACGCTATCACGAGGAGACGAAAAGCCTGCGGGAAAGCGATAAAGATCTTAAGGTTGAGATGCAGACGTTGCTGCGTAAATATAAGCTTCCGTCCTTCTGTGGAAAGAAATTATACTTTGCGTTGTTTTATGCACGGAATGTGCGCGAGTTTGGCTTGAAGCTTCTGGCATTTATAATCGGGTTCGGTGGCATTCCGGGACTTGTGACATTTCTGGTGAAAAAACTTGTACTCGATACAAAGAAAGATATCAATGTTGCGTTCTGGTGTGCGCTGATAGCGGCAGGAACGCTGATCGTATTATTACTGATCTATTTTGCAATTTACAGTAAGACGAAGCTGAAGCATATGGATGCGATGACACAGGCACGGAGTATCCGTGACAAGATGATCGCGAACAAGAAGCAGGCAAATGCTATCCGTCATTCCATCAACAAAGATCACGATGACAGTCAGTATAATCTGGATGCCTATGATGAGAAGATGGATAATCTGGATGCAGAGGCAGATGCGATTGGTAAGGAGAAGCAGGAAGCACTCCGGTCGTTCGAGGAAGAGACGACATCCATGATCACAGAGGAAATCAATAACCGCAGACTTCCGGCATTGGAGGCAATGAAGGAAGAAAAAGCAAACATGGAAAATGAAATTACTGCGGAGGAAAAACGCTTTTCGGATCAGACACTTTTGATCGCGAATAAATACGCTGCCATTCTTGGTGAAGATTTGTGCAGACAGGATAAGCTGGAAGATTTGATTGCGATCATGCAGGAGGGACAGGCGAATACGGTTTCGGAAGCGATCGCAGTTTACAAAGGTCAGAAGGCGTCCAGATAACGAATCGAATATTTGAGTGCGTTCGCAATGCAGTCTGCGAGCTGCATGACTGTGTACAGACGGGTGGATTGCAAAAGACCCGGATGTCCACCAGACACGTTTACAATGCCGGTAATGGAGAGATCTCCGATTGCCGGCAATTTCTTTTTTACGCCTTTTCCGGGCAGGATAGGACCATCGTTGATCGTGACAAGCCCGACGTGGGAGCTGCTTCCGAGCGACGCATCGACAGCGATGACAAATGGATTTTCATAATTGCTTTGGATATCATGTAAGGCGTCACGGATATTCAGGGCATGGACAGGCGCAGACAGACAGCCCATTACATGGAAGATTTCACTGTAATTTAAGAGCTGTTCTCCGACGAGTGGACCGAGACAGTCGCCTGTGGCACGGTCAGTTCCAATACATAAAATGATCGGGGTATATTGTTCGATCTCTACATCCTGCAGATATTCCAGAATACATTTTCCAAGCTCAATATGGGCATATCTCTGTGCAACATCGAAATACTGAATCCCATTTCTGCGTTCTGCTAGTTCCTTCATAAACACCTCAGCCACGTTTGCTCCTTCTATACTTTATGCAGAAAGTATTAACAAGTTGTTAGAAAAATAAACAAAGCTGCAATCTGTTTCCTTTTCTGTCGCAGAATACATGTTGTTGAAATAAGTTGCGGTGGAAAGCCGGATACAGGCGACAGGTTTCGAAGCACAGAAAAAGGCGTTGATGCTATATTCTATAAAACAAATTATGGAGGCGTAGCATAGCATGATTGAAGTTATCTATGATAAGGACAAGGAAAAAGACAAGCAGGAATCAAACGAAAAAAATGAGCACGAGGTAAGCGTGAACCTGCGCCTGCCGAAAAACATAAGACAGATTGGTTCTCCAGACGGACATAAGCGAATCTACATGGAGGACTATGTCGTTACATATTTGAATTATATTGCAAGACCGGGCAGCACGCAGGCACGAGGCGCGATTCTGCTCGGTGAAAGCAAGAAATCAGATGCAGGAGATGTGATATTCATCAGTGGAGCGGTCGACGCACAGAATATCGAATTTGATATGGATGAGAGCGAATTCACACAGGAGATCTGGACGGAAATCTATGATCAGGTCAAACAGTTTTTTCCGGGACTATCTGTGATGGGGTGGTTTTTGTCGCGTATGGGATTCTCGACAGCAATCAACGATAAAATTGAGAAGATGCATGTGGAGAATTTTCCAGGGAAGGACAAAGTGTTATTTATCACCGATTCACTTGAATCAGAAGATGCATTTTATATGTATGAACATGGACAACTGGTGAAGCAGAAGGGCTACTATATTTACTATGAGAAGAATGAGGCGATGCAAAACTACATTATGAAGCAAAAGGGGGATGCCCCCTTGGAGCAGTCTGAGATTCAGAGAAAAGACGAAGAAATCGTGCGACAATTTCGCCGCAAAAACAAAGATCTGCCGGAAAACAAAGATACCGGAGTCGGATTTGTGTATATTGCAAGTTCTTTTGTCGTACTCGCACTCCTGGCGATGGGAATCACAATTGTGAGCAATTACGACAAGATGAAGCAGATGGAGGTATCAATCAATCGGTTGGAGGTTACCGCGGATACGACAGCGGATACAGATTATGTAGAAGCAATGGCAACGACAGAGCTGCCAGCAGCAACCGGAAATGATGCAGATACGGACTTACCGACAACGGAGGGGAATGCGTCTGATCCAGCACAACCAGACAGCGCGGCTACAACGGAAGCTTCTGCAGAACCTGCCGCGACGGAAGCAGTGACAACGGAAACGGCATTGCCAGCATCGGCAGAACAGGATCAGTATTATATTATCCAAGAAGGGGATTCGCTAAGCTCCATTGCATTTACGCGGTATGGAGACGCGGATCTGGCAGCGAAAATCGCAGAGGCAAATGATATTGGAATCGATATGGGAACCAGCAGTTGTCTGGTTTATTCCACCGGCAAAGGTCTGATCCTCAAGGAGCCGACGGTGGTAGTATATGACAAGGATACAGAAAAGAT
>ERZ772872.2322-NODE-2322-length-15615-cov-5.751093_pt1 | contig 15615 bp, 14 predicted proteins | sample MGYA00512132_ERZ772872 | MGnify/ENA primary metagenome ERZ772872 (study PRJEB29015, sample SAMEA2737724) | human gut metagenome | biome: human gut; feature: human-associated habitat; material: faeces | place: China | collected 2012 ...
TCGAGCGAGGCTTGCCGAGCGATTCCGCGTCTTGGGAGCGGCGGCTCGCCGCCTTGAGCAAAACTTTTCAGTGTCTTGGGGAAGTTTTTTGCTATTATCTGGTTGCTCTTGCTGCGATAATATGTGCCATTTCGCCGACATTCTTCATTGAAGAAATTTCGCCCATCTTGAACTTCATACCAAACTCTTTTTCAACTGCTGAGATAAGTGTGATATGCTCAAGGCTATCCCAATCTTCAATATCGTCTGCTGTTGTTGCAGGCTTTACAACAATACTGTCATCATCAAATACATCTCTGAAAACCTCATTAAGTCTTGCGAAAATTTCATTTCCTGTCATAGCTATTATCTCCTTTGTTAGTTTAAATATATTTACTCGTTATCGGAAACCTCAATATAACGGTTCTGATTTTCATAGCCCTCTATCGGAAGTTCCCAAACGGTATTACCATTTTCATCTTCGCTTATCTTTGCAAAGCCAAATGTTCCGTAAAGCTCACGAACCATTCCGTTTTTCTTTGTTGGATAATAATATCCTCTGATTTTAGAAATGCCATTCTGACGGCATTTTTCTACGAGAGTATCGAGCATAGCCTGTTCCATATCTCTCTTTAATACTCGACAGCTCATCAGCCAAAGGTCGATATGAAGTGTATCTTCACGCTTTTCGCCGATAACTACTGAAACAACGCCATTATCACCGAATTTATCAATAAGCTTTCCGTAAAGTCTGATATAATTCGGGCTGTGCCAGACTTCTTCCATTTCAGTCTGTGTATAACGCTTTGTAGTAAGATTGAACTGGTTGCTCTTATTAGTAAGCTGTGTAATTCTTGCTATATATACAGGAATAAAATCGCCGATAGTTGCCTTCATATCAAGGCTCTTGAGATATTCGCCGTAATCAGCGAAAGAGGCTTGCTGTGCATTTCGCATAGCATTTTCCTTGTACATTTCATTACGCTTGAGGTCGTCCTCATTAAATGTAGTAACCTCGAAAAATCCGCTTCTGTCTATTGTAGTGATGTAGTTTTCGACAGAATCCATTACAGGAGCTTGTACGCCCTTTAACTGTGCCTTGACAATTTCTCTTTCGGCTGGGTTATCATCAACAAAAACAATAGCTTCAGGCAGAATATTAAGCTCTGCGGCGGTTTCTGCAATGTTTCTGTCCTTGTTTTCCCAGTTTGCCTTGATGATTATAAAGTCATCTGGCTTGAGTACGCCCTCAGGGTGATTAAGTCCTGCGATAGCGTTTTCGTGGTCATTCTTTGAGCATACAGTGAGGATTATTCCGAGAGATTTAAGCTGTTTGATGTAGCTTTGGAATTCATAATAAGATTGTGAAACGCCATTTTCTTGACCGATTTCTATTCCGTCTACGCCGTCATCACCGACAACTCCGCCCCAAAGGGTGTTATCGAGGTCGAGAGCAAGAGCCTTTTTATTCTTGCCGAAAATAGACTTAATGATATTAGACACAGAGAAAGCCAAGTATGGAATAGCCTCAAAGCACATAGCGTATTTATACATATTCCAGAAGCTTGGATTCGACCATTCCTTTAAGCCGTAATCGGCGGAAAGATAGTTAATATCGTTGATATAGAAACCCTCGGTCTTTTCTGCGAAATCGTAAAAAGCCTGATTAAGACGACTTATAAAATTCGTTCTGCCACGATAATCTGAGCAATCCTTGTTGCCCATAAGGCGATAGAATGGCATTTCAAAGTTATTTTGAATGATAGGACAATGAAACTTATCTCTTATGCTGTTCCAGATATTCTCGAAACGGGCAAATTCAGCCTTTAGCTTTTCATCAACAATTTCTTTGCTGTCTGTAACCTCAGGAAGATTGCGGATATTACGGTTTGTTGTATGAACAAAGACAATATCGGGCTTAAAGCAGATAAGCTCCTCACTTGGAAAAACTGCGTCCTGTTCATACTGTGCATATTCTGACTCATAAAATTCAGCTTCTATGCCAGCATTTAGCAGAAAAAGCTCAAGAGTATTTATAATTTCGTTTGTTGTAGAACCACCAAAAACGGCGATTTTCTTTTTGATTCTTGCCGAGCCATCTGCAAGTAATTCACGCTTAATAGACTTGCGTTTCTTAATGATATATGACGGGTCGAATGGATAATTCAATTCCTGCATTTTATTTACCTCCTTATATTGCGATGAACACCTATCTAAATAAATAGTTTTTGATAGTCTTATGCACCCACAGCTAAGTACTTAAGCTATGGGTGCATAAACTTTGTAATTAGTCGGTGCCTTCCTCTTTTTTAGCGACCTGTTCATCAACTATTGTGCTTGATGAATCCTGAGTTATAAGATTTGCAATATTGTCTGCATTATCACCGACAACTGAATATGCCGACATTGTGAAGAGAACATCTGTTGCTCCAACTGTCTTAATGAAGTTTACAAGATTTCTCTCGAAGTATCTTACATCAACTACATAAATTTCCTCAAAGGAACTTGTGTAGAATGGAATTTCAGCGTTGCCGTAGCTATCCTTAACAACAACCAGCTTTCTGCCATTATTTACAGCAGTTTTAACCTTGACAACATAGCTGTCACCGCCCATATATCTGAGGTAAGAGTTTGCAACATCAACCTCATTGAGCAATGCCCAACTGCCTTGGTAATTAAAGCTTTGGTCGTAATAGTAGGTTGTATACTTAGCTGATGGCTCATAGTAGGTGAAGGTTTCAGGGTCGTTGAGAAGTCTTGAATCGCCTGAGAACGCATAAAGAGTACCAACATAGCCCTCAGTATCGACCTTTTTATACTTGCTTATATCAGCGAAATCTACACCAGCAGCCTTTGCAAAAGCCTCTGAAGCATAGTATGCACCAAGTGCCTGCCAGTGATGGTCTGTACGGCAGTAAATCGGCTCTTCTGTATGCTTTCTGAGAACACTTGAAATATTAACCGAAGTTATGCCTTCATCAAGCTTAGAGGCGATATTATTAAAGCAATCCTCTTGGCTTGCAGAATAGTCTGCAAAGTTAGCAGGAGTATAGAATTCACTTGCAAGAGGTGCTGGCATAGAATAAACCTTAACCTTGCCACCAAGCTGTTTATTAAGCTCATTAAGGCTTGAGGCATAATTGTTTCCAGAACCATTGCCGAAAAGCTCAAGTCCACGCCAATGACCGTCTTGGTTTATAATGAGCATACCGTTTTCGTAACCGCCCTCAGCCTCTTCTTGGCGGAAGTCCTTCTGGTCTTTTTCAGAGGTTTCCTCACTCTGGCTTGCTGTAGAGGTATCACTCTTGCTTGTTGTGTCTGATTTTGAGGCTTCAGGCTTGCTTGAGCTGCTGTTATTCTTAACAGGCTTAACGGGTTTACCTATAATAATAGCAGTATCATTGGTTGTAACGCCAAAAAGTCCCTTGATATTGTTGCCCATATTTTTGAAATCATCACGATATGGAACAGTGTCATCATACCATTTTGTTACGCCAGCAGTAAACTCCCCACTAAAGTAGCTGGCAAAGGAGAAGCTCGGAAAAGTTGTCAATTCACGCTTTTCAATAACAGATTGCTTAGAGCGTGGAAAGAATATTAAAAAACCTACACCAATAACCATAAGAAGCATCAGAATAAGTACGGATATGGTCGAAAAGCCATTTTCTAAGGCTCGTCTGCTCATACCGTTCTGTCTTCGTGCAGGCTGTGGTCTTTGTCTGTCATCTTGCATATTAACAGTCCTTTCAGTATGTCACAAATCGAGGTTTAAATCAGAATCTCCAGTAGAGGAATGGGTTATTTGTAGAATCAACAAGCAAAATACTTGATATTACAAGGAGTACGCCACAGCATACGGTTGAACCCATTCTGCCAAGAGCATAGATTGTGTTGTTTCTGTTCTCGAAGAAGAATTTCTTGATAGCAGGGAGAACAGGCATACAAGCAACCATTGCGAAGATAATAAGGAAGCAGTTATTTACAAAGGAGTTCCAAGTGAGCTGGTCTGCAAACGGACTTCCGTTTGAAATCATGCTTATACCAGTGATATTGAGGAAGAACTGTCCAAGCTGTCCCATATCCTCAAAGTAGAATATGCCGAAGCCGATTATAATAACAAGCTTGCTATAAATGTGCTTCCACCATAGTGGCCACTTCTTTATTCGTTTTTTGCCGAGCTTTTGCTCAAAGAAAATGAAGAAGCCGAAGTAAAGTCCCCATAGAATGAAGTTCCATGCAGCACCATGCCACATACCTGTGCAGAACCATACAAGGAAAAGGCTGAAATATTTTCTATTCTTGCCGAAAATAGGAACATAGAGGAGATAATCCCTAAAGAATGAACCAAGGGAAATATGCCATCTCTGCCAGAATTCTGCGATAGTCTTGCAGGCAAATGGATACTTGAAGTTTTCGTCAAAATGGAAGCCGAACATTCTGCCAAGACCGATAGCCATATCTGAATATCCACTAAAATCAAAATATACATACATTGAATATACTATAACAGTATACCATGTTCCAAGAGTGGAAAGTGTAGAAATATCTTGACCAAAGAATTGTGTTACGATAGCATAGAGGTTATTTGCAATAATAACTTTCTTTGCTAAACCAACAATAATTCTCAATGCACCTTCGCTGAGGTCGGTTGCAGTAACTCTACGCTTAGAAACTTCTTGCTCAACAACACTATATCGAACAATAGGACCAGCGATAAGCTGTGGGAAAAGTGATAGATAAAGTAGGAATTTACTGAATTGTCTTTGAGGCTTAACATTCTCCCAATAACAATCGAGAACATATGAGATTGCCTGGAAGGTATAGAAGCTTATACCTATCGGTAAGGCAATCTGTGGAACAGGAATTGATGCGTGGAAAATACCGTTAAAGGTTTCTGCGAAGAAGCCAGTATACTTGAATATCAAAAGAAGAAGTATATCGACAGATATAGCTGTAGCTATAAATATCTTACCTCTTGGTTTATTTCGGTTAGCACCTATGTGCATACCCATTATCCAGTTGAACGCCGCACTAAATAAGAGAAGAATTATCCAGATAGGCTCTCCCCATGCATAGAAGATGAGAGAAAATACTATTAGCACCTTGTTTCTTGTTTCGAGCTTTTTAGCCGCGAAATAACAAATAAGGCACAAGGGCAGAAAAAAGTAGATAAAGAACAAATCTGCAAATACCATTTGTGCAACTCCTTAAAATTTTTTATTCCTGAACATTATATATCCATCACTAAGTATTGTAGATTAATTATAATCATACGATTTTAGTATAACATACCCAATGCGATTTTGGAATATATTTTTCAAAAAATTAACTTTGCTTTTCTGATGAATTTTTCTTTTTATTTTCAATATTTTTTGTAGTAGATTTTTGCATAAAAGCTATGTTAAAAATCGGCAAAATCACTAACGCTCTTTGCTTGACAAATATTATTGAGAAAATTATAATTAGAATCGTAGTATTATATAAAAAATACTATGATTATATATTTAGGAGTTGATTTTTGATGTTTTGCGAAAATTGTGGAGCAAAAATAGCAGATAACGATATGTTTTGCCAAAACTGTGGCAAAAGAGTTGAGTTCCCTGCTACACAGCCTATACCTGAACAAAATGTAAGCCAAGCAGAGCCAGAAGCTTCTGCACAAAATTCAGAGCAAGCTGCTCAGGCAGAAACGGTTGCTGCACAACAAACAGCAGCTGCAGTTGCTGAGCCTCAGCAGCCACAGGCAAATCCATACACTCAGCAAGCCCAACAGCCTCAAGTGAACCCATACTCACAACAGCCTCAGCAAAATCCATATGCACAGCAGATTCAACAGCCTCAGCAGAATCCATATGCACAGCAGTCACAGACAAATCCATATTTACAGCAAAATCCTTATGCTATGCCAAATGGGCAGCAGATGGCACAACAGCCTAAGAAATCCAATTTTAAAATTAACAAAAAGATGATTATAATTGGCTCTGTCGTTTTAGCAGTAATTATTGCGGCGGTAATCGTTATATGTATATTGGTTTCTAATGCAAATAACCCAGTTAATAAGATGATTAATGCTATTAATAATGGTGAATATAAGACGGCAAATGAACTTTATTACGATAACTATAAAGCACTTTCTGATAATAAAGCTGTCATAGATGCTATTCAGGCTCAGGTTGACGCTGTTAGAAAAGCTTATGATGATGGTTCTATGGACTATGATACTGCAATGGATAAGCTTGATGATATTTCTGATTTACCGATGTCTTATGAAACCTCACTTAGCGAAGTAAGGTCAGAAATAAGAGAACTCAAGTCATCAGCAGATTACCTCAAACAAGGTGATGAGTATCTTAAAAAGAAGGAATATAGTAATGCAATCTATTACTATGACGAAGTATTAAAAAAGGATACAGCTAACTATAAAAAGGCTCAGGAGCAAAGGGCAAAGGCTATTGATGGTATTCGTCAGGAATATCTTGATGAGGCAAAAGAAGAATTTGATAATGGCGAGTATAAATATGCAATTTCAGACCTTCAAAATGCTTTAGATGATAATTATCTCACAAATGACGAGAAAATCAATGCACAAATAGCTACATATGTAGATGAGATTATCAAGAAATCAGATGAGTATTTCAATAATAAAGATTATGAAAATGCAGTTAATCTGATTGATAATATCAAGAGTATGTTTGATGAGGGTAGTGATAACTATACTAAACTCAATGCTCAGCTTGAAAAGCTGAATAAAGAAATTCCTGTTAAGCTTCAGGATATTAGTTTCAGTAGCTCAAATTCAGATTATTTCTATAGATACCAGAGTGGTTCTAAGGATATTTCAGGCAATGAGTATAATAGCGATAATGTCTGCACAATGTCTGTTTCTAAATATCACGAAAATGCGTATGCAGAGATGTATGTTAATAAGGGCTATAAGAAGATTAAAGGCATAATAGCAGTTAAGGATAATAATTATAGCAGTATTTCGAGCGACACAAGAGCATATTTTGAAGTTGTAGGCGATAAGAAGACACTTTATAAGAGTGAAGTTCTTACAAATAAATCTGAGCCTATTAACTTTGCGGTTAATATAAAAGATGTAGACACACTTACAATTAAGCTTGTTTATTCTAAGGGTAGCGGAAGTTCAGGTATGGATATTATTCTTTCAGATGTAGAGATTTATTCAATAGATTCAAGCGAGCCTGACGCACCTGCAAATGAAACAAGCGAAGTTTCAAAGGTAGAATCAAGTAAGGAAGAAAGCTCAAAGGCAGAGTCAAGTAAGCCAGAGAGTTCAAAAGCTGAATCAAGCAAGGCAGCCTAAGAGAAATTAGAACAATTAAATATTCATAAAGAAATCCCACAGCTCCATATAATTGAAGCTGTGGGATTTTTGTAGCTGAAAATATTTGATTTATATATTAGGTACGCTTTTTCTTAAATATAATTGTTGAGATAGCGGTAATTGCACCGGTAAGCATTGCTGCGATAGCAAATAAGTTGTTGCTGTCACCAGTTTCTACACCATTTTTGCCTGTTTCGCTTGGGATTTTACTACTATCTGTATTATTTGTATCACTATTTGATTTGCTTGAATCACTTATAGTACTGCTTTGTTCATTACTTGATTCATTACTTGATTCATTACTTGGTTCATTGCTTGGCTCATTGCTTGGCTCATTGCTTGGCTCACTTGTATCAGCAATCAAAGCATAGATAGAAAGATGGTCAGTAGTAAATTCATAGTTACCATTATTATAGGTTGCATTCATATCAACTTTTGTGCCGTCTTCCTTTATCAAATATACCTTGCAGTTTGCTTTATCGCTTGGAATTGAAACTGTTATTGTTCCGTTTGGCTGAATAGTGTTGCCGTTCTCATCTTTTAGAGTTATGTTATAAGCTTTTACAGCATTTTTAACAGTGGCTTCTTCTACATTGAGTGTTACACCGTCATCAAAAGTACCCTTAACGGATATGTTATCAACCTTGCTTGTTAATGTTGTAATTTTTTTGTTAATATCTACAAATGGTATAACATTTATATTAGCATAGCTCTCAGCGTAGCTTCCGATATTGCCATATATGGTAAGATTTCCACATCCCAACAATGCATAAACGCCTATACCTATTACACTGCTTGGAATCTCTATAGCTGTAAGATTTGGACAACTAAAAAAAGCCCATGCTCCGATGATTGTTACACTGTCTGGAATTTTTATGTTTGTAAGATTGGTACAATAACTAAATGCATTCTCAGCAATTCCAGAAGTATCATTTTTTAAAGTGATTTTTGTATTTTCAGGCATTTCACCTTTGTATAAATATAAAACTTTTCCAGCATATAACAATCCATCAGGTTGATTGTTATACCACAGTGTGTCACTAAACGCTCCAAGCTCAATGGTTGTTACACTATCTGGTATTTTTATATTTTTCAAATTTTTGCAATGAGCAAATGCATCCATTCCTATACTTATAAGACTATTTGAGATATCTATATTTGAAAGGCTTTGACAGTTATAAAATGTTTCACTTTCTATACTTGTTACGCCGTCGGGTATTGTTATATTTGTTAAGCTACTACAATTATAAAAGGCTTCACATTCTATGCTTGTTACGCTGTCAGGTATTGTTATATTTGTTAAGCTACTACAATCGTAAAATGTTCCATATTCTATGCTTGTTACACCGTCAGGTATTGTTATATTTGTTAAACTACTACAATTATAAAAGGCTTCACATCCTATGCTTGTTACACTGTCAGGTATTGTTATATCTGTTAAGCTTCTGCAACCAGAAAAGGCGCTATCTCCTATGCTTGTTACACTGTCAGGTATTGTTATACTTTTAATATTTTCCTTGTTTGAAAGATTAAATCCTTTTATACCCGTAACCTTTCTACCATCAATCTCACTTGGAATAATAATTACCTCATCACAACCATAATAATATATAATTTCAATTGTGCCATCATCAAGGATTTGATAGTCATACTCACTCCAGCTTTCGGTGTCTGAAGAAGAATATGCAACCGCAGTGTCTTCCTCCGCCGAAACCGTAACAGCCATTGCTGCTGAACTGCTTACCGCAAGCATAGCCGCTAAAATAAGTGCTGCCATTTTTTTACTTTTTTCCATAAATAATACCTCCTAAAAAATTTTTTGTTTTGGACTGAAAACAGCCTATATTATTACCGTATGATTAACGGATAATATCCTTTGGCCTGCTTTATGAGATTGTATCATAAAAAATTAACTATTTCAATTATTAGTTGATAAAATGTACCAAATGAATACTATATAAAAATATAATTTCAGTGAAAGGCGGTGTCAGATTGGTGAATTTTGGAAACAGATTGAAAACACTCAGAATAAAGAAAAAGCTTACTCAACAACAGCTCGCAGACCTTTTAGGGCTTACAAAATCTGTAATAAGTGCCTATGAAAACGGACTGCGTTATCCTGCATATGATGTTTTAATAAAAATCGCAAGAATATTTAAAGTTTCAACAGACTTTCTCTTAGGTGTTGAGATAAAAAGAGAAATAGATACATCAGGACTGACAGATGAACAGGTTGAAGCGTTAATCGTATTAATTGATACTATAAGAAACAGTAATTAAAATTCGCTGAAATATGAAACTTAATTATATATTTATTTTATCGGATAATTATTAAACTGTACTCCTTAAAAATATAAAATCTGTGCATTGTAATAGTGACAGTTTCAGTTATAATGAGCTTATGTAAACGTTTCGTAGGTCGTGTGCACAGGCTTGAGATGTTATTTGATAAAATATAAGGGAGTTTTAATATTATGTCAGAAAACAGATACGGTCTTAATAAAAATCTTGCTCAAATGCTCAAGGGTGGCGTTATTATGGACGTTACTACCCCTGAACAGGCTAAAATCGCAGAGGCAGCAGGTGCTTGTGCAGTTATGGCTCTCGAAAGAATCCCAGCTGACATCAGAGCAGCAGGCGGCGTTTCAAGAATGAGCGACCCTAAGATGATTAAGGGTATTCAAAAAGCAGTTTCTATTCCTGTTATGGCTAAGGCAAGAATTGGCCATTTCGTTGAGGCTCAGATTCTCGAGGCTCTCGAAATCGACTATATAGATGAAAGTGAAGTTCTTTCTCCAGCCGATGACACATATCATATTGACAAAACAAAGTTCAAGGTTCCTTTCGTTTGCGGTGCAAGAAATCTTGGCGAGGCTCTCAGAAGAATTGCTGAGGGTGCATCTATGATTCGTACAAAGGGTGAAGCTGGTACAGGTGATGTTATTCAAGCTGTTCGTCATATGAGAACTATCCAGAGCGAGATGAGAAAGATTCAGTCTATGCGTGAGGACGAGCTTTTCAATACAGCTAAAGAGCTTGCTGTTCCTTATGACCTCGTTAAATTTGTACACGAAAATGGCAAGCTTCCAGTTGTTAATTTCTCTGCTGGTGGTGTTGCAACTCCTGCTGACGCTGCACTTATGATGCAGCTCGGTGCAGAGGGCGTATTCGTTGGTTCAGGTATCTTTAAGTCAGGCAACCCTGAGAAGCGTGCAGCAGCTATCGTAAAGGCTGTTACAAACTACAACAATCCTGCTGTTCTTGCAGAGCTTTCTGAGGACCTCGGCGAAGCTATGGTTGGTATCAATCCTGATGAAATCAAAGTAATAATGGAGAGCAGATAATGGTTATTGCAGTTCTTGCAGTTCAAGGCTCTTTCTTTGAGCATGAGCAGATACTGGAAAAACTTGGTGTCGAATATTTTGAGATTCGCCGAAAAGCTGATTTAGATAAGCATTTTGATGGTCTTATTCTTCCAGGCGGAGAAAGCACAACTATGGGCAAGCTTTTGAAAGAGCTTGATATATTTGATACTCTCCAAAAGAAAATTGCTGACGGGCTTCCTGTCTATGGAACCTGTGCAGGTATGATTCTTCTTGCGAATAATCTTTCTAACGATAAGAATGTATACTTTGGCACTATGGATATTACCGTTAAGCGAAATGCCTATGGCAGACAGCTTGGAAGCTTTGAAACAGTTTCTGATGTTAAGGGTATCGGTGAAGTACCTATGGTATTCATTCGTGCTCCATATATCGAAAGCGTTGGAGAAGGTGTTGATGTTCTCGCAACAGTAAACGGAAATATAGTTGCGGCTCGTCAAGACAATCAGCTTGCTACATCTTTCCACCCAGAGCTTACTGATGACACAAGCGTTCACCAGTATTTCTTAGATATGATTAAATAAAGTAAAACCTCGGTCAATCAATCTGACCGAGGTTTTGTTTTAATATGCTTCTGTTATTTTAACGACCTTCCATTCAGAGCCGTCCTTTTTTATTTCCCACCTTGCAACGGCATCGTGACAGCCACAAATTATTTCGCCTGCTTTGTCATAGTAGTCAACAGAGTATTTAATCCATATATAACCACTGTCGCTATCTTGCTTAGTATTCATATATTCAATAGAAAGGTCTATGTTTTCACTTCTTTTTAAAACAGATTCATCTGGACAATAAGTTGAGCAAGCTCCAAAATCATAATTAGACGCTTCCTGTAAGCTTGTTTTAAATGCTTTTTCGGAGTTTTTAATTATTTTCTTTGCTATTTCAATCTGCTCTTTGTCCTCACATTTTGACTGTAATTCCTCGTGACTTTCATTATTCATATACGCATAATCCGTATTTTCTACTATATATTCCTGAGAAGGCTTAGAACAAGCGGAAAACATACAGATTGAAAACAAAAGAAGAATAGGAAACACAAGCTTTTTCATATAATCCCCCTTGTGATAGATATAGCCATTATTATTCCTGTTTTTTTCATAGCAAACACACCTAAAAATCTTTTTATTTATTATATCGTGTGTATTTGTATCTGTCTATAATTATAGCAAGTAATTGACAACTCTCTTACAAAACTTTTGCATTTTTTAATGAATAAAAAAATAGTGAAACAGCTAAATATATGTAAAAAAATTCTACCCTAAACGAGATAATTGTTTAGGGTAGAATTATATTATGACCTAAGTATATCCCAAGGGGTTATCATTCCGAGAAGTCTTCCGCCTTGACTGCCGTTATCCGTTATGAAAAGGGCAACAAGTCTGCGTGAACGCTGTTGTGGTTGCTCAAAGGCGGTTTTTGCTTCGATTACGGTTGTAGATTCGGAAATAAATCTGAACCTCTCAGTAGTATGAGCCTCGAACGGAAGGTATTTTCTAAAATCACCAATTTCCATTTTTTCTATATTTTCGATTGCGTTGCCACCTAAGATATACATAAATATCGTACCTACACTAAATACCCCAATAAATTTTCCACCGTCGAGAACTGGAACATGAGAGAATCCTCTGCGCTCCATTTTTTTCATAATAGTAAGAGCATTGTTGTTTAAAGATGCTTTTAAGAGATTCTCAAAAGGTGTTGCATAGCTTATTGCGAGTGGCGGACGCTTTACATAGTTTATAACCTCGTTGAGAATATCCAGCATAGCTTGTGAGGGTTCAATTATTTTTTCGCCATTCACCTCTGGGTGATGGGAAAGAAGATTGCGGATTTCTCGACAAAGATTAAGCTTATCCTTGAATTGTCTGCCTTCGACATCATTCATAAATTGTACAACAACACTGCCATAGTTGCGTGTTCTGTCACTGTATTTCTCACTAAGGACTTCTTCGAGAGTTCTGTATAAGTTCAAAAATTCATCTGATTTCATAATTTCACCCCATAGACTTGCTTATGGATTCCAAAGGCAGAGCCTTTGGCGGGCTTTAAGTACGGACTTTGTCCGCACTTATTGACTAATGTTGCCGATAAACTATCGAGTTTAAACAAAATTCGCCAAACCGTGAACCCTCTTGCACTTAGCTTGTAATTGGGCTATGGCGATTTCTATTAGAATAATTCATACATTAAAATCTAAGCTTATTTCTTTTATGCTTGTTTCTATTCTGCGAATAGTAACACCAGCTGATGCCAACATTCTCTTTGATGCAAGAGTTGCCGGAGATTCAGCATATTTATCAGAGAGGTAGACAACCTCCTTTATTCCCGATTGAATAATAGCCTTTGCACACTCATTGCAAGGAAATAATGCTACATATATTGTCGCACCCTTTAGAGATTTGCCCTGAGAATTGAGAATTGCATTAAGCTCAGCGTGTACAACAAAAGGATATTTTGTATTATTCTGAAATTCGTCCTCTCTCGCCCAAGGATATTCATCATCGGAGCAGCCATAAGGAAAGCCATTATAACCTGTCGAAAGTATAACATTGTCGTGTACTATACACGCTCCAACCTGTGTATTTGGGTCTTTACTACGCTTTGCTGCAAGTAAAGCTACTCCCATAAAATATTCGTCCCAGCTGATATAGTCTTTTCTTTTCATAATATTCCTCCTGAATTTTAGTATATAAAGCAAATTCAGCTTTATCTTTCTTACATAAATAATCTTCTCTTTTTAGCCTTCATATGTATAGGCAAAATCTCTGTAAATACTGCATAATTCCTGCCCGAAATTCTTCTATCAAAATGCACGCTGCCAAAATACCAACATTTATACTTAACATTCTTGGCAATTTCATCGAAAAACGAACCAATTGCACTGATTTCCGACCTTGAATCTATCAGACCTCTTGCATTTCCTGATGGCTCATGAGTTATAAGATAATCAACATTATAATCATATCTATTCAGATTTTCGACCGCATAGGTCATCTCATCAACTGTCGGCATTTCTTGCTTATACCATGTTCCCGCCGCAATACGAATTTCACGGTCAGGACTATCTCCACCACCAAAGGCGAAATAGGTTTCGCCGTCTATTGTGAATATCTCTCCCCTAATCATATGATAGAGATTTCCCGAAATATGATGAGCTCTTCCACCAAAAAGTTCCTCAATCGGATATTTCTCTAAAAGCTCGAAATTCTCGTGCGTTCCGTCTACAAACATCGTCTTATATGGCTTTTCTCCTATTTCCTCAAGAAATTTCTTTTCCTGCTCTGAACCATTCCATATAAAGCCAAAATCTCCGCATATCATCAGCACATCTTCCTCCGAAAGTCGTTTCAGCTTTCGGTCGGAAAAGCGTTTAAGCTCTCCATGCATATCTCCCGTAATATATACCATAAAATCCCCCGACAAAGTCTGAAAAATTATAAATAATTTGGTTTGTAATAAACCAAAAAATAATGTAAAATAATTGTTGAATACATAGCTATTTTCATTAAAATAATTATAACACAGGAGATTGATTTTTTCTATGAAATTAAAAAGCTTTTTTATTTTCTCGTTGGTTTTTTGTATATTATTTTCATCAATTCCTATGAATAAGGCAAGTGCTATTTCTTATAGCATTGATTTTGATATAAACTCAAAATCAGTCTATCTTGTAAATCTTGATACTGGCATTTCTGTCTATGAAAAAGATAAGGATAAAAAGTGCTATCCGGCATCTACTACTAAAATTATGACCTATATCATTGTTACTGAGAATATCAAGGATTTGGACAACACTAAAGTTACCGTAAAGCAGAGCATACTCAATAGGCTTAATGGTACAGGAAGCTCTACCGCCGGACTTATTGGTGGAGAAACTCTTACTGTCACCCAGCTCTTGAACTGCCTTATGATTCCATCTGGCAATGATGCGGCTTTGGTTCTTGCGGACTATGTCGGCGGAGGAAGCATAACTAATTTCGTCAAGATGATGAATAAAAAAGCAAAGGAACTCGGCTGCGAAAATACGCATTTTATGAACCCTCACGGACTTCACGACCCAGACCACTATACCACAGCATCTGACCTTGCAAAAATCACAGAGTATGCAATGACCTTGCCGAAATTTACTGAAATCACAAGCACAACAGTTTCTGATTGTCTTGGCGAGGATAGACCGCTTATTACAACAAACTCCCTCATTGACGAGGTTCGTGGAGGAGATTACTTTTATAAGTATGCAACAGGCACAAAAACAGGCTGTACAGGTGATGATTCAGGCTATTGTCTTGTTTCAACAGCAGTTTATGAGGGCTATTCATATTTATGCATTACGCTCGGTGCAGACTATTCAAAAAACGGCGAACAGCTCGAAAACGGTGCTATGAAAGATGCAAAAAATCTTTTCCGCTGGGCGTTTACAAGCTTACAGCTTACAACTGTAATTGACGAAAAAACGATAGTTGATGAAGTAAACATCAATTTTGCTTGGGGCAAGGATAGATTAAAGCTTTCTCCTGCAACAAGCTACTCAACAATTCTTCCGTCAGATATTAAGGCATCAAGCATAGATAAAGTTTATCACCTACCTGAAAGTGTAAATGCACCAGTCAAGGCTGGTGATAAAATCGGCACAGTCACGCTAAAATACGCAAATAATGAACTTGCGACCGTAGATTTAGTAGCCGCAGAAACAATCGACCAAAGTGATTTGCTTGTTGCTATGGACGGTATCGGCAAAGTAGTATCTAACCCTTGGTTTATTGTATGTGCGTCATTGCTTGTATTATTAGTAATTATTTACATAATCATTTTAACAATTTACAGCAAACGCTGTCGCAACAGACGCAAGGTCAAAACCTACCGCCGTATGTAGTGTGGGTGCCGACCCACGGCGAAGACGCG
>ERZ772872.2328-NODE-2328-length-15592-cov-4.491021_pt1 | contig 15592 bp, 10 predicted proteins | sample MGYA00512132_ERZ772872 | MGnify/ENA primary metagenome ERZ772872 (study PRJEB29015, sample SAMEA2737724) | human gut metagenome | biome: human gut; feature: human-associated habitat; material: faeces | place: China | collected 2012 ...
CACCATAATATAGATGACGACCGGCGCACCAAACAAAGCTGTCACGGTGCTGATACTCAGCTCCGTCGGTGCAAACACCGTCCGCGCGATGAGATCGCACAGCAGACAGAATCCCGCACCGCCGAGAAAGCACGCCGGTATCATCAGGATCGGCTTTGCCGTGCCGAACAGGCTTTTCGCAAGATGTGGAACCGCGATGCCGACGAACGAAATCGGTCCGGCAAACGCCGCTACACACGCCGAGAGCACGCTCGACAGCAGGATCAGCACCACGCGGAACGCGGTGATATTGACGCCCATACTGCGGGCATACCCCTCTCCGAGCTGGTACGCACCAATCGGCTTGGACAGCAGGAACACGCACACGAGCGCCGCGAGCACGACCGGCGTCATTATGCGGATATTGTCCCAGGAAATGCCCGAAAAGCTTCCCATAGACCAGTTATGCAGGTTGACAATATTGGAATCCTCGGCAAAGGTAATGACGAAATCCGTCACCGCCGAGCAGATATAACCGATCATCACGCCGCTCACGACCAACAGCGGCATCTGCCGCACGCGCTGCGCGATGAGCAGCACAAAGCCCATCGAGAGCATGGCTCCCGCAAAGGCGGCTGTTATCATGACAGCAGAGCCGAGCACGCGTCCGCAGGACAGGGCGCCGATCATCGTCAGCGCAACCGTCAGCTTGGCGCCCGAGGAAATACCCAGCACGAACGGCCCCGCGATCGGGTTGGCGAAAAAGGTCTGCAGCAGAAAGCCGGAGACCGACAGCGCACCGCCGAGCAGAATGGCCGCGAAGATACGCGGCAGACGAATCTCCCACACGATGACCGCATTGTCGCCGCTGTGCGTCAGCAGAATCTGCGCGACCTCTCGCACTGACAGGTGCAGGCTGCCCGAGTTGACATTCCACACGAACAGCACGGCCAGCAGTGCTAGAAGCACGGCAAACGCGCCCGCATAACGCATTTTAGGCTGCGGTTTCATGGGAAATCCTCTCCTTTCAGGACAGTTTGTGTAAGTATTTCAGGGTGGACGGATCGCCGTCTGCAATGACGGTATGGAAGTCGCGGATCAGCTCGTCCAGCTCCATTGTGGACTGGTACAAGTTCTTCTCCGTACACCACACATTGCCGGTTTTCACGGCCTTGAAGTCCGCAAGCAGCGGGCTTTTTTCCAGCAGCTGGTCAAGCGTCTGCAGCTCACTGTCGATGGTGGCGTTGTAGATCATCACGTCCGCGTCCTTGGCTCCGGCGTAAAAGCTTTCCATCTGCATATTGACGGTGGACTTTGCCGTATCGTCCGTCAGATCATCAAAAATGTACTTTCCTCCTGCCAGACTGAGCATCTCCGCGATATAATCCGTGGATTTGCGAACATTGACCGCACCGTTTGACGTGATGTAAAAGAACGAAACTGTCTTGCCGGCTGCCGGCTTCTGCAGGATGTCCACAATGCCGTCCACCTTATCCGCAAACAGCTTTTCCGCCTTGTCCTCGCAGCCGAGCAGCGTGCCGTACACCTTGATCCATTCCATGCGGCCGAGTGCGTGCGGCTCGTAGCTGGAACGCTCGACAAACACCGGAATACCCAGCTTTTCGAGCTGCTCCTTTACCTCAGGCGTATGGTAGATCATGGTGTTCTCAATAGCAAGATTGCAGTCAGCGGAGTAGATGGTCTCGTAATCCGGCGCGCTGTACTTGCCCGCGTAGACGATTTTTCCGTCCGCCATCGCCTGCTTGGCCTCGTCGATGTACCAACCGTCCTGCCTGGTGCCGGACAGTGAAATGCTGTCCAGCGCATCCAGTGCAACGAACTGGTCCATGACACTTGAGGAAACCAGATAAATGCTGTCCAACGGCTGCTGCAGCACCGTAATATCCGCGTCCAGACCGTCCGGCACGGACGCAGTTTCCGGAACGACCAGATAACGTGCGTCGTCCTTCACGGTAATGAGCGAATAGCCGCCGTCATAGTGATCGACCGAAAAACACTCGGCATACTCCAAATCCACGCTGTCGGTCGGCTGCATGTCGCTCCACGAGACCGCCGCCTGCGTCTGTGCGGTCGATTGCCAAGCAGTTCCGCAGCCGGACAGACCGCCGAGCAGCAGTGCCGCACTCAGGCACCATGCTGTAATTCTTCTCATTTTGCTGCCGGAGCGATGGACGCAGAGTCAAAACGCAGCGTGTACTCGATCTCGTGCGGCTCACTCATTGCGGTAGTGTCGGCTACGACCGGCATCGCCCAGTCAAAGCCCGCAACCGGAATTTCAAACGTGGAGTGCTCATTTTCGATCACAGCATCGTACTTTTCGTCGTTCACCTTCATGTAATCGTAGTTTTTGCTGCTCCAGATGATCTTAGCCGTCACCTTACCGCCCGAAACGGTCAGCGCTGCGGGAGATTCCACGCTTGCACGGCCGGAGCCGCCGGAAAGCGTTACGTCAGCGGTGTAGGTGCCGTCTGCGAGAGACAGGCTCTCAGCGGTGGTCATTACGCCGTCTGCCAGTGCGTCTGCCGGCAAAGAGTCCGCACGGAACACCAGAGTGCGGTCGTACCACTTCTCCTTCTTCTTGCTGAAGGCTGCGCAGTCAATTCCCTCATCGAGCGCCTTAACCGGAACGGTAAAGCTGTGTGTACCGTCGGCTTCCTCGGTAAACGGAATGTAGCCGGCCTCAGCGGCAGCGGCAGCCTCCTCGCCGGTGCCCATATAGACGTACAGATAACCGGTACCGCCCATGTGCATCTTGGCGGTCATTTCGCCGTTCTTGACGGTCAGCTCGCACGCGGTGACGTTGAACATGTTGGAGCTGGAATCGACGGTTACATCGTAGGTGCCGTCCTTCACTTTGTCGCCGGTAATCGGCGTCATGCCGTCCTCAACAACGTCCTCGACACCGGCCATATCGGACGCAGAAGCGACCTGAGAGGTGGTGCTGCTGTCCTGCGCGGGGGTGTCCTGCTGGGTGCTGCCGCCGCAGGCGGAGAGCAGCATGAATGCCGCAAATACGGCGCTTAACAGTGCTTTTTTGTTCTTCATTGTGGTTTCTCCTTTGTTTTGCGATATAAACGGGATTTTGATGAATGGTTGCCATTCGGGGCATTTACGCTTGAGAAGCGAACGGAATCTTGCCTACCCGGCAGGGGCACAAGAGGGTAGACACCAAGGTTTCCACCCTCTTGTGAATCACCCCTTTCCTATCATAGCACGGCGAAAATCAGAAAGACGAGACCGCTCTGAAAAAAGGAACGGCAGTCGGGTTACCGCAGCGTGTCTTTCTCCGCCTTTTCGCATTTCACAGACAGCTTACTGCTACACATATGGTTAAATCTACGCAGGGTGCGGCATGACAGTGCCGCACAAGTCTTTAACGCGTTATATTGTAAGACGGGGTGACCTCACCCCGCCGTTTTTTACGATTTGCTGCCATTTACATACGACGGGATGGGGTCATCCCGCCCTACAAGATAGATTCTGCAACGGATGAAATCCGCAGGTGCCATGCACAACAACGTGCAAACGAGTTGCGCAACACTGTTATGTTGCGCCTGCGGAAATTGAACCGCCTGTGTAGCAGTACGAATACAGCTTGAGCGATGAAGGTGGAGAAATGGGCGGACACATTGGTCCGCCCCTACGGAAGATGAGCAGTACAGCCGTTCCCCCTGGCGAGTCGCCGTTCTCCGATTTTCGCCGTGCTCTCCCAAGGGAAACGGGAGTCAAGAGGGTAGAAACCGCAGGTGTCTACCCTCTTGCCCTCTCGGCGCGGGTACGCCGTCCCCAGCGGACAGCGAAATGTTTCGGAACTGAAACCTTACTCATCTTGACAAGCTCTGGTCCGGAACGTAAAATATAGGTAATAAGGTAAGGCAGAATGTCCGCATTCTGCAACTGTCAAAAAGGGGATAGTATTTTGAAGTTGACAAAACGCATTTTCAGCGGTCTGCTGGCCGCCATGATGCTGTTCACCACTGCTTTTGCCGTAAATGATTCGGCGACCACCAAGGCTGCAAACGCGCTGACGTTTGCGTTCAAGCCGATCACCGGCAGCGAGTACGACAGCACTGCTCTCCAGACCGATCTGGCAGCAGCGCAGAAGACCATCTCACAGCGCATGCAGCTTGAGGGTCTGACCGGCGCGTCTGCCGCCGTTTCCGGCGATGTGATCACCGTTTCCATTCCGAAAACAGCTACCGGCAACACTGCCGCTTACTGGGCCGCTCGTCTGGGCGACCGCCGTCTGTGCAGTGTGACCGACTTTCTGAACGAGGAGTGTCAGTTCGACCGTGCAGATTTTGCCTCTGCCAAGGCAACCACCGAGAACGGCGCAGAAGCCGTTGAGATCGACCTGACCGACTCCGGCAAGACCAAGCTGACCGAGGCCCACAACAAGGTAAAGGCATACCTTGCGGACAGCAAGAACGACGCTGACAAGGCGCAGTGGCTCACCTTCCACTGGGGCACCACCACCTTCCGCATGCTGGTGGACGACAGCTTCTCCGACAGCAAGCTGGTGATCGGCGGCGATTCCGATCCGCTGCGTGCCGGTGCATCCAAGTACATGCCGCAGTATCTGATGCTCGATCCGCTCCCGTTTGCACTGGAGCAGACCGCCGTTCCGACGACCACCGAACCGACGACTCCGACCACTCCCACCGAACCCACGACTCCGACTGACCCGACCACACCTTCCGAGCCGACGACCACCGATTTCCCGGATATCGACGGTCACTGGGCTGCCGCTTCGCTGCGCAAGGGTGTTGAGTTGGGTCTTCTGAAGGGTATCAACGGCAAAATTATGCCGAATAACTCGGTCAAGCGTTCCGAAGCTATCGTTATCCTCAACCGTGCGCTTGGCGCAACGCAGGCCGATAGTGTATCCGGTCTGGCTGCCAGCCAGCAGTCCGCATGGTACAGCGAGGATCTGGGCAAGGCCATCCACCTCGGCCTGATTACCGCAAACGACAACCGCAGCTTTGACACTGCAGCTACCCGTGCCGAGGCTTTCGTGCTGATGGCTCGTGCGTTCGCGTACGACCGCGCAGAGACCGCTGCCGATGAGCTGAGCAGCTTCACCGATACCTCCTCCATGACCACCGAGCAGAAGCAGGCAGCTGCCGCTCTGATCAGCCAGGGCGTTGTAAACGGTACTTCTGCTGCCAAGCTGTCTCCGTCGAACAAGCTGACCCGTGCACAGTTTGTCACCATGATCGTGCGCATTGCAGCTGCCACCAACGCAGACAGCGCACCGACCGAGCTGGCCGGCGGCACCGTACTCACCAATCCGAGCATCGCTCTGACCGGTGCTGTCGCAGACGGCGACTGGATCTTTGCCGCTCCCACGAATGAAATTTCGCTCGATTCCGTCAGCAGCTCGCACCGCATCGTCCTCAAGGGCGAGGAGCGCGCTGTACTGAATGCTACCAAGCAGACCAGCATCTCTACGCTTGCTGTTGACCCGGCAGGCACGGCTGATGTGAAGATGGACAGCACTTCGTCCGTAAACACGCTCGTTATCGCGGGCAAGGGCGGCTCCGTTGGCTACAGCGGCGCAGTCTCCAACATCGAGATCACCGCTTCCGGCCGCACCATCGTGCTCGAAGGCATGACCTCGGATGCCATCACCATTACCGGCAGCAACAACACCATCCTGCTCAAGGGCGACGCGGATACCGTTTCCGTACTGCGCGGCTCCGGCAACCGCATCACGCTGTCCGGCACGGTCGGCACGATGGTTCTGGCCGGCAAGAACACCACGGTTGACGGCACCGGCAAGATCGGCACCGTAGACACCCGCATGGTCGGCTGCACGGTAACGGCTAAGGCCGACCACACGATCGACAACATCGATCCCGGTCTGGATGGCGTTCAGATCACGATGACCGTTCCGGATAAGGTTAAGGCCGGCGGCTCGCTGACTGCCAAGGTCAGCTTCTCCGGCGTAAAGGAAGGCGTTACCTGCACTGCAATCTGGTATCAGGACGGCTCCGCGATCAAGGGCTGCACGAACAACAGCTTCGAGCTGACCAATGACAAGACCTCCAGCCACACCAGCACCTTCACCTTCACCAAGAATATGAAGACCAGCACGGCGATCGGCTTTAAGCTGCTCTACGACAACCCGTCCACCGGCGAAACCGAGCAGGTTTACGCCCAGAAGACCGTTCCGATCGAGAATTACTCTGCCGAGTGGTATGCACAGCGCGATGCTGCCGCTATCCTCAAGCAGGTATCCTCGGTTTACCGCGGCAACTACACCACGTCCTACGCGGCCAACAACGATTACTCCAAGACCACCAAGGAGGTCTGGATCAACGCCAAGGGCTACTCCAGCAACACCAATTATCTGGTCTGGATTAACCGCGCCTATCAGCATGTAAACGTATTCACCGGCTCCAAGGGCAACTGGAAGCTGACCAAGAGCTTTATCGTCGGCACCGGCGCTGCCTCCACTCCGACTCCGGTCGGCGTGACCACCGTCAGCTACAAGCTGAAGGCAGGCTGGACCACCGGTACTTACACGGTTCGTCCGGTTGTAGGCTTCTACCCGGGCACCGGCTACGCGTTCCACTCCCGCCTGTGCTATCCCGGCACCGACACCGAATATGACTTCAGCAGCGGCTATCCGGTTTCGCACGGCTGTGTACGCATGAAGCACAACGACATCAACTGGATTTACAACAACGTACCGATCGGCTCGACTGTCGTAATCTACTAAACCGCAGCTGCAAACACCGATATTCTCCGTTTTTCCGGAGAGTATCGGTGTTTTTTGCTGCAAAACAGTGTGTACATCATCAACATCCTGTCTTGCACCGCAACGATAAATTCTCACCCTGATAGTGTAATTCGTCATTTTATACGCATTTTTCGCAAATGCAATTGGTTATCGTTGTGACATTTTAATGTTGACACCGGCAACATCAAGGACTATAATAAACCCATCACAACAAACAACGAGGTGAGGAAATGGCCGATCAGTATCATCATGGAAATCTGAAAAGCAAGCTGCTGGAGGAAGCGGTCACGCTGATCTCGCAGGACGGCCTTGAAAATCTTTCTCTCCGACGGCTGGCAACGCAGTGCGGCGTGAGTCACAACGCCATCTACCGCCACTTTGACAGCAAAGAGCGCCTGATCGACGCCTGCCGTGCCTATGTCATGCAGGAGCTGACGCGCACACTCGAGCTGACGCTCAGCGGTCTGGACGAAAGCCTGCCGCAGACCATGGAACAGCTCGGCACCGCCTATCTGGATTTTTACATGCGCAACCCGACGTATTTCAGCGCGTATTTCCGCAATGCGTCCCAGAAGCTGACGTTCTCGCTTGAGGCGATCGAGGGCAACTACCCGCCGTTTTCCGTTTTCCGCCGTGTGGCTGTCGCTATCGCGGAAAAGCAAGGCATTCCGCAGGATGAGGCACGATGGCGGCTTCTGCGCTACTGGACGATGCTCAACGGCATGTTCGCCATGTGGATTTCCTCCAACGTGGAACTGCCTGAAAACTGGAAAACCTGTCTGAAAAACGAATTTTAAGGAGCGTTTACGATATGAAACAGATCATTCTTACGGGCGACCGCCCGACCGGCAACCTGCATGTCGGCCACTACGTCGGCTCACTGGCCGAGCGCGTGAAGCTGCAGAATTCCGGAAAATATGACGAAATTTACATCATGATTGCGGACGCGCAGGCGCTGACCGACAACGCCGAGCACCCGGAGCGCGTGCGCCAGAACATTATGAAGGTCGCGCTGGACTATCTTGCGGTCGGCATTGACCCGGAAAAGGCGAATATCTTCATCCAGTCCATGGTGCCGCAGCTGACCGAGCTGACGTTCTACTACATGAACCTTGTCACCGTGTCCCGTGTACAGCGCAACCCTACCGTTAAGGCAGAGATTCAGATGCGCAACTTTGAAGCCAGCATTCCGGTCGGTTTTTTCTGCTATCCGATCAGTCAGGCGGCGGACATCACCGCATTCAACGCTACGGCTGTTCCGGTCGGCGAGGACCAGGAGCCGATGCTCGAGCAGTGCCGCGAAATCGTGCACAAGTTCAACACGGTTTACGGCGAAACGCTGACGATGCCGCAGATTGTTCTTCCGTCCAATAATGCCTGCATGCGTCTGCCCGGCACAGACGGCAAGGCGAAGATGAGCAAGTCGCTCGGCAACTGCATCTACCTTGCGGATCCGGAGGAGGTCGTTCGTGAGAAGATCATGTCCATGTACACCGATCCGGACCACATCCGCGTGCAGGATCCCGGCAAGCTGGAGGGCAATACCGTGTTCACCTATCTGGATGCGTTCTGCCAGCCGGAGCACTTCGCAGAATTCCTGCCGGACTACCAGAGCCTCGACGAGCTGAAAGCGCACTACCAGCGCGGCGGACTCGGCGATGTGAAGGTAAAGAAGTTTCTGAACAACGTCATGCAGTCTCTGCTGTCGCCCATGCGTGAGCGCCGTGCGCAGTGGGAGGGTCGCCTGCCCGAAGTCTACGAGATTCTCAAGAAGGGCAGCGAAATCGCCGCTGAGACCGCTCAGGGCACGCTCGATCGAGTCCGTCACGCGATGAAGATCGACTATTTCACCGATAACGGCCTGCTCAAGTAAAAACAGCAAAATAAAGGACGAACCGCTTGGTTCGTCCTTTCTGTTAGATTTTCGGGATTTGCTGGGTCACACAGTGGATATTGCCGCCGCCAATCAGAATATCGCGGGCCGGAATCGCAACCACCTTACGGGTCGGGAAAAGCTCCTGCAGGATAGCCTGCGCCTTTTCATCCATCGGGTCACCGAAGGCGGGCATGACAACAGCCTCGTTCGCAATGTAGAAGTTGACGTAGCTTGCCGCCAGACGCTCTCCCGGGGTTCGGGTCGGCTCGCCGTCGCACAGGTCAAGGCCGTCGCACTCCTCTGCGGTGATGGTCACCGGCTTGGGCAGCGGCAGCTTGTGCACCTTGATCCTGCGGCCCTTGGCATCGGTCGCGGCTTCCAGTGCATCCAGACTGGCCTTGGAGAGCGCATACTGCGGGTCGGTCTCGTCATCCGTCCACGCGAGCACAACCTCGCCCGGAGCCGTGAAAGCACATACGTTGTCAACGTGCTCGTTGGTCTCGTCGTTGTAAATACCGCGCGGCAGCCAGATCACCTTGGAAACGCCCAGATAATCACACAAAACCTGCTCAATTTGAGTCTTTGTGAGATCGGGATTGCGTCCCGCGCTCAGCAGGCAGGCTTCGGTGACGAGCGCGGTGCCCTCGCCGTCCGAGTGGATGGAGCCACCCTCGCAAATGAAATCGCGTTTGTCGTATACGTCGTTGTTCAGCAGGTCGCAGAACTTGCGCGCCACACGGTTGTCCTTCTCCCACGAGGGATACAGGCCGTCCACATCGCCGCCCCACGCGTTAAACCCCCAGTCGATGCCGCGGCGCTCTCCCCTGCCGTTGATAACAAAGGTCGGGCCAACGTCACGCGCCCACGCATCGTCAGTCTCCATCACGACCAGACGAACGCGGTCGGGCAGCTGCGCACGCGCGTTGTCATACTGCCCTTCCGAGCAGAGCACGGTCATGCTTTCGCTTTCGGAAATCGTCTCGATCACACGCAGAAAGGCTTTCCGGGCCGCATAGGCGCCGTACTGCCAGCTGTCGGCGCGTTCCGGCCAGATCATCAGGCAGCCCTCATGCGGTGCAAACTCCGCAGGCATATAAAACCCGTCCTGCGCGGGTGTAGTGTGCAAAATTTTCATGGTATCTCTCCTGTTCGGTGGTACATCAAGAGTACAACATTTTGATGGAATTTGCAATGGTCGCAGGCGGTTTGAAATGAAAAATTGAGAATGGAGAATGGAAAATGAACGTAATATTGAACGGTATGCGGGCGGTCGCCGGCCGTCCCTGCGATTCCACGATTGCCGAGAACGCCATTCCGACCTGATAAATACACCGATTTTCCCCTCACCTGCATTCTCCATTCTCCATTTTCCATTCTCAATTATTCAACTTTCCCTTTATCATCCCCGCAGAATATGGTACACTTAAAATGTATCAACCCATTTCCAAAGGAGAGGTGCATACCATGCATTACGCTTACACCTATACATACACACCGCTTTTCTCAATGATTTTGCCGATTCTGGCGCTTTTACTGATTCTTGCGGGCGGCATCGCGCTGTACACGCTGTTTGTCCGCAAGCCGAATCACTACCACGGTGCAGCGGCAAAGCTGCATGATTTTCTCAATTTCCGGCACGCGTACACCGAGGGTCTGCTGAAAATCCTATACTGCATGACGGTCGCTGCGCTGGCTGTTTACAGCGTTATTCTGCTGTTTTTCCACTTTTTCTGGGCGATCCTGCTGTTTATCGTCGGAAATATTGCTGCACGGCTCGGCTATGAATTTATTATGATGCTGTTCAGCATGCACCGCACCCTGCGCAGCATTGACCGCAAAATGCCCGAGCCGCAGCCGTTCGAGCAGCCGGCTCCCGCATCGCAGCCCGAGCCGCAGAATACACCGGAAAATCCGCTCCCGCCCGATCAGCCGTAACACAAGCTGCTGTTTCCGCTTGAAATTTGTTCAACGCAGATTGCAAAAACACGCAAGTCATGATAAAATAGATATACTATTACAGAATTTCGCGGCAGGACCAACCCATGTGCTGCCCTACAGAAAAGTGTATCTTAGAAAAAGGAGGTCCGTGCATTGAAAATTCAGGAAAGCGCGGAAAACTACCTGGAAGCCATCCTGGTTCTGACGCAGAAAAATGGACAGGTGCGCTCGATCGACGTCGCGCACTACACCGGCTTTTCCAAGCCGAGCATCAGCCGTGCCGTTGGCCTGCTGCGCGATAACGGTTACGTTTCCATCGACCAGAACGGTCTGCTGGGGCTGACCGAATCCGGCATGCAGATTGCCTCCAGCATTTACGAGCGCCACACCGTGCTCACCGCGTTCCTCACCGCTCTCGGCGTGGACGCTGAGACCGCCGCTGAGGATGCGTGCCGCATCGAGCATGTGCTGAGCGAGGAAACCTTCGACAAGCTCAAGCAGCATGCGAAGGCGTACATCGACGCACAGGGTAAATAAGACCCGTTGAAAATCCTGCCTGAAAAGGCAGGATTTTTTATATCAAATTTTATCGAACAAATTTTCGATAAAATCATTGCATTCAAATCGGCACCCTGTTATAATGGGTGTATCGAATCCGAATACACCGCCGCTCTGCGGCTTGCATATTTGTAACTTTTTCAGGAGGAAATGCTATCATGGCTACCAAAAAGCAGTTGGAACCGGTCGCTCCTGCGGCTGATAAGAAGAAAGCACTTGCCGCTGCGCTCGGTCAGATCGAAAAGCAGTTCGGCAAAGGCTCGGTTATGCGTCTGGGCGAAAACACCGGCATGAATATCGAACACATCCCGACCGGCTCGATCGGTCTGGATCTCGCGCTCGGCATCGGCGGTCTGCCGCGCGGCCGAATCATTGAGATCTACGGACCGGAATCCTCCGGTAAGACCACGGTTGCGCTGCACAGCGTTGCAGAGGCGCAGAAGCTGGGCGGCACGGCTGCGTTTATCGACGCCGAGCACGCGCTCGACCCGGTTTACGCCAAGGCACTCGGCGTTGACATTGACAGCCTGCTGGTCTCCCAGCCGGACACCGGTGAGCAGGGTCTGGACATTGCGGAAGCGCTTGTGCGCTCGGGCGCGATCGATATCGTGGTTATCGACTCGGTTGCCGCGCTGACGCCGCGCGCCGAAATCGAAGGCGAAATGGGCGATTCCTTCGTTGGTCTGCATGCCCGCATGATGAGTCAGGCGATGCGAAAGCTGGCCGGCTCGATCGCCAAGAGCCAGTGTGTAGCCATCTTTATCAACCAGCTGCGTGAGAAGGTCGGCGTCATTTACGGCAATCCGGAGGTCACCACCGGCGGCCGTGCGCTCAAGTTCTATGCGTCTGTCCGCATGGAGGTTCGCCGCGTGGAGCATCTGAAAAACGGCACCGAGCTGATCGGCAGCCACACCCGCGTAAAAGTTGTAAAAAACAAGGTCGCTCCCCCGTTCAAGCAGGCTGAGTTCGATATTATGTACGGCGAAGGCATTTCCCGCACGAGCGAGCTGGTCGATCTCGGCGTGGAATTCGGCATCCTCAACAAATCCGGCGCGTGGTTCTCCATGGGCGATACCCGTCTGGGTCAGGGCCGTGATGCTGCCAAGCAGTATTTCAAGGATCATCCGGACATCGCGGATGACGTACAGAAGCAGATCATGGAAAAGGTTGCCGAGGAGCGCAGCAAGTTGGCGCAGAGCCATGCGGCACGTCCTTCCGCTGCTGTGCCGACCGAGAAGGCCGAAAAGCCTGCGGATAAGGCACCGCGTCCGTCGTCCTCCAAGGCAGTCTCCATCGACGCGGACGATTTTGACGACCTCGACGAAGAATAATGAGCGAGGATAAATACCGCGCAGCCCTCGATATGGCGGCAAAACAGCTGTCTTACCGGGCGCTGAGTGCGAAAATGCTGCGCGACAAGCTGCTTGCCAAGGGGCATGATGAGGAAGCCGCCGATTACGCGCTTGCGTGGCTGACCGAACGCAGTCTGCTGAACGATATGCTGTTCGCGGAAAGCGTTGTACGCGGCTACACGCGCAAGGGCTACGGTGCGGCACGCATCCGGCAGGAGCTGACCCGCCGCGGCATAGACCGCGACACCGCAGAAGCAGCTATGCAGACCTTCTCTCCGGATGAGGCGCAAATGCTGGCTCTGCTCGAAAAACGCCTGCACGGTGACGTTTCCGATCGAAAAGAGGTCGAAAAAGCCGTTGCGGCACTCCAGCGGCGCGGTTTTGCGTGGAATGATATCAAGCGCGCACTCGAAACCTACGGCAGTTCGCTGCCGGAGGAAGAATAACAAACATCCCGCTTTTTTGCAAGGAAAGCGGGATGTTTGATTTTATCGCGGTAAATCGCTTGCATGAATCCCGCGGTTGGAGTATCATAATAAGAGGAGAAAACTCTACCGGAAAGGAAGTATTTCCATGGAAACCAATAAAATTCCCGCCCGCGCAGATGTGCCCGCAAAGGACAAATGGGCGATTCAGGATCTGTTTGCGACCGACGATGACTGGCGTGCCGCGTTAGCGAAGGCCAAGGAGTTCATTCCGCGCATCACCGCATTCCGCGGCAGACTGGCTGAAAGCGGCGCTGCTCTGCTGTCTTTTTTCCGTCTGGATGATGAAATCAGCCTTGCATTTGACGCGCTCGTACACTACGCGCAGCGCCGCAGCGATGAGGACACCCGCGTCGCTGCCTATCAGGAGATGGTCAGCCAGGTGACGCGCTTCGCGGTCGAAATTCAGTCTGCCGCCGCGTTTGAGACCCCTGAGCTGCTTGCCATCAGCGATGAGGACATGAACCGTCTGTACGCCGAAGCACCCGAGTTGGAGCTGTACCGCCTGAATATCGACCGCATTCGCCGCCGCCGAGAGCATGTGCTGTCCGACAAGGAGGAGGCAATCCTCGCCGCTGCAGGCGAAATGGCCGCCAGCCCGGATGACATTTACTCCATGCTCAACGATGCCGACCTCAAATTCCCGGACGCAGTGGACAAGGATGGCAATAAACACCCCGTCACGCACGGCACGTTCATCCCGCTCATGCAGTCCTACGACCGCGTGCTGCGAAAGTCCGCATTCGATTCGCTGTACTCGGTTTACGGACAGTTCCGCAACACCTCGGCGGCAACGCTGTCCGCGCAGCTCAAGCAGCTGCTGTTCTTCGCGAATGTCCGCAAGTACCCCTCGACGCTGGATGCCGCCCTTGACGGCAATGAAGTGCCGACCGAGATTTACCGCAACCTGATTGACGCGGTGCACCGCTCGTTTGCGCCCATGTACCGCTATGTTGCACTGAGAAAGAAGCTGCTCGGCGTGGACGAACTGCACATGTACGACCTGTATGTGCCGGTCGTGGACGGCGTGGAAATGAAATTCACATTCGAGGAGGCCAAGGAGATCGCACTGAAGGCGCTTGCGCCGCTCGGTGAGGACTACCTGAATCTGCTCCGCGAAGGCTTTGCAAACGGTTGGATCGACGTGTACGAGAACGAGGGCAAGCGCTCGGGCGCGTACTCGGCAGGTGCGCGCGTACACCCGTATGTACTGCTCAACTTCAAGGGCACGCTCGACGACGTATTCACGCTCGTGCATGAGATGGGCCACTCCATCCACTCGTACCTGTCCAACAAGACCCAGCCGACCGCATACCAGGATTACGTTATCTTTGTTGCCGAGGTTGCATCCACCTGCAACGAAGCGCTGCTGATGGAGTACCTGCTGTCCGTCACGACCGATAAGAAGGAGCGCGCGTACCTCATCAACCACTTCCTTGAGCAGTTCCGCGGCACGCTGTACCGCCAGACCATGTTCGCCGAGTTCGAGCTTGCCGCCAACGAAATGACCCAGCGCGGCGAAGGCACGACTGCCGAAGCGCTCTGCGCGATGTACAAAAAGCTGAACGAACAGTATTTCGGACCGGAAATGAACGTAGACGAGGAGATTTCGCTTGAATGGGCGCGTATTCCGCACTTCTACTACGATTACTACGTTTACCAGTACGCGACCGGCTACGCCGCTGCCATTGCACTTTCGCGCCGCATTCTGCGGGAGGGTGAGGCGGCAGTCAAGGATTACCTCGGCTTCCTATCCGGCGGCTGCTCCGCCGACCCGATCACGCTGCTGCGCGGCGCGGGCGTGGATATGGCAAGTCCGAAGCCGATTGAGGACGCAACAAAGCTGTTTGATGAAATGATCTCTGAGATGGAAAAGATTCTGAATTGAGAACTGAGGATGAAAAATGGAGAATGACGTTTCTTTTTGCATTTTTCATTGTCTGCAACACTCGATTAAAGTAAAGAAAAGGCATTGCCGATTGAAGTGCCCCCCAAAGTTAGACAAAAATCCATCGTAAAAATTGTTCAAGCAACCGAAAGGGCTTGCTGTCTGTGAATCGCAGGCAGCAAGCCCTTCAGTTGTGTGCTCGATATGTGTAATAGAGACAAAGCAACAATCGCATCATTTTTCACCTGTAGTAAAAATGAACAGTATTGTGTCGAATTAAATCGCTTATTTTGTGCCTTCCTGTGCTATATTCTAATTGCAAGCTATGCTGTAGACGTCCGGCATAGGATTGAGATTTTTGTAGGAGGTTTGAAAAAAATGGCACAACAACGCAAGCTCAACACGACATACACGATCGTCATGGTAATCGGTCTGGCCTTTATGCTATTATTTGGCTATGTGGTCAAGCCCTTTAGTACGGTGACGGAAACCGGTGTGAAGATGCTGGGTGTTCTGATCGGACTGATCGTTATCACATGCTTTAACGGCGACCTGCTCAGCGGTTCGCTGATGGCACTACTTGCCACTCTGTTCCATGGGTATTATGACATTTCCGGTTTGTTGAGCGAATGGCTGGGCTCCGTCTTTACTGTTCAGCTGGTATTCTGCGGTGCCCTGTTTCTGGCTTTGCGAGATTCGGGTGCAATGAATGTTTTGGCTAAAAAGTTGCTGAGCAGCAAGCTTTGCCAT
>ERZ772872.2333-NODE-2333-length-15561-cov-4.017735_pt1 | contig 15561 bp, 9 predicted proteins | sample MGYA00512132_ERZ772872 | MGnify/ENA primary metagenome ERZ772872 (study PRJEB29015, sample SAMEA2737724) | human gut metagenome | biome: human gut; feature: human-associated habitat; material: faeces | place: China | collected 2012 ...
CTGCGCCGCTCTTATCGCGCAGCCTCAGATGATCGGCGCTTACAGAGGCGGCAGACCTGCTCCTAAGAACGCTGATCTGCCTGCAAACAGGATCGCGTGCGACGTAATAATGATCGCCGTAGGTCAGGATATCGAAAGCGCACCTTTCGAAGAGTTCGGAATGCCTGCAAACAGGAACGTATTCCAGGCTGGCCTGGACACTGCTGTTGAAGGTCTCGACGGAGTATTCACAGGCGGCGACTGCGCTACAGGCCCGTCAACTGCTATCCGCGCTATCGCTGCAGGCAAGGTCGCTGCTCACAACATCGACGCTTACCTCGGCTTTAACCACACGCTCGACTGCGGCGTTGAAGCTCCTGCCGCAGAGCCTAACGACCCGACTCCTACAGGCCGCGTAAACATCATAGAGCGCCCTGCAAGCGAAAGAAAGCACGACTTCAAGCACGTAGAAGTAGAAATGACGCTCCAGGAAGCAATGCAGGAAGCAGGCCGCTGCCTCCGCTGCGACCACTTCGGCTGCGGCTACTTCAACACTGACATAGACATCCCTACAAATACTTATTAATTTAACGAGTAAGTATTATCAAAAGCTCTTAACAGTAATTTACATATAACCGAAAACTCCGACCCGCTTGCGAAGCAGCTGCTTTTAAGCCTGCCTCCCGTAAGGGTCGGAGTTTTGTTATTAATTCATATTTCTTATTAGTGCTGCTTGTTCACCTATTTGAATATATCCTGCACTGCCATGTACCTTTTCAAAAGAAATGTACAAAAATATGGAAATGTGTGAATATCATTCTCTATCCCTATATTCCCTTTAATTAATTTTATTCCAAACTTGATATCCGGGTAATTTTCACTTTTAATTAATGTCCGTAAAGACTTTGACCGTCCATTGGTTGCCTTTACCTCCACCGGCACAAGAGAATCTCTCGTCCTTACAAAAAAGTCTTCCTCCAGCGTAGCATTTTCTTTTTTATAATAGTACAGACCATACCCGCTTTTCACGAGTGCTTCAGCTACGACATTCTCATACAAAGCGCCTTTATATACATTCATATTTTTATTCGCACGCAAATCTTCCTGAGCTTCCTCATCCAGCATCGCTACCAGCATTCCCGTATCAAAATAATAAAGCTTATACTTTTCTTCATCATAATTACCTTTTAATGGCAATTCCGGATATTGCAGACAATAACATACATTTACAAGTCCCGTATCCTTCAGCCATTCTATACACCCTCGATAATCTTTGAACCTTGCTCCTTTTGCCACTTTCGATATTTGGAATTTTTTATTATCCTTCGCAAGCTGCACCGGGATATGCTGAAATACATTCAATATACGAGTCTGATCCAATCCGTCAGCATACTTGCGGATATCTTCCTTGTAGTCTTCCAAAAGCTGCGTCTGCATCTGTAATGTTCCTGTAAATGTATTCGTGCTGATATATTCCCGAACCACTGCCGGAAGTCCCCCTAAAATACAATAATCAAGAAATGCTTCCTCAAATGTATAAAGCTCTGCCTTTCCAAATGCTTTCCCTTGGCACATATGCTCCAGCATATCTTCTATCACATCGTCTTGATATCCCTTCGCCCACAAAAATTCCTCAAAATCCATAGAATACATCGTGTAATCATTCTTGTATCCAACACTGTTACTTTCAATCCTCTGATATGAAATTCCCAGCAAAGACCCGCTGCATATAATGTCAAATCGTCCGTCCTGAGCAAAAAATTTAAGAGAAGTCGCAATCTCCGGAAATTCCTGCAACTCGTCAAAAAATATCAATGTTTCCTCCGGAATAAACTGCTTCTGCGGATCAATTCTGGAAATGCTTTTTACAATCTCATCCGCCCCATATCCGTCCACAATAATTGTACGATACTTTGGCTCCTCCACAAAATTAATTTCTATAACCGAAGTATAATTTTCTTCTGCAAACTTACGGATAGACTCCGTCTTTCCAATCTGCCTTGCACCTTTGATAATCAAAGGCTTACGTTCCTCACTATTTTTCCATTCTTTCAAATAATCATCTATTTTCCGTCTCAAATACATACAATTCACCTCACATACTAAGATTACCATATTTTCATTGTTTATTCAATGTTTCAACAATTTCATGAGCGAATTATTTGCTCTGTCTCACAATTTTATGAGCGAATTTAATACTTATATTCACAATTTTATGAGTGAATCTCCTACATACATTTACACTTTTATGAGCAAATTGCATACATCACAACCAACGCAACATCCCATCATAAAATTCTATATTTAAGCACAAGTAAAAAGCACGCAGAGGATTGTGTGATTTTTGTCATGACTGCGAGCATAGCTTGATTTTCGGAGCTTTGTCTGAGCCTGTCCTTTAGGCGAGTTTGCGTAGAAAATCAATAATATGCGGCGCAGCAGTCATAGAAAATCATTCATATCTGCGTGCTTTTAGTTGTGCAACTTATATTAAATTTTACCCTAGATGTATCCCATCAATTTCGGCAGCCACAGGCTTAAGTTCGGGATATATGTTACGAGCATCAGTACTATAAAGATTGCTGCGAAGTATATGAGCAACTGTCTGAATACTGTCTCAATCTGTACTTTACCGACTTTAACACCAACAAACAGTGTTGTTCCAACCGGTGGTGTGATTGTTCCGATACACAGGTTGAATATCATCATGATACCAAAGTGGATAGTGTCCATTCCAAGTGCAGTACATACCGGCAGGAAGATTGGTGTGAAGATCAGGCAGGCCGGTGTCATATCCATAAATGTTCCGACGATCAGAAGGATAATATTAATCAGGAACAGGATAACAAACTTGTTGCTGCTTACGGAAAGCAGTGCTGTAGATACCAGTTCCGGAATATTTGTAAATGCCATAACCCATGACATGATGCTGGATACACCGATCAGGAAAATGATGATACCCGTCATCTCAGCACTATCCAGAAGGATTTTCGGCAGTTCTTTGATCTTGATTGATTTGTATACAAATAATGACAGAAGCAGGCTGTATACTACGGCCACTACGGAACCTTCTGTTGCAGTGAAGATACCGAAGATGATTCCACCGATTACGATTACAATCAGAAGCAGACAAGGCAGAGCCTGAAGGATGATCTTTCCAGCTTCAGATGCTGTAAAACGTGTTTTTGCACGGTAGCCTTTTTTCTTGGCAATCACATATACTACTAACATACAAGCAAGTCCCCAGAGGATTCCCGGAATGTAACCAGCCATGAAAAGGGCTGCTACGGAAGTTCCTCCACTGACCAGTGAATATGTGATCATTACGTTACTTGGCGGGATCAGAAGTCCTGTCGGTGCAGTTGCAATGTTAACTGCAGCTGAGAAGTTCGGGTCATATCCCTCTTCTTTTTCGATTGGTCCGATGATAGATCCCATAGCAGAAGCTGCTGCTGTACCAGATCCGGAAATAGAACCGAATAACATATTTGCAAGGATATTTGTCTGAGCAAGTGCTCCAGGAGCGCGTCCTGTAATTAATTTTGCAAGGTTAATCAGTCTTACGGCGATACCACCTTTATTCATAATATTTCCTGCAAGAATAAAGAACGGGATAGCAAGCAGGCTGAATACAGAGATACCGGAGAAGATTCTCTGGCATCCGGTCAGTACGGCTACATTCAGATCCATGATTGGAAGAATTGCGCATACGGAAGATACACCAAGTGCTACTGCGATCGGCACACCAGCAATCAGCATGATAATCAAGAGGACTAAAATAATCAGTCCGGATACAAGTGCAGTGTTCATAATTATTTCTCCTCCTCTTCTTTTCTCTCGTAACCTTTACACAGATCAACTACATTTAAAATTCCATAAATCGCAATCAGGATTCCGGAAATCGGAACGACTGCATATACCTGTCCCATCATAACTCCAAGGGAAGCTGTCTTCTGAGTCATAGTCAGTCCCATAATGTTAAATCCGCCATAGATCAGTACGATGGCTGCAAATGCAATGACAAGGATTTCCAACACGATTTCCAACACTTTTCTCTGTGCAGGTGCCAGCTTGTCTACGACAAATGTCATTCTCATGTGGTCACGTTTTCCGAATACATAAGCTGTTGCAAACATGGCCATCCATGCAAATGAATATGTCAGAAGCTCTTCGGAAATGGTACTCGGGTTATTAAATATGAATCTTGTGATAATCTGATAGCTTCCTACAACTACCATTAATGCAAAGAGGAGTATACAAATGGTTCCAACAATTTTATCTAACCATTTTCTAATTGTATGTAATGTTTCCATTTATTTTCCCTCCCCTTCGTATTGTTTGTTATATTTCTGAATATGCTCATACAGATCCTTGATATTCGGATTCTCTTCCAGCATTTCTTTCTGTACGTTCTTTACTTTATCTTTGAAAAGACTGATGTCCGGATAAATAAATTGAACTCCCATATCTTCTTCTGCTGTCTTCTTAGCGGTCTCTACATCTGTCTCCCAATCTTTGAGCTCTGTCTCTGTAGAAAGTCTTGCAGCTTCCTCAAATACTTCTCTGTCTTCCTCGCTCATGTCATTGAGGAGCTTGTAGTTTGCAATCAGAACATCCGGAATCATCTGATGCATCGTGTAGCTGTAATATTTTGCAACCTCACCGTGCTTATTATCTGTCAGAGCAAGCTCATTGTTCTCTGCTCCGTCAATAACTCCCTGCTGAATTGCTGTATATACCTCTCCAAATGACATCGGAGATGCAGCTGCGCCAAATGCATTACACATCTTGATACTTGCCGGGCTCTGCTGTACACGCATCTTCAGACCTTTCAGGTCATCTGGTGTATTGATTGCTTTCTTTGCATAGAAGTTTCTTGTACCTACGTTGTACCATGTTACAACCTGAAGTCCTGTATCCTCTGTAGATGCATAAATTTTATTCATGTAATCTGTATCGTTCATAGCTGCAAAATAAGCGTCCTCAGATGTAAACAGATACGGCATACTGAATACTTCATATACATCGGCAAATATTTCAAGGTTCGGTGTTCCGGCAATCGTAAAGTCAATCGCACCAGTCTGAGTCAGCTCAATTGCTTTTGTCTGTCCACCAAGAAGCTCATTTGGATAAAGCTGAACTTCATACTTGTCACCGAGTTTCTCCTCGACATACTTTTTAAATGTCTCCATACCCTTGTACTCAGGGTGTTCCTCAGACTGTGAAAGAGCCACACGGATAATACGCTTCTTTGAAGAGGAATCCGATTTGCTTCCACATCCCGTTATCAGCATTCCTGCCATGCATACGCAGACAGCTGCACTGACAATTCGTTTCCATTTCATCATCTTTGGAGTCTCCTTTCGATATCATGCTTTTCTGGTTAACTGTTATATTTTTTTCAGCCTCTCACTCCTTCATTGTGTAAGAGCTTACATTTCGTTATAAAGTATATGTCAAAATCTTGACGAAAGCAAGGTCGTTTTTATTGACTTTTCCGACAAATTATTGTATCCATTTTTGTACAATATCCACAAGTTATTGGCTGTTTTTATTTTCCTTTATAGTTTTAGAAGTTTTAATTTTTATTTGTGTAAGCGTTTACATCTTTTCGTGGCATATAAACTGAATTTTCAAACTTTTAGTACAGATTTCAAACTAAAAAAGGTCCACCGGACCTTTTTGTCGTATGCTTGGCAACAAAAGGCAGTTTCGGTAAGTCTGCTCTATTTGGCTGACTTTTACGAAACTGCCTTTCATACTTAGAACTTTGTAAATATGTGAAATTATCAAAGTACTATATCATTCTCTATTTTTATGTCTTTTTTATTCTTACAACTTACATACGTTGACCGGCTTGCCGTCAAGATAAGCGGTCACGTTATCGAATACAATCTTTGCTCTTCTTACCATAGACTCCTCGGAGATAAATGCCTGATGAGGTGTCAATAATGTATTCTTAGCCTGAAGCAATGGATAATCTGCCGGGATCGGCGGCTCCATATCAAATACGTCAACGCATGCATATCCAAGCTTGCCATCATTCAGCGCTTTCGCAAGTGCCTCGTTGTCTACGATCGGTCCTCTTGCACAGTTGATGAAGATTGTGTTCTCATTCATAAGTGCAATCTTATCTGCTGACAGGAATCCTCTCGTCTCTGCATTCAGTGGAAGGTTCAGTGATACGATATCACTTGTTGATAATACTTCCTCTAATGATTTATACTCGATTCCAAGTGCTTTTGCTTCCTCAGACTCACTTCTGTTGTAAGCGATAACTTTAGCGCCAAATGCCTGGAATAATTTTGCTGCCATGAGTCCAATCTGTCCAAGTCCGATAATTCCGACCGTTCTTCCGCAGATTTCTTTTCCGCCAAGGCCTGCACTTGTTCCACCATTTCTTACAAGTCCGTCAGCTTTTACTACATGTCTTAATGCGTCAATCGCCATACCAATGATAAGCTCGGCAACTGTCTGGTTTGAGTACCCTGCTGCATTACAGATCATAATATTTTTCTCTTTACACTTGTCTGTTCCGATGTGGTCAATTCCTGTAAATGCTACAGATAATATCTTCAGTGCGTCCGCTTTCTCTACAACCTCTGTCGGATACGGATTGTTAGCGATCATAACAATGTCGCAGCCTTCACTTCTCTTGGCAAGTTCTGCCGGATCTGTTGTTTTGGTATCATAATATACGAATTCATGTCCCTTTTCTGTAATCGGTGCTGATAACTCATCAATAACTTCTTTTGATACTCCAATTGGTTCTAATAATGCGATTTTCATTTTTTTCACGCTCCCTTTCTGTCTGTATTTTATAAATATTATAACCTCATGTCAATACATGGATATACTAAAACTTAAATACATTTTTATCTATTTTTTTCAGGCTTTCTGTAAATCCACTCATAACGAAGCATAATTTTTACTTTCCGGTTCTTGCCATCTCTCAACACTTCAGCTTCAATTTGAAATAATTATGTCCGCTTGCCGTAAGCCAGTCTGCTATGTGGCTCATAAATCTCTCCTCTCACACCGGTATCTATGCCGGTGTTATTCCTGTTCTTTTATATTAAAGCCCTGTTTTTTTATACTTGTAAAGTACCTGAAGTAATTTTTCACCATCTACAGGTTTTGTCAGATGTTCATTCATACCTGCTTCTTTTGTCTTTCTCATGTCTTCTACAAATGCATTTGCTGTCATGGCAATGATCGGGATACTTTTTGCATCAGCACGGTCAAGACTTCGAATCGTCTTTGTTGCCTCAATTCCATCCATATTCGGCATCATAATATCCATAAGGATTGCTTCGAGTTCGCCCTCCCGGCTGTTTTTAAATGCTTCTACTGCCTGAAGTCCATCTCTTGCGACCTCTACGACTGCCTTATCTTCCTCCAGCATAAACTGGGCGATCTCCAGATTCAAGTCATTATCCTCTACGACCAGGATCTTCATTCCACTAATGTCTGGTTTCTGTTCCTCTATGGTCTTTGGCACATTTTCACTGCGATTAATCGCAAATGGCAATGTTACAGTAAATGTGGTTCCTTCTCCTTCTTTACTCTCGACATCAATAGAGCCTGTCATTTCCCGAACAATTCTCTGGACAATGGACATTCCAAGTCCGGTTCCCTGATACTTTGTTCTGGCTTCTCCCGCTCCTTGTACGAACGGCTGGAATAATTTATCTTTTATGAAAGATTCACTCATACCGATTCCATTGTCTGCGACCTTGAATTCAAACAAAGCAGTCTTATCGTTCTGCATAATTTCGTTTACAGTCAGATGGATTTCTCCACCCTTTTTATTATATTTGACCGCATTACTGAGCAGGTTCAGAAGTATTCTTCTCATATGTAACGGGCTTCCAATCAGCTCATTATGGCAGATTCCCGTCATATCCCAAAAAACCGTCAATCCTTTTTCTTCTGCCTGAGTCTCCATAATGGTCTGAAGTTCTTTCATCTCCTTTTCCAGTTCAAATGGAATCTGTTCTAACTGAATCTTACCACTCTCCAGTTTACTCATATCCAGCACATCATTAAGGAGGTCCAACAGGTGTCCGGAGGCTTTTTGAATTTTATCCAGGCATTCATCTACCTTATTCTGGTCGGAACAATTCTTTTTGATAACCTCGACCATTCCCATTATGCCATTGATCGGCGTCCGTATATCGTGGGTCATATGTGACAGAAAGTCGCTCTTCGCCTGATTTGCCCGCATGACTTCCTGGCTGGATTTTTCTAATTCTGACTGATATTCCAGAAGCGTCGCAATGTAATGCTGCTTCCTGGAATAGTCTGCTTTTAGTATGCTCAGAAGAAACATAACAAATAACCATGTGATCAGATATGCTACATAAAAGACTTTATTCTGCTCTATAACATAACTAAGGGAACGATTTCTTGAATAGTTCACGATCCATTTATTTTCCAGTCTTGCAAGCGTTCCCTGATTCGCATAATACTTAAGGATCGTATTCATCTGGTCTCTTAATTCTTCTTTGTCTTCCCACACGCCAAATGTCAGGAAGCTGTTCATGATCGTAAGGCTTGGTACAACACTCAGATTTTCTTTCTCGATAATCTTCTCTGCAACAGCCTCATGGCAGATTCCATAATCCACCTCACCATTTTCGACTGCTTTCAAAATCTCTGAATTCGTGTTGTACTCCACATACTCGCACTGCAGATCAAACATTGTCATAATTACAGATCTTGCCATCACTGCAACTTTCTTGTTCGCAAGAGCACCGATACTCTCAATCTTATTCTTTCCATATATATTAAGCTGGTCTGTTGTCACCGGAACTGTCTTTAATACATGCTGCATATTTGAAAATGTCTCCAGACCGAGAATTGCATCTGCTTTTCCCTCCTCCAGATTCTGCCGGCACGTCATCCAGTCACCACACTCGAATTCCAGCCGCATTCCAAGCTGATTAGCAACCATCGTGATCAACTCCACGTTAAGACCAGATAAATTCCCGTCCGCATCATAAAATGACATTGGGCAAAACCCATCATCAACCGCCACGCGGAGTACCGGAGCACTCTCATCTGTCACTTCCTGCCTGGCTTCTACGACTGGCTCTTTCGCAAATACGCCGATCTGGACCGCGGTAAAGAAAAGCGGAATACAGATTCCAACAATAATTGCAATCATTATCAGCATATTCATCTGTCTGTTCCTTATCATTTTCCCCTCTGTCATAGTATATCCTCACACCCTATAATTATCTCAAATTATCTCTAATCTACCATTACCACCATTGCTGCAATATGGATCGCAGAAATATGCAGAAAAATATGTTATAATATCATATATAGTATATCACTTTTTAGCATAACTGTCAGCTTCAAGTTAATCAATAGTGAAAAATCTATCCCAAAAGTGAATATAAATAATTCAAGAATATCATCAGTATTTCTTACAACATTTAATTTCATCAAATTTTTAAATAACAGGTGCATTTTCTCCGAAAATATGGTTCAATAAAATAACACATTTTTTTATTATTGCCAGGAGAAAACTGGCATTTGGAGGTTTTCATGACAAAAGAAGATATTAAATATCAGGCATATATCCAGATATTAAAAGAAGAATTAATACCGGCTATGGGGTGTACCGAGCCAATTGCTCTGGCTTACGCTGCTGCCAAAGCCCGTGAAGTGCTGGGCTGCATACCGGAGCGCGTACATATCGGAGCAAGCGGAAGCATTATTAAAAATGTAAAAAGTGTAATCGTTCCGAACACAAACCATTTAAAAGGAATCCCGGCCGCTGCTACAGCCGGAATCATTGCCGGAGATGCTTCTAAAGAACTGGAAGTTATCTCTGATGTAACAGAAGCACAGACAAAAGAAATGGCAAAGTATCTCGAAGAAACTGAGATTACCGTCGAGCATATTGATAACGGCTGTATCTTCGACATCATCGTTGAAGTATTTGCCGGAAAGGATTCTGCTAAAGTCCGTATTGCCAACTATCATACAAACATTGTAAGAATTGAAAAAAATGGAAAAATCCTTCACTATGTACCAGTTGAAGGTGCAAGCGAAGAAGGACTGACTGACCGTACTCTTTTGGATGTAAAGTCTATCTGGGATTTTATTAATATGGCTGACATCGACGATATCCGTGAAGTCCTGTCCCGTCAGATTGAGTATAACAGCGCAATCGCCGATGAAGGACTCGCCGGAAATTACGGTGCAAATATTGGAACTGTACTTCTTAATACTTACGGCAACGACGTCCGCACACGCGCAAAAGCTCGCGCTGCTGCCGGATCTGATGCGCGAATGAATGGCTGTGAGCTTCCGGTCGTTATCAACTCCGGAAGTGGAAATCAGGGAATGACCTGTTCTCTCCCTGTTCTGGAATATGCAAAAGAGCTACACACTAACGAAGATAAGACTTACCGCGCACTGGCACTTTCCAATCTGATCGCAATCCACCAGAAAACCGGAATCGGGCGCCTCTCTGCTTACTGCGGAGCTGTCAGCGCCGGAGCCGCTGCCGGAGCCGGGATCGCATACTTGTGCGGCGGTGGATATGAAGAAGTGATCCATACTGTTGTCAACGCACTCGCGATCGTATCCGGTATGGTCTGCGACGGAGCAAAAGCTTCCTGTGCAGCCAAAATCGCAGCTTCTGTAGATGCCGGAATACTTGGTTACAATATGTACCTGCAGGGGCAGCAGTTCTACGCCGGTGATGGCATCATCACAAAAGGAATCGAGGGAACCATTGATAATGTGGGACGTCTCGGAAAAGACGGCATGAAAGAGACAAATGAAGAAATCATTCGGATTATGATCAATGATTAATAAATGGAATTCATCTCCGGTAAAGATTTCAATTGACGAATGGACATGGAAGTAATATCATCAAAAGCGCAGGAAAACCGTTTCATTTATATGAGCGGATATCCTGCGCTGTTTAGTTTTACACCAGGGAGCGATATTATGACACAGGATATGACGAAGGGTAAGATTATGCCCATGCTTATTAGATTTACAATTCCACTTGTACTGGGAAATCTGTTCCAGCTTACTTACAACGCCGTAGACAGCATTATTGTGGGACATTTTATCGGAAAAGAGGCACTGGCTGCGGTCGGTATCTGCAATCCGGTCACGACATTGGTCATTCTGTTTCTGAATGGTCTGTGCATGGGCGCGAGTATTCTGATTGGCACGTATTACGGGGCGAAAGATTACGATACTCTCTCTCGCCAGATCAGTACGACTATGATTTCAGGATCTGTATTTTCTGTAATTCTAACCATTTTCAGTATTGGAATTGCGAAATCACTTCTCAGATTGCTACAGGTAGACACATCTATTTTGGATATGACGACTTCTTACCTTCGCATCATATTTGTAGGACTTATGTTTACATTTTTATATAATTTTTTCTCCAGTACATTAAGAGCCCTCGGAGACAGTAATTCACCACTGTATTTTTTGATCATAAGTGCGATTCTTAATGTTTTCGGAGATTTGTTTTTTATCATTGTACTGAAAGCAGGAAGTAATGGCTGTGCTGTTTCCACTGTTATCAGTGAGGCACTGTGTTGTATTTTCTGTATTATCTATGTGCAGAAAAAAGTACCACTCCTTCAATTAGGAAAGAAATGGCTCATTTTCGACCGTTCCCTGTTAAAGCGTACAATTGCATACGGCTGGGCATCTGCAATGCAACAGGCAACTGTACAGCTCGGGAAAATCGGTGTTCAGGCAATTGTTAATACTATGGGTGTGTCTGTTGCCGCTGCATTTACCGCGGTCAACCGGATTGATGACTTTGCCTATACCCCGGAGCAGAATATAGCCCACGCCATGACAGCACTTATGGCGCAGAATAAGGGGGCGAAAAGAAATGACCGGATGCGTGAAGGCTTCCGATGTGGACTGGTACTGGAAACCATTTACGGTATCCTCATTTTTATTGTCTGTTTTGTTTTTGCAAGACATCTGATGATGCTCTTTGTGAAAGATGAGGAAGTTATCGGGCACGGTGTTACTTATCTGCACCTGATTTCCATAATGTATATCTTGCCGGCTATCACCAATGGACTTCAGGGATTCTTCCGTGGAATCGGTGATTTGAAGATTACCCTGATCAGCAGTTTTGTCAATATGGGGCTTCGGGTTCTTGTTGCCGCACCGCTCGTACTTGTATGGGGATTTGGAATTGAAGCATTGCCGTTCTCCTACCTGGCAGGCTGGATTGGAATGCTAGTGGCAGAATTACCACTGTTGATACATACTTACAGAGAATCAAAAATCACCGGCTAATATTTAAGCTATGCAAACACTGCTTTCTCATTAGTAAATTTTTTACTTCTAGTATAGAATATTTTTGCGACCGGCATGAATACCGGTCGCATTTTTATATTAGCAAATTTACATCTGCTGTATACTATTTTCTTTTCTTAGCAACTACTGTAATACCTGCCATTCCTGCACAGGAAACTGCAAAGAGTGCAGCCCAGAGTAATACATTGTTTGTATCTCCTGTCTTAACTGAATTCACATTTGCTGCAGTCTTAGTTGCAGATGTAGTCTTTCCATTGTTTCCAGAATTACCATTATTACCTGTGTTACCATTGTTTCCAGAATTACCATTATTACCTGTGTTACCGTTGTTTCCAGAATTACCATTATTGCTGTTGTTCCCATTATCGGAACCGTTATTTCCATTATTGGAACCGTTATTTCCATTATCGGAACCATTATTTCCATTACCGGAACCATTATTTCCGTTATCTGTTGTTGTAAACTTCTCTAATGGAGGCAGTGCATTAATTCCAGCTTTCCAGTATAAATCGGCTAACGGATCATTCTCAGCACCGCTGATCATTGTTCCGTCTTCAATATGAGTGCTGGAACTGATAACTTTTACATTTCCATCAATAGCTTTTCCAGCCTCTGCTTTTTTCGATGTATTAGCTGTTGCTCCCTGAAGGAATACTTTTTTCGTTGCAATTGTTCCTTTTCCGGATACAGCATTTCCACCATTTCCCCAGAGAACATCTCCACCGATTGCAACTAACTTTCCATCTCCTATAATCTGGCTGCCTTCTGTAATGTCAATGGCCGTTCCACCGTCTGTATAAAGCAGAGTCTTTCCGCTTCCGCCGTAAGCTACAAGTGTTGTGTCCTTATCTGCCAGAGTTAATGTTCCATTTACACGGAGTGCTGTCTGTCCGATATCGCTTCCGCCATCATCACCTAATATAGCTACCGTACCCTTTACGGTTACATTTCCATTTGCCACTGCAACCGGCTCAGAAGTTGTACGGTCTGTCAGATCTCCATTTGCAAGATAATTTGCATGAGAGTAAATTGCTGCATTTTCCAAAACAGCACCGTCTGCAAGACGAAGTTGTCCACACAGAGACGCTCCTGTTGTAAATTCGTTGTTGAAAGAATCATAGTTCATAGAAAATGTTCCTCCGCTCTGTACATCGATAATTCCCTGTACAACAGAATCGGAAAGTGTCAGTTTACCACCATTTTCTACAATAATATGTACACTGCTGAGTACTTCCATATTTGTCAGTGTCAGATTGCAGCCTTTCGGAATATAAAGTGTCTGAGGAATATTTCCAGCTACGACCTGCTTCCATGGAATGTCATACCCCAGATATCCGTAAGTTCCGCTCTCGTGGGACCCGAACCATGCCTCCAGATACGCTGGCACACGGACGCTCTCTTTCTCACCGTTTACATTACTTCCAAATTTACTGATCGCCCATGGTTCCATAATATCCCATGCATAGAGTCCATTTCCATAATCTTTAAAATTCTCTTTCTTCATCTGGTCTGCAAGAGTTTCCTCGCCGCTGTAAATTCTGAATGGCAGTGTATTGCTGACTGCGCTGCGTCCCTGCTGATCCTCAACAGACACAGAAACCAGATAATTTCCAGGATCTTTTGGCGTACCGCTAAGTGTCAGATCACTGCTGATTGTCATATAAACACCCTGCATACCGCTGTCATTGTCTGCAGCTGTTCCTTTTGCTGTATCTGGAACGATGCTGACACTGCATTTGCTTCCATTCAATTTAATCTGAGACATATTATCCAGCTCTTCCCAATCCTTGTCAGCAACGTCTTTTCCTTTTTCTACCAGTGCGCCGTATACTTTCACTGCACTGTTCTTATTGCTTGAGGAACCGCCGACACTGGCGCTGGACACTCCATCGTAATCTTTCTGTCCTACAATTGCCGCCTCAAATTCTCCTTCGATTTTTACATGAAGCTCGTATGGATCTCCCTTGCCATCATCTTTTACAAGAGAAGCGTTTCCATTTGTATCAATGACAAGCTTAAATGTCAGGTCATCATATCCATTTGCAGAAATTGCAACTACATCTCCGCTTTTCAGTGCCGGAATTTCAGGATTAGTAGCAAAGTCTTTTGCTGCAAAGATAAGTTTATTGTTATCTGTATCTTTTTTGTATGCTCCACCTGATGACGGGCTAGAGGACTCCTCTCGCCATGCTGTAGCATTTACCTTCACATTTGTAATTTTTCCTACATAACCATCTGCATTTTTGAATTCAAGTTCCCAGTTATTTCCAAAGTAATCTGTTCCAATGCTTACCTGGCTTAATTCAATTACACCATTCCGTACCGATGCTTTCTCCTTAAATGTCGCGGATACTTTGACATTTTCTGCCGGCATTGTAAATTTATAAATTTTTCCAGAACCAGTCACGTCAACAGGATTATTATTCTCGGTTGTTACTGTCACTGCACCAATCTCGTAATTTTCATCCGGTGCTGCTGTTACAGTAACTGTATCTCCTACTTTCAGGTCTTTATCTTTATCCAGTGCTACTGTACCGTTAGAAGCTTTCTCTGTCTCTGCTGTGTATGTAGCCTCTGTATTTCCACCAGTTGTATCTTTCTTTACAGTTGCTGTGTACCCATCTTTTTCTTTTGTAATTTCTACTGTTAAATCATGATATCCCTCTGCCGTAACTTTGACCATTGCAGGGAATGTGAGATCACTTGGAATTGCAAACTTCAATGCTGTGTAGCTTCCATACGCACCAGTCACATTTCCAACTTCCCAGATTTTCGTATCCGAACCAAAGCTGTTGATTTGTTGTTTTTTATATGCTTCTCCATTAACTGTGACACCATCAATTGCATTCATCCAGGTCATCCAGGTCGTATCTTCAAATTCCAAATTCAAAACGGTGGTCCATAAACCACTACTTGTACATGATTTTACTTCCGTCGGTGCTGCTTTCCCCTCTGCTGCCATTACAGGAGTAACTGTCATGGACAGTAAAAGTAACACTGACAGAAACAGTGATGCAATTCTTTTCCAATTCTTTTTCATTTGTCTCTCCTTCATTATTTTCTGAATTTTGTTGATAATTTTTTTCGTTTTAATCACACAAAATATATTGCCGTAATCCTCCTTTCATGCTATATTAATCAAAGCTTTGTTAGTAGATTCTAACTACAATACAAAATGCTACCAATAATTCCCATAACTGTCAATTTTATATTTATTTATTGATAATTATTCTTAATTAAACATATATATTTCTT
>ERZ772872.2336-NODE-2336-length-15545-cov-4.249968_pt1 | contig 15545 bp, 10 predicted proteins | sample MGYA00512132_ERZ772872 | MGnify/ENA primary metagenome ERZ772872 (study PRJEB29015, sample SAMEA2737724) | human gut metagenome | biome: human gut; feature: human-associated habitat; material: faeces | place: China | collected 2012 ...
CGAGAGTGACCTGATTGAGATACCATCCTCCTGCCACAGCACATAAAGAATACGCCCCTGGGCTCCGTTGAACGCATCAATATTCTTTTCGCTGAGAATCTTCTCAAAGATTCGGTCTCCAAGCTGTTTTATTTTGGTAACAAGAAATCCGCCGTTCATTTTCATGCGAATGCTCCTATATAGTAGTTTGCTTCAAATAATACCATATAGGAGCTTTGTTGTCAAGAGGCTGTATGTCTAAAACATCCGGCGAGTTTTTCATAGCCTGCGCTTTTTGTGTTCTTTCCGCCCGAAAGCATTGACGCACCGCGCCGAATCCTGTATCATGAAGCTGTTCATTCGGCTGTTTCTGCCCGTTTGGGCATTGTGCAACTGCTTTTTCTTATTATGAAAGGAGTCCTTTCCTCATGGCGATGAATCTGACCCAGAAAATCCTGTCCGCGCACCTGCTCAGCGGCGAGCTGGTCCCCGGCTCGGAAATCTCCATCCGCATTGACCAGACGTTGACGCAGGATTCCACCGGTACGATGGCGTACCTGCAATTCGAGGCGATGGGCGTCAAGCGCGTCAAGACAAAGAAGTCCGTGGCGTACATTGACCATAACACGCTGCAAACTGGCTTTGAAAATGCGGATGACCACTACTACATCCAAACGGTGACGAAAAAGCATGGCATTTACTGCTCCAAGCCCGGCAACGGTATCTGCCATCAGGTACAGCTGGAGCGCTTCGGCGTGCCGGGCTACACGCTGCTCGGCTCGGACAGCCATACGCCCACGGGCGGCGGCATCGGGATGCTTGCCATCGGCGCGGGCGGACTGGACGTTGCGGTCGCGATGGGCGGCGGCGCGTATTATCTGGCGTGCCCGCGTGTCGTCGGCGTGCGCCTGCATGGCAAGCTGTCCTACGGCGTTGCGGCGAAGGACATTATTCTGGAAGTCCTGCGCCGGCTGACCGTCAAGGGCGGCGTCGGCAAGGTGATGGAGTACATCGGCGACGGCGTGAAAACGTTGAGTGTCCCGGAGCGTGCGACGATTACGAACATGGGCGCGGAACTCGGCGCGACGACCTCCATCTTCCCGTCGGATGAAGTCACCCATGCGTTCCTCAAAGCGCAGCAGCGTGAGCAGGACTTCGTGCCGCTGTCCGCAGACCCGGATGCGGCGTATGACGAAATCCTCGACATTGATTTGACCGCGCTTGAGCCGCTCGTCGCGAAGCCCCATATGCCTGACATCGTGGAAACCGTCAAGCAGTGCGGCCCGATTAAGGTCGATCAGGTGTTTATCGGTTCCTGCACGAACTCTTCCTATACCGATATGATGCGCGTCGCCCGGATTTTGAAGGGTAAGACTGTGCATCCGGACGTGAGCCTGGTCATTGGCCCCGGATCGAAGCAGGTGCTGACGATGCTGGCGCGCAACGGCGCTTTGGCGGACATGATTGCGGCGGGCGCGCGCATTCTGGAATCCGCCTGCGGGCCGTGCATCGGCATGGGGCAGTCGCCGCGCACGAACGCCGTCTCCGTTCGCACGAACAACCGCAATTTCTACGGCCGCAGCGGCACAAAGTCCGCCGGTATTTACTTGGTCTCCTGCGAGACGGCGGCTGTTACGGCGCTGACTGGCGTGCTGACGGATCCGCGCTGCCTTGACATTGACCTCGACATCCCGATGCCGGAGACGTACACCGTCAACGACAATCTGGTCATCCCTCCGGTCGCGCCGGGCGAAGAGGACACGGTGGAGGTCGTCCGCGGCCCGAACATTCAGCCTTTCCCGCTGGGAAAGCCGCTGGCAGACGCGATTTCCGGCAAGGTGCTGCTGAAGATGGAGGACAACATCACCACCGACCACATTGCGCCGTCGGACGCGAAGCTTCTGCCGTTCCGCTCGAACGTGCCGTACTTGTCGGACTTCTGCCTGACCCCCGTGGACGCGACGTTCCCGGCGCGCGCGAAGAAGGAAGGCGGCGGCATCCTCGTTGCGGGCATGAACTACGGGCAAGGCTCCAGCCGCGAACACGCCGCGCTTGTCCCGCTGTATCTGGGCATCCGCGCCGTCGTCGCGAAGTCGTTCGCCCGCATCCATCAGGCGAACCTTATCAACAATGGCATTCTTCCGCTGACGTTCCAGAATGAGGCGGATTACGACCGCATCGCGCAGGGCGACACGCTGAGCCTGCCGAACGTCCGCGAGACGGTGGAAAGCGGCAGCGACACGTTTGTGCTGCACAACGACACAAAGGACGAGGATTACATTGTGCTGATGCCGCTGACCGCGCGCCAGCAGGGCTGCATCCTCTATGGCGGACTGCTGAATTATACAAGAAAGAGCGCAAAGACGGAATAAGATAAGTGTCCCCCGGAGGCATGAGCTTCCGGGGGATTTTGCGTTATTATTTCAGGGGGAATGGAGAGACTTGCGAAAATCTGCTGCTTTTGCTACAATCAAGGGGAAGGAGGCTGCCCTGATGAAAAATATCAAGTACACCGTCACGCATCCTATCTTTGTGTTCATGAAGAAGCATTTTTGCCCGCACTGCAAGGCAGCACTCACAGTGGAAACGGCGCATCATTTGGTGAACTCCCGTTCCGAAGAAGCGAAGAACTACGATTTTTCCACGGAAGACGGCAAGATGATTGGCACAGTTGACTTCCGCAATCCGTATTTTGCCTGCCCGAACTGCCATGCGGAGTTTTCTGTGGAAGAATTGTGGAAAATGGAGAAGGGAAAAAGGGCAAGCAGATAACGCAGGTGAATTGAAAAAATCGTATGAAGCACAAAACAGCCGGGGACTGCCTTAACAGCAATCCCCGGCTTTCGTAATCCCAATGAACCCTTACTTGACTTCCAGCAGGTTCTTGCATTCCGCGAACGCGCGGCGGCCAATGATTTCAATCGTCGCGGGCAGGGTTACGCTCTTGAGCTTCGTGTTGCCCTCGAACGCCTGCGCGCCGATTTCCATCACCGGCAGACCCGCCACCGTGTTCGGAACGGTCAGCGTCGATGCCGTGCCGTTGTACTTGACGACCACAATGCCCGTCGAGTCGTCACGAACCGCGAACACGAAGTCGCCTGTCACGGTGAATGCCTTGTTGACAGATTCGAGCTCCGTATTGCCGGACAGCGCCTTAATCGTGATGGTGTAGTCGCCCGGCTGCAGCAGCTTCAGACCCGGCACCGTGTAGTTCAGCGCCGCCGTTTCGCCCAGCAGCGCAGCCGTGCCATCCGGCGTGGTCAGCAGCAGCTGATACTTCGTTGCGCCGCCAGCAGCCGTCCACGTCACCGTCAGGTCCTCGCCCTGCTTCGCGGCAGGAACGGTCACAGTCAGCGGATCGTCGGTCACATACAGCGTCAGGGACTGCACCGGGGAAAGTTCGCCAGCGGTCGTTCCGTAGTAGGGCTTGAACTGAAGCGTGCGGACACCGTTGCCGCTGCCCAGCGAAGCGAAGGCGCGCTCGATAACCGTCACATCGCCAGTCGTCAGGTAGCTGGTATTTGCCTTGCCGTCCACATACAGGACGACCTTCGTCGCGTTCTTGGTGTTGACCGTGAACGTCACCGGCACATTCAGCTTCACGCGGCTGGGATTCATGGTGAAGTTGACGACTTCCGGCTTGTTGACCACGGTCGTCGTCAGTGTAATCGTGTACGTCTTAAACTTTTCGCCCGCCGTCGTGCCGTTGTAAGGCTGGAACTGAATCGTACGGACGCCGCCATTATTCCCCAGCGACGAGAACGACATCGTGAACTCGTACTTCGACATGCTGGTCGTTACGTCCTCAAAGCGGCGGTTCACCTGCCCGTCGACATACATCAGCAGCTTCGTTGCGTTGTCCAGATAAACAGTGAATTTAATCTGCTCGCCCAGCACCGCGGTCGTCTTGTCAATCTTGACATTCGCAATCACGGGGGCAGCAGACGAACCGCTCATCAGGGAAATGGTGGTTGCGGTGGTCTTGTCGCCGCCGACTGCGCCGTTGTAGGCTTGGAACGCAATGGTACGCTTGCCCCCGTTGTTCCCCAGCGAAGAGAACGCCATGGTGAAGGTATATTCCGTCATATCAGGGGTGATGTTCTCGAAGCGGCGGTTGACACTGCCGTCGATGTACATCAGCACCTTCGTGGCGTTCTTGATGCGCAGGGTGAAGGTGATATTTTCGCCCAGCGTCGCGTTCTGATTGCTGATTTCCAGCAGCTCAACCCGCGGCTTGTTCGCCACGCTGATGGTAATCGTCTTGGTGTCGGACATAGCGCCGGGCGTGTTGCCATTGTAGGGCTGGAACGCCACCGTGCGCACGCCGCCGTTTGAACCGAGCGTCGAGAAGGACATCTGGAATGTCGTCGCGCCGTCCTTCACGTCGTAGATGTAGCGGTTCAGCTTGCCATCAATGTAGACACGCATCTTCGTCGTGTTCTTGGTGTTGATGGTGAAGGTGATGGTTTCGTTCAAATCAACCGTGGATTTGTCCAAACTCCAGCTGGTCACGGTCGGCTTGTTCGGGCTTTCGTTTGCGACAGTCACAACACGTTCGGAGGTCTTTTCACCCGCCGTCGTGCCGTTATAGGCTTGGAACGCAATGGCGCGCTTGCCCCCATTGTTCCCCAACGAGGAGAACGACATGGTGAAGGTGTATTCCGTCATGTCGGGGGTGATATTCTCGAAGCGACGGTTGACACTGCCGTCGATGTACATCAGCACCTTCGTGGCGTTCTTGATGCTCAGGGTGAAGGTGATGTTTTCGCCCAGACCCACGGTCGTCTTGTCGATATTCTTTACCGTTACCTGCGGCTTGACAGACGGCTTCGTCAGCGTAATCGTTTGTTCAGCGGACTTTTCGCCGGGCGTATTGCCGTTGTAGGATTGGAACGCGATGGTGCGCTTGCCCCCGTTGCTCCCCATTGAGGAGAAGGACATGGTAAGCGTCGACGTGTCGGTGGGCACGTCGTAGATGTAGCGGTTGACGCTGCCGTCAATGTACATCAAAATCTTGGTGGCGTTCTTCGTGTGGATGGTGAAGGTGATATTCTCGCCCAGCTCCGCCGTCGCCTTGTCCATTTCGAACGTCGGTTTGCCCGGAATAATCACATCCGCGCGGTCGATGTTTTCGAGGTCATCCGGCACGTCCGTAGGCGCGGGGGTCGACGCGGGCTCCTCGGTCGGCACGACAGCAGGTTCCTCGGTCGGCACGACAGCAGGTTCCTCAGTCGGCACGACAGCGGGTTCCTCGGTCGGCACGACAACGGGTTCTTCGGTCGGCACGACAACAGGTTCCTCGGTCGGCTCAACAACGGGTTCCTCGGTCGGCACGACAACAGGTTCTTCGGTCGGCACGACAACAGGCTCTTCCGTCGGCACGGGCGTGGGTGTAGGGGTCGGCACGGGTTCTTCCGTCGCAGCCGCAAGCACCAGCAGGGCACTGGGCATTTCCACGCCGCTCGCGAAAACACCGGTGTGACGTTGATTCTCAATGCCCTCTTCCGGCACGGGATGCACTGCATCCGCCGCCAGATAGCCATATGCAACGCCAGCCGTCTGGTCATACACGCAGACGGAAATCCGTTCATTCAGCTGACCCTTCTGCGGACGATGCGTCACATACACCACGCCGGTTACACGACCAACCAGCTCATCGCCCGTCGGATTCAGGTACAGCTGTGCGCTGCTGAACGTCGCGGCAAAGCCGGAGTCAAAGAACTCGTTATCCAGCACGGAGCGGCTGTAATCTACGGCTGCTTCGTCCACGATTTCGGGTGCTTCCGTTGTTTCAGGAACATCCGTCGTTTCGGGGATTTCCGTTGCTTCGGGAACATCCGTCGCTTCGGGCGCTTCCGTTGCTTCGGGAACATCCGTTGCTTCGGGGATTTCCGTTGCTTCGGGAACATCCGTCGCTTCGGGGATTTCCGTTGCTTCGGGAACATCCGTCACTTCGGGTGCTTCCGTTGCTTCGGGAACATCCGTCACTTCCGGTGCTTCCGTCGGCACGACCTCAACCGTTTCCGTCGGCGGAGTTTCCGGCTCTTCTGCAGCCGCCGTCAGCACTGTTCCCATACTGCCCGTCACCATGAATACAGCCAGCAGGAAAGACAATGCCTTTCGCATCCACTTTTTGTCCTTCATCGTCCTCACTCCTTGTTCCGTGCAATCTTCCGGCACGACGTATGGTTGTGCCAGTGGCAAGAGACTGCTGCTTTCCATTTTCTTTTCGCGGCGAGCTGCAGTGCTCCCAGTGGATATAGCAATCTCTTTCCCAATTCCAGCTATATTGTAACAAATTACAAGTCAGCTGTCAATACTTACCGCGCAGAAAGCCGAATTTTATACGAAAATCAAGGCACTTTCTCTGCATCTGTCTCGCGGAACTGATTTTTCCATTGCCGAATTGCCGTGGTCGGCAAATCAATTTGCGTCTCCCATGCGGAGCAGATGCGCTCCTCCAGCACATCCAAATTCCCGCCGCGGGGCAGGACGGGCAGATTCGTGTCCTTCGCGATTTCACTTGCGCGGTTGTCTACCGCCAGAATCAGGCTTCGGCAGCCCATATTCATTGCGTGGATGCCGCCGTGCAGCCGCGTGCCAACGTAGTCAATCCCGCCTGATGCCAAAAGCGCTGTGTAATCTCGCAGATTCGGCTGAATCAGGTGCAAATTCTGCGTCACGCGCGCATCCATTTGGCGCAGGCAGGCGTAGTCCTCAACTGCTTGCAGCCACACATACACCTCGCGATAGTGCTTTTGCAGCATGGTCAGCATCTGCGCATCCTGCTCCGGGCTGCTGCGGTAGTCTGTCAGCGTTGTCACGACGCGCTCCGCCTTGTGCGTCGGAATCTGCGCGCATTTGTCGGCTGTCAGCCCCCACATTGTCGGGCACGCCGTATTCAGCACGTTCGTGATGCCCAGCTTCAGCAGGCGCTGGCGCGTGTATTCGTCGCGCACCGCGTGCAGGTACTGCCCATCCAGCAGCGTTTTTAGAATCCGCTTCGTGTATCCTGTCGGCTCGTCCTGGTATTGATACCACCCCGCGCCCAGCAAAATGACATGCGTGCGCTGAAATTTCTCACGAATCAGGCGGAAATTCAGCAGCTCCCGCTTGTGCAAATCGCCGCAGCGCATCATCACCGCGTCCCGCAGGCGGATATTCCACATCCTTTGGCGGCGCATGTCCGAGGAAAGCAGATTCGTCCCGCAGACAAATGCGTAATCCGCACTGCCGACGTGCTTTATCGACACTTTCGACAGCCTGTCCCGAACCGGAACGGCGACGGACAGCTGCACAGGAAAGCAGTCGTGCAGCACATGCTCGCAGGCGTTGCGGATAATGAAATCTCCCTGATTCGCTGTTGAGATGGTAGGGTCAAAACGCACAATTTTGCGGCAGTGCTGCATTTCCTGATCGATCATGCCTTCTTCCTCCATTTGCGCAAGAAACTCCGCCCTTTTTCAAGCATCCAGCGGTATTCTGCCGTCCGTCCCAGCGCCAGCGTGTACAGGAGCGCCGTCACCGCCGCGCAGGTGATGCCCTTGAGGATAATCCACATCAGCGTATGCCCCATCCGCGCGCACAGCAGCAGCGACAGCGCCATCACCGCGCCGTTGAGCAGCAGCAAGCCTCCCTGTGCCTTGAAATACGCGGCAGCGCTGCGCCTGAAGGTGCGATAGAACAGCACTTTCGGCTCATACCAGAAGATGGTGCAGAGCCGTGCCAGCCCTGTTGCGCCGATGATGCCCGCCACGCCGAAGAAGTGCCCCAGCAGGATGGACAGCAGGATGTTGACCAGCGCCGTCATAAACATAACATACTTCATTTGCCGAAAAAGCCCCAGCGTTTCGCGGTACATCCACACAGGCGCGACGATGGTGCTCAGGTAGAACGTGAACAGCACCGCTGCTACCGTCCCTGTGTCCATCAGGTATTCTTCGCCCACCCAGATGGGGATGAAGTCCTGCACAACCGCGCCGTATGCGGCGACGCAGAAGCCTGTAATCGCCCCGAAGAGGACAATCAGGTTGCGGAACATGGTGTACGACTTTTCCGAATTCTTCTCGGCATTCAGATTTCCCAAGCTGGCGGAAATGCCGGTAATCACGATGGAAACGAACGTTGTCACATACGTCGTCAGCGACGCGTAGTTGGAGTAGTAACCGACGAACAACGTGCCCAGCATGATGGAAATCAGGATGTTGTCCGTGTTGTTGATGAGTATTGTCGCCAGCTTGTAGAGAAACATGGAGCGGATGTTGTCGTTCAGCTCCTGCTTGCGGTGCATCGGCTCGTGTTTCTGCTTTTCCCGCAGGAAGGGGTACATCTTATCCGCTAAATGGCTCAGCACCGCATTCTGCAGGAGGGTGCAGGCAATCTGAATCAGCAAATAGCCAAGATAGCTGCCCCAAATCAGCAGGCACGCCATCTGCGCCGCATACTGCACCACCAGCGCCGCAGCGGAAACCATGTTCTGCAAATATGCCTTCTGGTCAGCCTGAATCAGCGTCGTTTTGTAGATGACCAGATAGGATGCCACGGAGTTCGCCAGGTACAGCACATAGTAGACGATCAGCTGCGCCATCGGCAGCTTGCTGCTGATGATGAGCGGCAGGAAGGGGATTACCGCCGCGCCCAGCAGCGCTACCGCCAGCGCAATCAGGCGGTAAATGCGACGATAATAGCCCAGCAGGTGCTGGATTTCGCCCGTGTCGCCCCGGTGCAGCGGTGCGTACAAGCTGTACACCAGCACGTTGCCCACGCCCAGCTCCGCCAGTGACAGCATGGCCAGAATGTTGCTGTACAGCCCGTTGACCCCCGTATAATCCGCGCCCAGCCGGCGCACAAACACCGTTCGCACGGCAAAAGCCAACAGCAGCGTAACCACCTGCCGCACTGCGCCTACACCGATGTTGCGCGCTGTGTTTTCGCTCCTTGATGCTGTGTTCATGATTCCTCTCCGCCTGTTTTGCCCGTCTGCTCCTGCGCCGCGTCCTCCGGCTGCCACTTGCCCAGCAGTCCCAGAAACAGTATGTTCAGGAAAACGCCCTCCGTGTTGATGCACAGGAAATACAGCAGGAAAACGCCCAGCACATACAGCAGCCGCTCCTTGGCAAATTTGGTGCGGATACCGAGGTACATCAGCCATAGCCAAACTGCCGGGAGAATCAACCCTGTATCCATGACGAAGGCGGCAAAGCCATTGGAAATGTTCTGCACCCTGTGTTCCAGCAGAATTTCCGCCTTCCGCTCCGAGAAAACGCCCTGCCCCGCAATGGGGGATTCCAGCCCGATTTCAAAGCCGCTGAAGGTGTCGTTCCACCGCGTGTAGAATGAACCGCCGGAATTTCGTCCGATAATCTTGTTTTCCACCACGCCCGTGGCAGACTCGATGACAAACAGCAAAATCAGCCCAACGAACGCCGCCATCTTGATGCTGCGCGCCATTTTCCCGCCCTTTTTGCGGAATGCCACCGTCAGCAGCACAACGCCCAGACAAATAAAGCCTGTTGTGGACAGCGTGCTGAGGATGGTGACGATCAGCAGCGCAATCGCCCAGCGGTATTTCTTCTTGCTCATGCCCATGCGCATTTCGTCGCTCATCAGGAACAGCAGCGCGAAGTTCAGGAAAATCTGGTGGCTGCCCGGTTCGTTGAACATGCCCGCGTTGCGGTGGAAAACCGGGATGTTCAGCCAGCCTAAGGTGAAATAAGGCGTCAAGTAAAATCCGTTGACGCTGGAAACTTCGTAGTGCAGCAGCGGCAGCGGCAGCGACAGCAAATCGCCGATGACGAAGGAAATCAGGCTGATGGCCGCCTCTGCCAGCATGACTTTGGTATACAGCCGCATATACGTCCGATACCCGATGCAGCTTTGCAGAACCAGCACATAGCCGATGTTGCAAAGCCAAATGACAATATCGTTGATGTGGATGCCGTTCTGCGGGTTGACGAAGCTCGTCAGCAGCAGCGCCGCCGTCAGCAGCAGCGTCAGGCGTACATTCTGGACGCTGATTTTCGGATGATGCGCCCGCGTCAGCAGCAGAATCGACGCAATCAGCATGGCTGCCATCAGCGGCATCCGCAGCACCTGAAAATACAGCGAGCCCATGCCCAGCACGCCAATCAGCACACAGAGTGCATCCACATGGTTCTTTGTGATTCGGATTTTCATCGTGCAATCTCCGTATAAATCTGAAGTAGTATCTCCAGATTCTTCTGCGCATCATGCGTTTTTCCGGCGTGTTCCCGTCCGGCGCGCGCCATCCGCGCCGCTTTTTCCGGATGCGCGAACATCTCGCAGATATCATGCGCCAGCAAATGCGGGTCGTCTGCCGGATAAATCAGCCCTTCCACGCCGTGCGTCATCAGACAGCGCACGCCGCCGACATCCGACGCAATGCACGGTACGCCAAGCAGCATCGCCTCGCCCAGCGAATTGGGGGAGTTTTCAATGCTCGACGGCAGCACAAACACCTGACTTTTTAGATACCGCTCCTTCATTTGCTGTGCATTCAGGCTGCCGGTAAAAACAACATGACCGTAGAGGTCGTTTTCGCGCAGCAGACGGTGGATGTACCGTTCATAGGCATTGCGCGCAAGCGACGGAATGCGCCCATAGTCCTTGCGTCCCACATAGAGCTTGACATCGGGATAGCGCTTGCGGACAATCGCCAGCGCCTGCAATAGGAGATGCAGCCCCTTGAGCGGCACATGCGCCTGACTGCAGAAGAGACTGTGCGGCTCGCAGCTGTTCAGCGACCATTCGCCGGTGTAGAACTCGTCCCGCAGCGTTTCGTTGTTGAAATGATAGGCCGACTGCGGGGCAAGCTCCGCCATGCAGGCAGCATCCCAGTCGGTGCGCCCGATGACGTGCTGCACCCTGCGCAGGGCTTCCTGTTCATACTGCCCGACGCGGCGGTAGATTGCTTCCTGCCGGACGATATTGCCCTTCACCAAGTCCTTCAGCGTGTGCCCGTGGCAGACGTGTTCCGGCAGATAAGCGCGATAATGCTCCGCGTATATGGACAGAAGCCCCTGAATGGAAATTACAATCCGCTCGCGCATCCCCATGTGTTCCGCCGCGTCAACCATGGCCAGCGTGTGCTGATTTTCCGTGCCCCAGAGGTGAATGACATCCGGCTGCTCTTTGCGCAGAATATCCTCCAGCTGCCGGGTGTAGGCTTCGCCGCAGCGCTGCGTAGGGCGTGTGGGGTTGACAAGCCCGTAATAGCGGTAGCCGTCCACTTCGCCCGTCAGCGCTTTCGGCGCGTCAAACACATACGTCAGCGCCACATCCGGCAGCTGCGTCAGCCGCCGCGACAGCCCGACCAGCCAGCCCACGATATACACCGGGGGAAGCGATTCTTTTTCCGCAATGGCAGGGAGGATAATATTCCCCATCCACATGACCTTCACGCTTCAGCCCCTCCTTTCACTTTGCGCTGTGCGGCATGGTTATTCCACCGCGCCCCGCGTCAGAAAATCCCGCAGCTTTTCCCGCTCCTGCGCCTGCGATTGGCAGTAGCGCGCAATGTTGCGCACATAGCGGTCATGCACGGCTTCATCCAGCAGCCTTTCCGGCACAAAATCCGCTATGCTGGATACCGTTTTGCCCAATTCGTTTGCTTCCACCATTTGCAGCGTCCCGCAGCGGCTGCCCACAATCGGCACGCCCCGGAAGAGAATATCGAACACAACGCCGCTGCTGTGCAGGGAGTAATTCTCCGAATAATTTAGGATGCAGTAGCGGCATTGGCGAATCGCCTCGTCATACGCCGCTTCGGACAGGTATTCCAGCCGCAGCTCGATGTTCTTCGCCCCCGCGCAGACTGCCCGCAGTTCCGTTTCCAGCGGCGCTTCCTGCACCCGCCCCGCAATCAGCACCCGATACGGCGTGTTCCGCAGCTGCTTTGCCGCCTCAACGACGCCCTTGTCCGACGTAATCAGCCCGACCATGCCGAAATCATAGCGCTGCTGCGCATACGGCACAGGCGGCTGCATCGTTCCTGTGCTGATGTAATCGGACACGACGCACATCGGCCGCCCATACGCCGCGCCAATGGCTGCATTGGGGCAGATAACGCCGCTGATTTTCCGCCTGCACAGCGCATACAGCCCCCGCTTCAGCACCGAATTGACGCTGTCGGTGCTGTACTGGATGGCGTAGACCCGCGTTTCTTTCTTCTTGAACAGTGCAAGCCCCAGATACGCTGTTGCGACGGCGCTGCATTGGAGGACAATCACGTCATCCTGCGCTTCCCGAAGCAGCGCGCGCACGTTCTGGAACACGGCGCGTTTGTTGCGCACCGCCGAACTGCCCACGATGTAATCATGCGGCAGACGAATCAGCTTGTCCCCGAAGCGGTCGCCGTACACCGGCCCGCCCGCAATGCGCACATCCATCTCCGCGCCGAACAGGTCAAGATAATTCTGCGCGACGGTGAAATAATGCCCAGCGGCAATGCCGTCTGTGCTGGTGCTCCGTACATCTGCCACAATCAGCCGCATGATGGTTCGTTCCTTTCGCCGCTTTTCTGCATCGCCTTGCTGTAAATCGCCATCAGCTGACGATAATTTGCTTCCGCCGTGAAATTCTCCTGATACGTTTTCAGCGCGCCCTCGCTGACAGATTCCGCGTGTTGCAGCCGGTTGAGCGTCTGCGCCAGCTGCTCCGCCGAGTCCGCCAGAAACTTGAAGCCCGTCACGCCGTCCGAAATCAGGGAACCTGCGTTGCCTAAATCCGAGCAAATCACCGGCGTGGCGGCGCTGAAGGCTTCCACAATCGTCATTGGGAAGCCTTCATACCACTGTGTCGGCAGAATCAGCGCCTTGGACTGCCCCATCAGCGCCCGTGCCGCCGAATTTGGCACAAAGCCGCGCAGTTCCGCCTGCTTCAGCTTTTCCCGCGTCAGATATTCGCGGCACCATGCTTCCTCCGGCCCTGTACCGCAGATGATCAGCTTCATGCCCCCGCCTGAACGCTCGTAGCGCGCCCACGCTTCCAGCAGCAGCCGAATGCCCTTGAGCGCATCCAGCCGACCGATGTACACCACCTGATTTTCGCGCGCCGCATATGGCACAATCGTCTCCGGCGGTTCCACAAAGTTCGGCTTTACGGACACGTTTGCCGGCGGAATCTGCTTAAGCGCCAGCAGCTTCTGACGGTTGAAGTCCGTCAGGGTGATATAATGCAGGCGGCTGTACGTTTTGAGGGCGCGGTGCAAACGTGTGCTGAGCACGCAGAGCACCGTCTGCAGGCGGCTGCCGCGGTAGCAGCGGTGCTTCACCGCGCAGTGCAGCCCCTTTTTCGTGCAGTCCTCGCAGATATGGCCGTCGCGGTAGAAAAGCGCGTTCGGGCAGAGCAGGCGGAAGTTGTGCACCGTTTGCACCACGGGAACGCCCTCGCGCAATGCCGCGTAATACACTGCCGGGCCAATCAGCGGCAGCGTGTTGTGCACATGCACCAGCGAAATCCGGTTTTCGCGGATGCTCCGTCGAACCTCGCGGTATGTACGGATGCTGAAAAACATCCCCAGCGCACTGCGGATTTTCTGCAGCGCTCCCATGCGCGAAATCTCTTCGTTCCGCCGCGCATACAGCGCCGCAGCGTGACCGTGCGTTTCCAGCAGGTGCTTCTCGTTCGCCACAACGACATCCTCGCCGCCGGGAACCTGATAATAGTCGTGTACCAGCAGTACAGCGGGCTGTTTTGTCGCTTGCTGCATTTACTTTCTCCTGATGGCCGCGTTCCAGATGAATTTCAGATTCGTACTCCAGTAGCGCTGGAATAGCCGCTTCGGGTCTTGCATCAGGCGATAGAGCCATTCCAAGCTGTGCTTCTGCATCCATAACGGGGCGCGCTTGACGTTGCCCGAAAAGAAATCAAAGCCCGCGCCGACGCCAATCATCAGCCCATGCACACGCCCTTGGTGCGCCGCCATCCAGCGCTCCTGCTTCGGCGCTCCCAGCCCGACCCACACAAAATCCGGCTGCGCCTGATTGATGCGTGCCACGGCAAGCGCATCTTCCTCCGGTGTCAGTTCGCGGAAAGGCGGCACGTCTGTGCCCGCAATTATCAGCCCCGGATACTCCTGCTGCAGGCGCGTAATCATTTTCTCCTGCACTTCCTGCGTGCTGCCGTAGAAATAATGCCGCCAGCCGTGTGCCGTTGACTGCCGAAAGACCTCCATCATCAGGTCAGGCCCGGTTGTCCGCTGAATCTGCGGATACCCGCGCCGCCGCGCCTCCTGCGCCAACGGATTGCCATCCGGAATCGCCATCAAACCGCCGTTCTGCACGGCACGGTAGTCCGCATCCTCGTAACTGACGACGGTTGTATGTACATTCGATACGCAGATGTAATCTCCCTGCAATTGATGAATGTTCTGCGCCAAATATTTCAGCAGCCAATTCATGTTGATGACAGCAATATTGACCCCTAAAATCGGACAGACCGGAATTTCACGCTTGTCCACTTTGCGGCAGTACTGCGCTGCTCCTTCGTGCGCCGTGGCAAACACCCCTTTCCCCACTTCCCCAGCAAGAAACCTTGATACTATTTCCAGATTCATCTGCGCCATCTGCTTGCGCCTTTTCCCTTCTGGCGTCCGCTCATTCCACTTAGCGTAGCGCTGCTACGCTGCGTTCCATTCACGTTAGCCAGAATGAAAAATTCGCCGCGCATCTTGGCGCATTCTTATCTGGAAATAGTATGAATCATAAATTACCATTTTCATTATAACGCAAACATCAGTAATTTGCAAGCATTTCCATTTCAGATGATGAAGAAATTTCCTTTTTTTCTGCGGATGAATTGCCGCCCCGTATTCGTTCTTTCATTAGCATACCAATGCGAAAGGAGTATTCTTTATGAAGAACTGTATTTCCCGTTTCTGCCTGCTTGCCTTGCTTCTCCTGATGACCATCGCCCCTGTCCGCGCGGAAATTATCGGGCAGACGACGGAGAACGAGTACATCCACCGCCTGATTGCGGACAACGGGCAGGAACTCTGCTTCGTGTCCGGCGAGAAAGACCCGTGCCTTTCCTATGCGGATGTCAACTTCGACGGCATCAACGATGTGGTGATACTGACACAGCGCGGCGCGAGCAATTTCGTCTACCAGTTTTTCATTTTTGATGGCGAACAGTATGTTCTCTGTCCGCTGACGTTCACGAATTACGACCTTGATGCGGAACGCAAGATTGTAAGGAGTTCTGTGAACGGCGGCTTGGCGGGCGGCATTCACAGAGAAACGCTGTACCGTTTTGATGGGACGGAGGCGGTGCTGCTGCGCTGGGCAGTCGGCGAGGAGAAAGAGGACTGGACGTTCGACGCGGATGGTTATACCGTCCGGCACTACAATGATGTGTTGACCCTGCAGGTTTGGGAACATGATCCGGATATGGACGGCATCCTGATTTTTGAGCAGGATGTATCTACTGAAGATGAAAATGCGCTGAGGGAAGCGTTTCAAGCGGAAAATGACGCGCTCTGGTCGGGCATCCGCTAAGGCACCACCGCACAATTCGGCGGCGCGTCTGGCGATGTCTTTTCCGCCATC
>ERZ772872.2338-NODE-2338-length-15540-cov-11.590572_pt1 | contig 15540 bp, 10 predicted proteins | sample MGYA00512132_ERZ772872 | MGnify/ENA primary metagenome ERZ772872 (study PRJEB29015, sample SAMEA2737724) | human gut metagenome | biome: human gut; feature: human-associated habitat; material: faeces | place: China | collected 2012 ...
AATATTTCACATAGATGTCAATTCAGCTTATCTTAGCTGGACAGCAGTAGAACAATTGAAAAACGGAGCCGGGGTGGATATCCGGACGATACCTGCGATCATTGGCGGAGACCAGAAGTCCCGCCACGGTATCGTACTGGCCAAATCCATTTCGGCAAAAAAATATGGCATTCGTACGGGGGAACCTGTTGCGAATGCCTTGCGTAAGTGTCCGAATCTTAAGACCTATCTGCCGGATCATCAGATGTACCGTGAATATAGCAGAAAGCTGATGGAATTTTTACGTACTTACACGACACATATAGAACAGGTCAGTGTGGATGAATGTTATATGGATTTTACGGAGATTGCGGACCGGTTCACATCTCCGGTGGAAGGTGCGTCTGAAATCAAAGATGAGGTGTATAAAAGGTTCGGATTCACGGTGAATGTGGGGATATCTTCCAGAAAAGTCCTGGCAAAGATGGCATCTGACTTTGAAAAACCAAATAAAGTGCATACCTTATTCCCAGAAGAAGTCCCGGCGAAAATGTGGCCGCTGCCGATCGGAGAATTATTCATGGCAGGCCGTTCCAGTGTAGAGACGATGAAGAAACTTGAAATCTATACGATCGGAGATCTGGCGAATACGGATCCGGCAATTTTGGAACTGCATTTGAAAAGCCATGGAAGAAAGCTATGGGAATTTGCCAACGGGCTGGATGATTCGGAAGTGGAAAGTGTCCGTGCAGAGGCAAAAGGAGTCGGCAATTCCACGACACTTCCCAAAGATCTGATAACAGAAGCAGAGGCATTGCCGGTATTGAAAGATCTGGCTGTAAGTGTGGGACAACGGTTGAGAAAAGCCGGACAAAAAGCCGGAATGGTGAGCGTAGAAATTAAGTACCACACTTTTAATCAGGTGTCTCATCAGAAGCAGATGGAGAGACAGACGAACCAGGATCAGGATATTTATCAGGCATCTATCGAACTGTTCCGCGAATTGTGGAGCGGGGAACCTATCAGACTTCTTGGAATCCGGACGTCCAAGTTATCGGAAGAAAGCGAACCGGAGCAGTTGAGTCTGTTCGATATGAAGTTCGAATCCGAAGAGACGAGGAAGAAAAAGAAAAATCTGAAAGAGGCATTGAAGAAATTAGAAGGAAAATATGGGGATGGGATTGTAAAAAAGGGATGGTAAAGGAAAAATCCTTGACAACCATAATGAAATTTGCTATAGTTATGAATATAAGAGCAGTTGCGAATTATATTTACATATAATTTGTGGCTGCTTTCTTTGTTTGTCCATAAATGAAGAAAGCGGACAATCATCGAACGACGTTAGTCGTGAGATGTATGTCCGCGGAAAATGTAAAAATAAATCTAGGAGGAATGAAAATGAAAAATGTAAATTGGAAAGAATTATTCATTGATATCCTTGTGGATATCGTAGCAGGTATGATCATCGCAGTTGGTATCTATAACTTTGCGCTGAATGCAGATTTCCCGGTAGCCGGATTTTCCGGTATCGCGATCATTCTGTATCACATATTCGGATTGCCGGTCGGTGCCGGAACCATTATTCTGAACGTACCTGTTGCAATTTTCTGTTATAAATTTTTAGGAAAAGAATTTTTCTTAAAATCTATGAAATCGATGATCATTTCGTCATTATTGATGGACTACGTAGCACCACTGTTCCCAGTTTATAACGGCAGCAGACTGCTGGCCGCTCTGTGCATGGGTGTGTTATGTGGAATCGGATACGCTATGATCTTCATGAGAGGTTCTTCAACAGGCGGACAGGACTTCATCAGCGTAGCGATCAAGAAAGTAAAACCACACATTACACTTGGAATCATTACATTTGTTCTTGATATCTGCACGATCATCCTTGGAACAGTACTGGTATTCAAGGATGTGGACGGCCTGATCTACGGTGTCATCGTTACTTATCTGATGGCAATGGTAATGGACAGAATCATGTATGGTATTGACGAAGGAAAGATGACCCTGATCGTAACCGATAAAGGTGCCGAGATCGCAGAACAGATAGATGCCTACTCAGGAAGAGGTTCCACAATTCTGAAAGGAATGGGAAGCTACTCTAAGAAAAACAAAGACGTCGTAATGTGTGCATGTAATAATAAGCAAATGTATACTATTAAAAAGATGGTGCATACCATCGACCCGAAAGCATTTACAATCATCGTAGAATCCAATGAAGTTGTGGGAGAGGGATTCAAGGAAGAAATTCCGGATATTGAACTGTAAAATAAAGAAGTGTATGGTCAAATGTGAAAGACCATACACTTTTTCTATTTGTAATATCCTTCAGATACCAGAACTTGTTTGCCGAAACGGATTTTTTTAATACTGAACCGCTTACTGAATAATATCGAAATCAGTGATCCGATAAGGAAACCGATATTCCGGATGTTGCTTCCATATGCAGTTACCGGTGCGCGTTTTAACGTGGAATAAGCGGTTCCTTGGAAAAGATTTTTGAAAAAATCTTCTATCCAGTAAAAGGCTCCGGAAACGGCCCATGGACTTTTTAAAACAAATATAAAAATAAGAAGACCAGCCAATTACCGGCTGGTCTTCTTACATTGAAAAGAGAATATTTATTCTGCATATAATTTTACAAGCTCTGTAACCACATCCACACTCTTATCCATACCCTCTACAGTAATATGTTCATAAGGTCCGTGATAAGCATGTCCGCCTGTTCCAAGGTTCGGGCAAGGCAGTCCCTTGAAGCTTAACTGGCATCCATCTGTACCGCCGCGGATCGGAAGTACAAGTGGTGTCACATCTGCATTTTCACATGCTTTTTTCGCATTGTCAATCAGATGCATACAGGTGGAGATAATCTCAGCCATGTTACGGTACTGTTCAGAAATGGTAAGTGTTACAGTACCTTCGCCCCATTTTTCATTCATGTCTTTCTCGATTAATTTTAAAGTCTTTTTCTTCGCTTCAAAGAGATCTTTGTCATGGTCTCTTACGATATAATGAAGTTCAGCTTTCGCAACTTCTCCGGACATACTTACCAGATGATAAAATCCTTCATAGTCTTCTGTTCCGCGAGGTGTTTCCATAGATGGAAGTGCGTTGTTGATTTCCATAGCTACAAGACTTGCATTGATCATGGTATCTTTGGAAGAGCCAGGATGCACGTTGAATCCTTTGATCACAAAATCAGCCTTACAAGCATTGAAGTTCTCGTACTGGATCTCACCTTCGGTATCACCGTCCAGTGTGTATCCATAGTCTGCACCAAACTGTTTTACGTTGAAGTGAGAAGCACCGGTACCGATCTCTTCATCCGGTGTAAATGCAACGCACAGAGGTCCGTGAGGAATCTTTTCTTCCTGTACACGTTCGATCATAGTTAAGATCTCAGCAATTCCGGCTTTGTCGTCTGCACCGAGAACCGTTGTTCCATCGGAGGTGATCAGTGTACGTCCCTTAAGACTTTCCAGATGTGGGAAGTTCTTAGGACTTAATACAGTATCACTTGTTCCAAGCTTAAGCTCGCCACCGTCATAATTTTCAGTAACGATTGGTTTGATATCATGGTCACAGTAATCAGATACAGTGTCCATATGTGCGATGAATCCAATCGCCGGTTTGTCCTCCAGACCTGCGGTAGCCGGAAGCTTGCCATACAGATAACACTGGTCATCCAGAACAACATCCGTCAGTCCAAGATCTTTCATTTCCGCTTCCAGAAGTCTTGCAAGATCGAACTGGCATACAGAAGATGGTACAGTTTCGCTGTTTTCGTCACTTGGTGTACGGACAACGACATATTTCAGTAATCTTTCATAAGCTTTCATAAGTTACATTCCCCTTTTCTTATTTTTTCAAAATATTCTAACTATTACTATAACATAATTTTTCCTTTGCTGCATGGAAAAATGATGGTATACTTATGATATTGTAGGAAAATAGGAGGCAATCAGATGAAATTAACCCAGTTACTGGAACGTTTAGAATATGAAGTAGTACAGGGAGACGACCAGATTGAAGTCACAGAACTGATCAACGATTCCCGTAAAGTGACAGAAGGAAGTGTGTTCGTATGCATCAGCGGAGCGGTTTCCGACGGACATGCTTATGTACAGCAGGTTGCGGAAAAAGGAGCAGCGGCTGTGATCGTAGAAAAAGATGTAGAAGCACCGGAAGGATTGACAGTCATTAAGGTAGAGAATACCCGTTACGCACTGGCATTAACTTCGGCAGCATATTTCGGATATCCGGCAGAGAAGCTGAAAGTCATCGGTATCACAGGAACAAAAGGAAAGACAACGACAACCTATATGGTGAAATCCATTCTGGAAGAAGTCGGCATCAAAGTCGGACTGATCGGTACGATTGAGGCAATCATCGGAGATAAGAGTATCCCGGCAAATAATACAACGCCGGAATCTTATACCATTCAGAAATATTTTTCAGAGATGGTAGAAGAAGGCTGCGAATGTGTAGTTATGGAAGTTTCTTCACAGGGGCTGAAACTGGATCGTACCGCAGGAATTCCATTTGAGATCGGAATCTTTACGAACCTTGGAGAAGATCATATCGGACCGAATGAGCACAAAGATTTCAATGAATATAAATATTGTAAGAGCCTGTTATTCAAGCAGTGTGAGATCGGAATCGGTAATGTAGATGATAAATGGTTCGAAGATATATTCAAAGACGCAACATGCAAAGTGGAAACATTTGGATTTTCTGAAAAAGCAGATATTCGTGCAACGGATGTAAAGCACATCTCAAGACCTGGATACCTTGGAGTACAGTATCATGTAGCAGGACTTATGGACTTTGATGTAGAGATCGACATTCCCGGAGACTTCAGTGTATATAACTCACTGACAGCAATTGCCGTATGCAGACATTTCGGTGTGCCGGTAGAAGATATTAAGAAGGCGCTGAAGGTTGCAAGAGTCAAAGGCCGTATCGAGATGATCAAAGTATCTGATGACTTTACATTGATGATCGACTATGCACATAATGCCATGGCACTCGAAAGTCTTCTGGATACATTAAGAGATTATCATCCGGAAAGAATTGTGACCGTATTCGGTTGCGGCGGCAACAGATCTAAGACCAGACGTTACGAGATGGGGGAAGTATCCGGTAAATTATCCGACTTTACGATCATCACATCTGATAACCCGAGATTTGAAGAACCACAGGCGATCATCGATGACATTGTAGTAGGAATGAAGAAGACAGATGGAAAATACATCACGATCTGTGACAGAAAAGAAGCAATCAAGTATGCGATCGAACACGGCCAGCCTGGAGATGTCATCATTCTGGCAGGAAAGGGACATGAGACATATCAGGAAATCAAGGGTGTGAAACACGATATGGACGAACGTGTTCTGATCAAGGAAGTATTAGAGGAATTAAAGAAATAAATGTACGCTGATATTATCGTTGATATTACGCATGAAAAATTAGATAAAGTCTTTCAATACCGCATCCCCTCTCATCTGGAGGGGATGCTTAAGGTTGGAATGGAAGTTGTAGTTCCGTTCGGCATGGGAAATAAAGAAATCAAAGGCTATGTAACCGGATTCTCCGAACGTGCGGAGTATGCACCGGAGAAGATGAAAGAGGTCTTAAAAATTGCCGAAGAAAGTGTGGCGATTGAAAGTAAACTTGTTGCACTGGCAGCCTGGATGAAGGAATCTTACGGGGGAACGATGATCCAGGCACTGAAGACGGTACTTCCGATCAAGAAGAAAGAAAAAGCAAAGGAAAAGCAGAAGGTACGGCTTCTTTTGCCGGAAGCAGAGGGAAAAGAAAAGCTGGAACTGTATCTGCACAAGAATCAGAAAGCAAGAGCCAGACTGCTGGCGGCACTTCTGGATCAGCCGGAACAGGATTATGATTTTCTGATCCATAAGCTGAATCTGACGAGAAGTGTGGTAAGGGCACTGGAAGAGCAGAAGGTTCTGGCACTGGAATCGGAACAAGTATACCGTAACCCGGTGATTTATCAGCAGAAAGAGCAAAAAGAAATCATTTATACAGAAGAACAGCAGGCGGCAATCCGGACATTTTCGAAGGATTATGAGCAGGGAATCCGTAAGACTTATCTGTTATACGGGGTGACAGGAAGCGGCAAGACAGAAGTATATATGGAAATGATCGATAAAGTCCTAAGTGAGGGCAGACAGGCAATCGTACTGATTCCGGAGATAGCACTGACCTATCAGACCGTGATGCGGTTCTACACAAGATTTGGCGGACGGGTGTCTATCCTGAATTCCAGGATGTCACAGGGAGAGCGTTATGATCAGATGGAGCGTGTGAAAAAAGGTGAAGTCGATATCATGATTGGTCCGAGATCGGCTCTGTTCACACCGTTCGAACGACTGGGACTGATCGTCATTGACGAAGAGCATGAACCGACTTATAAGAGTGAACAGGTACCGAGATTTCATGCAAGAGAGACGGCAATCGAAAGAGCACGGATGGAGGGCGCAAGTGTAGTACTTGGTTCGGCAACTCCGTCTCTGGAAGCATTTTATGCGTGTGAGTGTGGCAGATATCAGATGCTGAGGCTTAGGAACCGCACCGGGAAGCAGGCACTCCCGGAAGTATATGTGGCAGATATGCGGGAAGAATTAAAGCATGGGAACCGTTCTATCTTAAGTGACCGGTTAAAAGTACTGATGCAGGACCGGCTGGAGAAGAAGGAACAGATAATGTTATTCCTGAACCGGAGAGGATACGCAGGCTTTGTTTCTTGCAGAGCCTGTGGATATGTAGTAAAATGTCCTCACTGTGATGTATCACTGTCGGTACACCGGGGCGGAAAAATGGTCTGTCATTACTGTGGGTATGAGACACAGACTGTTAAGAATTGTCCGGTGTGCGGGTCTCCGTATATCGGAGGTTTCCGGGCGGGAACACAGCAGATTGAAGATCTGGTGAAGCGGGAATTCCCACAGGCAAGGGTTCTTCGGATGGACATGGATACCACGAAGAACAAAGGCGGACATGAGAAAATCCTGGCGAAATTCGCAGATGAAGAAGCAGATATCATGATCGGGACACAGATGATCGTAAAAGGACATGATTTTCCAAATGTGACGCTGGTCGGTGTTCTGGCGGCAGATATGTCGCTGTATTCGGATGATTACCGTTCCGGAGAACGTACATTCCAACTCCTGACACAGGCGGCGGGCCGTGCGGGACGAGGCAGACGTCCGGGGGAGGTAATAATACAGACTTACAGTCCGGATCATTACAGTATCCGGATGGCAGCGAGACAGGATTACGAAGGCTTCTATGAAAAAGAGATGAATTACCGGGATCTGATGGGATATCCGCCGGCATCACAGCTGATGGCAGTCCTGATGACCGGATCTGATGAAAATAAGCTTACAATGGCAGCAGAATATCTGAAGAAATATGCAATCCGGGTAAGCGCAGACGGAGAAGTGCAGGTGATCGGACCGGCAAGTCCGTCGGTTGGAAAAGTCAATGACGTTTACCGGAAAGTCATATATCTGAAAAGTGAGGAATATCAGGTGCTTGTGCGGATCAAGAACCATATGGAACGCTATATCGAGATCAACAGAGGATTTGCGAACATGAGGATACAGTTTGACTTTAATCCGATGAATATTTTTTAAAAGATAAAGGAGACAAAAGAGATGGCACTTAGAACAATCAGAGAATTTGGGGATGAAGTTCTGAATAAAGAATGTAAAGAAGTAACGAAGATGACGCTTCGCACAAAAGTACTGATCAACGACATGTTAGATACCATGTATGAAGCAATGGGCGTAGGGCTTGCGGCACCACAGGTTGGGATCCTGAAGCGTATCGTAGTCATTGATATCGGAGAAGGACCGATCGTCCTGATCAATCCGGTGATCCTGGAGACATCCGGAGAACAGACAGGCGAAGAAGGATGCTTAAGCCTTCCTGGAAAAGCAGGAATCGTGACAAGACCGAATTATGCGAAAGTAAAAGCATTGAATGAAGATATGGAAGAAGTGATCCTGGAAGGAGAAGGTCTCCTTGCAAGAGCATTCTGTCATGAGATCGACCATCTGGATGGTAAGTTATATACCAGACTGGTAGAGGGTGAAGTACATGACGTGAACTATGAGGAGGAAGAATAGCATGAAAGTAATATTCATGGGAACACCGGACTTTTCGGTCGGAACACTGGAAGCACTGATCGAAGCCGGACATGAAGTCGTACTTGCAGTCACACAGCCGGATAAGCCGAAGGGACGTGGCGGCAAGATGCAGTATACACCGGTCAAAGAAGCAGCACTGGCACATGGAATCCCGGTCTTTCAGCCGGTGAAGATCAGAGAAGCGCAGGCCGTAGAAGAACTTCGCAAATATAATGCAGATATCATGGTCGTTATCGCATTCGGACAGATCCTTCCAAAAGAAATTCTTGAGATGACACCATACGGATGCATCAATGTACATGCGTCCTTATTGCCAAGTTACCGTGGTGCGGCTCCGATCCAGTGGGCAGTTATTAACGGGGATAGAGTGTCCGGTGTAACGACGATGCAGATGAATGAAGGCCTGGATACGGGAGATATGATCATGAAGACAGAAGTGCCACTGGCAGAAGATGAGACAGGCGGAAGCCTTCATGACAAGCTTGCTAAAGCAGGTGCAAAGCTCTGTGTTGAGACATTAAAGGCACTGGAAGATAAGACCGCAACGTGGGAAACACAGGGAGAAAGCCCGACAGCATATGCGAAAATGCTGGACAAAAAGCTCGGAGATATCGATTGGAGCAAGTCTGCGAAGGCAATCGAATGTCTGATCCGGGGTCTGAATCCATGGCCGAGTGCTTACACAGACTGGAATGGTAAAGTCATGAAAATCTGGGAAGCAAAAGTTCTGGATGAGAATACCGATGCAACCCCGGGAACAATCGTGAAAGTGGAAAAAGACGGATTTTCTGTACAGACAGGAGACGGACTTCTGAAAGTACTGGTACTTCAGATCCCGGGAAAGAAGAGAATGGAAGCGGATGCTTTCTTACGAGGTTATCAGATCGAAACAGGATGTGAACTTTCTTCACAAATGATTAAGAATTGTTAAAAATGTATGAAAACCTGCTATTTGGGGAAATTTTCATATATAATGCAGGTCATAGAGAGCAAGGAGGCTGATAATTATGTATTATCCAATGTATTTTGATCCAACGTATATATTAGTGCTGATTGGTGTCGTGATCTGCCTGATCGCATCTGCGAAGATGAATTCCACATTCAGCAGATATTCCAGAGTAAGGAATCATTCCGGTATGACAGGAAGAGATGCTGCAGAGCAGATCCTTCACAGGGAAGGACTGTATGATGTGCGGATCGAGCATATTTCCGGCAATCTCACTGACCATTATGATCCAAGAACAAAGACGCTGAGACTTTCGGATGCAACGTATAATTCTACATCAGTAGCAGCACTTGGCGTAGCAGCGCATGAATGCGGGCATGCAGTACAGCATGCGACGGGATATGTGCCGCTGAAGTTAAGAAGCAGCCTGGTGCCGGTGGCGAATTTCGGAAGTTCGATCGCGTGGCCGTTAATTATCCTTGGATTTTTCTTCAACAGCAGTACGACCTCTTCACTGTTCATCAATCTTGGAATCCTTGCATTTTCACTTGCAGTGTTATTCCAGATTGTGACATTACCGGTGGAATTTGATGCGTCGCACAGAGCATTAAAGATCCTTGGTAATACAGGCATGTTGTATGAGGATGAAGTCAGAGATACCAGAAAGGTGCTGACAGCGGCAGCGCTTACTTATGTAGCCGGAGCAGCATCTGCAATTCTGCAGCTTCTGCGTATACTGCTTCTGACTGGAAATCGAAGAAACGATTAATTAACGAAAGGGAAGGGGATATAAACCGCTTCCCTGATTGTATATCTATGGGAAGAGGAGGGGACGTATGCAGGCGTCTGTAAATGAAAGAGAATTAGTGCTGGACATGCTGCTTCAGATCACGAGAGACGGTGAGTACAGCCATATTGTTATAAAGAATGTTCTGGATAAATATCAGTATCTGGACAAACGAGAACGTGCATTTATCACAAGAGTGGTAAATGGAACCCTGGAACGCATGATTGAGATCGACTATATCATTAATCTGTTTTCAAAGGTAAAAGTAAATAAGATGAAACCGTTGATACGAACGATCTTAAGAAGTTCGGTGTATCAGATGAAATATATGGACAGCGTACCGGATTCGGCAATCTGTAATGAAGCGGTGAAGCTTGCAGGCAAAAGAGGATTCGTGAATCTGAAAGGATTCGTCAACGGAGTGCTCCGCAATATCAGCAGGAATCTTGACAAGATTAACTATCCTGATGAGAAGGATAAGGTGTCTTACCTTTCCGTGAAGTATTCGCTGCCGGAATGGCTGGTCAAACAATGGCTGAACGTATACGACGAAGAGACAGTAAAGACAATCGGAAGTGCATTTCTGGAAGAAAAGCCATTAACAGTCCGGTTTAATGAACATAAGATCAAAAAAGAAGATCTGGTCGGAATCCTGAAAAAAGAAGGTGTAACGGTTGGTGAAGTGCCGGAGATTCCGTGTGCATTATATCTGTCAGGATATGATCACCTGTCCGCACTTCCAAGCTTCTGCGAAGGACTTTATCAGGTGCAGGATTTAAGCTCTATGCAGGTAGCATTATGGTCAGAAGTGAAAGAAGGAGACCAGGTACTGGATGTGTGTGCCGCACCGGGTGGAAAATCCATACATATCGCAGAACTTCTGAACGGAACCGGCCATGTGGAAGCAAGAGATTTGACTGAATATAAAGTCGATCTGCTCCGGGACAACATCGAAAGAAGCGGCCTTACCAATATTGAGGCAGTATGCCAGGATGCAACTGTGTATGATCCGGATAAGAAAAATAGTGCAGATATTGTAATCGCAGATCTTCCGTGTTCCGGACTTGGTGTACTTGGAAAGAAACCGGATCTGCGTTATAAGATGAATGAAAAGACGGAAGCTGACTTGGTGGAATTACAGAGGAAGATCCTGTCGGTGGTAAAGGATTATGTAAAACCGGACGGGAAGCTTCTGTATAGTACCTGTACCATACACAGAGAAGAGAATGAGGGGAATGTAGAATGGTTCCTGAAAGAATATCCGGAATTTGAACTGGTGAAAGACAAACAGATGATTCCCGGTAAAGATACAGGAGATGGATTCTACATAGCAATAATAAAAAGGGTGAACCATGAGTAAGAAAGATATATGTTCCTATAATTATGATGAATTAAAAGAAGAGATGCTTGTAATCGGAGAGAAGGCATTCCGGAGCAAACAGATCTATGAATGGCTTCATGTAAAGCTGGCAGATGATTTTGATGAAATGACGAATCTGTCAAAAGCCTTACGTGAGAAACTGAAAAAAAATTATGAGATCCGCAAAGTGAAGATGATCGATCATCAGATATCAAAAGTAGACCCGACGGAGAAGTTCTTATTCGAACTGGAAGACGGTAATATGGTAGAAAGCGTTCTGATGAAATATAATTACGGCAATTCCGTATGTATCTCTTCACAGGCGGGCTGCCGTATGGGGTGCAGATTCTGTGCTTCGACGATCGGTGGACTGGTAAGAAGCCTGGAGCCGTCTGAGATGTTAAGGCAGATCTATCACATCCAGAAGATTACCGGAGAACGTGTTTCGAATGTTGTTGTGATGGGAACCGGAGAACCGATGGATAATTTTCAAAATGTGGTACAGTTTTTAAAATTAATCAATTCAGACAAGGGGCTACATATCAGCGCAAGAAATATAACGGTATCGACCTGTGGACTGGTGGATAAGATACGGGAACTTGCAGACCTGCAGTTACAGATTACGCTGGCAATCTCCCTTCATGCACCGAATGATGAATTAAGAAAGACCATGATGCCGATTGCCAATAAATATTCAATTGAGCAGATTATGGAAGCTTGCCGGTATTATTTAAAACAGACTGGAAGACGCATTTCTTTTGAGTACAGTCTTGTCAAAGGTGTCAACGACACACAGGAGTGCGCAGAACAGTTGTCCGGACTTTTACATGGCATGAACTGCCATGTGAATCTGATTCCGGTCAATCCGATTAAGGAACGCGATTACAGGCAGTCCGAAAAGCAGGCAATAGCGGCTTTTAAAAATAAGCTTGAAAGAAACGGAATAAATGTTACAATAAGAAGGGAAATGGGCAGAGATATTGATGGTGCCTGTGGACAATTAAGAAAGAGCTATATGGAATCACAACAATAATGAATTACAGCGGAATGGAGGAAATGATGAAGGTTCAGGCAGTTACGGATGTAGGACGGGAGAGAAGTGTCAATCAGGACTACGTTTATTATTCGCTGACTGAAACCGGCAGTCTGCCGAATCTGTTTCTAGTAGCAGACGGAATGGGAGGACATAAGGCGGGGGACATGGCATCAAGATATACAGTAGAAACATTTGTATCGCTTGTGCAGGATTCAACGCTAAAAGACCCGGTTTCGATTATTAACAATGCCGTAACACAGGTCAACCGCAGGTTATTACAAAAGGCAGCGGAATCAGAGAATTATGAAGGAATGGGAACGACATTGGTAGCGGCAACCGTGTATGATAATATTTTACGGGTTGCCAATGTCGGAGACAGCCGGTTATATATTTTAGGAAATGAAATTACACAGATTACAAGGGATCATTCTCTAGTGGAAGAAATGGTCAGCATGGGTGAGATTAACAGGGAACAGGCACGTAATCATGAAAAGAAAAATATTATTACAAGGGCAATTGGCGGGTATGATACCGTGGAGGCCGAAATGTTTTCCGTTGATTTAAAGCCAAATGACTGTATTCTTATGTGTACGGACGGACTGAGCAATATGGTTGAGGATGCGGATATTTTAAAGATTGTAAAGTCTGCCCCGGATATTGAAACCGCTGCGAAAAATCTGGTCGCAGCAGCCAATGCAAACGGCGGAAAAGATAATATTACTGTAATGATTATAGAACCGTAACAGGAAAGGTAAATGGTAGGATGTTAAGAAAAGGAATGTTTTTAGCGGACAGATATGAGATTCTGGAGCAAATCGGAAACGGCGGCATGTCTGATGTTTATAAGGCAAAATGCCATAAGTTGAACCGTTATGTTGCAATCAAAGTCTTAAAGCCGGAATTTAGCCAGGATACCAGTTTTGTATCCAAGTTCCGGGTCGAAGCACAGTCGGCAGCAGGGCTTTCACACCCGAATGTTGTCAATGTTTATGATGTAGGCGAAGAAAACGGAATTCACTACATTGTCATGGAGCTGGTTGAGGGAATTACCCTGAAAAAATATATTGAAAAAAGAGGAAAGCTTCCTTATAAAGAGGCAGTCAGCATTGCCATTCAGGTTGCTAACGGTATGGAAGCAGCACATAAGCACCATATTGTACACCGTGATATTAAGCCACAGAATATTATTATTTCCAAAGAAGGCAAGGTTAAGGTAACGGATTTTGGCATTGCCAAAGCAGCAACTTCAAGTACAATTAATTCATCAGCAGCCATGGGCTCTGTGCATTATATGTCACCGGAACAGGCAAGAGGCGGATATTCGGATGAGCGCAGCGACATTTATTCATTTGGTATCACACTGTATGAAATGCTTACCGGAAAAGTGCCGTTTGACGGTGATACAACCGTCGCGGTAGCCGTACAGCACATTCAGGATGCAATTCCTGCGCCGTCGGAGATTGCGGAAGATGTACCGTTAAGCGTGGATAAGATTGTTTTAAAATGTACACAGAAAAAAACAGAGAGAAGATACCAGACGGTGTCTGATCTGATTGCGGATTTGAAAAAGTCCCTTGTCATGCCGGAAGAAGACTTTGTTAAAATTGCACCGATGTATGCACAGCAGACAGAGCAGCCACAGAATTCTTCCGATGAGGAAGACGACATTGAAGATGATTATCTTAATGATGATGACGATGATTTATCAGACGGACTTACAGATGATGAAGATGATGACGACGATGATGATGAAACACTGGATATTGACGATGAGAATAACGATAAACTCGATAAGATGACAAAGTGGATTGGTGTCGGTATCATTGCGGTTATTTTAATTATTGCTGTATTTGTGATTGTAAAGCTGGTAGGCGGTGTTTCATTTGGCGGAAAGAGTGAAAAAACAACAGCGCAGACGACACAGGCAAATGCTACAACAGCCTCTTCCGAAAAGGTTTCTGTTCCAAACGTAGTCGGCAAGACAGAAGACGAAGCCAAGGAAGAATTAAATAAGGTCGGACTCGGCTATAAGGCAAGTTATCAGGCTTCCTCAACCGTTGAAAAAGGCAATGTCATTTCCCAGGGTACAAAGCAGGGTACATCCGTTGCAAAAAATACAACGATTACATTAACCATCAGTTCAGGACCTGACAGCGTAAAGGTCAATAATGTTGTCGGTATGTCTGAGTCAAAGGCAACATCAACATTAAAGAGTGCAGGATTTTCGGTAGATGTGGAATATGATTACAGCGATTCTGTAGAACAGGGGAATGTTATCAGCCAGTCGCCTTCTGCAAATGCATCGGCATCAGAAGGAGATACCGTAACAATTACAGTCAGTCAGGGTAAAAAGGTCAGCTATGCAAAGATGCCAAATGTTCTCGGTCTGACAGAAGATGCTGCAAAGCAGGCAATCAAAGACCAGGGACTCGTTCCGTCTGTAACATATCAGTCCACCTCCGGTACCTACGGACTGGTAACGGCACAGGGTTACAATTCAGGCGAATCTTTAGAGAGCGGTACAACCGTAACAATCGTAGTCAGCCACTATCAGAAGGCAACAGAACCTGCAACAACGGCAGCAAGCCAGTCTACAACCGCAGCCGTCAAGACAACGGCAGCTTCCGGCAGTAATACGGCACAGTAACAGGAGCGTGTATGCAGGGAAAGATTATTAAAGGCATTGCAGGATTTTATTATGTTTATGCGGAAGAAACGGATACCATTTATGAATGTAAGGCAAAGGGCATTTTCAGAAACCGCAAAGTAAAGCCGCTGGTCGGGGATATGGTTGCGATTGAAGTGCTCGATGCCGCACAGGCGACGGGAAGTATCACGGAGATTCTGCCAAGAAAAAATGAATTAATCCGTCCGGCATCAGCAAACGTAGACCAGGCAATGGTTATATTTGCGGCAACAAATCCTGAGCCAAATTTTCATTTATTGGACCGCTTTCTGGTGATGATGGATTATCAGAACGTACCGACCGTCATTTGTTTTAATAAGGAAGATTTAATCGGAGCAGAAGAAAAAGAGCGTCTGCGGGAGATTTACGCAGGCGCGGACTGCCAGATTGTTTTTACCAGTACCTATGAAAAAACAGGAATTGATAAAGTATGTGCGATTCTTGAAGATAAAACAACGGTACTTGCAGGACCTTCCGGTGTGGGAAAGTCCTCTATGACGAATCTTTTACTTTCTGATGCCAGAATGGAAACAGGCGGCATCAGCAAAATCGGCAGAGGACGCCAT
>ERZ772872.2344-NODE-2344-length-15514-cov-3.725144_pt1 | contig 15514 bp, 10 predicted proteins | sample MGYA00512132_ERZ772872 | MGnify/ENA primary metagenome ERZ772872 (study PRJEB29015, sample SAMEA2737724) | human gut metagenome | biome: human gut; feature: human-associated habitat; material: faeces | place: China | collected 2012 ...
GGAACAACCGGCTCACCAAATTTCTCAATCTCTACGTTCTGGCTGTCGTCTTTACCGATCGGTACAGAAGGATCGATGATGTTCGGGATCACCATCATATCTTTCAGAAGCTCTTCCTCAACCTCTTTCTCTCTCTGAGAAAGTTCCTCAATACGAGTTCCGGATGCAGCAACCTGTTTTTTAACCTCTTCTGCCTCTTCTCTTTTTCCCTGGCCCATAAGAGCACCGATCTGTTTGGAGATCTTGTTTCTCTCAGCACGGAGAGCCTCAACCTCCTGCTTGATCTCTCTGTTTTCTTTATCAAGTTCGAGAACCTTGTCAACCAGCTCCAGTTTGCTGTCCTGGAACTTATTGCGGATATTCTGCTTTACAACCTCCGGATTCTCTCTCACAAACTTAATGTCTAACATGATATTCCTCCTGTATTAAAAATATTCTTACTCTTTGCAGTTTTTTATTCCTTCTCAATCTCACCAAGGCCAAAGTTTACTGCTTTTCTCAAAGCTTCCACTTCTTCCTGACTAAGTACAACATAGGACTCACCTTTTACGATCTCCTTTAAATAAAGGAAACAGTTATCGCGGCTGTGAACCGCATTCAAGATCAGACCCGTATTGTTTTTATCAAGAAGCGCCAATGCAAAGCTGAGTTTTCCACCTACATCATCAAATGCATCATACTTTTCAACGCCATATTTGCTGAACATTACATTCATATTTTTTTTGATAAAGCTGATGTCATGATCATGATCTTCCTTTGCTTCATACAGCCGGTCGATCTGTGCAAATTTTCTTACAAAAACTTTTTCCAGTGACTGTGCATCTCCGCCTCTCATAAACATCTTGTACTTCCGTTCCAAACGGCTGAGACGCATATTGCTACTCACCACATTGATCAGAAGAATGATGGTAAGGATCAGCAAAACAATGATCACAATCCCGGAATCAATTCCCATGCTTTCAAAAATCCCGCTCATTCTGCCTCCTATCTGATAGATTCGAACAGATCAATGATCCTCTCCAGTTCATCTCTGGAATAATATTCAATTTCAATTTTACCTTTGTTGTTCTTCTTTCGCTGAATGGATACCTTTGTTCCCATGATACCTTTCATTTTTTCTTCCAGGCTCTCATAAATGGCATCTTCTGCTGTGTTTTTCTCTGTTTTTACTTTTTTCGCAGGAGAAACCAGATTCTTTACAAGTTTTTCCGTCTCACGAACACTGAGTTTTTCATCAAAAACCTTCATGGCTGTTGTTTCCTGAAGAGCTTCATCAGAAATTCCCAGAAGTGCTCTCGCATGACCAGCTGAGATCATATCTGCAATTACCATTTCCTGAACTTTTGAGGAAAGCTTCAGAAGACGCATGGAATTAGTTACTGCAGTTCTGCTTTTGGCAACTCTGTCTGCGATTTCATCCTGTTTCAGGTGAAACTCTTCCATCAGACGTTTGTATGCCATCGCTTCCTCTATAGGATTCAGGTCTTCCCGCTGAATGTTCTCGATCAGGGAAATTTCTACGATTTCCTGGTCTGTAAACTCTTTTACAACAACAGGAACTTCCTTGAGCCCTGCCATCTTGGCAGCTCTCCAGCGGCGTTCGCCTGCAATGATCTCAAAATAATCCTTCTTATCGGATACCAACAACGGCTGAAGAACACCGTACTGTTTAATGGATTCCGAAAGTTCCAGCAGCGCATCCTCATCAAAATGTCTTCTGGGCTGATTCAGATTTGGTTCTACGCTGGAAATTTTCACAAGTCGTTCTGCGGCCGGATTATCTTTTTCAGTTGGTTTGTCTTTTTTTACAACTGCAGATCTTGTCTTTTTTGCAGGTTCCTTTGACGGACCGCCTGCTTTGTTCGGGATCAGTGCGTCAAGACCCTTTCCAAGGCCTCCTGTTCTTCTTCCAGCCATCACTCGTCCTCCCTGCCTATAACTTCTTCTGCCAGGAGGCGATAACTCTCTGCTCCTGTAGATCGTGAATCGTACAGATTGATCGGTTTTCCATAGCTTGGTGCCTCTGCAAGTCGTACATTTCTCGGTATGATCGTTTTGTATATATTCTGGTCCAGGTTTTCTTTTACATTTTCTACAACCTGAAGTGACAGATTTGTTCTGGCATCATACATAGTAAAGACCACGCCTTCGATCTTCAATCTCTTATTCAATCGGTCTCTTACCAGTTCGATGGTATGTATCAACTGTGACAAACCTTCCAATGCATAATACTCACACTGAATCGGCACCAGAACGGAGGTTGCGGCTGTCAAAGCATTAATTGTAAGCATACTCAGTGACGGCGGACAATCCATGATTATGTAATCATATTTCCGGCGAAGTTTATCCGTGATCTTTTTCAGAATAAATTCTTTATCCTCAAGATCAACCAGTTCAATTTCTGCACCGGAAAGATTCATATTCGATGGTATCAGGTCAACATTATCTACAACGTTCTTTATAATGGTATCCTTGGTCTCTGCTTCTCCAAGCAGCAGCTCATAAAGGGTGTTTTCTACTGCATTCTTGTCTGCGCCAAGTCCACTGGTCGTATTTCCCTGCGGATCAATGTCGATGGCAAGAACCTTTTTCCCTTTTTCAGCAAGGCAGGCCGATAGATTGATGGCTGTCGTTGATTTTCCAACCCCGCCTTTCTGATTGGCAACTGCAATGATTCGTCCCATTGTACCCCTCCTTTTTATTTTTTTAAGGGATTTTTACTCATTGGATATCATTATAACACTTTTATTTTTAAACTGCCACATAATGTTTCACGTGAAACAATAGAAAATAGGTTTTGAATTATTTTATTTATTGTGTAGTATACCCAAACTCATTCCGGACTAAACAAAAGTTTGACAGTAACAGTACATCGATTATAAAGTCCATCAACTCCGCATAAACTTCCAGTTTTATTTGCTGTCAATCAGACTATATATTTTACGCCATTACGCCATAAAAACGTACCGAGAAATGAAGTTCCCATTTATAGATATTTTGCTGAAATTGTTCTGATTTATCGTAATCTCGAAAATAATTCGATTTTCTCGGTATAGATATTATCTTTTATGGAACCTTGCACACTGCTACATAGGCATCGAAATCCCTTTCTTTTACAGCATTTATAGCATTTTCAAATTTTATCTGAACACTAAAAACATTACTATTATTATCAAGCGAATAAAAGCATCTGTAAACATATTCGCTGTTCTACACTGAATAACTGCTTCGCGATTTACCAAAAGGACTACAAGCTACTCTTCCCTGATAAGAAGCAGTTCTTCAACCACTGCTTATCGTTTCTTGCAATTGAAGCCAAAAACAGGGGGGAACTCCTGATTCGAGTCATACAAACAAAAGCATCCGCAGTTGCTACGCAGCTTTACACCGAATAACTGCTCCGCAGTTTATCAAAACTTGCTTGTACTCTTCCTGATACAAGCAAGTCACCAACCGCTGCTTATTGCTTCTTACACTTGAAGCAGGGGACCTCCTGACGCGATTAAAAACTATATCACGCTACCGTAAAGCGCATATGAGTTGTCGTTGTTGCGAAACATTTTTTAAGTCAAGCGGATAAAAACATCCTCTTCACTACTGCTCATAGCTTAATAAATGCTTCGCAGTTTATCAGAAGGAGACTGTACTTCTCCTGATACAAGCAAGTCCCCAACCGCTGCTTATTGTAGTTCACAATTGAAGCAGGTGAATTACTTGATTCGATTAAAATCTATATTAAACCTACCATAAAACACATAAGCACGAACTACAGCTGTTTTTTATTTCTGCAATTGTCAAAGATGGTGTTATAACTCTTTATTCTTAATCTGTCTTCGGATGTTTCACGTGAAACATCCGAAGATGGATTATCAAACCAATATTCATAATTGAATCAAGTGACTTCCTCGATCCGGTTAAAAATGCCATCAACGAAATCGATCCAGGACACGGTTTGACTTGTAACTGCAAGGGTACTGAACAGTTACGAACACATTATAAAATCAATGAGAAATATCAAAAAAATACTCCGATATATTCTCTCTGGCATTATCTGTATCACGAAAGCATGTAAAAAATACAAGAAACTCCCTCCACAAAATAATGTGGCTGTTATCTTTATATTCTCCAAAAGCATCTATATATAGTAAATGGAAACTTCTTTTCCCGGAGTGTTTTTATAGTGTGAAATACATGTATCTCTCGTGAAAAAATATAATATTATGAAACTGGAATTTTCGATTTTTGTTTATTTTATTATGTTTACGAAAGATTTGCGTATTTATTTCATTTTTCTTCCAATCCTGTTATATATTCGTTATGTACATGTTAACTAAAGGCTTTTTCAAGCATAGTTTCATTTTGTAATATCCAATATAAAATGTACCTGAATAAGGTTCTGGCATAGAACTGGCATAAAATAAATTTCACTTAATAGGCTTTTTTCTTCTAAATCAAGCCATAAAACACTTCCCTGCCTTCCCTTTATCCCAGTCATGCGGACAAAAATTTTTGCATTCGATCATAGTTTTACACAAAATAGCTGTTTTACAGTTTATCAGGAAGAGCACAAGTATTTTCCCACCCACAGCTTATTGTTTTTTTGTAATCGAAGCAGCTGCTTTCTTTTATTCGATCAATCAAAATTTCACATGTTTAAAGTAGGAACGGATCTATATTTTATCTTTTTGCCGTATGTGTGCAGGTGCACACTTTGCATTTCAAGGCTTTTTTATGTGTGTATACGTGTAAAGTACGTTTTATCGTACTTTTTTTTATTTAAAGTACTATAATTTGTACTTTAATACTTTTTTATTCGTAAATATCCTATTATTTCTATTTATTTGCCAGTATTTTCTTTCATAAAGTCCTTTTTATCGTACTTAACGTTTGTGCATTATCATAGTGTTCTCTTCGCAGAAATAATCTCTTATTTCTCTTTATTTCATCCTTACTCTTATATCGTTCTATAAAATCCCCCCATATTTTCCGCCTTACCCTCCGTTTTTTCATATAAATACACATTTTTATTACATTCACTTAACTTATTAATTCCCCATCCAGTTCACAAAAGCATCTAACCGAAATCATGCGGAATACTGATGACAGTATCTGGCAACTCACCTTCAAGTGTGCAAACATATCTATCCAATTTGGGATCAAACGAATAAAAATACCCGTATTCGCTACGCAGTTCTACACCCAATAGCTACTTTGCAATTTATCAGGACCTGCTTACAATGTACCCATAACAGTGGCCACATGAATTAGTGCAGTACCTTGTTTTCAGACATGCCCACTATTCCTTTCCCCGTTTCTAAACGCCGTCGCATTCTTCCTAATACACGCCACCCACTGCTTATTACTTATTACTTATTACTTTTTACTTTTTCGTAATTGAAGCAGGAGACTTACTGTTAACTGGTAATATTATCCTCCGAGTTTTTTTGTGAGCAAAGACCACTGAAAGCCCTGGACATACCATGCAAATTTATGTGATTAGCATAATTTCTGTGCATCGCGAAGTGTATTACCAAGAACGAAGTGATCAGTAATCAGGAAACTTCTTGATTTAATGCAAGCAGATAAAAGCATCCGCTTCACTACTTGCTCATAACCGAATAAGTGCTTCGCAGTTTATCCGAAGGAGCCTGCACTTCTCCTGATGCAAGCAAGTTCCCCTGATTATTGCTTTTCGAAATCGAACCAGGGGACTTATTTGATTCAGTTAAAAACACTTCTTCTCTTGCCTCATTTTCCCCTGAAATGCTATAATCCATAAAGAAAGCATCCGCAAACTCCTTGCAGTTTGCGGCTAATACATTGTTTCGTAAATAACTATACCAATCGCGTGGGATGTGGATTCGAATGTGCAGGTATAAAAATGCAGGCGTAGCTGGCTATGCTGAGGCTTTTAGATCTGTGCAGTCGGATTCACCAACAAGTAATTGGTATAGTTATTTCGAAAACAATGTACTAGTACAGCGAAAATTAAGTTTCTGCTATATTGACGTAGGATGATTTTCTCATATGCAAGGCGAAGGAATGAGGCGTAGCGGTGGCTACGGCGATTGACGACAACGCAGCATATGAAAAATCAGACAAGTCAATATGGCGGTTACTTAATATTCGCTGTACTAGTCATTTATCATCTGATTGAAAGGAATATTTTATACATGAACACCACAAATAATCGCAACGATTTCTATAAAGAACAATTAGACAAGACTTTAAATGGCAATGAAAAGATCGAAACTGCCATTGCAGCACTCCAAAAAGAAGCAACCGAAGAAATGCTTGCTCATACTCTCACCGTAATCCGTCACAGAATGCAGGAGCAGGCACAGCTGATCATTGCTGTAGAACCTCCAAAAGGTGATGGAAAAATTTCTCTTCATGCGATCAAAACAAACGATGGAAAGCAATGGTGGGCTGCATTTACCAGCTTTGACGAAGAGTTAAAAGGCAGTGATAAGATCATGTCCACATTTACCGCAGATATTGATAAGATTTTTTCTTCTGCATTGCAAGAGCCGTCTGTTGAGGGAGTAATTCTCAATCCATGGAACCGCACACTGATGCTGAACAAAACCCTTATCAACATCATCCTCGGCAATCCTGTATAGCATCAGCTCTGTCGGATAACAAGTCCAATGTTTCACGTGAAACACTTGGTATTCTTACTGAAGTATAAAAGCATTCCAGCGGATAACAGCATCCGCTTCGCTACTTGCTCATAACCAAATAACTGCTTCGCAGTTTATCAGAAGGAGCTTTTCTTTCTCCTGATACAAGTAAGTCCCCTGCTTATTGCTCTTCGCAATTAAAGCAGGGGACTTACTTGATTCGGTTCGAAATCTGATTTCTATGTATCATGAAGCATATTGGCGATGCTACTGTTCACTGATAATATTCCGTAAGTTTTTTTATAAACGAAGGTCGCAGAAAGCCCGAGACCATACCGCACCAATTTATGCGATCAACATAAATTCTTTGCATTGCGAAGCGCGTTACTGAAAGCAGAACGAACAGCAACTTAGCGATCATCGCCAAGAACAGAATGGACAGTAGCGTCAGCATACAATAACAAGGTTAGGGTTCCCACAAAAGCATTGTAAATTTTTCGTTCCTGTCGTATAATAAAGCAAAGAAATATTCAGAAAAAATCAGATCAGATACCTGAATTACGTTACATCTGTCCTGATTATTTTTACGAATTCCAGGAGGCTTTTTAATGAAGAAAAATGGACACAGACTACTTACTCTTGCAGCTTTAGTCGGAACTGCCGCAGGTGTTATTCATATTGCTAACCGTTTCATAGATGCCACATCTCAGCTTAAAGATATGCTGGAACAGCCACACAGCAGAACCTATGACTGGCGTTTTGGAAAGATTTTTTATACAAAACAGGGACATGGCACCCCTATTCTTCTTATTCATGATATCATGCCAGGTGCTTCCGGTTATGAATGGAATGCCATAGAGAAGCAGCTCGCAACCGAACATACCGTTTACACCATTGATCTTCTTGGATGTGGACGTTCCGAAAAACCGGATATTACTTATACCAATTTTGTATTTGCTCAGTTACTCTGTGATTTTGCCAAGAATGTGATTCGTGAGGAAACCGATGTTATTGCCAGTGGTTTCTCAGGTTCTTTTGCGATCATGGCTTACCGTAACAATTCCGACCATTTCCGCAAGATCATGCTGGTCAATCCACCAAGCTTCAGTTCCCTGAAGCAGGCACCTTGTAAAGACAACAAGCTCTTTAAGTATTTTATCGAGCTTCCGATTTTCGGAACTCTGATCTATCATATGGTAGCTTCCCGCGAATCCATCAGCAGTCTGTTTATGGAAAAGCTGTTCTACAATCCCTTCCATGTAACAGATACGCTGGTAGATACCTATTATGAATCCGCTCACAAGGGCGGTTCCAACGCTAAATATCTGTATTCCAGCTACATTGGCAAATACCTGAATATCAGCATTAATAATGCCGTAGAATCTTCCGATGCATGCATCTATATTATTTCCGGAGAAAAAGAAGCTTCCGCTTCTCTTATCGCAGAGGAATACCAGAAGCTGAATTCTTCCATTGAAACCGCTGTGATCCCGGAAACCAGACATCTTCCTCATCTGGAAGATCCGGAACATTTCCTGGAACAGGTAGCTATTTTCCTGTAAAAACAACTTATGATCCGGCATCAAAATTTATCTATAGTAATTTTGGAAATCAACGTATCAAAAGAACATTGTTCATGTTCGGAGCCGTTGAGCTTCATGCAGTAATTTGTGGAAATGCTATAAACCAACAAAAAGCCAATAAAAAAAGAGTACTGTTTCACGTGAAACATGAGTTTTCCCTCAAACAAACGTGAAACAATACTCTTTATTTTTTACCAGACTCACAGCATGCATCCGGACATTTCTCTTATCTAAGTGCCTGCTCCAGATACATGTGTGTTGTATTATCGATCAGCTTATGTGTCAGCTCTGCCATATGCTGTGTACTCTCCTGATTCTCAGAAGACAGCCATGTCTTGATCATTCCCACGCATCCATTCAGACAAAACGCATACGCATACTCAATATCACGGTTGTCTTTCGGCAGACGAATTGACAAGCGATGCAGCACTGTATCTGCGATCAGTTTTTCTATACGATTCACAAAAGCCATATCTCCATTCTTTCCAAGAAGTGCGATACAAATATCCTTATTATGATCCAGGATCGTAAATATCTGCTCAATAAAAGGATACGAGCTCTCCTTATTATTAAGAGGATCCAGAGGATAGTCTGCCACCAGATGCGTGATTTCCTCCATCAATTCAGCCTCAATGGATTCCAGCATCTGATAGATATCTGTATAGTGAAGATAAAATGTGGAGCGGTTGATATCAACTTCTTCCACCAGTTCCTTTACCGTAATCTCCTTAATGCTCTTCTTCTGCATAAGACGGGCAAGCCCCGCTCGCAACTGTGCCTTGGTCTTACGTACTCTTCTGTCAACTTTTTCCGCCATCTTAATTCCCCCTGCAATTCAAAAAAGCAAGCACGTTTCCTTCGCCTCAATCACTTATTACTTACGATACTCTGCAACTGTCATACAATGCATAATGCATCCTTCAAACGAATAAAAGCATTCGCTTTCTCTACGCCGATCTGCATGATACCAGATATCTGCTGTTGTTAAGAATTGACAAGATTAAAATTGTTAACGACGCCGACCTACACGATACCAGATATCTGCTGCATATTTGTGTTGAAACATAGGAATCCTGTCTGCATTTAATATTACCAACTGCACATAAATTCAAAGGAAATAACGTACTTTTTGTCTATTATGCAGTTTTTTATTTGTAATAGACACTTCCATTATTTCCGTCTATTAATATACATTCAGTAAAGATTTAATGGTTGTATCTGTGGTATGTGTTTAGTATAATACATCACGTAAAGAAAATCAACACTTTGTTTGATAATGGAATATAAAGCTATTAATAGATTTTAATATGATTAATAGATCTCGTCGCCATTACTGGAATAAAGTTTGATTAATCAACTATGTTTGATAATACAATTTAATAAGAAAGGGATAGGTAATATGATCAAAAACGAATGGAAAAGCTTACTTCGTAACAAGCTCATGCTTATCGTCGTAATCGCCATTATCGTAATCCCGATCATCTATGCAGGTCTGTTTCTGAAATCCATGTGGGATCCTTACGGAAACGTAGACAGCCTGCCAGTGGCCGTGGTAAACGAAGACAAACCTGTCGAGTATAATGGCAAGACCTTAAGCATAGGTAAGGACATGACGGATGAGCTGAAAGACAACGACTCAATGGCATTTAACATTGTAGACAGCAAGACAGCAGAGGACGGTCTGGCCAATGGAACCTATTACATGGTTATCAAAATCCCGGAAAATTTCTCCGCAAACGCAGCCACTGTAATGGACGACGATCCAAAGCAAATGGAGCTATCCTATGAGACAAACCCTGGAACCAACTATATCGCCTCCAAGCTCAGTGAAACAGCAATGCTGAAGCTTCGTGATAACATTGCTTCCAAGGTTACGGAAACCTATACAGAAACCGTTTTTGATTCTATCTCAGAAGCAGGTGACGGAATGCAGGAAGCTGCAGACGGATCCGGAAAGATCGAAGACGGACTGAATACAGCAGCTGATGGTAACAAAACAATTACCAAAAACCTTAAGAAGCTTTCCACCAGTACTCTTACTTTCGTAAGCGGTGCTGACAGTCTCACCGAAGGTCTTAAGACCTACACCGATGGTGTTGCAAAGGTTAACGATGGTGCAAAGAGCCTGGACGATGGTGCAGATCAGCTGAACAGCGGCGTTGCAGCTCTGACAGAAAAGGTTCCGGAGCTGACAACCGGTGTAGATACTCTGGATGAAGGTGTTCAGCAGTACACCGCTGGTGTGGATGAGCTTAATAAAAATTCTGATACACTGAAATCCGGCGCAAGCAGCCTGGAATCCGGTGCAAATGCATTAAGTGCAGGTATTGATACTCTTTCCGACGGAGCAACACAGTATGTAGCTGGTGCTGACACTCTTGCAGATGGAACTACCACCTATGTGGCTGGTGCTGGCAAACTCGCAGCCGGTGCCAAAGAGCTTGCAAAACTTGAAGACGGACTCACAACAGTTTCCAATGGTATCTCTCAGCTGAATACCGGTGTTACCAAAGGAACCGATGACTCACAGTCACTGATATCCGGAACACAGCAGCTGGAAAACGGACTGAAATCCCTAAACGATAAGGTTTCTGCTCTGAAAGAGGGAACAACACAGGAATCCATCAACAAGCTTGCAGCCGGCCTTACTTCCGCAAAGGATGGTATGGACACAGCCGCAGCTGGTATGAACAGTGCTGCAGCTGGTATGAACAATGCCGCAGACGGAATCAACAACGCAGCCGGATATATCACTCAGGCCGCAGGCATCACAAGGCAGACCAGCAGCAGTATCACAGACAGTCTGATCCCTGCTCTCCAGAATGCAGGCACACAGTTCTCACAGGTAGGTGATCAGGTCAGCAGCATCCTTACAGGATACGGACAGCAGACAACGGAAGCACTTACTGATGCAAATACCAAGATCGGTACTGCCGGACAGACAATGACCGATTTAGCAGCACAGCTTCAGGCGATTCAGGCAACCGCTTCTGAGGACGGAACCATTTCCGCAGCAGCTCTGAATGATGTGATCAACGCTTTAAACAGCGTAGCCGGTGGAATGACTGGCGTGGACGGTTCTTACATGAGCAGCTATTCTGATCAGGTTTCACAGCTTGCAGCTGGTGTATCCGGTCAGCTCTCTTCTACTCAGGAAAATCTGAATACTGTTGCTTCCAAGCTTAACGAAGCAGCTTCCGGACTGACTCAGATCTCCGGAGGACTGACTCAGGGTGCCGGCACACTTTCTGAGGGTGCAACAACCATGACAGATGGTGCAAACCAGATGAGTGCAGGTGCAACAACCATGAGCGCAGGTGCAGAGCAGTTATCTGCAGCTACAAGTCAGCTTCCTACAGATCTGATCGCTCAGCTTTCTGCAGGTGTTACCCAGCTGTATCAGGGTGCACAGGCTGTAAACGCAGGAACCAAGAACGTTTCCGCAGGACTTCAGTCTCTGGAAGACGGCACAGTCGAAGCCTTCCCGGCTGCAGCAGCAGGAATCAAAGCTCTGAACGATGGATTTGACCAACTGACATCTTATGATAAGCAGCTCAACGACGGTGCAAAGAATCTGAAAACAGCCGGCAAACAGATCACTGGCGCACTTCCGGATATCAAATCCGGTGCAGGTCAGCTGGCAGATGGTTCTAAGGCACTGACAGATGGAATCACAACTTACACCGATGGTATTGCTAAGCTTTCCGAAAACAGTGCTGCTCTTACAGACGGCACCAAGAAACTGGCAACAGGAGCCAATGCTCTTTCCAGCGGTGCTACTACTCTTGCAGATGGAACAAAAGCATTAGCCGATGGTTCCGGAACACTGACAACCGGAATCACAACCTACACCGATGGTGTTGCTAAGCTTTCCGAAAACAGCTCCGCTCTTACAGACGGTACCAAAAAGCTCTCAACAGGAGCCAAAACCCTTTCCAGTGGTGCTACTACTCTTGCAAACGGTACTAAGACATTAGCAAACGGTACCTCAACGCTTCTCAGCGGTACCGAGAAGCTTGTAAGCAACAACAGCACACTTAACAATGGTGCAAAACAGCTTGCAGATGGCGCTGCCCAGATCCAGAGCGGTTCCTCTCAGTTGTATGATGGATCCAAGAAGCTTGGAAGCGGTATGAAAGAACTGAAAGACGGTTCCAAGACACTGACCACAAGCCTCAGCGATGGAGCTACCACTGTAAAAGACAATTCAGCAAGTAATGAAACGATCAAAATGTTCGCAACTCCTGTTGTGAACGATGAAACAAAACTTACCGATGTCCCGAATAACGGACACGCAATGGCACCTTACATGATGTCTGTAGGCCTCTGGGTCGGCGCACTGGCATTCTGCCTGATGTATCCTCTGGCTCAGTATAAAGGCAAACTGAAATCCGGTTTCGCATGGTGGGCAAGCAAAGCTTCCGTCCTTTATCCGGTAGCGATCCTTCAGGGAATCTGCCTGATCCTGCTGTTACGTGCATTTAACGGATTCACACCTGCAGAGATGGGCAAAACCGTACTCTTCGCCTGCCTGACATCAATGACCTTTACCTCTATCATGTACTTCTTCAACATTACTCTTGGTAAAGTAGGAAGCTTCCTGATGCTGGTATTCATGGTCGTTCAGCTTGCAGGATCTGCCGGAACTTATCCGGTTGAGGTTTCACCTTCATTCGTTGCAAAGATCCATGCATACGTTCCGTTTACTTATACGGTCGACGCATTCCGTGCAACGATCAGCGGTGGCCGGAGCATTACCACTTCCATTATTGTAATGGTTGCACTGTTAGTGATCTTCACGATCCTGACAATCCTTCAGTTCAATCACATGACCAAGAGAAAGAAAGCAGAAAAAGTTGTTCTCTTCGACTGGCTAGAAGAAAGAGGTCTTGCATAATACTTAGTTACTGACAGAAGCTCCCCCGAACCTTCTGTTAGATATAGAAAAATTAAAACTGTACAGTTGCTCAGATGAGCTTCTGTACAGTTTTTTTATATTGTCCTCGTCAATTCTCCACGCTATAATTATAGCAGTTATAGAAAATCAAGCTCGCCAGTACACCGTGCCTGACCTATGCAGCAGATTTCAGTTCAGAAACACTCCTGTCAGATTCAGAAGAAGCGGCAATATGACTTCTCAGATCTACTCACAAACCGGAGCTCTTTCTGACTGCAAGCCTGCGGTTTTCAATGGAAAAGCAACCTGGTATGCATCTAATCCACTGACCGCAAAAACAGACGGAATCATCACCTATGCTACACCATTTACCGTCTTCAGGGTAAAATCTGGAAAGCTATCGGCAATACAAAAAATACAACCTACACCGATAAAAAGCCAGGCACCGCAACCAAATACCGTATCCGTGCATACCGCATCACAAACGGTAAAAAATATACGGACCGTATTCATCTGTAAGGGCCGTAAAATAACAGCAACATAAAAACACCCCGGAAAATCCTGATCTGTGTGGTGTCTCCGAATATCTGATCATCAAACGGATATTCGGAGATCACCTTATTGTTTGCGGATCTCCGAGGTGTTTTTATTTATTTTCTTAATATTTTATTTTTCCGCCTCAGCTGTTGGTGTTGCTGTGGCTTCTGTCTCTGTTTCACCGTTTACCATGGTTTCATATGCATTGAACATTTCTTTTACTGTCATTTTGTTTACAAGAAATACCTTGTCTCCAACGACAGCTGCATAATAGTTTGTGTCATATGTGTAGAAGGTAACGGTTGTCTGGTTCTTGTCAGAGTCTGTGAATACAGCGGTCATCTCCGGATCTGCAGCCGGTGTATAAGCGTCTGTCAGTCTCTTCTGTCCTGCCATGTTTATCAGCTTGTTGTAGAAGGTGGTAAAGGTTGTACTTTCTATTTCCTTACCATCTAGCTGATAGGTTGTTGTTTCTTTTTCGTTTCCGTCATCATCTGTGGATGTTTCACGTGAAACATTTACAGTACTTGTTGTTTCACCGTAAGTAACCTGGAGCTGATCCAGATTTTTTACAGACAGATAATTGACGATCAGTGACCAGAGATCTGACGGCGTCTTGTCAATAACTGCACTCAGTGTATCCGTTGACATTGTATAGATCTGTTTGTTATCTACCGTTACATATCTGCTACCATCTCCTGCCTCATCACCAACGTAAATGACAAGCTGTTTATCCACTGTGGTTGTCTTGCTGTCTGCATCTTCTGAGCTGCTGTCCGTGTCAGCGCTGTCACCGCTCTCAAAATCGCTCTCAGAGGCCGTAGAATCGTTTTCTCCGGATTCTGTACTGTCTGTGCTGTCATCCTTCACCTCTTCCTGATAATCCACTGTAATCGTCGCATAGGGCTTATCAAGGCCATACTTGGAAAGATCCTCTGCATCGTAGTTTACAAACTGGTCAAATGCAAAGCTTCCAAGTCCGGAGGTTACGTTTCCTGCTGCCGTTGTATCGGCAGACTCTTTATCGCTGCTTCCGTCACTGGAAACATTCCAGGTAGCTCCGTCGGAATTTTCTTCCAGGACATAGGAATCTTTATCCTCGCTGACCTGGACCTTTTTCACTGTGGAAGAATCAATTGTCGGGAAATCTTCTCCCTGTGCATAATCGTAAAGGGAATTCATAAACGGAGACACTGTATCCGCTGCCACTACATATACCGTGCTGTCATCATCATCCTTGGAAATGTAATACTGATTCGTAGACGCATTCTCATCTCCGATGTTGAGTTTCGTTGTCCCATCAGCGGTATCAACAGTTACCGTGTTAGATGGGGAATCCAGTCCATATTCCGTAAGATCCTCCACATCCTCCAGGACTCTGTCCGCTTCCACCGTTTCGATGGCGGAAGCTGCGGAATCCAGAGTTGTCTGATTTACAGGAAAAGCAGTCTCATCCTTTTTCACCCAGGAATCATCTTTTTTCTCAAAGGTCACTTCCTTCTTGTCTACGATAAATTCCAGGGATTTAATGTCATCCGTTTTCACGGAAAACACTTCTGTTTTGCTTTCCTCTTCGCTGCTCTCTGTCTTTTCTTCTTTGGATACGTAGGTGTTCAGTCCCACATAAACGCCGCCGAGAACTGCCAGAACAACAACTGCTGAAACAAGTTTGGTCGATTTTTTCATTATGCTTTTCTCCTTTTCAGCCATACGCCGAAGCCGATCACCAGAAATGCAACCGGAATCAGACCCATGATAATGATCTTCCAGAAACTTGCATCATAGGCAGTCAGAGTCAGGTAAGAAACCTGGAGGTCTTTTGCCGAAACAGAAATCGTAGAAGTTTCATCGGAGCTGCACATCCAGCTTAAGGA
>ERZ772872.2345-NODE-2345-length-15513-cov-9.063139_pt1 | contig 15513 bp, 13 predicted proteins | sample MGYA00512132_ERZ772872 | MGnify/ENA primary metagenome ERZ772872 (study PRJEB29015, sample SAMEA2737724) | human gut metagenome | biome: human gut; feature: human-associated habitat; material: faeces | place: China | collected 2012 ...
TCTCGGAGGGCGGCGGGCCGCCGCCCTCCGGCGTTTGTCAGAGCAGCTCTTTTCTTTCCGGAAATTTTGTTGTACAATAGCCCGGAGAAAAGAGCTCCTCTGACAAGCGTATATGCAATCGATTCAGGGGAGGGTCCTTTATGAAAAAACGAAACCGTCAGCCCCGCAGCCGCGAGGCGCTGAACAGTGAGCTGATCCGCCGCCCGATCCGGCGCTGCTGGCCGCTGTTTCTGCTGCCGACGGCGCTGGCCTTCTGCATCGGGTTCCTGTATCCGTTCCTGCTGGGCCTGTACCGCTCGTTCTGCGAATTCACCTCGCCGGTCGATTATCACTGGGCAGGCTTTTCCAACTACTTCCGCGCCTTTGCGGACGAGGGCTTCCGGCGTGTGCCTTCCAGGTTCATCAGTGTATATTTGCTGATTTTATAGGAGGCAACCCTCGCTTTGCGAGGAAGGCGTGCGCCTTTGCGCTGGCCTACGCACTGACGCAGAAGCTGCGCGGCTCGAACATCTTCCGCACGGTGTTCTTCATGCCGAACCTCATCGGCGGCATCGTGCTGGGCTACATCTGGAAGCTCATTTTTGACGCCTTCCTCCGCTCGGCCTCGCTGCAGCCCCTCCTCACGAATGCGACCTACGGCTTCTGGTCATCCTTGTGGCGTGGCAGCAGATCGGCTATATGATGATCATCTACATTGCGGGCCTGCAGGCCATCCCGGACGACATGCTGGAGGCCGCGAAGATCGACGGTGCGGGCCGCTGGCAGACGCTGTGGCATGTGACCATTCCGAATGTCATGCCGTCCGTCACGATCTGCATGTTCCTGACGCTGACAAACTCCTTCAAGCTCTTTGACCAGAACCTCGCCCTGACGGGCGGCTCCCCGCAGATCCCCGGCACGAACATCTATAAGACGGAAATGCTGGCCCTGCACATCTTCAAGACGAACGGCATCGGCAACAACTGGAAGGGCGTTGCGCAGGCCGAGGCCGTGATATTCTTCATCCTTGTGGCGGCGCTGGCCCTGCTCCAGCTCCGCGCGACCCGCACGAAGGAGGTGCAGCAGTGATGCAGAGACCGCTCCGTAAGAAAAAGCGCGACATCGGCGGCATCGTGCTGACCGTGCTGTTCTCGCTCGTGTGCATTCTCTATGTCATGCCCATCGTCGAGGTGCTGATCAACTCGTTCAAGACGCACAGCGCCATCAACACCGACACGTTCGCCCTGCCGAACGCCGGCAGGCAACTTCTGACGAAGTTTCCACCGTTCCTTCGAGGTTCGCCCATATTGCGAACCTCTCACCTCACCTACGGGGAAACACACCGTGTTCCCCGCCTCACGGTTCGGGGCGGCAACTTCCAACGAAGTTACTTCCTTCCTGCGAGGTCATGGCGTTGCGACGTTCGCTAGAAACCGCCGAAATTAAGGTGCAAAAAGGCGGTCACCTACGCATATACGCAAGTGACCGCCCTAAAATGTTGCGATCAGAACGCTACGACTCGTTTATCACACGATCTTCGGCATCGGCGTGGTCAGCGAAGTGGTGAGGTTCACATGCACCAAACCGGCACCGGAATGCACTTCAACCTTCTTCAACGTCACCGTACGCTCCTCTGCCGGAGCGGAATCGTTGTCAGTCATCGTGGCCGGAGACTTCACCGCAACCAGTGCAAGCGAACCGAAGTCAATGCCGGCGCTGGCGCACAGGTCCACCGCCTTATTAAGCGATTCAGCAAAACCGTCCTTCAGGATCACGCGATCTGCCGGCACACCGTACGCGTTTTCGGCAACCCAACGCACGTTCTCCACCAGAGCCATACCCTTGTGGCTGTGCGGCGTGGCCGGCATGGAACCATTCACCACCGCGTCAACGAACGCGTCAAGCTGCGGGGCGAGCGCATCGCCGCCATCGCGATACAGGTTGCCGATAATCGGCTCGCGGAACTCCAGATCCTTGGCGGTCTGCTGCAACGCCGGAATTTGATCGTCTTCGCCATCCCACAGGTTAATCAGCGGGAACGTAGGAATATCAAGACCTTCCAAGCGCTGCACGTGGAACGGGTAACGCCAGGCAAGTGCCGGATCGTCACGCCAGGTGGAAGCGCGGGTCACCACAATCGCGGCGGACGGCCACTGTGCGCCATACTCACGGCAAGCAATGTCAAGCCACTTCTGAGCGCCCGCGTCAGCACCGTAACCGGCCTCGACGATCACCACATCATGCAGGGCGCACGCCATTTCCACGGAAACCAGCGTCGGAATGCCGATCGACACGTTCGCGAACGGACCGCCGTGCACATACACGGGAGAACCATTCACCGTTTCCGTCTTCGCCGGCTTCACCGCATCGGAAAGAATGCCGGTAATACGCCACAAATCAACGAATTCACCGAACGTAACGGCCTTGCCGTCCTTCGTGCCGGCAATCATCTTGGCAACGCGCTCGGCGATCTCATCCATGGAACGGGAGAGCACCACGATCTGCATGAGCTCGCAGGTCGGAGTGAGCACCACACGCTCGGCCACATTGCCCTTGCCGCGGTCCACCGCGATCTGACGCAGCGAACGGGACGGCACTTCGGAAACGCGCGGCACGGCGATATCGTCGAGCTTGCCGTCGTCGATGGCCTTCTCAGCGAAGGAAACCAGCAGGTTCTGGGCCGCTTCGATAGCGCCCATTTCGCCGCACAGACCCCAGTCGATCAGCTCAGGGTGGGTCAGGGAAGCCTTGCCGCCGCCCGAAGCGCCACCCTTGGAACCGGCAGCGGTAATGCCCATGCTCGGCTGACGGAGCACTGCGGCCGCATCAATGCCACGCTCACGCAGCGCATCGATCAACGCGATCGTAGTGGTGGTCTTGCCCTCGCCGCGAGACGCCTTCAACGGGGTATCGGCGGTGACGAGCACGACCTTGCCATGCTTGCGTGGAGCATCCGGATCATTCTTCAAATAATCGAGATAGCCGAACGCATCAATCTTCTGCACCAAGCCGTACTGGCTGGTGAAATCCTCAATGCTGGTCACTGGGGTTCCTTTCTTCAAATTGGAATGCACGCCATTCTAACGATGTTGTATTGCGGAAAATAATTGGCTCCCGCAACGTGGTCACGAGAGCCGAATAGTGAGATTTTAGAAGTCCGACATGTGGAAGCCGTTCTTCATGTTCATGCTGGCGGTGTACAGCACGGAATCAAGAAGCTTGTCGGTTTCCTCCTTGAGCTGCGCGGCCATGGTCTCGTTGGCTGCGGCAAGGATTTCACGGGCTTCGCCGTTGCGTACGGCTTCGATGATTTCATCCGGTTCCATAGGCTGAACATCGCCGATTTCGTCTTCCGCATCGAATTCGTCGGTCACGTCACCCACCAAACGTTCGATCTGCTCGTCGGTAGAGGCAACCATGCGGTGGCCCATCGCGCCGGTCTTCTCCTGATAGCGTTCCACGGCGTTGGCGGTGTCGGCGAAGCTGGAATCGCACAGGGCCGCGATGATGCGGTTCTCCCAATAGAAGTTTTCGGACGTGACGCGCGTGGTGGTGTCTTCCAAATACTTCGGCGTGGAGTTGACGTTCGGGAAGAACGGCACGAGCGTGTTGAACGGATTGGAACCATAGGCGATCCACTGGATCGCACGGCTCACCTGCGGGCGGTACGGGCGGATCTGCATCACCGCAAGCTGGCTCTGACGGTTGATGCCGATCGGGCGGAACATGTGGCGGGTGCGCTGGTCGCCAAGCTTTCCATACGGATCGTACGGAGTGCCCTGATAGTGGGAGCTCAGCACATACTTCACATCTTCGATGGTGATTTTGCGTTCCGGCTGGCGAGCCCACGGAATATCGTCGGAAACCGGCTTATGATCGGCATCCTGACCATCCCACTGCTCGTCGTACGGGTTCAGGAAACGCTGCATGTACCAGGCACGCGGAGTGTTGTACACGTGGTCGGAATCGGAGTGGGAGCCAAACGCGTCGCGCGGGTTGAACGGAGTGGAATTCTCCACCGACAGATCAAGATGGTTGCGTTCGATGAACTCGGCCAGATCGGCGGAGCACATGTGGTCCTCCTGCTCGCCAAACGCATCTTCAAGATCAAATTCGTCAATGCCCAGCTGGTTCGGCATGGTCACGTACGCTTCGTCCGGCACACGCTTGGCGATCCAATGATGGCCGCCAACGGTTTCCAGCCACCAGATCTCGTCAACGTCGGAGAAGGCAACGCCGTTCATCTCATAGGTGCCAAATTCCTCAAGCAGCGCACCCAAACGTTTCACACCCTCGCGGGCGGTGGTGACGTACGGCAGCACGAGAGTAAGGAAATCCTCTTCGCCAATGCCACCGGCGACTTCCGGCTCAAAGCCTTCTTCGCCTTCCTTGCCCTTGGCCGGCGTGAGTTCCACGAACGGATCGGCACCGAGCACACGCTCATTGGTGGTGAGCGTTTCGGTGGCGCTCATGGCAACGTTCGCCTCGTTCACACCCGCTTCGCCCCAAATGCCTTCCTTCAGATCGGCATTCGGCACAGCCGTATACTGCAGCGGATTGTCAGGAAGATCGATTTCAACATGCGAAAGCACGCTCTTGTACTTGCGCGGCTGATCTTCAGGCTTGACTACAATGAAGCGCTTCGGACAAAACTCACCATTTACACTATCTTCATTACGGGCGATGATGGTCGATCCGTCATAACTTGCGTCTTTGCCAACCAAAATCGTGGTACACGCCATAATTATTCAGCAATCCTTTCGATTATTGTCAATACGTTTTCGTCGGATATATTTCTGATTTCCGCATCTTTATATCGTTATATTGCTGCGGAAATCAAATTTCTGGCCTTACTTGAGATCCTCTTTCACAAATCAGGCTTTTCCAGTGAGGAAAATAGCGCCCTGATCAACGATTGTACCGGAAGTACGCAGCGCACGTTCCATTTCGTTGAGCCAGAATCCCTGATTGAGGCCGGCGAGCGGAGCCGTGGTACCCCACACATGCAGATAATAGTCGTGATCCTGATCTGGCGGATATGGACCGTTGTAACGCATCGTCACTGCGGGATCACTGCTGCGGCCCTGCAGCAACGGCGAGGCGGCGGACGTGCGTCCCTGAATCGTTTCAGGAATCATCGCGGAAACCGTGCGCGAGAAATCAGCCGGAATCGCGAGCGCGTGAGAATCGTTGAAATCGTACATCAGCGCATCCACGGGCAGGTTCGCGAGGGACCAATGATTCCACTGGAAACCGCATACCGGAATTGAATCCGGATCAACGAATTCCCAATGCAGGAACTGCACTGCAGGATCAAGCGCATCAATGTAGAAGGGGAAGGAAACAATCGGCGTACCGTCGATGCAGTTCTCAGGCGGCGCCGCCTTGGCAAACGCGTCGGGAATGACGGTGAAATCTGCGGAAATCTTCATGCACCCAGTATCCCTCAAGCGTCTGACTCATACAAGGTTTCAATTGACGGCATAACGAAACATAACGAAACGACCCCTGCGGCGAGCCTGTGGGGCACGCGGGCAGGGATCGGTCCGGGAAACAGGGCCTATCAGACCTCACATCGCTTGAAAAACAAGGCATTACAGGCGATAGGCACAGCTAGTACGGCTCAGTTGGCCGGGTGGTAGAAGTCGCCGTTGAGGGCGGCTTCGGCACGGGCCTGAGCCTCTTCGAAGGTGACTTCGGCAAGGGAGGCACGCACGTCGTCGAGTGCCACCGGAGTCATGGACAGGGAGTTCACGCCAAGACCGGCCAGCACTACGGCCAAGTCCGGATCGGCAGCGGCCTCGCCGCACACGCCCACCGGCATACCCTTGGCGTTGCCCGCGTCGCAGATCATCTTGATGGCACGCAGCACCGCCGGATGCCAGGCGGTCTGATAGTTGGCAACGGAACCGAGCGTACGGTCGGCGGCCAGCGTGTACTGGGTCAGATCGTTGGTGCCGATCGACACGAAGTCGGCCACGTCGGCCACCTTATCGGCCATAAGCGCGATCGACGGCACTTCAGCCATCGCACCCACGAACTTCAGACCGAAGCTCTTGCCAAGCTTCACGAAATAGTCAGCCTCATGCTGGTCGGCAACCATCGGGGCCATGACCCACAGGTTCGCGTCGGTGGCGGCATCGGCTGCGGCGAGCGCCTTGAGCTGGCCTTCGAGCACGTCCATGTGGGCGCGCAGGGTGCGCAGACCGCGCAGGCCGAGAGCCGGATTCGGCTCGTCTTCCGGAGTGAGGAACGGCAGCGGCTTGTCAGCGCCGGCATCGAGCATACGAATCACGACCTTCTTGCCCGGGAACTGGCTCAACAGCTCGGTGTAAGCGCGGGTCTGCTCTTCGACGGTCGGCGGCTCGGAGTTGCCGATGAACAGGAATTCAGTACGGAACAGACCAACGCCTTCAGCGCCATATTCCAGCGCCTTAGCTGCGTCGGCCGGCTTGCCCACGTTGGCGAGCAGCGGAATGAGGTGGCCGTCCTTGGTGGAGCCCGGATTGCCGCGCAGTTCCTTGGCTGCGGCCGCGCGGGACTTGGCGGCTTCGGCTGCGGCGATCTCCTCTTCGGTCGGGTCGACGACCAGTTCGCCCTTGGCCGCATTGACGACCACGGTGGTGCCGTCGGTCAGATTCTCGGCTTCGGCTGCGGAAACAACCGCCACGATGCCGCGGGCACGGGCCAGGATGGCGGTGTGCGAGGTCGGGCCGCCCTGCGAGGTGACGATGGCGAGGGTCTTGCTCATGTCGAGCGCCGCGGTGTCGGCGGGGGAAAGATCTTCGGCAACGAGCACGAACGGGGTTTCGCTCTGCGGCAGGCCCGGTGCGGGAGCGCCCATAAGGTCGGCGATTACGCGCTGGCCGACATCATGCAGATCGGCGGCACGCTCGGCCTGATAGCCACCGATAGCACGGAACATGTCTTCCACCGCGGCAAAGCCTTCGAGCACTGCACGTTCAGCGGTCTTACCCTGCTGAACCAGACCCTTGATGGATTCAGCCAGCGACGGATCGGAAGCGAACATGGCGACGGCCTGCAGAATCGGAGCGGCCTGCTTGGCGCCTTCGTCACCATTGGCGGCCTCTTCGGCACGACGGTTCAGGTCGGCGTTCACCAGTGCGAGGGACTTTTCAACGCGAGCGATTTCGCTTTCGGCAGCAATGCCTTCCGCACGCGGAGCGTCCGACGGTTCCGGCAGTGGCTGCGCCATACGGATGACCGGGCCGACTGCAACACCGCGACCAATGCCAACACCTTTGATAATCATGTGAACTCCTTTGACCTGTTTCCTTGTTTTGTTGTTTGCCCGCGAAAGGAACGCGAACCGAACGTTTGTTGTTGTGATTTCCGCGCTTGCTTTGCGCGTCGAGTTACTGCGTGATTCCCACCGTCTTTGCCGGTAAATCATTTTCAGCCTGCACACAGTATACACACTTTAAGCCGTAACACACAACCGGTAAACGTTTTCTGCGTTTCGTGAAAAAGGTGCTATAGTAATTATCAGCGGCGCACCGAGGCATTTCGCTCGGCAAGCAGCACGACTTTCAAATAACACAACCAAAAATCAATCAACACACGACTCAAAGGAGTGTCCATCATGGCAACCCGCACCACCGTCATCAACGATCCCGTCGGCATCCACGCCCGTCCGGCCGCACAGTTCACCCAGGCCGTCACCGCCTCCGGCTGCACCGTCACCATCGCCAAGGAAGGCGGCAACCCGGTTCCGGCTAACTCCATCCTGTCCGTCATGGGCCTGGGCATCAAGCAGGGCGATTCCGTGGTCATCGACGTGCAGGGCGCCGATGATGAAACCGTGGCAGACAACCTGCTGAACATCCTCGTCAACGCCGAGTGATCTTCCTCTTGCTGAAGATTTCAGAATTTCGCAAGATATTCAACAATCTTCAGTTATTGCATCGCAATTATGGAATCGCAATGCAACATGCATGATTGCGATACTTGCGATACTTGCTTTCAGCCACCTGCCGCATTCGACGGGTGGCTGTTTTATTCCTGAATACGCGATTGAGACACGACAGCAATTCGAATAATCCAATACTTCGAATGATTTTGGGAGGAGAGCATGGCACGCACAACCGACAACGCCTCGGCTTCGGCTACTTCGGCGAACAGTTCAATCACGAACGTCGCCGCGCTGGCCAACGTCTCCATCGCCACCGTCTCCCGCGTGCTTTCCGGAAAACGCACCAAAGACGACGACATCGCACGACGTGTGAGAGCCGCCGCGGCACACCTCAACTATTCGGTCAATTATGCGGCGAGCGCATTGCGCAGCACCGTCACCAACACCATCGGACTGGTGATTCCAACCGCCACCGACCCGTTCTGCGCGCAACTGCTTGACGAAATCGAACCCGTCATCGACGTGGATTCGCAGCAACTGCTGCTCGGCATCGGCGGCGATCAGGCCACGCAGATCCAACGCATCGAATCGTTGGTGGACCGCCATGTTGACGGGCTGATCGTACTGCCCGCCTGGGGAGCCTACCTTTCCGAGGAACTTGAACATTACGCCTCCACACTGCCGATCGTGCAAGTGGGCGGACGCCAATGCTCGTTCCGCACATCCATGGTGAGCGTCGACGAAAACGCAGCCATGGAAATCGTGATCGGGCATTTGGCTGAACGTGGCATCGCATCCGTGGCATACATGGCCGGCAAGGAAATCTCCTTCGAATCGGCGGAACTGTTCACCATGTTCCATACTCAGATGCGAGCGCACCATCTTGCCACCGAAACCGAATGGAACAAGTTCGGAGACCGTAGCGTGCAGCGCGGATTCAACTGCGCCACGCGACTGTTTTCCGAGCCGCTCGTGCAACCGGAGGCCGTGGTGTGTGCCGACGATGCAATCGCGTTCGGCGTGATGGTGGCGTTGCATTCGCTTGGGCTTCGCGTGCCTGAAGATGTGCTGGTGGTTGGCTACAACGATTCGCCAATCGCACGCACCACCATGCCGCCACTGACCAGTGTGCGCCCGCCGTTCAAACAAATCGTCTCCGAAGCGCTACGCCTACTCAACGACGGCCCCGACATGCCCGCACATATTTCACTTGCACCGCAACTGATCGTGCGCGAATCCACCAACTACCAGCGCTGAATCGCAATTTTTGCAATTTTGCTGACGGTTATCGCACAATAGCAAGCCAGAATCATACAGCCAAACAACCATTTCCCCACCCGCTGGAGGAATCCGCACGCAGGAAAACAGTATGCGCCAACGACGCTGGCCCTAACCGGCAATGAGGGCGCAGAAGAGGGCTTCGAAGACCAGTACGGGATTGCCGTTGCCGGCCAAACGGCGACGTGCGACGGCGATATCTTCCAGTCGCCGCACCGCTCCCCCGCGCGTAAGACGTACCGACAGATCGGTAATCGACGAACGATTCTCCAAATTGATCAGCCCCACCGAATCTTCGGCATTGTTCTGCAGCACGGCCACATCGCGGTATACACTGGCGATCGAATTCAACGCACGGTCGAGCACATCGCGCGTCAATCGTGTGGTCTGTCGCTTCAGCTCGTCTTTTTTTGCGATCGCATTGTACGCGCCACGCAGTTTGGGAGGAATACGATCCTTCGCACCAAGCCCATTGACCCTACGAAAATCAGCTTCCGCTTCCGCCGCCTTGACCTTCACCTCCGCTTCGGCCTGCGCTTTCGCACTGTCGATAAGATTGCCGGCAAGCAGTACCGCATCCGACGCGCGGCGCAATCCCAGCACGCCCACGATCAGCTCGTCGCGGTCAGACATGACCTGCTCGTTTTTCGCATACAGATTGGCGATGCCGATATGCCCTTCCGCAAGACGTGCGGCACGCGCCGCGATTTTCGGCTCAAATCCGCCATTTTGTTTCAGAAACGCAGCCACCGCCTGCGTGGAGGGCACGGCAAGATTGACGATGCGAGTGCGCGAGCGAATCGTCGGCAACACATCCTGCGCACTTGGCGCGCACAAGAGCCAAATCGTGTGCCCGCTCGGCTCCTCAATCTCCTTGAGCAGCACGTTGGTGGTGCGTTCCAGCATACGATCGACATCTTCGATAATGATGATGCGCCACGGCGCAGTGCTCGGCATCTGCTCGGAAGTGGTGATGATGTCTCGCACCTCGTCAATACCGATGGTCACTTTGTTGGTGGCAAGCACGGTCACGTCGGGATGAGTGCCGGCAAGCACCCGCTGCGCGGCTTTGGTCGGCTCGTCGCCAAGACCATGATCAGGGCTCTCCAGCGCCGCCGCGAACGCGCGCGCCACATTGGAACGGCCCGATCCGGGAGGGCCACAAATTAGCCAGGACTGCGCAATGGCTTTCGGATCGCCACTTGCGATGGCTTTGAGTTGTTCGACAACCTGCTGCTGGCCGACGATCGAATCCCACACGCTCATCGGCTAACCCCCGTTTGAAGAGCTTCCGATTGGCCGATTTGCGCAAAATCAGACTGGATATGCGACCATACTTCTTCAATGGATTGGCTGGCATCAATCACGCGGAAACGTTGCGATTCCGCCTTTGCCAAGTCAAGGAACGCCTGTCGTGTACGACGTTGGAAATCGTCTCCCGCGGATTCCATGCGATCTTCATCATGCTGTAGTCGTGCATGCGATTGCATAGGATCAAGATCCAGCAGATACGTGCGATTCGGCAATAGCTCACACGTTGCCCACATACTTAAGTCGCGGATTTCACCTGCCGTCAATTCGCGGCCGCCAGCCTGGTATGCAAGAGAAGAATCAAGGTACCGATCGGTAATTACCACGGCACCGCGTTCCAGTGCAGGGCGAATCACCTCGGCAACATGCTGGGCACGGTCAGCGGCGAACAGCAGCGCCTCCGCACGCGGAGCGATATCCGCATCGGAACCTTCCACGCCGCCAAGCAGCAACTCGCGAATCGCCACGCCAAGCACAGTACCGCCTGGCTCGCGCGTGACCACGCATTCGCGCCCCTGCGCCTCAACGTACGCACGCAACCGTTCGACCTGCGTGGTTTTGCCGACGCCGTCTACACCTTCAAAGGAGATGAATATGCCTTGCATATTCATCACTCTACATTGCGGCGTTCGCAACGCTACCGCTGCTCACTGCTACGAACAGTCCACCGGACTGTTCATCACCGGGCGGGAACTACGGCGGGACGGGTGTAGCCTTCGTTGGCGGCAAGCCATTCCACATCGGCCTTCACCGTGGTCGGCGTGGAACCGATCTCCTTGGCGATACGGGTGTTGGCCCAACCCTTATCGGCCAATTCGCGCACCTTGGCACGGCGATCGGCACGAGCCTTATCGACGGAAGCCGCCTTGGAAGTCTTAGAAGCCTTGGCAGCACCAGCCTTCTTAGCCCCGCCCTTGCCGGCGGCAGTCTTACGTCCACGCCTTTTCGACGGGCCCTGCGCACGCTTCTCAGCCAGCAAACGGAACGCCTCGGCCGGTTCGATCGACTCAGGAGCATACTGCTTCGGCAACGTACGATTCGTCTCACCATCGGTGATATACGCGCCGTAGAAGCCTTCCTTGATGGTCACCTGCTTCTGCGTTTCCGGATCGACGCCCAATTCGCGCAGCGGCGGCTTCGCAGCGCCACGGCCACGCCCACGGCCATACTTCGGCTGGGCGAACAGTTCCTTCGCCTTATCCACATCAACCGTGAAAATCTCATCTTCCGAAGCAAGCGAACGCGTATCCGACTTGCCATCGGCACCGGTCTTCGTCAAATACGGACCGTAACGACCATTATTGGCCTGCACGGTAACCGTCTGCACTTCACCGGTCTGCGCATCCACCTCTTCATACGAACCGACTTCACGCGGCAAGCTCAGCAGACGCAACGCATCATCCAACGTCAACGATTCCGGACTCATCGTCTTGAACAACGACGCCATCTTCGGGCGATCGGCAGCGGCTTTCTTCGCACCCTTGCCGCGCTTCGGCTTCTCACTGGCGCCACCGGCAGCATCACCAGCATCGCCGGCATCGGCAGAAGGCATCACCAGCGCAACATATGGCCCGAAACGACCATTACGCACTTCAACGGTGCCTCCGGAAACCGGATCGACGCCAAGAGCGCGCGGACCGCCGGAATGGTTCTCGATCAAATCATGACCGACTTCCACCGTCAGCTCATCCGGAGCGAGCGTATCCGGCAGCGAGGCACGCTTCGGATTGCCCTCATCATCCAGATGGTTCATATCCTCCAAATACGGGCCATATCGACCGACGCGCACATGCAAACCGTCGCCGATCTCAATCGTATTGATCTCGCGAGCGTCGATTTCACCCAACTGCGCGACCTGCTGCTGCAAGCCGGCATGCGCCTCGTCCGCAGACTGCGCGGTACCCTCACCGGAACCGAAATAGAAGCGGGTCAGCCAATTCCTGCCGGTCTCCTGACCGCTCGCGATCTGGTCAAGACCGCTTTCCATATCGGCAGTGAACTCGTAATCCACATACCGCGGGAACTTCGTTTCCAGCAATTTGACCACGGAGAACGCGAGCCACGACGGAATCAACGCACGACCGCGCTCATACACGTACCCGCGATCGATAATCGTGGAAATAATGCTCGCATACGTGGACGGGCGGCCGATTTCCTTCTGTTCCAACGTTTTCACGAGCGACGCTTCGGTGTAACGCGCCGGAGGCTGAGTTTCGTGTCCGTCGGCACCAACCGCCACCGCGGCGAGCGCATCGCCCGGATTCATCGGCGGAAGCGACACATTGTCATCCGACTTCTTATCCGCTTTGCTGGATTTACCGGATTGCGCAGCCTGTTCAACGCTTCCAGCAGCATCGCCCTTCTTCGATTCGGCGGATGCGCGGCGGCCTTCACCGGTCGCCTTCATAAAGCCGGGGAATTCGATGACAGTGCCGGAAGCCTGGAACATGGCTTCCCCATTCGATTCGGTCGGTGCAGACAGTCGCACGGTCGCCGTGGAACCGGTTGCGTCTGCCATCTGGCAGGCAAGCGTGCGCTGCCAGATCAGCGTGTACAGCTTGAGCTGGTCGGCCGGCACTTTGCTTGCGATTTCCGCAGGATCGCGGAATTTCGCACCCGCCGGCCTAATGCATTCGTGGGCTTCCTGCGCGCCCGCGGTTTTTGTGGCATATTGTTTCGGCGCATCCGACAGATAGTTTTCGCCGAAATGCTTGACGACCGCTTCACGAGCGGCTGCTATCGCTTCCTGCGACAGCGTCACCGAATCGGTACGCATGTAGGTGATATAGCCGTTTTCGTACAATCCTTGCGCCGCACGCATGGTCTGACGCGAGCTCATGCCGAGACGATTGCCGGCGGCCTGCTGCAAGGTGGACGTGGTAAACGGTGGAACCGGACGGCGACGGTACGGCTTGGTTTCCATCGACGCGACAGTAAACGTTGCAAATTCCAATGCCTGCGCAATCGCGGAAGCCTGCGCCTCGTCCAACTGCACGACCTGATCCTTCGCACCGGCCGCAGTCAGCTTGCCATCGGCGCCGAAATCCTTGGAACCAGCCAAACGACGGCCACCCAACGACACCATACGAGAATCGAACGCAACATTATTGCCATCGGCATCCGGCGCCTCCAACGTTGCGGTGACATCCCAATACGGGGCACGCACGAACGCCATACGCTCGCGCTCGCGCTCCACGATCAAACGCGTGGCGACGGACTGCACACGGCCCGCGGAAAGACCCGGCCCAACCTTGCGCCACAGCACCGGAGAAAGCTCATAGCCGTACAGGCGGTCCAGAATACGGCGGGTTTCCTGTGCGTCGACCATGTCGTCGTCAACGTCGCGAGTATTGTCAAGCGACGCTTTGATGGCTTCCTTCGTGATTTCGTGGAACACCATGCGCTTAACCGGCACTTTCGGCTTGAGCGTCTGTACCAGATGCCAGGCGATGGCCTCTCCCTCGCGATCCTCATCGGTTGCGAGGTACAGGGTGTCGGCTTTTTTCAACGCGCTTTTCAGCTCGGACACGGTTTTCTTCTTGTTGCCGTCGACGATGTAGTACGGCTTGAATCCGTCTTCCACGTCAACGCCGAACTTGCCGAATTTGGTTTTGTCGGCGGCCGGCACCTGGCTCGGCTGCGCAAGATCTCGAATATGGCCGACCGAGGCCATCACCGTATATTCGGAGCCCAAATACCCACCGATTTTCTTGGCCTTGGTGGGAGACTCCACAATCACGAGCTTGCTGCCGGTAGCCATAGCCACTCCTTATTACTAGCGTTTGCAACGCAATAATACTCACTGACCGTATGCAGTTGGCAAACCGTCCGTGTGGCGCGAGCGACCGGTGCCGGAAATTTTCGGCGTGATCGTACGTTTTGCCGTCAGCGTTTCGGAGGGGCCGGAGGTGCGCCGACAAGCCCAAGTTTCGTCAATGGCGAGGCGGTCAGCTGACGCATGGTCAACACCAGCCCGAACACCAACGACGCAACGGAAGCCGTCAGAATCACCGTGGAAAGGTGCGCGCCGGAATTCGTCCATTCCGCACTCATCGCAAGTCCCGGCTGAATCTGCCAAATAATGTATGCGCCATACAGGGTGCCGAGCACGCCGAACGTCAACAGCACGCTGCCGACGATCTGCACGGAAGGCGACGACGCACGCGAACCGGGCTCATCCATGCCGTTCGCAAACGTCGCGGCAAGCGTGATCATTGCCACTCCGCCGACGATCAGCAACGCCATGATCACGTCGGTCGGCCGGTGCCACTGTCCCGCAATCACCGACAATCCGACGAGTACCGCATACAGCCAGCCGATCACGGCAACGAGCGCACGGCATACGCGAGGCACGGCGCATAATAGGATCATTCCTGCCGCGGCGGCGAGTATGACATGCCCGGAAGGCGCGGAATTATTGGGATTTGATTCCAGATTGATTAAGTACGGACGTGGCAGCAGCGGCTTCAGCAACTCCGCTGCGGCAAAGCAGATTCCGCCGAATACCGCCAGTTGAGCAATCAACAGCCATCGTTTTCTTACGATGAGTACGGCGAGGGCGATTATCGACATGATTGCGCTTGTTGCGATTACAACGGTGGAAATGGTGAAGACATGCACGACCGGTTCCAGCCATCCCGGCAGGGCCGCATCGAATTTCGACCAGACCATGTCTTCATAGCTTTGGCCTTCCATCGTGCGCACGCCCAACCACCAGACGCCCACCGCGGCGGCAAGCAGCAGCAGACCGAACACCACGCTGAGCATAATGCTCGACACGCGCGGATGACGGGTCAGCGGATCGGCTTCGGCAAGCCCTTCGCTCACTTCACGTGGGGAAAGCACCTGTTCGATCGGATCAGACGGCGGCTGCGGCACGGGAACGGGCGCGACCGGCTGTTCCAGCATATTCGCGGACTTGTGCGGGTCTCGGATGATTGGCTTGAATTCGTCGGTCATAATCATCGAGAATACGGCATTGGCTCTACGGTATGCGCGAATGGCATGAAGACATAAGAAAACCTCCACGCACCCGGAAGAGGCCACTTACCCTTGCTGCATTCCTGCCCTGG
>ERZ772872.2369-NODE-2369-length-15397-cov-3.897927_pt1 | contig 15397 bp, 13 predicted proteins | sample MGYA00512132_ERZ772872 | MGnify/ENA primary metagenome ERZ772872 (study PRJEB29015, sample SAMEA2737724) | human gut metagenome | biome: human gut; feature: human-associated habitat; material: faeces | place: China | collected 2012 ...
CGATACGTCTATTGTAAAACATGTTGTTTAAACATGTATAGGCAAGATAAAAAAGTTGGTCGATTTTCGGCGAATGGCTACATGCCATGAAAAAAGCCCCGACCTCACAACGTGAGATCGGGGCAAGAGCGGTATGTAGATTTTTGCTACTCGGCGTCGGCGAAGCCGTTGGGGTTATGGCTCTGCCAATTCCAGCTGTCGCGGCACATGTCCGCGATGTCGTACTGGGCCTTCCAGCCCATCATGCGTTCGGCCTTGGAGGCATCGCACCAGTTGGCGGCGATATCGCCGGCACGGCGCTCGCGAATCACGTAGGGCAGCTCCTTGCCGCAGGCCTTGGAGAAGGCGGCGACGACCTCGAGTACCGAGGTGCCGGTGCCGGTGCCCAGGTTAAAGATCTCGACGCCGGTCTTGCCGTTCATCCAGTTGAGGGCGGCAACGTGACCGGATGCCAGGTCGCACACGTGGATGTAGTCGCGCACGCCGGTGCCGTCGGGGGTGGGGTAGTCGTTGCCAAAGACCTGAACGGCCTCGAGCTTACCGACGGCGACCTGGGCGACGTAGGGCACCAGGTTGTTGGGGATGCCGTTGGGGTCCTCGCCGATCAGGCCCGACGGATGGGCACCGATGGGATTGAAATAACGGAGCAGCACGACGTCCCACTCGGGGTCGGCGGTGTGGACGTCCATGAGGAGCTGCTCAATCATCCACTTGGTCCAACCATAGGGGTTGGTCGCGGGCTTCTTGGGGTCTTCCTCGGTGACGGGCGGATTGTCCGGATCGCCGTAGACGGTCGAAGAGCTCGAGAAGATGATGGACTTACAGCCGTGGTTGCGCATGACATCGATGAGCACCAGGGTGTTCTCGATATTGTTGTGGTAGTACTCGACGGGCTTGCTCACCGACTCGCCAACGGCCTTAAAGCCGGCGAAGTGGATGACGCGGTCGATCTGGTGGGTATCGAAGATCTTGTTCATCGCATCGCGGTCGAGCACGTTGGCCTCGTAGAAGGTGAGGTTCTTGGCGGCCTCGTCGCCCACGATGGTCTTGACGCGGTCGATGGCAACGGCGCTGGAGTTGGAGAGGTCATCGACGACGACAACCTGGTAGCCACCCTCGAGCAGCTGAACGACGGTGTGCGAGCCGATAAAGCCGGCGCCGCCGGTAACGAGGACGCAGGTGTCTTTGGGGTCGAGTGCTTTGGACATGTAGTCTCCTATCGAATCAGGAACACTTCTTGAGGGGAGTATAGCGCAGCTGGGGGCGCCCAAAACACGCGGGGCAGGAAAACCAGAGGATTGATGTTAACGTACTCATAGGGTGTTATTTGCATAATCCTTACCTTTGGTGTGGGACGTATTTGCGAGCCGCTGACCATGCTTTTCCAGCCGTTCGTGGAAATAGTTGGGACAAGCGCGATGTGCGTTAATATGTTTGAGTTGAGCGACATATAAATAAGCATGTAACGGAGTACATATGTCACCAAACAACGATTCCATCTTTACGCAGGAGCTTTCGCGCCGCACTGCCCTTAAGGCTCTTTTCGGCGCCGCTTCTGCGGCTGTTCTTTTTGGCCTGCCCGCCCGCGCCCATGCGGCTGAGGCCAGTCAAGAAACCACCGACAAACTGAATGCCGCCCAGGCCCAGCTCGACGAGGTCCAGGCTCAGCTCGACAGCATTGCCAATGAGTACGCGGCGCTCGCCAACAAGAATGCCCAGACCCTCAACGACATCGAGAATGTCCAGGGCAAGATTGACGACACGCAGGCCCAGATCGATGAAAAGAAGGCCGAGCTCAAGAAGAAGCGCAACGACCTTTCCGATCGCGTGGCCGCCAGCTACAAGTCCGGCGGTACGAACATCCTGTCGCTGCTGCTGGCCTCTGGCTCGTTTGAGGAACTCGTCGCCAACGCGCATTACGTTGAGAAGATCAACAAGAGCGACCGCGATGCCATCGAGGATATCCAGACGATTCAGGCTGAGCTCGACGCGCAGAAGACCGAGCTCGAAGCACAAAAGGCCAACCTGGAGAAACTCAAGGACCAGCAGACGGCTCAGATGCAGGATATGCAGGCCAAGCAGCAAGAAGTCCAGACCGTGCTGAACGGTCTTTCCGACGACGTCAAGGAGCTCATGGCTCAGCGCGATTCCGAGATTCTCGCTGCCGCCCAGGCCGAGGAGGCCGCTAGGAAGGCCGCCGCTGCCGCGGCCGCCGCGAACAAGAACAATTCCTACTCGGGTGGTTCGAGCTCGGGCGGTGGATCGTATGCGCCCGGAACTCCGCAGCAGAATGCCGGCTCGGGCAAGCAGCAGGCCGTCGTCAACGCGTGCTACTCCACGCCTTCGCCGGGTCAGAACTGGTGCGCGGCGTGGGTTACCAATGTCTTCCGCAATGCCGGCGTGGGCTATTTTGGCGGCAACGCGTGTGACATGTTCAACGCCTGGTGCTATAGCTCCGACCGCTCGGCGCTGCAGGTGGGCATGATCGTGGCCGATTCCTCGCACAGCGGCACGGGTGCTCCGGGCCTTATCTACGGTCATGTGGGTATCTACGTTGGCGGCGGCATCGTAATGAGCAACGAGGGCGCCATTACGTCTAAGTCGCTTGATTCGTTTATTAGCTTCTATGGCACTGGGTCGGGCGTGCGTTGGGGCTGGCTTGGCGGTATTGCGCTGTCGTAAAGCCGACGGGGCCGCGTGCCCGCCCGCAATATATTTGATTGCCTGCTCGGGCAGTCCTGCGCAAGACGAAGGCCACATTAAGTGGCCTTCTTTGCGTGCGGAACTCATTTTGAGCAAGCACCCGCCCTGCCGGGGCTCCCGGGTTCCCGTTTACGAGAGCGACATTCTCAGCAACTCGTTGAAGAGCTTCGGGTTGCCCTTGCCGCGGCTCGCCTTCATGCACTGGCCTACCAAAAAGCCGATGACCTTCTGGTTGCCGTCACGATACTGCTGCGCCTGATCGGCACAGTTTGCCAGCACCTCGTCCACGATCGGCTGCAGCGCGCCGGCATCGCTCACCTGACGCATACCGCGCTCGTCGACGATCTTGTTGGGGTCGTCGCCAGTCTGAGCCATGGCCTCAAAGACCTCGTGCGCCTGGTTGGAGCTAATGGCATCGGTCGCGAGCAGCTTGGCAAGCGCTGCCACCTGAACCGGCACAATGCCGGACTCGGCCAGCGAGACGCCCGCACCCTTAAGGTAGGCGATCATCTCGTTCACCAGCAGGTTTGCAACCGTCTGGGCCTCCTTGCCAGCCATACCGGCAGCGGCCGCCTCAAAGAACTCGGCAAACTCCGGGTCGCCGGCGATCTGCTCGGCGTCGGCCGCCTTAATGCCAAAGTCGGCCTCAAAACGGGCGCGCTTGGCATCGGGCAGCTCGGGGATCTCGCCTCGGCAGCGGTCGATAAACTCGTCGTCCAAATCGAACGGCGCCAGGTCGGGATCGGGGAACAGGCGATAGTCGTCGGCCGTCTCCTTCACACGCATGACCACGGTGCGCTTGCGGCTGGGCTCCCAGTGGCGGGTCTCCTGATAGATGATGCCGCCCTCCTCGAGCACCTCGGCCTGGCGGCAGATCTCGTAGGCAAGGCCGTCGTGCAGGCTCTTAAACGAGTTGAGGTTCTTGAGCTCGGTCTTGGTGCCCAGCTTGGTCTCGCCGCGGCGACGCAGCGACACGTTGCCGTCGCAGCGCATGGAACCCTTCTCCATGGAGCAGTCCGAAATGCCCAGCGTCACAAAGATGCGGCGGAGCTTCTCCATAAACAGGCGCGCTTCCTCGGGCGTACGCAGGTCGGGCTCAGTCACGAGCTCAATCAAAGGCGTGCCGCAGCGGTTGTAGTCGACGAGCGACTCGGCCGCGGCGGTAATGCGGCCCTCGGCACCGCCCACGTGCACCATCTTGGCGGCATCCTCCTCCATGTGGATGCGCAGGATGCGGATGGGCACCGTGTAGGAACCGTCCTCGCGACGCTCGGGCATCTGCAGGTTGGACGCGTCATAGCTGGCCAGGTGGCCGGCGCGCTGGTTGCCCTCGCGCATGGTCGACGTCATGGACGTGGACAGGCCCTCGGCATTGGCTGAGGCGCTCGCCAGGCTCTGGGCCTCGGCCTCGCCAAACGCGCAGTCGGGGCGTTCGGCGGCACCGCGACCGGTCACGTCCAGATCCAGATGACCGTACATGGCAAAGGCGACCGGACCCTGCGTGGTCTGGAAGTTCTTGGCCATATCGGGATAGAAGTAGTGCTTGCGGTAGAACATCGAGTGGCGCTGGATCTCGCAGTTGGTGGCGAGACCGGCCTTGACGATGCTCTCGATGGCGCGCTTGTTGGGCACCGGCAGGGCGCCGGGCAGGCCCAGGCACACCGGGCACACGTTGGCGTTGGGCTCGTCATCGTGGCTGAGCTTGCAGTTGCAGAACATCTTGGTATCGAGTGCGGTGAGCTCGGTATGAATCTCCAGGCCGATCACGGCCTCCCAATCCTGCAGAACCTCGGAAAGCTCCTTCATTACAGCTCGCCTCCCTTCCCGGCAAAATCGGGCGCGACGGAAAGCACGGGCGCACCCGTGGCGGCATCGGCAAAGCCGCGCTCCAGGGCGCGGGCAAACGTGAGCAGCTGACGGTCCTTAAAGGCCGGCCCCACTAGCTGGGCAGAAACGGGTAGGCGGCTATCCTCGCCCAGGCCCAGCGGCACCGAGATGCCACCATTGCCGCAAATGTTAAGCGAGATGGTGTACAGGTCGGAAAGGTACATCTGCGTGGGGTCGCTGATCTCGCCAAACTTAAAGGCCGTGCGCGGCGAGGCGGGCATCAGGATGGTGTCTACCTTGGCATACGCGGCGGCGTAGTCCTGCGTGATGAGTGTGCGGGCCTTTTGCGCGGCATAGTAGTACTTGTCGTACACGCCCGAGGAGAGCAGATAGGCGCCGAGCATCTGGCGGCGCTTGGCCTCGGCACCAAAGCCGTGGGCACGGCTGAGCGAGCTCTGGTCGGACAGGTTGGCGCAGCCTTCCTCCTGGTAGCCGTAGCGAATGCCGTCGAAACGGGCCAGGTTGGAGAATGCCTCGGCCGGGCCGATGACGTAGTAGGCGGCGATGGCGGCGTCCAGGTGCGGCAGGTCGACCTCGACCAGCTCGGCGCCCTGGTTCTGCAGCTCCTGGGCGGCGCGCTGAACAGCGGCCTTGACCTCGGGCGTCAGACCCTCGGCCTCCATAAACGCGGGGATGATGCCCACGCGCTTGCCCTCGATGCTGTCGTTGAGATGCTCGGTAAAGTCGACGGCGCAATCCTGGCTGGTGCAGTCGTACGGATCATGGCCCGCACCGGTAAGCGCGTTCATGGCCAGCGCGACGTCCTCGACCGTGCGGCCAAAGGGACCCACCTGGTCGAGCGACGAGCCAAAGGCAACCACGCCGTAACGACTCACGGCGCCATACGTGGGCTTAAAGCCCACCACGCCGCACAGCGACGCCGGCTGGCGAATGGAGCCGCCAGTGTCCGAGCCCAGCGAGAGCGCGACCTCGCCCGCGGCGACGGCGGCAGCGGAGCCGCCCGAGGAGCCGCCGGGCACGCGATCGGTATCCCAGGGGTTGTTGGTGCGGTGGAACGCCGAGCTCTCGGTGGAGCTGCCAAAGGCAAACTCGTCCATGTTGGCCTTGCCCATGGGCAGGCAGCCGGCATCGAGCATGCGCTGGACGCAGGTGGCGGTGTAGACGCTCTGGTAGTCCCCAAGCATGCGGGAAGCGCAGGTGGTGCGCGTGCCCACGAGGTTCATGTTGTCCTTGATGGCTAGCGGCACGCCCGCAAGCGGGGGCAGCGGCTTGCCTGCGGCACGGTCGGCATCCACGCGCGCAGCGGCCTCGAGCGCAAGCTCGGGCGCCACCTGCAGGAATGCCTGGACCCCGCCCTCGCGCGCCTCGATGGCGGCAAGGGAGGCCTGGGCCACCTCGGTAGCGGTAAAGTCGCCGGCGGCAACGCCCGCGGCAATCTGGGCGGCGGTAAGGGAATCGAAGCTTAGCGCCATTACTCGCTCTCCCCCTCTCCCAAAATGGACGGCACGCGGAAGTAGCGATCGCGCGCGCTGCCGGCGTTTTCGAGCGCGACATCGAGCGGCAGGTCGCGCTCGGGCTCGCGCAGGTCGTCGCCCATCACGTTGGACAGGCTTCCGATGGGATGGAACGTGGGCTCCACGTCGGGCAAGTCATATTGCAAGACGGGCTCGAGCATCTGGACGGCGTCGTTCATGTAGGACGTCATCTGGGTGAGCTCGTCATCGGTCAGTGCGATCTTTGCGTACTCGGCGATGCCGCGCACGTCTTTCTCGCTGAGTGCCATAGGCGCTCCCTTCCGCATAACAGATAAACCGCTCTAGTATACAAGGCAACGCCGCTTGGAGCAGGTGCTTTACCCAAATGCAGCGAAAACGTAACGAGGACGGCGGGTTGGCAGGCGGCGGGCTGGCGGTTCTGCAGCGAAACCGCACCGTCCATAGCGAAAACCATCCCGCCCGCAGCGAAAACCGCGCCGCCCGCAACAAAAATACGCGGTGCGCCTTCGGGCTTTTTTAATTCCGTACTGCCATACAGACAATTATACGTCCCCTGCTGTAATCCGTAAAGAGTACTGATACGGCTGTCCGTAAAAATCTGCTCCGGTCTTCCGAATTCAATCGTTCCGTTTCCGCCAACACACATCACATAATCTGCGATTTTTGCCGCCAGTTCAATTTCATGCAGTGACACAATGACCGTCACCTTATCCTTGACTGCCATTTCCAGCAAAATGTCGAGCAATTCTATTTTGTGACGGATATCCAGAAATGATGTCGGCTCGTCCAGTACAATAATTTCCGGCTTCTGACAGACCGCCCTCGCAAGCATAATCCGCTGGCGCTGTCCGTCACTAATCTGTGAAAAATCTTTTTCCGCAATGTCCATGGCAGATACCTTTTCCAGCGATTCTGTCACAATTTGTTCGTCTTCTTTGGTCAGCTTTCCGAAATAATTCGTATACGGATACCGTCCCATGGCAACGACATCACGGCATGTCATCATTTCCGTCTTGATTTTCTCCGTCAATACAACAGACATCGTTTTTGCGTATTGTTTGCTTGTGAAATCCTTCACATTCTTTCCTTTAATATAAATACCACCGGATATCGGCTGCATTTCCCGGATAATATTTTTTAAAATTGTGGACTTTCCCGCACCGTTTGGTCCAATCAGTACAAGAATTTCTCCTTTTTTGACCTTGAGTGCAATGTCTTTTAACAGTGCCTTCCCATGATAGCCCACACTTAAATCCTGTGTTTCTATATATACCTGTTCCATGCTTTTCTCCTTTTACTTCTGCCGCTTCACCATCAACCAGATAACGACCGGTGCGCCAAACACTGCCGTAACCGTTCCGATTGCCAGTTCTGACGGCGAAAAGATTGTTCTTGCAATCAAATCACAGAACATACAGAATACGGCGCCGCACAAAAAGATTGCAGGAATCGTAACCACCGGCTTTGTCGTTTTTAAAGACAGTCTTGTAATATGCGGAACGGCAATGCCGACAAAGGAAATCGGTCCCGCAAGTGCCGTTACGCAGGCTGACAAAAGACTGGACAGCAAAATGATACAGACCCTGAAAAAACGGATATGAATCCCCATGCTCTGTGCATAGCCCTCTCCCAGCAGATACGCGCTAATCGGCTTTGAAAATAAAAAGGTGACAACTGCCGTCGGAAATACCACTGCCGCCGCAAGCTTTACGGTGCTCCATGAACTGCCCGAAAAACTGCCCATTGCCCAGTGTGTCAGATTGGCGATATCCGAATCATTTGCAAATGTAATACACAAATCCGTAATTGCCGAACAAATATAGCTAATCATAATTCCCACGACGAGAAGCATGGACATACTTTTCACGCGGTTTGCAAAAAGCAGGACATAAAGCATGGCAAGAAGCGAACCGACAAATGCAGCCGCAACCTGCGCCCACAGCGGCATACCGGACGTATATTTCAGCAGAAAAATCATCGTGATTGCAACAAACATCTTTGCACCGGACGAAATACCAAGCACAAACGGTCCTGCAATCGGATTTCTGAAAAAAGTCTGCAATAAAAATCCGGACAACGACAATGCCCCGCCTAAAATTGCCGCCATACACAGACGCGGCAGACGGATTTTCCAGATAATATTGTATTCCGGTGTTCCCATATCACCATGCAGAAAAATAATGCGAAAAATTCGTGCCGGAGATATATGAACATTTCCTGTATTGATATTAAAAATCACTGCCAGTACAAATAAAACCACAAGTAAAATGTATACAACCTGACAGCGGATTATTTTTTTTATCTGCATTTTTTCTCCATTCCAGTTGCTCTATCCGCAAAAGTGCCACACCAAATTAAAATGATGTGGCACTTTTTTACAGACAGATTTTCTGTTTTACTGTAACTTCTTTAAATATGTAAGTTCTGTTGTATTCGCATCAGCATTCAGCATTAAGTTGATGTCGTTAATCATGCTTCCGATTGTATCTGCAATCTGGAAGAAATCCGGTGTTGTACACCATACATTTCCGTCCTTAACAGCCTTCATATCTGAAAGCACACTGTTATAACCTGTAAAATCACTGAGTGTAGACGGCTTTCCGCCTAAACTCCAGATATAAATCACATAGTCTGCATCTTTCGCTTTTTCATAAAAGCTTTCGATATTCATTTCCTGTGTACCGGTCTTATCTGTATTTAAGTCAGAGAAAATGTACTCTCCACCTGCCATATTGACCATCTGTGTAAGGTAATCTCCTGCATTTCTGACATAGAGCTTGCCCTTTGAAGTAATATAGAATACCGCAACGGATTTTCCGGTCTTTTCAGCCTTTGAAAGTGTATCTACATAAGCCGCCTGTGTATTATACATGGTTGTGGCAGCATCTTCTTCATTGCAGAGTGCCGCATAGAATTTTGCCCATTCTACACGTCCGAGAGGATTTTCTTCATAGGTAGACTGGTCTAAAATGTAATTAATACCCAGTTCCTTTAATTTTTCTGCTACATCCGGTTTGCCGGTTAGCATGGTTGAATATATAGCAAGTGTAGGTGCGCCTGCAATAATTGTTTCATAATCCGGTGCTTTGTAGTCGCCTACGTAAGTAAGCTTTCCGTCATCAAATGCTTTCTTTACGCCGTCAATGTACCATGAATCCTTATCATAAGTTACCTGGCTGATATTAGAAAGACAGTTGCTTGCATTCATCAGGGATGTTACCGGTGTTGAAGATACGAGCAGATTTGTAACCGGTGTCTTTAATACCAGTGTATCCGCATCTAATCCTGATGGCGTGGACATTCCTTCCGGAACGAGCAAAATCTTAGACTGCTTTGCCACAATCGCAGTATCTTCATCTCTGTTGGTAATAGTCAACAGCTTATAACCGCCCTTGTAATACTCTACAGAAAACAGCTTTGCATACTGTAATTCCATTGCATGGTCAAATACAAGCTGTCCGTCATAGCTGCTTTCGCTATTCGTCTGGCTTGTCGTGTTACCGGTTCCGCAGCCGCCCATTGTAAACGTTGCCGCAAGCAGCGTAAACACAAGCATGAGTGCAAGAAATCTTTTTTTCTTCATTTTGTTTTCTCCTTTTCTTTTTCATGAAGTGTTTTGATGATTCCGATATGATCGCAGAAAAGGAGCAGACCTGTCTGTCTGCATAAAAATCAATAGTCTGTTGTTCTCGCAACGACTATTTAAACTCTGCCTGTAAACCGGTCTTCTGACTCACAGATCATCACCGGCACCCGCCTTCCCGGATTCGGTCAGCTAAAAGTAGCCTCCTCCAGTGGCATTATGGATACCGCCTCCCTGTACACAGCAGCGGAACTGTTCAAGAATTTCACTTGATTCCCTGAAATGTAAGCCTGCGCGTTTTCACAAATCTGTTTTCTGCACAGTTTCATTTCGTTTACAGTGATTATTTCGTTATCATCTGGATTTTATCCAGAGTTTATTATTCCATAGAATTGATAGAATTGCAAGAAATTTCATTTGTAATTTAATTTGCAATTCAAAATGTTCCATACAGGGTCTGCCGGATTTTTTCCATATCATATTCCGGCGCCGCCGCTGCTACTGCATCGTAAAGCGGCTGTATTACGGAGACTTCTTCTTCAAGTCCAGAGGCTATTAGCTCTGCTGACTTGCCCTTTTTGACTTTTTTATTATCATTGGTAACAGCACCGATGCCTGTCCCTCCTGAAAGCCTTCCTCACGGACGACTTTCATATGTCCTTCTTCATCGTATTCATATATACTCACGTCTATCACCTCTTCCCTTACTTCATCTTCTCCGACAAAAACCGAACAACCTTTTCATAATTTTCCGGCTGGTGCGGGAAGGTGCAATACGTGCAGTCTTTGATTTTCTTTCCGCTTTCACGTGTGATAAAGTGCGGATTGCCCGGACAGTCTTCGTACTGATTCAATGGGCAGTAACAAAAGAGGCAGTTAAACTCTGCCTCTTTTTCCACTTTATGACACGGAAAGTATTTACATTTTTCATTTTTAAAATAACAATAACTGTTTTGCATTTTTCCTCCTGCTGTATACAGCTTTCACATTTTATAAAAAAAGCATCTAACAATTGTTAGTTCAAATGGCTTATGTAAAAAATTATTTTATTCTATTGTAAAGAACTTTCTCTATCCCCGTTGATAAATCAATCTTTTTCTTATAAAGAAGTGTCCACGATGCTTGATTTTTTGAATAATCCATCTTTTCTTCTGGGATAAATGAACGACAGAAATAATTATCTCCTTCATCATTAGATAAAAACAGAAATAGATTCCTGCTCTCCATATTGTTTTCCATAAGATAATCTGCCTCAATCATTGAATACATATTTGCTTTCTTATTATACTTAAACACAGTATCATTACTGTCAATCATTTGTTCAAGCAATGGTAGAAAATGAACTCTTTGCTCTATCTTATTATAAAAATCTGATGACTCTATTTTTTCAATTGTAATTGTTCCATCTGCTATCTCATCAAATACTCTGCCTCTGTCTCGGCTCAATTCAGGTCTGTCTACGAGATATTGTAGCCCCATAAGATGAAAACAATCTTTTTTATCAAATGAGATTCTTAATGTAACTGAAACACCTTTCCTCCCTAACACAAGCTCATATTCGGTTGATAATAGCGGAATAAATGCATTTATGCAATCTAAAACATTCCTCACTACAATTCTCCACTACTTGCTTAGATTAAGAAAGGCTCTGCATAAGCAGAGCCTTTCTAACATTTTCTTTCGAGGATTAACCTCTAGCCAGATTGTGGTAAATGTCAAACCCTTATAAAGCTCATAAGGCACTGCTCTCTGGCACAACACCTTACTTTGCCGCTTGGCAGACACTCAAGTTGCCTGTCTTTAATATTATATTAACTGTCATATGAAAATATGTCAATCCAAAATTCATAACTTCATAAAAAAATAGGACTTAAATCATTCAAAACCCTTTATTTATAAGGCTTCTCTTGATTAAATACACAGTCCGTTCCCTCCTGCTTATAATATACTACCTTTCGCCGTACAATGTCCTAGAATGTTTTACTTTCTTCCGGCACGGCTTGCAGCTTGCGCATAGTATACCACATTTTTATCTCTATGTATACGCTTTCACATTTTATGAGGGTACTTTCTGTTTTTCATCACATTTTATGAGGATAATTTCTTATTTTCTTCACATTTCATGTTCAGATAACTATTTATAAAAATCACACCGCCCGTTCATTTGTATTTAAAAAGTCACACATACCGAACTGATATTTATACAGCGGCACTTCTTCCTGCCATTGGCGTGAATGATTGACTTCAAACAGTACATCATAACGAAACCGGTTAATCTCATTTTTATATCTGCCGATTTTATCAGATATAAATGTTTTTGTAATCTGCGGAAACTGGTTGGCAATATCTTTCCAGTATTCATGCGGAATAAATAATTCATGCGAAAAATCCCTTTTATAACGCACGCCCGGGTGTGCCTTTGCATACTGATATACGGACTGTCTGTAACTGTCTTTTTTGTCCAGATCAAAAATATCCGCAAATAAAATAACCCCTTTTCCATCAATCTGCTCAATACAACGCTCTATAACTTTCCGCAGATAATTATATCCGCTAAAATATTCTGTCACGGAACTCATTAAAATAATATCAAATTTTTCCTGTATATGATAAATCTCATCTGCTGCATACGGATATAACCGCAGATTATTCATTTTTCGTTCTTTTGCCATTCCGTCCAATTTATCCAGCACTATTTTTGAAATATCACACCCTGAATAAGTTTTACAGCATGGCGCAAGCTGCATTGCAATCATTCCGGAGCCGATTCCAACTTCCAGTATTCTTGCGTCCGGTGTCACATTTCTACACTCCCAGAGCAGACGATTTGCAATCTGAATCTGCGCTGCTTCTGCAACTAGAATCACCGCATATCCTGCCATCTGGATTTTTTCTTTTAAAGTGGCATATTCACTGCTGTCATATTTCATCTGCCCGGTAATCAGCAGATAATTGACCTTTTCCTGCGGAAACGGATTTTTCTTTGTTGTTAATGCTACAATTGAAGCCAATCCTGTCTTTTGCATGATTTCATAGTATTGATTTGTAACGTGTCCCATAATAATCTCCATTATTATATAAAGAACCGCTTTTCATATCCAATAGTTATGCCTTATATCATTTCATGCCTATAAAGCATTGAATGAACACGTTATTTCAAATCAGGCCTTTTACCCTGCATACCGCTTCTGATACGCTTCCACGCTCTCCTTCAACCGGCGCAGTCCATCTTCCACCTGCGTTTTCGGGCAGGCAAGATTCATTCTTAAAAAGCCGTCGCCGTTGCGGTATTCCGCGCCGTCACACAGATACAGCCCGCTGTGGCTGCGGATAAATGCGCAGAGGTTGTCTTCTTTTTTGGCAATGCGTGTGCAGTCTATCCATAACAGATACGTTGCTTCCGCCGCTACAACTGAAATCTGCGGAATTTCTTCCTTTATAAATGCTTCCGCTGTCTTTCTGTTTTCCCATAAATATGCACGCAGTTCGTCCAGCCATGCCCCGCCCTTTGTAAATGCCGCTATCGGTGCGGTCAATGCAAATACATTGGGCTCTGCCACTTCATCAGTATTGAGTCCTCTCCTGACGTGCCAACGGATTGTTTCATCTGGCACAATGACTGCTGCCGTCTGGATTCCCGCAAGGTTAAAGGCTTTGGTCGCCGCCACACAGGTAATGCTGTTCTTTTTACAGTTTTCCGATACTGATGCAAATGGAATATAACCTTTTCCCAGTTCTGTAATATCGCAGTGAATTTCATCTGAAAGCACCAGCACATGATGTTTCAGACACAATTCCCCGATTCTTTCCAGCTCTGCTCTGTCCCAGATTTTTCCGACAGGATTATGCGGATTACACAGCAGCAACAGGGACGTCTGCGGATTTGCAAGTTTTTCCTCTAAATCATCAAAGTCAATCTGATATGCGCCGTTTTCATATTTTAAACGGCTTTCCAGCACATTTCTGCCGTTATTTAATATTGAATTAAAGAAAATGTTGTAAACCGGTGTCATCACCACCACATTTTCCGCAACCGTTGTCATTTTTCTTACAATACTTGAAATTGCCGGAACGACACCCGTTGTAAAAATGAGCCACTCCTTTTCCATTTCAAATCCGTGACGGTCTTTCCACCAGCTCTGATAGGCACTATACCACTCCGGTGTAATGTCCGTGTAGCCAAACACGCCGTGCTCCGCCCGCTTTAAAATAGCTTCTTTTACCGGCGGCGCTGTTTCAAAATCCATGTCGGCAACCCACATCGGCAGTTCATTTTCGGCAACGTCCCACTTTAAACTGCCTGTTCCTCTGCGTTTTACCGGTTTATCAAATAAATTTTCCATTTAAAATTTTTCCCGCCTTTCCATTACATTTTCACAAATAATCTGCGTATCCTCCGGCTTTATCTTATCCGGCTCTAAAATCAGTGTTCCGATTGCATCTGCGCGGATTGTACCGCCCTTCGGATTTAAAATGCTGTCCGCTTTTCCCGTAATCTCTGCGTTTACCGTGGAATATTCAAATGCAAGCGTTGTGTGTAACAGTCTGCAATTTTTCAGCACCAGATTTTCAACGTAGCACATTCCCTGAAGGCTCTCAATCGTACAGTTGACAAGTGTCAGATTCTTTGAATTCCAGCCCAGATATTCCCCGGAAATGTAAGAGTCGTACACCGTCACATTTTCACTGTTCCAGAAAGCGTCCTTAGACAGCATTTTGGCATGGTGGATTTCCACATTTTTTGCACCGTCAAAGCAGTAATTTCCCGCCAGTTCAAAATTGTCAATCTGCATATCGGTGCAGTTCATTGCAAAATAATCGCCCTTTGCACACACCTGATTTAATGTCACGTTACTACAATTCCAAAGCGTTTCCGCGGCATTCGGTAAAAATACGTTGTCTAACTTCAGTTGGTTACACCTGCGGAAATTCTTCGGTGCTTCAATCAGCGCATTTTCGATATGAATGTTGTTGGTATACCACACGCCCGCGCGCGCCATTTCCGCCCATGTACTGTCTTTGACTTCAATATCACTGCTGTACCATAAAGGATATTTCCACTGAAACATACTGTTTTCCATTTCAATCTGATGACATTCCTTTAACGGAGATTCGCCTTCCCCAAATAGAGTATGGTTAATTTGAAGCCCCGATTCCCCAAATAAAGGGCGTTCCCCTGTTAAATATTCCTGATTTATCTGTCTTTGCGGTTTCATACGTTTATCACCTATCCTTTTATTGCATTTTATCCTGTAATATTTCTATGATACCAATGTCCGCCGTAAATATCAAATACCTATTCGCTATATCATGCAATACAACGGCAAATCCGCAAGACCGGATACCCAGCCTTGCGGATTGCATCATTTATATTAGGAAAAGATAGGATTTTACTTATCGTATTCCAGATAAGCCCCTTTCATCGGACTGGCTGCCAGTTCACTAAACAGCCTCAGTACACCTTTCTTGTACTTGCGTTCTTTCGGTTTCCATGCAAGGCGGCGCTGTTTTAATACTTCCTGCACTTCTTCTTCGGTCATTTTCACGCCGTGGATACCGATAATATTTAACTTTCTTGCTTCTACGTCAATTTCAATCAAATCGCCTTCTTCAACGAGGGCAATCGGACCGCCGTCTACGGCTTCCGGACTGCAGTGTCCGATAACCGGACCTGTGGATGCACCGGAGAATCTTCCGTCTGTGATCAGGGCGATGGAACGGCCAAGCTCCTTGTCGCTGCTGATGGCCTCGGAGGTGTAGAACATCT
>ERZ772872.2370-NODE-2370-length-15396-cov-12.135650_pt1 | contig 15396 bp, 11 predicted proteins | sample MGYA00512132_ERZ772872 | MGnify/ENA primary metagenome ERZ772872 (study PRJEB29015, sample SAMEA2737724) | human gut metagenome | biome: human gut; feature: human-associated habitat; material: faeces | place: China | collected 2012 ...
CAGCATCTGGGAACTGTTTACAGATGAGAACAGCGGTCTGGGTCTGGATGACGGCCTTGAGATACTGGAATGCGCCGGCCTTTCTATGGAAAAAGAGAAAAATACCATCACACTGCAGACATTAGGCGAAGGCGCAGCGGGCTTAAAACTTTCATTAAGAAGCGGAGGAAAGGATGCCAATGAGCAGAAATAGAGGGTCTGGTTCTGGACCATTTTTGATGGAAATGGTAATAGCTGCCGGCTTTTTTATGCTTTGTGTGGCAGTCTGCCTTTCGGCTTTCGTGAAAGCAGACAGGATCAGTAAAAACGCCCGGGATATTAATCATGCAGTTTTGGCGGCGGAAAGTCTGACAGAAGAGATAAAGGCTGGAAATATAGAGAATTTTGGAACTTCCCTGCCGGATGGCAGCTTCAGTACAGTTCTAAAAAACTGGAAAACGGAAAATGCAGAGATCAATTCCAGGTATCAGCTGATAGAAAGCAGTGCAGATGTTCATACCTATCAGGTGGTATGGGATGAAGAATGGAATTGTTACCGTGACACAGGAGAACTGGAAAAAACTGGAAAAAAACTGGCTTATGCAGGAGAGGTCACAACAGGTGTGAAAGATCAGATGCGGGAAATTGCAGTGGTTATTTTTGATTATGGAAATTCAGCTGACAGAGGAAGTGAGATCTTTCATATTTTTACAGAACAGTATGTGAAACCATGATGAAGATCATGCATACACCAAATACAAGAAGCAGGTATGACAGAAAGCAGGTGGAAGAATGGCCGGAGAGGCAGCTAAACATAAAGTAAATATCGGTCTTACTTCTTTGATCCTTATTTTTATTATCTTATGTCTGTCTACGTTTTGCCTTTTGTCCTTAAGCAGTGCCAGGGGAGATTTAAGTCTGGCAGAAAGAAGTGCCCGGGCAGTGACAGAATACTACCAGGCAGACGCAAAAGGGGAAGAGTGGTTAAAACAGGCAGATGCTGTTTTACAGAAAGAAACAGCCGGAAAGTCCATGTCACAGGAAGAAATCCAGTCTGCTGCCGGAAAACTGGCGTCAGAACTTGGCTGTAATGTAGATGAGGAAACAGGATATATAAGTACAGACATTTCCATGGAGCATGTCCTGCCGCTTCATTTCCGCTACAATGCGCTGTGCTTCGGCTTCAATCCGGCTGTCATGCAACGCGGTAATATGCGCCTTGAAATCCCCCGGCTTTAAGCGGTCATAGCTGTGCTTTTCCTCCCGCATGAGAAAATGCAATGCTTCCGGGTCATTAGGCTGCGCTTCAAAGCGTTCAAACTTCCCAAGCTGCGGGGCGGGGTTGCCGTCAAAATACATTCCGGCGGGCTGCACCCGTTCCCCATGCTCATAGAGCAGCGTGTAATTATCGGCGGGCAGAGATTTTTCGACTACTTCCCGGAAGTGCTGCGGATAGTCAAGCTCATAGAGATTGCCTTTGATTATCCCATTTTCTTTCCCGGTCAGCTCCACCGCATAGGCAAGGATTTTATCGCGGGTCTGCTCCCCATAAAACCGCCATGTGTTATGCTGCCTTGTGTCCTTTAGGAAAACGTCGCGTTCCCGGAAGCAGCACGTCCCCGACGGGCGGGAAAACCATAGCAGCCGTTTTTCTTCAGCAGCGGGTCTTGACGCTGCTTCTCGCAAAATCCGTTTGTCTATCTCAAAATCACTCTGATAGAAAGCGGTATTCTGTTTCATAATCGCTTCAAGGGAAGCGATAACGTCCACATTCTCAAACTTACTTAATTTACCCAATCGGTCAGCTCCTTTCTAAGTCCTGCGACTTGCTTTTTTGTGGTTTCTTCTGTGCCTTTTCCTTATCTGCTTTGAGTTGCGCCCGGATAGAGGGCTTCTTTTCCGGCTTTGCTGTCTTTCCCTGTTCCTTGTCGGCTTTGATAGCGTCGGCAAGGTCAACAAGGGAGATAACCTCGCCCGCCTTTGCTTTCTGCTCCAGAGCGTCCACGGTCGGCGTCTGCGGCGTGTTGTTGATGATACCGTCAAAGTTATTGTCGTTCTGCTCGATAGTGTCCTCGATATGTTTTAACGGGTTAGCTTTTTCCGGCTGTTCGGCGGCAACGGCAAACGCCCGCGTACTGTTTCCCATAATCAGATATTTCCCGTCGTCGGATTGATGATGAAGTCCATACCCGGCTTCTTTCATCTGTTCAACGCTCATATCCGATACATAAAAACTGCCGCGCGGCGTTCTAATCTGTTTCCCGGTCAAATGCTCGTCGGGGATAAGCTGCGACTGCTTCTCCTGCAAAAATTCCGGCACATTCCGAAAACTGCCGCTGTCTACATAGTGGGCGGTATTTTCGCCGTTCTGATGAAGCACCACAATATCGGAAACGGAAAGGCTGTGTCCCTTAAAATCTTTCGGGTGGTCGATATTGAACTTTTCCCAAATGCTGTTAAGGGTAACGTCTGCCGTAAGGGGCGCGGTATAGATAAGCTCATAATTCGCCCGGTCTACGGTGTGTCCCGTCGCCTGCAGGCGGTCGTAAGGCTCAAAGTACAAGTCCCTTGTGGCGTCGCCGCGGGCTAACTGATAAATCCCGTAGCTGTCCTCCTTGCCGTAGAGTAAAAGGGCTTCCTTTGTCGGCACACTTTCCCGTAGCTGCTGCTTCATGGCGTTGTATTCATGCAGGGCTTCCCAAGTTTCCTTTTCTACACCGAACAAGCCGCCTTTTTCTGCGTGTTCCTGTAAATCGGTCAGACTGGTAACGGCTCCCTCGGTGCCGTCCTCATAGATACGGAAAACCTCGATACCGTCCTGTGTAAACAAACGCTCGGCGGCTTCCTGTTTCAGCGGAAACATACCGTCCCAAGAATAGCCGTAGTCCTGCATTTCCTTTACGCTGATAGTGGCGTCGGGTACGGGGATTTCCGGCTTCTCCTGCGGCGGCGCGTCCTGCGTCACTTCCTGTACCTCGGAAGTCTGCGCCTGTTCCTGCGTCTTTTGCAGCTCTGCGATATGTTCATCAATGCTGTTGATGATTTCCGCTGCGGTGCTGCGGATTGTTTCAAGAGAGCTTTTCAGTTCAGCAAGCTCCCGTCCGGCACTCCACCCGGCAACATACCCAAAGGAATAATCAGAGGTATCAAGCCCGTAATGCTGGCACACGGTATAGGCGATACTTTCTGCCTGTACCTCACGGGTGCGGCGGTCGGGTCTGTTCTCCAAGTCCTCTAAAGGGGCGTTTAGGTCAATGTCGTGCAGCTTCGCATGGGCGATTTCATGGATAAGTGTCTTTAAGGTTTGCAGCTCGCTCATGCCCTCATCAAGGGCAATACGCTTGTCCTCCAAGTGGTAGTAACCATGTGCGCCGCCCTCGATTTTTTCAAAGCCGACAGGAACAGGAGAAGTCTTTTCAAGGGCAGCGAAAACCTCCTTGTAATGCTCCACGTCCCCGGTCAGCATATTTACGGCAATATCGGGGATTTCCCTGCCCTCGGTCTGCGATACGTCAAAGACCGATACCACCTTAAAGGCGGGGATTGTGATTTCCTTTTCCTCGGTTACGGGCTTTCCGTCTTTGCCGATAATGGCTTTCTGTGTCTGCGGGTCGATTTTCTCCATTTCTTTTTTAATCTTGAACGGCGACGGGGCAAGGATTTTGATACCCTTTTGTCCTTTCATCACGTTTCGTCCAAAGTTATTTTTCCATGCGGAAAATCCGGCGATAAGGGAAGCGTCGGGCTTTTGCATGGCGATCAGCAGCGTATTGTTAAAGCTGTAATTATGAAACTTTGACATGACGCGCAGATATTCCTTGTAACGCTCGCTGTCGAACAGTTCCGTAATGCCTTGCTCCAAGCGGTCGGTTATCTCTTTGAGCTTTTCGGCGGGCTTCTCGGAAGTTAAGACAATGGGGATAACCGGGCGCGGCTCCTGCGGCGTTGCTTCGGGAACAGTCGCCTGTACTGCCGGGGCTGCGTCCAGTTCGACGGTTGGCTGCGGGTAGCTCATAATGCGGTAGTCCTCCGGCACATCGCGCCCCTCAAAGTGCTGCTCCCATGCGTCGCCGCTTTCCACAAGGTAGCCGTATTCCGTAAAGCTGCCTTTTTCCTGTGCGGCGGCGTTTCGTCCAAAGGCGATAAGGTCAATGCTGTTTTTCCATTCAGCGGGCATTTGCACCATGCCGGATTTGTTAAGGTAATAATCGCCCAATTCGCGGAGATTATGTACTTCGGGGATATGCACGAAAAAGTCCTCGTTATAGGTAAAGTCAATGAGCTGCCCGATATTCTCAAAACCATTCCTGCGCTGCGTGGCGGCGTTCAGCGCGGTAATCCCGGAAGCGTCAAGGGTTTCCAGTCGTGCCGCAAGGAAATTCAGCTCGTCCACCTGTGCCGCGCATACCATGTCATACGGCAGGGCAATGTGTCTGTCCTCCCGGTCAGAGTAGCCGTGAATGAAAAATTCCTGCGGATTGTCTGCGGTAATGCCGACGCTTTGCATGGCTTCGTGAAGTTCTTCCTTTGTGGCGGGCATGGATAACCAGCAGCCGCCCGGTTCTCCCGTTTCAAAACGGGTGCGGCTGTCAATAAGGATTGCAAACTGTTCCGTATCCTGTCCCGGTTCGGTTCTCGGTGCAGCGGCGGGAATGTCGGCAGCGGGCTGCTTGATTTCCTCGCCCTCTACGGTATAGCCCGGTAAGAGCTGCCCGTTTACCTTAAACTGCTCCGCGTATTCCTGCGGGATAGCCGGGGAGATTTCCGTAAAGAGCTTTTCATACGCCTTGATACGCCCATTCAGATATTTTTCCATAGCTGCCCGGTCAGCAAATACCTTTCTGTCCTGTCCGGCGATTTTCGCCTGTCCGTATCCGTGGGGGCTGTTGGTGTAGACGTTCCAAGACAGCGTATAGGAATACGGGATAGACTTCTGTGCTGCCTTGTCGTAACGGGTATTTTCGTAAACATGGTAGCTCATTTTATATACCCGGTTGCTGATGGTGTGGCGGTCGTTGTCCTCGTCCTGCCACTTGTTCGCCGTATGCTTCACTTCGGGTATTCTCGCATACTCAATCGCCTTGTCAAATAGCAGGGTCTTTCCCGCCTGTTCCTCCCATGCGGAAGCCTGTACTTTTAGATTTTCAAATACGGTCTGCTCCGCAGCCGCGCTTTCCTCCCGCAGCTTCATAAGCTCGGCAAGGGGTAAGGCGGTCAGCGGGGAAATATCCGCGTCTTTCGTTTCAAAATAGATACCGCGCTCAATCTTCATCTTGTCGGCGGCGTCCAGTCTGTCGCGGTCGTATGAGGAATAACCTGTTTTCCATTCGTCCATTTGCTCGCTCCTTTCTTTTTCAATCATGCGGTGCATAAGCTCGTAGTCCTCAATGCTCATGCTTCCGTCAAATACATAAGGGTCAAAATCTTCCCCGTCCCGGTAGGGCTTTTCGGAAAAGGGAAGCCCCGCTGCATGGGCGGCGGCTCTTGCTTCCTCGATAACCTCCGGGGGAAGCCTGTCGTCATGCGCCCCGATAAAACCGTCAAGGTCGTTCATGCTGTTTTCATAGTGATAGCGCACTCCGGCGGTCAACTCGTCAAGGCTCATATTCTCGCCTAAATGCCCGCAGTAGTAGCCGTTTAGAATAACGGCGGTGGGGTCAGCCGCTTTGATTTCTTCTAACCGGCTCCTGTCAAACGGTTCTAAAGTACCGTCCACTTCAAGATGAAACAGCTCGGCGTTCCATGAACGTCCCTCTTTCCAAAATGCTACCCATGCAATACCGTCCCTAAGTTCCTCTTGATAGTCCTTTACGCTGTCGCGCAAACTTGCCATGTGTAAAACCTCCTTTCGCGTATGGCAGCGCGGACGCTGCGTTTGTGGTTACATAGTCCCACTACGGTGCGCCCGCATTTCTGCCAAAGATTTTTGAGGATTTTTAGAGGGTTTGGGAAACTTCCCAACAAGCAAAATCCCCGCCAAGCTCTACATGAGTGGCAGGGATTTTACGGAAGTGGGTACCCGCTTCCTATGCTTGCTATTCAAGTTCTTTGTTCTTTGAAATGGTTACTTTGTAATTCACATATTTACCGCCCGTGTCGGCTAAAAGTACCGTTCCGTCGTAGGTTTTGCCCGTTTTCGGAGAGTACAGTTTTTTAACTGTTGCCTTGCCGGATTTAAGAAGTGCTGCGGCAATCTTCGGGGTAAAGGCGGTTTTTCGTTCCTCAAAGAAGCGGTCATTTTTCCACATGGTAAAGCCGCACTCTTTGTTGGAACAGTAGTAGTTTTTCTTTCCCTCATAGACCAGGGACTTGCAGCGGGGACACTTCCCAAGCTCTGTTTTTTCTGTCTTGAAAAGCTCTTGTTTCTCACCCAACACGGAAGCATAGGTTTTTACAAGCTCCTGCGTCATTGCTTCGATACCCTGCATGAAAGCGGCAGGGTCAGCGTTACCCTTTGCAATCTGCGTCAGATTGTTTTCCCATGCAGCCGTAAGCTGCGGAGAAGTTAAGCTGTCCGGCAGGACGCACACAAGGTTTGTGCCGTCTTTGGTAGGAAGTAGCTGCTTGCCCTTGCGCTCGATAAAGCCGCCTTTTACTAACTTTTCAATGACAGCGGCGCGGGTAGCGGGCGTCCCAAGCCCCCGGCGTTCTGCGTCCGGGTCGGTGTCCTCATTCCCAGCGCGTTCCATAGCAGAAAGTAAGGACGCTTCATTGTGGGGCTTCGGCGGCGTCGTTTCATGCTCCGTAACCTTTGCAGCAGGGTTTTCAAAGGTCTGTCCCTCGGTAAAGTCCGGCACATCTAAAACAAGTTCGTTTTCGTCGTCGCTGTCCGGCTTCTTTTTGAGGGTCACCCGGTAAAGCCGTTCCATGTCTTTCCACCCGGCAGCGATTACCGCCTTTCCCTTTGCCGTAAATTCATGGTCGGCGCAGGAGAAAACCGCCGTTACCGCTTCGTAAACGTGCGGCTCTGCGGTCGCCATAAGCAGACGCGCCCCGGTAAGGATAAGGATATTTCTTTCACTTTCCGGCAGCGTAGTAAGGTCAGTTTTTGCAATTTCCATAGTGGGGATAATGGCGTGGTGGTCTGATACTTTTTTGCTGTTCAGAACGCGGGAAATACTCTGTTCATAGGCTGCGCTCGCCATAAAGGGCAGCTTGCCGCAAAGCAGCGATACGATACTCGCCGCTGTGTCGCCCATGTCGTCGGTCAGATAGTTGCTGTCCGTTCTCGGATAAGTAAGCAGCTTCTTTTCATAAAGTGTCTGTGCAAGGTCAAAGGTCTGCTTTGCCGTGTACCCGTAGATACGGTTTGCTTCCCTTTGCAGAGAGGTAAGGTCAAAGAGCTTCGGCGGTATAGCGGTTTTATTTTCACGGGTCAAGGAAGTGCAGACAGCCGCCGACGCTTCGCAGGCCGCTTTCAGTTTGCCCGCTTCATCAGCGGCGCAGATCTTCGCGCTTGCCGCTTCTGCGCCGGGGAGCATAAGGCGCACATGATAGTAGGTTTCTTTCTTGAAGTTTGTAATGGCAGCGTCCCGGTCTACAAGCATTTTTAAGGTCGGGGTCTGCACACGTCCCACGTTCAAGGTCTTTCCATACAGGCAGGAGAAAAGGCGGGTCGCATTGATACCGATAAGCCAGTCAGCCTTTGCCCTGCATAGTGCGGAATGATAGAGGGTGTCATACCCGCGCCCGTCCTTCAGATGTTCAAAGCCGCTTCGAATTGCGTCCGTTTCCATAGAGGAAATCCAAAGACGGGTAAAGGGTTTCTTGCAGCCCGCCATTTCATAGACAAATCGGAAAATCAATTCTCCCTCGCGCCCCGCGTCGCAGGCGTTCACGACTTCCGAAACGTCGGCGCGGTGCATGAGGTCTTTCAAGATTTTGAATTGTTTTCCCTTGTCGGCGGCTACGGTGTACTGCCATTCCTGCGGCAGAATGGGTAAGCTGTCATAGCTCCATTTTCTGTACTGCTCCCCATAGGCGGCAGCTTCGGAAAGCTGTACCAAATGCCCGATACACCAAGAAATGATGTACTTGTCATTTTCGATATATCCGTCTTTCTTACCCGTAACGCCAAGGGCGGCGGCAACCGCCGCCCCGACGCTGGGTTTCTCACAAATCACAAGTTTCATTCTTCCTCGTCCTCCTGTTCGGTGTCTGCGATGTCAGTTTCTTCCTCCGGCTCGTCCTCGTCGTATTCGTCAAAATCGAACTCGTCAAGGTCGGTGCTGCCTTTTACGTTCTGCTTCGGTTTCATAAACTTAACGTAGTAGAGGGCTGCGCCGCCGCCAAGAAGTCCCACAACAAGGAAGATGAGAAGCCCGCCCATGCTGTTTTTGGGTTTCTCCGGCTCTGCGGGAGCTTCCGGCTCGGTGTCCTTGCCTGTGCAGTTATTGATAGTTACAGAGCAGACAGGACAGGCGGTGTTGACTTCGCCCGCCTTGCATTTCTCGGTACAGTTGCAGACAGCCGGGGGCTGTTCGGTCTGTTCCTCCCCGATAATCGCCATAAGGTCGCTTTCGTCTACTTGATTTAGGAAGTGGACGGAATTTTCCCCCTCGGCTGCCCGGTCAACGATAATGTAAAAATAGTTGCCGCCTTTGCTTTTCACGACGATAAACTGTTTATCCTCGGCAGCGTCCCCGTCGATGTCGTCCACAAGGGTCATGTTGCCCTCCGGGGTAAGGGGCTGCGGTTCGGTTTCCACGATCACGCCGCTGTCGTCGGTTTCTTCCGTCGTAGGTGTCTGTGCAAAGGCGGTAACAGAAAAGCCGCCCATGAGCATAAGGGCGGCGCAAAGTGCGGTAAGGCTTCTAAGAATTTTATTCTTCATCTGCATTGTCCTCCTGTTCCTCATAGTCTGCGGGCATAGGGGCAATGCCCGGAATACCGCCGCCCGCAAGCATAGCGGTAAGCTCCTGCGGGGTAAGGCGCATAGAGCGCACAAGCTGAACGATTTGCAGATTTTCCGCTTCGGTTTTCTGTGCTTCCAGTCCGCGCAGCTTGTTCTGATACTCCGTGATTTTCTCACGGGTCTTTTGGATTTCCTTTTCAATTCTTTCAATTTTACTCATAGCCATAATGATTTTTCTCCTTTCGATTTTCAAATGTGTTGTTGTATGTCAGTTCCAGTTCATCAGCCCGTACCCTTTGATACAGGCATAGTCAAGGGGATAGCTCTTAATCTTGCAGGCGTCGCCGGAATTGCCCTCCACGGTGTAGACGCGGTTTCCGTCCCTGCCGATAACAAGCCCTACATGGTCTGCGCTGCCGTCTAAGTCCCAGTCAAAAAAGATAGCGTCACCGGGAGCAATGTTTTCATAGCCCCGCGCTCCCCATTGTCCGTGAGAGGTAAACCACGGAATACCCTGCGACTGGCAGGCGGCAAAGCGCGGCTCGGAAAGTCCCATTTGCCCGTAGCACCAGGACACGAAACAGGCGCACCATTCCACGCGGGAGTTGAAGCCGTACCAGCTCCAATACGGATAGCCGCCCACATTTCCGACTTGCTGCTTTGCAAGGTCAACGATAGCGGTATTGCCGGGGCGCGTTCCGTTCACAAAATCCACGCCGCTTAAATCCTCGGACGCGGAAGTATCGGAAGAACCGCCGCCAAAGATAAGGGGCTTGTTTCCGCTTGTCTGTAAGTACACCCGGTACATTTCAAGCTGTTCCGGGGTCAGATTGTTTTCTGCAATCGTGGATAACGGGGTGTTCGTCAGCTTGACGTTTAAGATGTAATACTCATAAGGCACTTGTACCGTGTAGGTGTCCGTATGCTCGTTGCGGTCCTCGTCTGTCCATGTGTCGGTGCGTTCTTCCTCCCGGTAGCGTATTTCCACTTCCTCGGTCAAGGTCAGCTTATATTGCTGATTGAAAATCCGCTGTAATTCGCTTTGTACCTCGGCGCGGGTGTAGCTCTGATATTTTGCGGTCAGATAGGACGCTAATTCGTGTGGGTTATGTCCGATATTTGCAAGGTCATAGCGGTACTCGTCATAGCCCGGATTGTCGCGCTCGATATTGTCAATCCTGCTTTGCAGCTCGTTTTCCAATCCGGCGTAGCTGTTTTCCACTTCCACAAGGTCGCTGTCCTCGGAGGTATAGGACGTTCCAAGCACGCCGTTTAAGGTGCCGGAAAACATTGCCCCACAAGAGGACAGCCCGGACATAACCATGATAAAGAGCAGCAGCACACCGACAGCGATTGCCACACCCGCCGGGTGCCTTGCCACAAATGCTGCGGTCTGCTTCGTTTTCTCGGCGGCTTTGGCTGCCGCCTTGCGGGTGCGTTCTGCCGCGCCCTTGATGCCCTTTGCGGTATTGCGGGCTTCCTTTGCATACTGCCGCTTGATTTTCTGCTTCTGCCAAAACCGGGAAATGGGGTTACTGGTTAGCTGCGAATTCTCATGCAGGGTCTTGTGATACTGAAAATCCACATTCGCCCGAAAAGCCGCTTTTTCTGCCTTTGCCGCTTCCCGGTAGGGTTTCAGTTTATGGCTGCGGTAGCCCTGCTTGATTTTCCGCGCCCCGTACTTCAATCCCCGTTCTGCGGTTTCCTCGCTCTTGTGTGCGCCCTCCACGCCGGAATTATCCTTTTCGACAGAATGGATTTTGTTATGTACCAAAATCCCGGCTTCCTGTGTGGGGCGGGATAGTGGGTTGTGCTTCTCCTTAAATCCGGGTGGCTTGTCCTTTTCCTCAAAGTGCAGGCGGGTCTTGCCTTTCCCGGTGGTTTCGTCAAAGGTGCGCTCTTTTACCAGTTTCTTTTCTTTGGGGATAGCCGCCTTTGCCTTATCCAAGCGGTCGGCGGCTTTATCGGATTTCTTGATATACTTTTCAAGCTCCGGGGCAGCGCGTTCCTCGTCGGTAAATTGCAGCCGGGAAGATTTCGTCCCGGCGGTAGCTTCTGCCTGTGCCTTTCGTACCGCTTTTTTAGACGCTTTGCGGGTATGGGCGGCTTCGATATGCTCCATGACGCGCTCCGTTTTGCCTGCGTCCGCTTTGGGGGCAGCTCCCGGCACATGGGGCAAGGGAGAAGTCGGGGAAGCTGCACCTTGTAGCTGCGCTGCGTCCTGTGCTGCCTGTTGCTCCGGGGATTTCTGAAAATCCGCGTCCTGCGTCCGCTTGCTGATACGTTCCGTGTCTCCCGTGGTCTGATTTTCTGCGATAGCCCCGTCGCGGGTCATTTTCTGCGTGATTTTATCACGGGGCTTTAATGGGTCTTTCAAGTGTTACCACCTCCAATCCGCGCCCCTGCAAGGGCGCAATACTCGGCGTTCAGTTCAATGCCGATATAGCGGCGGTCAAGGCTTTTCGCTGCAAGCCCGGTGGTGCCGCTTCCAAAAAACGGGTCAAGGACAACGCCGCCTGCCGGACAGCCCGCCAGTATGCACGTTTCCGCGAGCTTCGGGGGATAGGCGGCAAAATGCCCGCCCTTATACGGTACGGTATTGATAAGCCAAACGTCCCGCTTGTTCCTTGTGGTCGGTATAAGAGCGTCGTCATAATAGCCGCCGCTGCGGGGCTGATTGATACCCTGCACCTTGCCCTGTCCCGGTACTTCCTCGGCGTATTTGTGTCCTGCGCCGCGTCCCTGTCGGTACCGCGCAGCCGTTCCCGGCGCGATCGGCTCCGCAATGGCGGCAGCGTCATAGTAGTATTTCTTTGATTTCGTCAGTAAAAAGATATGCTCATAGCAGCGGCTCGGTCGGTCGCGGCAGCTCTCCGGCATGGGGTTTTCTTTCAGCCAGATAATATCGCTGCGTAAATACCACCCGTCAGAGCGCAGGGCAAAGGCTAAAAGCCACGGAATACCGATTAAATCCTTTTGCTTGCAGCCCGCTTTCATGCCGCTGCCGCAGTATGTGTCCGCGATATTCAGCCAAAATGTCCCGTCGTCTTTGAGTACCCGGCGCAGCTCCCGGAATACTTCTACAAGCCGCCCGATATACTGCTCCGGCGTGTCCTCCCGTCCAATCTGCGCGTCAAGCCCGTAGTCCCTTAGTCCATAGTAAGGCGGGCTTGTGACGCAGCAATTCACGCTTTCACTCGGAAGCTCCCGCAGGGCATAGAGGGCGTCACGGTTGATGATTACGTCCATTTTCATGCTTTGCTCATTTCCTCCGGCTTTGTCGTAAGCAGACGGTAAAGCTCGGTGTCCGTCGGGAAACGGTCAATGAACGGCAGCACCACGTTTCCGTAAAAGATAAGCCCCTCGCCCGCTTCGGTGTGGGTTACATACTTCATCTGCTGCGGGGAGATGTTAAGCTGCTTTGCAAGGATAGCCCGGTCGCCCTGTGCCTGATTGAGCATGAGGACAAAATCAGAGTTTTCAAAAATATTCTCGACTTCGCGGCTGCTCAAAAGGTCTTTGACGTTCTGCGTGATAGCGGTCGGTATGCCGCCCCATTTCCGAAAACGCTTCCAAATCTCCACGCTGTAAGCTGCGGTCTGTTCCTCTTTGAGCAGCAAATGAAACTCGTCCATGTAGTAACGGGTTGCCTTTTTTTCGGCGCGGTTGACGGTCACGCGGTTCCACACCTGGTCTTGCACAATGAGCATACCTAACTTTTTGAGCTGCTTTCCAAGCTGCTTAATATCAAAGCAGACAAGACGGTTATTCAGTTCTACATTGGTACGGTGGTTAAAGACGTTCAGAGAGCCGGAAACATAAAGCTCCAATGCCGCCGCAATGCGGGCAGCTTCCGGCTCCGGCTGCTTCAAAAGCTCGTTGTAAAGGTCGCCCAAAATCGGCATTTTTGCCGGGTCGGGGTCTGCAAGGAAAGGTCGGTACACATTCCTAACGGCGCGGTCAATGACGGTCTTTTCCACGGGCTGCAAGCCCTCTTTGCCGCCGATAACAAGCTCGCAGAGGGAAAGGATAAAGTCGGATTTCAAGGCAAGCGGGTTGTCGTCCTCGGAGTAGTTGAGGTTAATATCCATGGGGTTCACATACTGGGGCTTGCCGTCCATACCTTTTCCTGTTGGCGACAGGCGTATCACTTGCCCGCCCAAACGCTGCACAAGGGAGAAATACTCGGCTTCGGGGTCGCAGATGATAATATCGTCGTCAGTAATGAGAAAAGCGTTTGTCATTTCCCGCTTTGCCGCAAAGGATTTACCGCTTCCCGGTGTTCCAAGAATAAGCCCGTTTGGGTTTTTCAGTTGCTTGCGGTCGCAGAGTATCATGTTATTTGACAGCGCATTTAAGCCGTAGTAAAGGGCTGCGCCCCGCTGAAAAAGCTCCTGCGTGATGAACGGGATAAAAATAGCGGTGCTTGATGTGGTAAGTCCTCTTTGAATGGGGATAAGGTTCTCCCCAAGCGGGATAGAGGACATAAAGCCCGCTTCCTGCAAATAGTCAAGGCGGGTCAGAGCGCAGTTGTTTTTCTGTGCAAAGCCCGCCGTAGCAAATACGTCATTATCTAGTTTCCGTTTTGTGTCTGCCATGTTTACCACAAGGAACGTCAGCAGAAACATTCGCTCGTTGCGGCTCTGTAAATCCTGCAACAGATTTTTTGCTTCGCTGCCGAAAGTAGCAAGGTCGGACGGAATTATATCCATGTCATACCCGCTGCGTACCGCTTTTTTCTGTTCCTCAATCTTCATCTTGTCGAGGTCGGTTATCTTGCGCTTGATAGTCTTGATTGCTTCGCTCTGGTCGATACTGCGGATATGCAGATTGACGATAATTCCGTTTTCAAGGTCGAGAATGTCCGAAAGCATACGGTCGTTCAGCTCCGGCGCAAGGATTTCAAGGAAGCTAACAGCACCGAGCTTGCGCCCCATGCGAAACGTCCTGCCGTCGCCAAAGCGGAACGAGGACGGGGCGATAAAGTCCTTTGTGGTAAGCCCGGACGGTACAAGCCAGTCCCAAGAGAAGCGGAACGGCTCGCCCTCCGGGTGGAAAATCCCATGCAGGACGTTCAAGCGTTCCTGTCCGTTCATGGGGCGGGCGGTTACACCAAGCACCTTAAAATTATTCAGTACATCGGTTTCGATACGGGAAAGGCGGGCTTTTGCCGCCGCAAGATTGTCCGCTTCAATGGAAAAGGTAATGTACTTGCACTTTTCCAGTCCGTTGTTGCCTTTTTCAAGCTGATTTTTCAGCATATCCGCGTACTCCCTGCGGATAGAGTTAAAAGCGTCGTCCTGTGCCGGAATTTCGATAGCCGCCTGTGCCTTTTCCTTTCTTGCGCCCTGATTGATGAAAGAGAGCTGCACCGAAACGGAAGCGTCAAAGTAGTTGAGAAAATCGCACCAGTTTTCAAAAATGGCGGTCTTATCATCTGCCTGTGCAAGCTGATAGTTAATATCAAAAAACTGCACCGTTTTGGTGTAAAGGGTATCAGTCAGCCGGCAGATCCCATCCCGGTACATTTCACGGTAGGGAATGCTCTGCTGGACCGTCTGCGGGGCATCTGCTTTCAGCCCGGCAAAAAAGCCGCCTTTTTTAGACGGCTTGGAACGGGCAGACTTAGTTTTGCCCTGCTTTGCATCGGCTCTGGTCTTTTTGGCCTGCCTGATGTTTTTTTGCAGACGCTTTTCCTGAGCTTCCTGCTGCTTGTTTTTTGGCAATCTTTGTAACCTCCTTCTTTGACATAGATTTATACAGGTTATCCGTCCTGTATGGACGGTCCTTCGGCCAGAGCTTATAACGGAGCCGGTTCTTCAAAATCTTTTCTGCCGGCTGCCCGTCACGCTCATACATGGCGAAGAAGAAAAAGGGCATCATCAGCCCGATCATCAAAAGTACAGCCGCCGAGTTCCCGATCGCCCCGCGGGTAAAGAAATACACCGGAAGGCCGACAAGCCCGGCAAGGCTGAAACAAATAAGCTGGCGCTTCGTCAGATTGAAGGCCAGCTTGGTCTTAACTTTGGTTAAATCCTTTGGTACAGGTACATAAGGCATCTATACACCTCCCATCGTAATATAGTTTCCGGTCCATTAGCGTGCACCAAAATCGCGTACCGCTTTCTCCGCAGCCGGACATTCCCGCACTTCCTGAGCCGCATTTTGCAGCCGTGCCAGGACAGAAACAGCCGGCTCTCTCTGACACAGGTATTCCTGGCTGTCTCGGATTCCGGCAATATTTTCCCGAATATCCATATCCACGTCGAACACATCTGAAACCGGCATAAGCCAACGGTCTGCAAAGTATTTCAAAGGATTCTCAAGCGCCAGCACATCATCCAGCATTTCATCCCTGAACTCAAACTTTGTTGTCAGATAGGAATACGCCTCCTGCATGGCTGTAATTTCAGCAGCTTTTTCAATTAAGGATTCCTTATCTCTTGACATAAGGCTTTCCCTGTAAGCAAAGTAATTCTGTCCCAGCCGTTTCATCAGGAGCGTATATTTGTCCTGTGCGGAAGGTTCGCTTGTGAAATGTTCAAATTTTTGCGCTGCATCAA
>ERZ772872.2377-NODE-2377-length-15384-cov-3.603692_pt1 | contig 15384 bp, 13 predicted proteins | sample MGYA00512132_ERZ772872 | MGnify/ENA primary metagenome ERZ772872 (study PRJEB29015, sample SAMEA2737724) | human gut metagenome | biome: human gut; feature: human-associated habitat; material: faeces | place: China | collected 2012 ...
AAAGGATGGGAGATAAGGAAAATGGCTGAATTCTCGAAAGAAAATCCTGCAGCAGAAGAAGCAAAGGAGCCTGTTTCCAGAAACTTCATCGAGCAGATGATTGATAAAGATCTGGAGGAAGGCGTTTACGAAACAGTACATACCAGATTTCCGCCGGAACCCAACGGATATCTGCATATCGGACATGCCAAGAGCATTCTGTTAAATTATGGAATTGCAAAGCAGTACGGCGGTAAATTCAATCTCCGTTTTGACGATACCAACCCGACGAAGGAAAAGATCGAATTTGTAGAATCGATCAAGGCGGACGTAAAATGGCTGGGCGCAGACTGGGAGGACAGACTGTTCTTTGCATCCAACTATTTCGACCAGATGTATGAGGGCGCTGTAAAGCTGATTCAGAAAGGCAAAGCTTACGTTTCTGATCTTTCCGCGGATCAGATCCGTGAATACCGCGGTACGCTGACCGAGCCGGGTAAGATGGATCCCGGTGCAGAGAGAAGCGTAGAAGAAAACCTCACTCTGTTTGAAGAGATGAAAGCGGGCAAATATGCCGACGGCGAAAAGGTTCTGCGCGCCAGAATCGATATGGCAAGCCCGAATATGAATATGAGAGATCCGGTTATTTACCGTGTGGCACATATGACACATCACAGAACCGGAGATAAATGGTGCATCTATCCAATGTATGATTTTGCGCATCCATTAGAGGATGCGATCGAGGGAATTACCCATTCTATCTGTACACTGGAATTTGAGGATCACAGACCTCTTTACAACTGGGTAATTGATGAAGTCGGCAAGGACATGATCCCTGACAAGGATGAGATGCCTCCAAGACAGATCGAGTTTGCAAAATTATATCTGACAAATGTTGTAACCGGAAAAAGATATATCAAACGTCTTGTAGAGGAAGGTATCGTAGACGGCTGGGATGATCCGCGTCTTGTATCGATCGCAGCACTCCGCAGAAGAGGATTTACACCGGAATCTTTAAAAATGTTCGTAGAACTCTGTGGTATTTCCAAGGCAAACAGTTCCGTGGATTATGCAATGTTAGAATACTGCATCCGTGAGGATCTAAAGATGAAACGTCCGCGTATGATGGCAATCTTAGATCCGGTCAAAGTGGTGATCGATAACTACCCGGAGGGAGAGACAGAGTATCTTGAGGTAGTTAATAACCTTGAGAACGAGGAACTTGGTGTGCGTAAAGTTCCATTTTCACGCGAACTTTATATTGACCGTGAAGATTTTATGGAGGAGCCGCCAAAGAAATATTTCCGTATGTTCCCAGGCAACGAAGTGCGCCTGATGAATGCATATTTCGTGACATGCAACAGTTTTGTGAAAGATGAAAATGGAGTGGTAACTGAGATACACTGTACTTACGATCCGGCTTCAAAAGGTGGAAACAGCCCGGACGGACGTAAAGTAAAAGGAACGATCCAGTGGGTATCGGCAGCACAGGCAGTTCCGGCTGAAATCCGTCTCTATGAAAATATTGTGGATGAGGAAAAAGGCGTGTATAATGAAGACGGAAGTCTGAATCTGAATCCGAATTCCCTTACGATTTTGAAAAACTGTGTTGTTGAGGAAAACTTAAAAGATGCAAAAGCATATGACAGTTTCCAGTTTGTAAGACAGGGATTTTTCTGTGTGGATGCAAAGGATTCAACCGCAGATCATCTGGTATTTAACAGAATTGTGTCATTAAAGAGCTCATTTAAATTACCTAATGCATAAGCATTAGCTACACCGGGATGGTGCATTTGCACCCGGAAACGGGCGTATCAGGAAAGGATATGAAATACATATGAATTTATTTGCAGGATTGGAAAAATTTGGTATCAAAGCGGATAACACAACGGATCTGTTTGAAGAAGAGAAAAAGCCGGCAGCATCTGCTAATGGAGGAAAAACAGAAGCTGCTCCGACAGAAGACAGTTTTCTGTTAGACAAAGCGATCCGCTGTACTGTATGTGATAAGGTATTTAAGACCAAAATGATTAAAAACGGACGAATCAAACGATTAGAGCCGGATCTGGATCTGCGTCCACGTTTTGAATATATTGATACATTAAAATATGATGTGGCATCCTGCCCGTATTGCGGATATACAGCGATGAACCGCTATTTTGAGCATGTAACATCAGGACAGATCAAACTGGTCAAAGAACAGGTTTGTGCGAACTTCAAACCAAGTGGTTCTGATGAACCAATGGTTTTAGACTATGACCAGGCGATTGAGCGTTATAAACTGGCGCTGTTTAACACGATCGTGAAAAAAGGAAAGACGAGTGAGAAAGCATATACCTGTCTGAAACTTTCCTGGCTGTATCGTGGAAAAGGGGAAGAGTTAAAAGGAACTGATCCTGAAACATTAGGGAAGAAAAAAGAGGTAAAAGAGCAGGAAGAAGCATTTTACCAGCAGGCATATGAAGGCTTTATGAAAGCAATGTCTACAGAGATGTTCCCGATGTGTGGAATGGATCAGTGTACCGTAGATTATCTTCTTGCAGCAATGGCATATCATTTTAAAAAATATGATGTGGCATCTAAGTGTATTTCAAGGATTCAGGCTGCGCCTTCCGCATCAAAGAAGATGAAAGACCGCGCATATGATTTAAAAGAAAAGATCGTTGCAGAAATCAAAAAAAGCAAATAGGCAAAATTATAATGATTGAAATAATGATTGATCTACAGGGGGGAGCGAAAGCTCCCCTCTATGAGAAAATATATGAGTATATCAAACGGGATGTCATTGCGGGAAAGATTCCCGTCGGGGAAAAACTTCCATCAACAAGACTTTTGTCAAAACATTTGTCTGTAAGCAGAAGTACCGTGGAAATGGCATATGAACAGCTCCTGGCAGAGGGATACATCAAAGCAGAACCTTGCAGGGGTTTTTTTGTATGCGATATTACGGAATTATATGAATTTGGTCATGCAGAAAATGGATCAAAAGATATAGCTCCATTTGGGAAAAAGGGACAGAAAGAGAAAATGGGGGAAGATATCATTGACTTCTCACCATATGCGATCGATACCGAACATTTTCCATATAATGTGTGGAGAAAATTAAATAAAAATGTGCTGTTAGATGACCGGGAGGAATTGCTTTTATCCGGAGATGGACAGGGAGATTATGGACTCAGAAAGGCGATTGCAGCTTATCTTCATCAGGCGAGAGGGGTTAACTGTGAGCCGGATCAGTTGATTATCGGAGCCGGAAATGAATATCTTGAGATCTTACTGACACAGATTTTGGGCAGAAATAAGCGTGTCCTGATGGAGAATCCGACTTATCTGCAGGCATATCATACATTTTTAAATATGGGATACCAGATGTCACTGGTTATCGTGGAAGAAGATGGAATAGATCTCTGGAAAGTCAGAAAATATGATCCGGATATTGTCTACATTATGCCTTCCCATCAGTTTCCGCTAGGAACGGTCATGCCGTTAAAGCAGAGACTGGAGCTGCTGAAATGGGCTTCTGAAAAAGAAAACAGGTATCTGATCGAAGATGATCACGACAGTGAATACAGGTATCGTGGAAAGCCGATCCCGTCCCTGCAGAGTGTGGATCATTTTGATAAGGTTATTTATATTGGAACTTTTTCTAAGAGCATTGCACCGTCACTTCGAATCAGTTATATGGTGCTTCCGCCGGAATTGTTAAATCGTTATCATGAAAAATGTGGATTTTACTCTGCGACTGTTCCTAAAATCCAGCAGGAGGTATTGCGTGCGTTTATTGAAGAGGGACATTTTGAACGTCATCTGAATAAGATGAGAGGAATTTACCGTGCAAAACATGATTTCCTCCTTGCGGAACTAAAAAAGAGAAACTGGGTGGAAAAAGTTTACGGAGATCATGCAGGACTGCATGTTCTGGTGCAGATACGTACAGAAAAAAAAGAAGCGGAGATATGTGACCTTGCAGGAAAGCAGGGAATACGTATCTATGGAATCAGTGAATACGTTGTTCCGGAAATGGCTTCGAACGGATATGAGAATACAAAATACAGCAAGTATTCCATAGAAAGTGAAAAAATCGGATCTGCCGGAACTGCACCGGACAAACCGATTCTTTTACTTGGTTATGGAAGACTGTGTGAAGATGAGATCCGGAAAGGACTTTTGATATTAGATACAATTATATGATGTATTCAATACTGTTTTCGGGCGTTTTCCTGGTATTTGTGTTGAACAGGATCACAGCCTCACGTTCCTCATATGGTCCCATTTCATAAAAGCCGACACCGGTACTTGAAAGCCTGTCGATTGAAATCATGCGGTTAGCACGCTTTGGCTGATCGGTGATAAAGGTGATGCCATCTTCAAAGAATTCTTTGTCGAGTTCAGGGTCATCTATCTCTTCATAATATGGATCAAACACATAAATATCATTGTCCGAAACACCAGTCAGCAGAATATAATGCGGTACTTCTAAGTAGACACGGAGCAAAACAGCACCACCCTGCTGCAGGGCACCGATAATACAGCTGTTTTGGGATAATACGACATCTTTTTTAGATAGAAAATTGCAGGAAATAGGAAAATTTTTCACCTGTCCAAACTGGGTGAGCCAGTTGCTTAAAAACATCATGGCAGATGCGGAAGTACCGCGTTTTCCTACCTCACCGGCTTCATTATAAGAATCGAGACAATAGAGCATAATATATTTGACAATATCAGGATAAATTTCTTCACGGTCAAACAGATATCGGATTGCATTTGTCAAGGTGGTCGGGCCACAGTCATATTCAGTGGATTGATAGATTAACAGATTTTTCATGTGTATTGCCTCTTTTCTTTATTCTAAGGAATACTATAATCAGCCGTAATTTTTTTGTCAATCTGAAAGATGCTAAGTTGTGAATCACCTTTTGACACCTAGATATTCTGAAAAAATGATTGACAATTTAAAAAAGAAAAAATATAATTTACCTAATTCCTAGTGGATTACTAGTAATAATGTGCAGAAAGTACTGGTTTATGTGCGAGAAGCGGGCATAATACAGTTTTTTGTCAGAAAGTGAGGAAATTATGAGAAAAGAAAGAAGATGGAAAAAAGTCCTGTCGGCGCTTATGCTTACGGCTGCGATGGGGATTACTGCTGTTGGATGCGGGACTTCTGGCGGCAATACAGGCAGTCAGCCGCAGGGGGAAAATGCTGCAGCAACAGAGGTGGCAGAAGTTTCAGATGATATTGTAAACATTGGTGTTACGGATACACTTGGAACATTAAATCCGCTTTTGATGGATGGCGGTGAGATCAATAAATATGCGACCAGCCTGATGTTTCTTCCACTGGTGGAATTAAATTCCAAACTGGAATTTGAAGGTGAGATCGCTGATTCTGTCACAACGGAAGATAATAAAAATTTTATCGTGCATATCGATGAGAAAGCAACCTGGTCAGATGGCGAGAAGATCACTGCAGATGATGTGGTATATACAGCACTTCGTCTGACTTCACCGGTTATTGGAAATACCTCCATGATGTATTATGTGTTTGAAGGTGTCGGAGATGACGGTTTTACGGAAGAGGGAGCGGAGAGTATCGACGGTATCAAAGCGATTGATGATGCAACAGTACAGTTTACTACAAAAGATGAGATGTCATTAACCACATTTGAAAATTCCTATGCACGTTATCTGATGACACTTCCAAAACATGTGATCGAGCAGTACAGTGAGGAAGAATTAAAGACGGTTGACTGGTTTAATCATCCGGATGTGGTCAGCGGACCATATATGGTGACGGATTTTGATGTCGATCATTATATTTCTTATAAAGCGAATGAAAATTACTGGAAAGGTGCACCAAAGATCGCGAAACTCAATATCAAGATCGTAAGCGGCAGTCAGCTTTATGCCGGATTACAGTCCGGGGAGATCGACATTACACAGCCGACAATGAGTGTTATCCCACAGGAAGATTATGACAGCATTGAAGGACTTTCCAATGTGAATGTTGTATACGGAGAACCGGTAACAAACCAGTCCGTGTTTATCCAGACAAAGAATGTTCCTGATGTGCGTGTGCGTCAGGCAATGTTATATGCAATTGACCGTAAGATGGTTTTAGAGCAGCTTTTAAAAGGAAAAGGTGAAGTTGTAGACGGGTTTCTTTCTTCTGCAAGTCCTTTTTATGATGATGGCATCGTTCCGGTAGAACAGGATGTGGAGAAAGCGAAAGAACTTTTAGCAGAGGCCGGATGGGACGGATCACAGACTTTACGTTTTTATGTGAATTCCGGAGACGGCGCATTCGTAAATGCAGCAAATGTGTTTGTGGCACAGTGGGCTGCAGTTGGTATTAAGGTGGAAGTGCAGACAGTGGATTTTGCAACCCTGATGTCTGTAGCAGGTACAAATGATTATGATATTTTGGCGGTACAGTATACTTATGCGCCGGTTGATCCATACCCGGATGTAGCATGGCTTTTAGGTGGCGAGGAGAGCTGGACCGGATACGGAGATGACAGTGTAAATGAAGCACTTGCAAAGACACAGACGACAAGTGATATTGATGAGATCAAAGGTCTTTATTCAGTAGTGGATCAGAAAGTGCAGGAAGATGTGCCGATGTTCTCTGCTTATATTGTCAGTGCGCAGGCGGGTGTTAACAAACGTTTGGTAAATGCCACACCAAGTGTGTATGGTTTCTTTAATAATGTAGAACAGTGGGAAATTACGAAATAAGGAACGGGAAAATCAATGTCAAAATTATTACAGGTAAATGATCTGACGACAGCGTTTACCGGAGATTTTGGAAAAAAGATCAGTGTGGATCATGTCAGTTTTGATGTTGCAGAAGGAGAAACGGTTTGTATCGTTGGTGAGTCCGGCTGTGGCAAGAGTGTGACATCACTGTCTATAATGGGATTATTAGGAAAGGGCGGAGCTGTTATTGACGGCTCTGTCCTCTTTACAAACAAAAATCTGCTGGATATGGATGAAAAGCAGTTAGATATGATCCGCGGAAATCAGATGACGATGGTTTTTCAGGACCCTTTAACGTCGTTAAATCCGGTGTTTACGATTGGAAGTCAGATTACGGAGAGTATACGCATCCATCTGCATCTTTCAAAAAAAGAAGCAAAAGAGAGGGCTGTTACGATTTTAGAGAAAGTCGGGATGCCGGATGCGCGTGCAGCAATAAAAAAATATCCGCATATGTTATCCGGAGGGATGCGTCAGCGTGTGATGATCGCGATGGCACTTTGCTGCAATCCAAAACTTCTCATTGCGGATGAACCGACAACGGCGCTGGATGTGACGATTCAGGCTCAGATCATGGAGCTGATGAAAGAAATGCAAAAAGAGATTGGGATGTCAGTGATCCTGATCACGCATGATATTGGACTTGTGGCGCAGATGGCGGATCGTGTGCTTGTTATGTATGCGGGACAGATTATAGAGATGGCATCAGTGAAAGATCTTTTTTATCATCCGGCACATCCGTATACGAAAGCACTGCTTGATACGGTTCCGGGTATTTATGATGAGAGTGGAAGGACACTTGCATCAATTCCGGGCATTGTACCGGAAAATTATGACCAGATCACAGGGTGCCGGTTTGCAGACCGCTGTGCATTTGCCGGAGAAGGCTGCGTGGAAAAGCAGGAGATGAAGGAGATAGAAAAGGATCATTTTGTACGCTGCCATAAGGCTTGCAGGAGTTAAATGGAATGGATAAAGAACTGATCAGAGTAGAAAAATTAAAAAAATATTATGACATCAAAGGTGGTATCATTACCCATACTGTCAGTCAGGTACAGGCAGTTGACGGTGTTGATTTTTCAATAAAAAAGGGCGAGACACTTGGTCTGGTTGGAGAGTCCGGATGTGGAAAATCCACGATCGGACAGCTTTTAGTCGGGCTGATTTCACCGACGGACGGAGCGATTTACTATCATGGAGAAAAAATCGCTGCAAAATCACTTACCCACAATGAAAAAAAAGCACGAAAACAGGCAGGAACCGGTCTTCAGATGATCTTTCAGGATTCCTATTCCTCTTTAAATCCCCGGAAACGTATCTATGATATTTTGGCACAGCCAATGTTATATCATGGAATTTCGGATAAGAGAACAGTTGACACTGATATAAAACAGCTTTTAGATATGGTCGGACTGCCCCAGAGCACACTTTTAAAATATCCGCATGAATTTTCGGGTGGACAGAGACAGCGTATTGGAATAGCAAAAGCGTTGTCATTAAAACCGGAGTTCATCGTGTGTGATGAACCGGTCAGTGCGCTTGATGTGTCGATACAGGCACAGATATTAAATCTGATCCGTGAGTTACAAAATGAACTGGGACTGACAAGTCTGTTTGTGGGGCATGGTCTTGGAGCTGTCCGTTACGTGAGTGACAGGATCGCGGTTATGTACCTTGGGAAGATCGTTGAGATCGCAGATGCCAGTGAAGTGTTCTTACATCCTGCACATCCGTATACAAAAGCGCTGACACATGCAGCACCGGTTGCAGATCCGGGACGCCGGGAAGAAAAGCCTGCAGTTTTAAAAGGCGAGGTTGCTTCCGCGGTGCATCCTCCAAAAGGATGCCGGTTTCATCCGAGGTGTCCGTATGCGAGAGACGACTGCCGGCTGAGTGAGCCGGTGCTTTTACCGATTGCCGGAAAACCGGATCATCTGGTGGCATGTCGTTATTATGAGGGGACAGAAAAAGCGTAAAATGCGGTGATGCACAAAAGCAGTGATGCAAAAGTGCAGGAAATGAGGAATCATATGACAAAATATATTATCAAACGTATCCTGATCGCGATTCCGGTATTGCTCGGTATTACTGTGATCGATTATGCGATCATGTGTATGGCGGGGAGTCCGCTTGAAATGCTGCAGGGACCGCGTGTTTCGGAAGCTGCAGTACAGGCAAAAGCAATAGCACTTGGACTCGACAAACCATTTTATGTGCAGTATTTTGTGTGGCTTGGACAGCTTCTGCATGGGAATATGGGATATTCCATTAAAAATTACCAGCCTGTTGCAGATATGATCGCAAGCCATCTGGGACCAACATTGCTTTTGATGGGGGTATCACTGTTTGTCAGTATATTGCTTGCTGTTCCGTCAGGAATTTACAGTGCGATCCATCAGTATTCAAAAGGTGATTATACGGTAGTGACATTATCATTTCTTGGCAGCAGTATTCCGGGATTTTTCCTTGCCATGCTTCTCATCTATCTGTTTACAGTCAAATTGGGCTGGCTGCCTTCCGGTGGAATGACAACGCTTGGCACGTCCGGTGGTGCAGCAGATGTGGCGGCACATATGGTTATGCCGGTCATTGTCCTTGCGGTGTCCATGGCAGGAACAAATATCCGCTATATCCGCAGTGCAGTGCTTGAAATCTTACAGCAGGATTATCTGCGTACAGCACGGGCAAAGGGAATCGGACATTTTCTTGTCATCAATAAACATGCACTGCGCAATGCCTTAGTTCCGATCGTGACGGTCATTGGAATGGAAATACCGGTATTGTTTGGAGGTTCTATTATTGTGGAGCAGGTATTTTCCTGGCCGGGACTTGGTCTTATGACGATGAGTGCGATCACAAACCGTGATTATCCGGTTATTATGGGAGTCTGTCTGCTCTCAGCGATCGTTGTACTGCTCGGTAATCTTCTGACGGATATTTTATATGCGGTAGTAGATCCGACGATAAAACTTCAGTAAAGAGGTTGAATTTGTATGATAATAAAGAAAAAAGAAAACTTAAATGAAACATATATGCAGATGGTGCTGCGTCGTTTCCGTGCACATCATCTTGCAAAGATCAGCCTTGTGATACTGGTTGTTGTCGGACTGGCGGCATTGTTTGCACCGGTTGTTGCGCCTTATGACCCGGATGCAATTGTCGGAACGTTTAGTGGAGCACCGTGTAAAGAGTTTATTCTTGGAACAGATCAGATCGGCAGGGACGTATTCAGCAGGCTTTTATATGCAACAAGGATATCACTGCTTGTGGGAATCCTTGCTACAGCCATATCGACGGTGATTGGTGTGGTACTTGGCCTGATCGCGGGATATTTTGGCGGAGTGGCAGATATGATACTGATGCGTTTTACGGATATGGTCATGTCTTTTCCTTATATCCTTCTGGTGCTTGTTGCAGCAGCGATCTTTAAACCGGGATTGTGGAGTATTATTCTGATTCTGGGATTTGTAGACTGGCCTGGGGTAGCAAGACTGGTACGTGGAAATGTGCTCAGCTTACGTGAAACAAATTTTGTCAAAGGAAATGTAGTAGCAGGCATGCCGCTTCGTCATATCCTGTTTTCCGAGATTTTGCCAAATACGGTTGCGCCGATCCTCGTATATGCAACTTCTGTTATGGCAATCTCCATGTTAGATGAGGCGGCGTTAAGTTTCCTTGGCATGGGTGTGCAGCCTCCAATGGCAAGCCTTGGAAATATGTTAAACGGAGCACAGTCTATTACGGTACTGACGTCACAGCCCTGGCTCTGGCTGCCTCCGGGGATCATGATCGTTGTGCTGGTTATTTCCATCAACTTTGTTGGGGATGCACTGCGTGATGCATTTGATCCGTCTGGTGGGCGCAGATAGGTGCCCATGGATCATGAGCTTCCCTGTGTAGGGTGGTTCTGGGGGGTTACGATTGGCAAATTGCATCAAGCCGGGACTGTTTTGTTTCCGTTGTCCGAAAATAAGAAAGCGCTTTCACTCTGATAATAATCAGAGTGAAATTAGTATGCCTGATTCAGGTTGGGGCGGAGTGACGTGTGCCTCAACAAACCAGCATTTGCCGGGCGGCTTATGATATTATATTATGCAGAAAAGCAGAATGGAGAAGTATATGGAACAGAAAGTATTAGAGCAGAAACTTACGGATTTCTTTGAGGAACTTCACAGTCACCCAGAGCTATCCTATGAGGAATATGAGACGACAGAGCGGATCAAAAGAGAACTTCATGCAGCAGGAATCGAAATTTTACAGACACCATTAAAAACCGGCGTGGTTGCCATAATACGAGGCGCACAACCGGGAAAAACATATGGATTGCGTTGTGACATTGATGCACTGCCGATCATGGAGGAGACAGAGCTGCCTTATAAGTCAGAAATTCCGGGAAAGATGCATGCCTGCGGACATGATTTCCATACGGCAGCAGTGATTGGAACAGCATTACTCTTGCAGGAGCGAAAAGAGAAACTGCATGGAAATGTAAAAATTCTGTTCCAGCCGGCAGAGGAGTCGTCACATGGAGCAGAGACGGTTCTACAGACAGGGATACTTTCTGATGTGGAGGCGATTTTTGGTCTGCACACAGCAGCATATCTTCCGGTTGGCACACTTGGAATCCGTGCCGGAAGTGTTATGGCGGCGGTAGACCGGTTTGAATTAAATATTACGGGTACAGGCTGCCATGGCGGTCATCCGGATGAGGGAGTGGACACGATACTTGTGGCGGCATCTGTGATACAGGCATTGCAGAGCATTGTCGGCAGAAACTTAAATCCGTTTCATACGGGGGTGGTCAGTGTGACAAGGATTCATGGCGGTAATACCTGGAATGTGATTCCGGATAAAGTGGAATTAGAGGGAACAGTTCGTTCCATGGACAAAGAGGATCGTGTTTTTATAGAAAAACGCATGCGCGGGATTGCAGAAAACACAGCCGCAGCGTATGGTGCGAAGGCAGAATTACTATGGTATCCGGGACCTCCTGCAACAGTCAATGAGGAAACATGGAGTGCGTTTGCAGAAGATGTGGCAAAAGAATGTGGCTATGAGGTTGTTCCACAGCGAAATTCAACAGGTGGAGAGGATTTCGCATTTTATCTGGAAAAGATACCGGGATGTTTTATCAATGTCGGGACAGGGGTTGGTTATCCAAACCATCATCCACAATTTTATGCGGATGAGGCTGCACTTGCACCGGCGGCAGAGTATTTTGCAAGACTGTTAGAAGATGCACTTGGTAAATAATACAAAAACAGGAGTCCTTGCGGGCTCCTGTTTTTTGATCTCAGATCATGAACTGTCTGAATTGAAATCAGAATTTCTGATTAATCCTCGTATTTGTTTTTCTCGCCGATCTCCTGCATTTTCATAGCACGAACTTTTAATGGAAGTCCGAACAGTGTGATAAATCCGGAAGCATCATGATGGTCATAAAGATCACCGGTTGTGAAACTTGCGAGTGACTCACTGTACAGAGAATATTTTGAAGTAGTTCCGGCTTTGATGATGTTACCTTTGTATAATTTGAATTTTACTTCACCGGTTACATATTCCTGTGTGGAAGTAACGAAAGCTCTGACTGCATCACATAAAGGTGTGAACCATTTTCCTTCGTAAACGATCTGGGCAAGTTTGTTTCCCATATCTTTTTTAACTTCCATGGTAGCACGGTCTAAAACAAGCTCCTCTAACTGCTGATGAGCTTCCATTAAGATCGTTCCGCCAGGAGTTTCGTATACACCGCGGGATTTCATACCAACAACACGGTTCTCAACGATATCAATGATGCCGACACCATGTTTGCCGCCGAGACGGTTTAATTCACGGATGATATCGGAAACCTTCATCTCTTTTCCGTTTACGGAAGTCGGAACACCTTTCTCAAATGTCATAGTTACATATTCGCCTTCTTCCGGAGCTTTTTCCGGGGAAACACCGAGAACTAAAAGGTGGTCGTAGTTAGGCTCGCATGCAGGATCCTCTAATTCAAGACCTTCATGGCTGATGTGCCAGATGTTACGGTCACGGCTGTAGCTTGTGTCGGCAGAGAATGGAAGATGAATGCCGTGTGCTTTGCAGTATTCGATCTCTGATTCACGGGAATCCATAGTCCACTTCGGATCTCTCCATGCAGCGATGATCTTTAAGTCAGGAGCAAGTGCTTTGATACCAAGCTCGAAACGGATCTGATCGTTTCCTTTACCGGTAGCACCGTGGCAGATTGCAGTAGCGCCTTCTTTTCTTGCAACTTCAACTAATTTCTTAGCGATCAGAGGACGTGCCATAGAGGTTCCAAGTAAATATTTGTTCTCGTAAATGGCATTTGCCTGAACACATGGCATAATGTAATCATCACAGAACTCGTCGATGATATCTACAATGTATAATTTGGAAGCTCCACAGGAGATAGCTCTTTCTTCAAGACCGTCTAATTCTTCTTCCTGACCGCAGTCGATACAGCAGCAGATAACTTCGTAATCATAATTTTCCTTTAACCATGGAATAATGGCGGTGGTATCAAGTCCGCCGGAGTACGCTAAAATAACTTTTTCCTTCATGTGATACAGCCCTTTCTGTTATGTATATTTGATCTATTTGTTTCCAGATCATTGACTAAAAACAATATACAACAAAAAATATAGAAACGCAAGTGAAAAAATATACATTCATTATTCATAAAAATGCATAAAGATTATACAAAATGCAGAAAAAGGCTTAATATATAGTATGCTAAAGAAAAAAGATAAAAAATGGTATTGCATAAAAAATAAAACGAATGTATAATTATGCAATATCAAACAGCGTATGAAAAAAGATACTTTACGACTGCGATGAGGTGTATTAATATAGGAAGAAAGATGCTTATGCAGGTATGCCTGTATACAATGACAGATAAGAAATTTTAAAAGGCATATAAAATAAGGATAAGCAGAAAGGACGAAAAAATGATAAGAGCAGGAATTATCGGAGCAACCGGTTATGCAGGAAATGAACTGGTTCGTATTTTAATGGGACATAAAGAAGTGGAGATCAAATGGTATGGATCCCGCAGTTACATAGATAAAAAATATGCAGAAGTTTATCAGAACATGTTTGAGATCGTGGATGATGTGTGCTTAGACGATAACATGGATGAACTTGCAAGCCAGGTGGATGTGATCTTTACAGCAACTCCGCAGGGATTTTTAGCAGGGGTGCTGACAGAAGATATATTAAATAAGGTAAAGATCATAGATTTGAGTGCTGATTTCAGAATCAAGGATGTATCTGTTTATGAGAAATGGTACAAGATCGAACACAGGAGCCCACAATTTATTGAGGAAGCTGTGTATGGACTCTGCGAACTCAACCGTGACAAGATAAAAGGTGCAAGACTGATCGCAAACCCGGGATGTTACACAACCTGTTCTATTTTAACGGCATATCCACTGGTAAAAGAGGGACTGATCGATCCGAACACTATTATCATTGACGCTAAATCAGGTACTTCCGGTGCAGGCAGAAGCGCTAAAGTGGACAGTCTTTTCTGCGAGGTCAATGAAAATATCAAGGCATATGGTGTTGCTTCTCACCGCCACACACCAGAGATCGAAGAGCAGCTGTCTTATGCAGCAGGAAAGCCGGTGGTCATCAGCTTTACACCTCATCTGGTTCCAATGAACAGAGGTATCCTGGTAACTGCTTATGCTTCTCTTACAAAAGAAGTGACCTGGGAAGAGGTAAGAGCTGCATACGACAAGTATTATAAGGATGAATATTTTGTACGTGTTCTGGACAAGGATGTAGTTCCTCAGACACGCTGGGTAGAGGGAAGCAACTTCGCAGACGTAAACTTCAAGATCGACCCAAGAACTAACCGCATTGTTATGATGGGTGCAATTGACAATATGGTAAAAGGTGCTGCAGGACAGGCGATCCAGAATATGAACTTACTGTTCGGATTCGACGAGGCAGAAGGCTTAAATCTGGTTCCAATGTTCCCGTAGGGGCGGACAGATACGGACCGGAGAAGAAAAGTTACGGGAAAACGTTAGGAGATGAAAAACGTGAACAACGAAGAAGTAAAGATACGTCCTATGACAATGGATGACTTTGAACAGGTACATAACCTCTGGATGGAAATATCTGGATTTGGCATCCGGAGCATTGATGATTCAAAGGAAGGGGTGGAGCGTTTTATCCGGAGAAATCCAACCACCAGCATGGTGGCGGAGATGGATGGAAGGATTGTAGGCGCCATTCTCTGCGGACATGATGGCAGGCGCGCCGGACTTTACCACGTCTGTGTGAGGGAGGCATATCGAAAGCATGGAATCGGACAGAAGCTTGTGGAACGGTGCCTGGAAGCACTGAAAAAAGAGAAGATTTCCAAGGTGAACCTGATCGCATTCAAAAAGAATGAGGTCGGAAACCGTTTCTGGCAGAAGCTTGGATGGAAATACTGTGACAATGTAAATTATTATGAATGTGTGCTAAATGAGGAAAATGTGACGGTATTTAATCCGTAATGCATATTTTCATCAGACGACAAGGAGGAAAAACCCTATGGAGCAGATAACAGGCGGTGTGACCGCAGCAAAGGGATTTCAGGCAGCAAGTACGGCAGCTGGAATCAAGTATAAAGACAGAAAAGATATG
>ERZ772872.2379-NODE-2379-length-15379-cov-2.639650_pt1 | contig 15379 bp, 9 predicted proteins | sample MGYA00512132_ERZ772872 | MGnify/ENA primary metagenome ERZ772872 (study PRJEB29015, sample SAMEA2737724) | human gut metagenome | biome: human gut; feature: human-associated habitat; material: faeces | place: China | collected 2012 ...
AACACCACCGACACCGAGTTTCATCGAAGTGGTCTTGGTCAGATTGGCATCGATATTGGCGCGGTAGTTATAGCGGTTGTAACGATAGTTATTGTCGTACATTTGTCCGGGAAGTTCTTTCAGAAGTCCGTTCTGATAAGTATAACCTACTGAGATGAAGTATCGTACATTATCGCTACCGCCGGAGATATTTAGGTTGTTCTGGCTTTGAAGATAGATATTATTAAAAATATACTTCTTCCAGTCCATACTGGGATACATGATGGGGTCTGAGCCGGTGCGATAGGCTTCTACCTGTTCTGGAGTGAAGTATAACTTAGGATTCGTAACGTGGTCCATCTCCTGCTTCATATTCCAGAAGCGTGCGAACTCGTAACTTCCGGTCTGCTCTACCAGTGAGATGGGTTGTTGCAGACCCAGTTTGGTGCTGGCGGAAATCTGCGTTTTGCCTGCTTTACCTCTTCGGGTGGTGATCAATACAACGCCATTAGCACCTCTTACTCCGAATACAGCGGTGGAAGAGGCGTCTTTCAATACTTGCATACTCTCGATGTCATTGGGATTGATACCCGCTGTACTGCGCTCTACGCCATCAACTAATATAAGAGGAGAATTACTCTGACTGATAGATGAACCACCACGAATCAAGAACGTAGCCTCTGCACCCGGAGTATTGTTCTCATTGTACACACGTACACCCGCAATTTTACCCTTCAGCCCTTCTCCCACAGTATTGATAGGAGTTGCCTTCAATGTTTCTCCATCCACCTTGCTGATGGCAGATGTTACGGTACGCTTGGATTGGGTACCATAACCTACAACCACCACTTCATCCAGCCCCATGGTGGTCGGTTCCATCCGGATGTTAAGAATCTTTTGATTAGTAATCAGGATTTGCTGTTCATCATAGCCCACATAGGAAAATACAAGAGTTTCCCCCTTGCTTACTTTCAGCTGGAAAGCGCCATTCATATCCGTAATAACTCCTCGAGTCGTACCCTTCACAGCGATGGAAACTCCTGGAAGAGTTTCACCAGTATTGTCCACTACTACACCTGATAGGTTAAATTCTTGTGCCCAAAGCAAAAATGGGCAAAATAGTAGAAAAGTTATGAGGTGAAAATGAAATATTTTTCTCATCTTTGTTACGATTTTAATAATAAATTGTTTCAGTAATTTATTTAAGGGGAAACGGGAAGTGCCAATACTCGTTTCCCCTCCCTTTTCGGGGGTCAAACTTAAGTTGGCCAATGAGTTTTTTCATTGGATGTATTGTTGCAATATCTCCATAGGCAATCGTTTTTAGTTAATTAATGTATTTGAAGAATTCCGTATTTTTCAATTCGTTTCTTGTCTCCTCCAGCTCTTCTTCAGAACAAGGAGCTATCGGCAATCGACATGGTCCACAGTCTATTCCTGCCAGTTTCATGAATATCTTACCAGCTCTGACTCCTCCCCCATGCTTTATCAGCACATCAATGATTTCAACAGATTTCCATTGCATTTCACGAGCTGTTTCAAGGTCTCCCTTTTCCATGGCTTCCATCACAGCTTTGTATATACCCGGAACATAGTTGTAGGTACTGCCTACGGCAGCCTTAGCTCCAACCGACAATCCGGTAATCAGTATCTCATCAAAACCGTGCAAGACTTCGAACGCCCCACCGTCCGCATGAATGCACTGCTGCATCTCCATCAGGTTGTTATGAGTAAACTTGACTCCCACCAGATTGGGAATTTGCTTCTTGCCCTCTATAAGGAACTTGTGTACCGGCAAGGAAACCCCGGTTATGGACGGCATGTTATAGTAATAAAACGGCAAGCGGGAAGCCGATGCAGCTATCGGCTTGAAAAAACCTATCAGCTCATCTACAGAACCGGGCTTGAAAAAGCAGGGCGCCATGGCTGCTATCATATCAGCTCCAATAGCTTGCGCATGGGCTGCCAGCTCGGCACACTGAACCTGCGACATGCCACCTACATGCACTATCACTTTCAGTTTTCCCTTGGCTGCCTCCATCCATTTTTCCGCAACAGCCTTTCGTTCTTCTGTTGTCAGAGAAACGGATTCTCCCGTCGTGCCACAAATAAACACTCCCGTCACACATTTCTTTTGCATCAGAAACTCTGCATACGGCCCGATCACCTGCAAATTTAAGGAACCATCTTCGTGCATTGGCGTAAATGGTGCAGCGATTAATCCTGTTAAAAGTCGTTTGTTCATAAATAAAATTATATTATAATTAATGATAGGTTCAAACCTATTTTTTCTTAAAGAACAAGCTTGCCAGATAACCTATGACAAAACATGAGATAAAGCCGGATGCCGTGTACAAAAGCAAATGGAACGTCTGGAATCTGGCAACAAACAATTGTACGATGATACTTGCGACTATACCAATGATTGCTCCTCCGGAATTGGCGCGTTTGGTAAGCATGCCCAACATGAACAGTCCTCCCATACTGCCCAATATGAGCCCGAGTATCTTGTTAAATTCGTCCCACAATGAAGCGATATTCCATGTTGCCATAAGAAAAGCAAAAGATAGACTAATGACTCCTATCACACAAGTTGCCATACGTGCCGCATGCAATTCATTGCCACCCTCTCCCTTATGAAAGAAACGTGAATAAATGTCTACTATATAAGCTGTGGCTGCCGAATTCATACTGCCGCTCAAAGTGGACATTGCCGCAGCGAAGATGCCCGAAATCAACAACCCTACAATACCGACCGGTAATTGGGTAAAAATATACCACGGAAAAATAGCATCGCCGTTAGGAATACTGATACTCAGATTCTCAGGATACACCTTGTAATAGGCATAAAGCGCAGTGCCTATAAAGAAGAAAATCAGTGTGGCGGGAACAGTCAGTATCGCATTGGTCCATACACTCTTCCGTGCCTCTTTCATCGAAGAGGTAGTGAGATAGCGCTGCACCATACTTTGGTCCGTCCCATAGGTGGTAAGATGGGTAAAACATGCGGCAATAATGACAGTCCACATCGTAGCATCCTTCAAGTCAAAGTTCGTCGCTCCCAAATCGAACTTACCGTTTGCCACGGCAATATCAATCGTTTCACCCAATCCACCGGGAAGAGAACACGAGATGTATATCACTGCAAATATCGCTCCTCCCAACAGTACAATTACTTGAATGGCATCTGTCCATACAACCGCCTCTATTCCCCCTATCATTGTATATAGAATACTACAAACTCCCATAATACCGATACATAGGAATATATCCAATCCAGTCACCACATTCAAAGCAATGGAGGGCAGAAAAAGCACAACGCCCATACGCCCTACCTGGAAAATAATAAAGGCCAGACTGCAAATAACCCGGATAAAGACATTGAAACGTATCTCCAGATATTCATAGGCAGTCGTTATATTCAATCTCCGGAAAAAAGGAATAAAGACATAAACAATGACGGGGGCAACAAACACAATACCGGTATTGAACAACACATAACTCCAGTTAGTGGCATATGCCTTGGAGGGTATAGCCATGAAGGTGATGGCACTCAACGCGGTTCCGAAAAGACTCAGCCCGGCAGCCCACCACGGAATGCGTCCTCCACCCTTGAAATAGTCGTTCGTACTTTTCTGGCGCCGTGAAAAGTAAATTCCAATTCCGGCCAATACGGCAAAATAACCGATAATCACAAGGATATTGACAAGTCCCAACCCCTTTTCCAAAGGAACAATATCCCCTTGAAGGCTGTACAGTCTATTCGTTCCGGAACTGGCATTGCTACCGAGTATAACGAAGGAACGGTTTCTTTGCAAGACTTGCATGGTGTCATAGGTACCTGGAATACATTCAGACTTGACAAGAGTCTGCGTAATTGTATGGTATTTCCATAAAGCATTCTCTTTTTTAAGATGCTGTGTATCTTCCGGCTCTTTCTGAAAAAGAAGTATATGGTTGGCTCCGCTGGCGACAGCAGCACATATTCCTTTCGGAAAATCCGAACCTAATGAACTCCATTTACCCAATTGGGGGTTATAGACATATCCATCAGTCAAGCAAGAAGACAACCCTTCTTCCGTTTCCGTCTGTCCACCCAATAAATACAGACAAGGGGAAACGCCGTTGTTCTGTACCACGAGAATTGCATCTTCCCGGACGCATCCCGGATAGCCCGGTAGTTCTTTCCATCCTCTGGACTTGTTCGACAAGTCCAGCACAAAAAAAGAATCCGATAACCTAGACGGACTTACCGACTTCCTGCCTCCAAACAAATATACCTTATTGTCCAGTAGTGCTCCTGCCGCGTTAGACAACGGAAAAGGAAGTGGCGGCCAATCTTCCGAAACATTCAGTTTGCCCTGCTGCATTGTGACAAGAAATACATCTTCGTAGCATTGGGAAGAATCACGCCCTCCAATACACAAGATACCGTCAGAGAGTGTTATGGAAGCGCCATAAGCCAACGGCTTGGACAACACATCTTCATACAAAGCGAATCCGGCATTTTCAGAAAGGCATACCGCATTTCTTCCCCATCGGCTATAATCGTCGGAAGTGCCGCCTGCCAAGACAATTTGTCCGCCAAGTACTCCGGAAAAGAGTCCCAAAGTGTTGTGTTCCTCATTAAAAACACTCTCGTTGCCCCACTTTATCTGCTCAGAATGAGAAGCATCTGCAGCTCTTAGGCTTTGCCCCCAAAACAAACAAAGGCATACCAATGCAACACAATTATTTACAATCCGTGTCATTTGTCATATTTTTATTGTGATTGACCCTTATTCTGTTCTCCTAACACTGCCCTATCATAAATCAGCTTCTTATAGACATAAAAGTGTTGCTCGATAGCATTTCTGTAGCCCATTTCATCCTTATTCTTGATAAAGTTCAATAAATCGGTGTGAGTTACAATCTTTCCCTTTTTCTCCAGTTCTATATTTATAGCTTCCACCCGTTCCCTCAAATTGGTTTTTACAAAGTTCATAACCGGATGAATGATGCTTTGGAACTGTACAATCGTCTTATTCCCCGTTATTTCGTATAGTTTTGAATGGAAAGTATATTCGCTGAGATTGGCATATTCGTTGTTCCCCAATGCAACGCCTGCATTAACAATCTCTTCCAGTTCCATAATATCCTGCTCTTTAATATTATGAAATATGTCACTACTGATTCCTATCTCCAAGGCAACCCTGAATCCCAAAAGATCGAGAAGTGATTCCTGGCTCATAATACGGGGATCAACCACTCTCTTCATTCCCCCTAAGATGAAAGGCTCAGTTAATATCATTCCACGACGTGTACGGCTTTCAATCATTCCCATCATTTTCAGACGGCTAAGAGCTTCCCGAAGAACACTACGAGCTACCCCCAACGCTGACGACAACTCAATTTCGTTAGGGATAGAATCACCCACTTTCAAGTCCTGACTTCTGAAATAATTCAATAACTTGTCTTCCACTTGGTCTACCAAAGTAATCGACTGCCCATCAATTTTTAAGTTTTCCATATATTAAATCGTGTTATTATTAGTCCTATTAGTATTATTTGTCAGACAAATAAATGGATAATTTTTAATAAAAGCAACATATAAAGAATATATTATTACTTCTTTTATATTTATTAACTTTTAAAGTGTTGCATTTTTGCAAATTTACTATTCACGATGTAATATATGTTTCGGCTATATTACATATGCGAACAAACAATAAGAAAAACAGAAAAAGGGGAAAAACAATATAAGTGCAGCTTAAAAAATAGTTTAGAAGAATTATTAATACCTGAGAATGAATGTTCTTAAAAAAGAAAAAGACTGAATAACTAAGTATTCAGCCTTTTATAAAGAGCGGCAAGCGAGACTCGAACTCGTGACCCTCAGCTTGGGAAGCTGATGCTCTACCAACTGAGCTACTGCCGCATAAACATTTCCAAGGTCATGCCTTAAAAACGGTGGCAAAGTTAATAAATTCCTTCCTAAAAAAACAAACGTTTCGTCAAATATTTCTTATTTTTGCTCGGGAAAACAAAGATATTCTTTCAAAATACAGACTAAATACCAATGAAACGAATCATACTCATCACCGGAGGAGCACGTTCCGGCAAAAGCACCTATGCGGAAAAGCTGGCACTCGAGCTCTCTCCCACTCCCGTTTATCTTGCCACGGCACGCATCTGGGACGAAGAATTCCGCCAGAGGGTAATCCGGCATCAGGAACGCCGGGGACCGGAATGGACAAACATCGAAGAGGAGAAAGAACTCAGCCGCCACCGGCTGGAGGGACGGATCGTCCTGATAGACTGCATCACCTTATGGTGTACCAACTTTTTCTTCGACCTGCATTCAGATACCGACCGGGCACTTGCCGCAGTAAAGGCAGAGTTCGACCGCTTCACGGCACAAGACGCAACCTTCATCTTTGTAACCAATGAAATAGGTATGGGAGGAACTTCCGAGAACGAACTGCAACGAAAGTTCACGGACATGCAAGGCTGGATGAACCAATATGTAGCCGCCCGTGCCGACGAAGTGATACTGATGGTATCCGGCATCCCACTTACCGTAAAAAACACTCATTCATAAAACAACAGACAATTAAAATTCAACAGACTGATGAAAACATTTCATATCACCCGTCCGGACGAGTCAATCCGTCCCGCATTGATTGACAAAATCAACAACCTGACCAAACCCAAAGGCTCATTGGGCATTTTAGAAGAACTGGCACTCCAAATCGGACTCATACAACAGACATTATCCCCCACCTTGAAACATCCGCAAAACATTATCTTCGCCGCCGACCACGGCATTGTAGAAGAAGGTGTCAGTCTGTCTCCAAAGGAAATCACCTGGCAGCAAATCAGCAACTTCCTTCATGGAGGGGCAGGTGTCAATTTCCTCTGCCGGCAGCACGGCTTTACCCTGAAAATAGTAGATGCAGGAGTAGACTACGACCTCCCCTACGAGAAAGGCATCATCAATATGAAAGTACGTAAAAGCACCCGGAGTTATCTGCACGAGGCAGCCATGACGGAAGAGGAAATGGAGATGTGCCTGGAACGGGGTGCCGAGGTGGTGCGCCAATGCCATGAAGAAGGCAGCAATGTCCTCAGCTTCGGTGAAATGGGTATCGGAAACACCTCTTCATCCTCCCTGTGGATGACCTGCTTTACCGGCATTCCTCTGGAACAATGTGTCGGCGCAGGCAGCGGACTCGACAGCGCGGGCATCCGCCACAAATACGAAGTGCTGAAACAGTCTATGGAGAATTACAAAGGCGACGGCTCTCCCCGGGACATCATCCGCTACTTTGGTGGACTGGAAATGGTAATGGCCATAGGCGCCATGCTGCAAGCTGCCGAGCTGAGGATGATTATCCTTGTAGACGGATTCATCATGACCAACTGCCTGCTTGCCGCCGCCAGGCTCTATCCGGAAGTGACGGATTACGCCATCTTCGGACACTGCGGAGACGAGTCGGGCCACAAACTGGTGCTCGACGCCCTGCATGCCCGTCCGCTGCTGAATCTGGGGCTGCGTTTGGGAGAAGGAACGGGGGCCATCTGTGCATATCCCATTGTCGACTCGGCCGTGCGGATGCTCAATGAAATGGATAACTTTGCACATGCCTCCATCACTAAATACTTTTAACATGAACAATGTCTTGGCTGCATTCATAATGCTCACCCGACTGCCCTTCTGGAAAATCAAGGAAGTACCGGCAGAGTGTTTCAAGCATGTGGTTCCCTATTGGCCGCTTGTAGGCTGGCTGACGGGAGGCGTGATGGCGGCAGTGCTGTGGCTTGCCGGACAGATTATGCCGGTGTCATTGGCATGGATTCTTGCCCTCATCGCACGCCTGCTTGTCACCGGTTGCCTGCACGAAGACGGACTGGCGGACTTTTTCGACGGCTTCGGCGGCGGCACCACCCGAGAACGGACTCTTGCCATCATGAAGGATTCCCACATCGGAAGCTACGGTGTCATCGGATTGATATGCTATTTCCTGCTGTTGTTCCAACTTCATCACCTGCCACTGGGACTTCTCTGCATCCTTGTGCTCAGCGGTGACTGCTGGTCCAAGTTCTGTGCCTCCCAGATTGTCAACTACCTGCCCTATGCCCGGAAAGAGGAAGACAGCAAAAGCAAGACCGTCTACAACCGCATGAGCTGGCACGAGTTACTGGCCGGATTTCTTTGCGGTCTGCTTCCTTTCGTACTGCTGCTGTGGATTGCCACCCTCTTCCCACTGCTCACCTTCTTCCTGCTCTACCGATTGATGAAGCGGCGCCTACAAGGATATACGGGTGACTGCTGCGGGGCCACTTTCCTGCTATGCGAACTGTCCTTCTACTTGGGAAGCCTTATTCTAATTATAAATTAACAACTGAAAATTAAAGATGGAAGTAATACTCATTCGACACACTTCGGTAGATGTTCCTCCGGGGATGTGCTACGGTCAGACCGATGTTCCCCTGAAACCCACGTTTGAAACGGAAGCCGCCGTGACGGCAGAAAACCTGAAGGCATACCTTCCGTTCGACCACGTCTACACCAGTCCCCTAACCCGCTGCGTGCGCCTCGCCACCTATTGCGGCTATCCCGATGCAGAACGGGACAAACGGATTATGGAAATCAATTTTGGCGACTGGGAGATGAAGCCGTTCGAGCAGAATGAAGACCCACGCCTGCAGGAATGGTATGCCGACTACATGAACGTGGCAGCTACCGGTGGAGAATCTTTTACCATGCAATACCGGCGTGTCAGCCAGTTTTTGGACGAATTAAAGAAGAAGCCCTATACACGCGTTGCCATCTTCGCACACGGAGGCGTATTAATCTGCGCACAACTCTATGCCGGAATCCTCAAAGCCGAAGAAGCCTTCGACGCATTGACGCCCTACGGCGGCATCGTCCGCATCAATCTCAACAAGGAATAGTGAACGAAATAGTAGAGCCTTCCTCCGCTTCGGTTTGCACCTTGTAGATACCTCCAAAATAATGAATAAAATGGGCATTGATTTCATGGCGAATCAAGCTCGTTTTATTCTCAAAATGTACCTTTGCAAACGGGGCGTTGACCACGTCGAAATAGAGGGCCGACCTAGTGCGGTCCCGTCTGATGCGGATAATCGCCTCATAACGGGCAGTGTCATTCTCTGACGGAGTCAGCATGCTGACAAGCAATGTATCGAACCACCTCCGGTCCGTCCTCGCAAACTGTTCCTTGAGGTCGGTCTGCAGGCTGACAGACACAGTGCTCTCCTCACGGCCGTTCACTTTATCCAGCACCTCACTGCACAACTGAATAATGTCACACTCCTCGTCCTCATACTGAATCTTGCCGGACTCCAAGCGAGACAACTCCAGAATGCTGTTGACATAATTCAGCAGACTTTCCGCATTGGTCTGAATCATCTGTCCGTACTCCCTCTTAGTCTCTTTATCCAGCTCCTCCTTTCCGGTCAGCAATTCGGCAAAGCCCACCACCACATTCAGCGGAGTACGTATATCATGGCTGATTTCCGATTTCAGACGCTCCTTCGCGATGTTGTCCGTCTCTGCCTGCAAAGCGGCTTCAGCCGTCTTCTTCTCTATGACAGCAATCTTTCCGGAGACATAGCGCGTATACAGATAGAAAAGCAGCATCAGCAGCAGACAGACGCCCAGGAGTATAAATCCTATACGGTAATTCATGTCCTGAATCTTCTGCTTCTCCAACAGCAGCTCGTCAATGTGGTAAATCTCCTTCACCTGCTTCAACTGGTTGGCCGAGAAGGCATTGTTCAGCGAATCCTGCTTGCGTATGAGGTAGCGCCGGGTCTCGATGGCCCCGTCAATGTCCCCCTTGTCATATTGCGTACTCGCCTTGTAGTTTATCAAAGTGGCAAAGGTGGAGACGTAGTTGTTCAGTACCGTAGGGGTCACCTCGTCTATCAATGCGATGCTTTTGTCATACTCATCGGTCTTGGCATAGTATTGAAGCTGTATCAACTGGACATTCAGCCAGAAGACGGGATCTACATGCGGCTCAAGCAGTTTCTTTACTTTCTCGATATGCTCGTGCGCCACTGTAAAGTTCTTCCGGTTCATGTAGTGCAGGATATACTTCACTTCGCAGTCAATCTCGAAATTGCTCCAGTTCTTCCGTGTCTCGGGTTCTTTGGAAATAACCGTCTGCAACGTCGTGTCCATTTCATGCAAATAGGGCAGCTTCAGGCTGTCTTTACCGCCATTGCCGTATACCTGGGCAATACGCGACAGTATATCCACCTTCAGGCTGGCCTTTGTCTGGGGAGAGAAATTCCGGTAAGCCTCCAAGAAAGAGTCCAGTGCCTCATTCGGGCGGCTGGACACTCCGTAGGCACATCCCAGACTGTTATACGCTGCTATCATCCCGTTATTGCTATGGCGGAGTTTTGATTCCTCCAACGTCTCCTTAGCCACATACACCGCTTTCTCTATCTGTCTCTTGGAAGCCAGGGCGCGGCTGATGGCAGCCTTCTGCTCCAGATAATAATCGTAAGTGCCTACCTGAGGGACAAAATCCTTCAGCACATCCACCCAATACGACAGACTGTCCGGGTCGTGTTTCTTGTCATAACATGCCGCCAGATAGTAAGCGCCCATATTCTCATAGAAAGCGTTCTTCTGCCGCCGCGCCTCCTCGTACAGACGGGTGGAAAAAGTCATGTTATAGGGAGCATACTGGTGCTTGTAGGCCATGTCACGGAGATACGTCAGCCGGACAAGGGTGGCCGGCAGAGTATCGGCAACCTTCAGGATGCTGTCCTGATACCGGGCAGCCCCCGTGTCTTCTGCCAGCAGCGGACAGATATATCCGCAAAACAAAACATGGATGAGAATAAGTATTCGTTTCATTGCGCCGTTCCTCCGTGTAATGCGGGATTATACTTCAAAGGATGCGTAAAACAGAAACGCGCGCCACGGGTATACCCACTGTCCACCCACAGCTTGCCGTTCATATATTTCACAATCAGTTGGCAGATGGAAAGGCCCAGTCCGCTTCCCTGCACAAAATCATTCAGCTTTTCAAAGCGTTCAAAAATCAAGTGCTGCTTCTCCGGTGGAATGCCGCATCCGGTATCCGTCACGGAGAAAAGTGCCGTATCGACATCGGCCATCTTCAGTTCCAGCACGATGGAGCCTTGCTCCGTAAACTTGGTGGCATTCACCAGCAGGTTTATCAAGACTTGGCGGAGGCGCGCATCGTCCGTATCCAGCATCAGGACGGACAAATCCGTGTCAAAACGCATTTCAACCTCCAGCTTGCGCGAGGCCATCACGGTCTCCACGACCTCATTACACAACTTCACGGCATCATGCGTACGGATGTTGAAGGTTATATTGTCATTCTCGAAATCCGAGAAATCCAGAATGTCATTGATAAGTTTCAGCAACTGAAAGGAATTCACCTTGATAATTTCGGAGAACTCCCGGCGCGATTCGTCATCGAACGACTCGTCCTCATCCGTCAGTACCGCCGAGAATCCGACAATGGCATTCAGCGGCGTACGTACCTCATGGCTCATGTTCGAAAGAAACATATTCTTCCGTTGTATGGCTTGCACCGCTTTCTCCTTCATCGCCTCCTGCCGCATCTGGGAACGCTTCAAACGGAATATCTTCTTCCAGCCCAGCACCAGGAGGAATATCAGAAACAGTACGGACACAATGATGCCTGCCAGATAGAAACGCATGGATACAATGCGGTCGCGTTCGTTCTGGTAGGCCAGTTGGTCGGCCTGGAAACGGGTACAGAGCCGGTCTATCTCCTTGGGATAGTTCTTCTCGAACGAAGTCTTGATATACGAAAAGACCTTGCCGTACTGTCCGTAGGCTTCTTCCTTATTTCCCATCTTCACCAGTAAATCCGCTTTTTCGAGCAGAGCTTCCTTGTAGATGTTATGGTTTATCCGGGCATATTCGGTTTGAAGGAAATCATTGTAGGCGGTCAAGGCTGCCTCATGCTCTCCGGTGGCCACCAGATAACGGGCATCTATAATCAGAAGGTATTGCCGTATCTCCGGAATCAGTTGCGTTTCAAGCTGGCCTATCTGTGCCAGACAATGGCTGGCGGCCTTCAAGTCACCCTTGAATAATTGGCAGGAAGCATTGGAGATGTGACGCATGGCCAGCTCCAGCGGAGAAAGCCGGTCTTCCGGATAGAGGTTCAGACGTGCAAGATAACGCGAGGCACCGTTTACATTCCGTATGCGCAGGTTATAATCTATCAGTTCCACCAGTAGCATACGGATATGCACATCCTCCCCGTCCATCCCATCCAGCAGTCTCAAGGACTCTTCATAAGCGACACCGGCTTCCCGGAGCCTGCCGGTATAGCTGTACACCTCTCCCATGGCATTCAGCGCAAGGGCATTGCCGAAGGGGTAGGCAAGCGCGCGGGCTTTGGAGTACATCTGGTCGCTCTGGGCAATAGCCATACGGATTTCTCCACGGAAAAGGGAGGATTTTATAAGTATTCTTTCCAGTTCGAAATAGGTGTAATAGCGCTGGGATTCATCCAATTGGGACAAAAGGCCGTCGGCATTCAGCGAGTCACACTCCTCCCGGGTCAGATAGTCGAAACCGAGGCTGTTGTGAAAAGTGGAGATGACCTCATGGACTATACTTTCCTTTTCTTTAGTCCAAGAATCCGCTTTATCTGTTGCCGATGCAATTATTGTGCTCCCGAACCAAATAAAGAAAAGGAATATATATAGTTGCTTTATCCTCATTTATAAGACTTTGTCTGCTTTAAAAGTTACATTTTTAATGCAACGCGGTCTTGCAAAGATATTATATCTTTTTGGAACGGACAAAGAATCAGTTAAAATAACAACATTTTAAAAACAAAAGGAAGCCAAGGTCGATGTCACTATTACGGCAACTACCATCCACCACTCCACACGCCGGTTGATGCGGACAGCCACACGCATATCTTCTGTCTTCAGAGGCCGTTCATTAGAACCGATATAAGGTTTCCATACCTCCTCGCCGAAATAGTTGTGCGGCCCCCCGAAACGGCAATTCAATATCCCCGCCAAAGCCGCTTCGGGATAACCGGAATTAGGACTTGCATGCTGATTACCATATCTTCCCACAAACTTCAATAAAGAAAGACGACCGGTAGAAAGTATCATCAGAACAGCTGTCAAACGAGCCGGAATATAATTGGCAATATCATCGATACGGGCTGCCCACCGACCGAACTGCAAATATCTTTCGTTCTTATATCCCACCATAGAATCCAACGTGTTTATCATTTTATATGCCAACATACCGGGAACTCCCAATAACAAATACCAAAACAAAGGAGCAATTACCCCATCGCTCAGATTCTCTGCCAAAGTCTCTAAAGCTGCGGTACGCACCTCTTGTGCAGATAGTGCAGAGGTATCCCGTCCCACAATGCGGGATACCTGTCTTCTACCCTCCTCCAAAGAATGGTCGGCAGCCATAAAAACCATACGTACCTCATTGATAAGCGTAGTCCCTGCCAAACAATAAAAGATAAGAACGGCCGAAACCGCCACGCCTATCCAAAGATTCATAGCATATAATCCGTATATCAATAACGCAGAAGCTCCATAAATGAATACAATAAGCACAACAGCCGTACATGCTCCTTTCTTCACCCGGTGTTTCCCTTTGTTCCATCGTTTTTCGCAAAAGGAAATGAGTTTGCCAAAACCTACTATGGGATGAGGAAGCCAGGAAGGGTCACCTATCAACTTATCCAATAACCACCCTGCCAACAATGGTAGGATTAATACAAATATGTCCATTTCTTTATAGATTCTATCAATTCATTATTCTCTTCCGGAGTTTGTGTAGCAATGCGAAAAAAATGCTCGTTCAGCCCTTCAAAATTGGATGCATCACGGATAAGGATACCACACTCTCCTGCCAAGTACTCCTTCAAAGCTGCGGCTCGCCCCATTCGTAACTGAACCAACATATAGTGTGTATCCGAAGCCCATACCTCCATTCCTCCTATTGCAAGCAGTGCTTCAGCCAATCTGTCTTTTTCCTTTAGTAACAAGGATATATCTACATGATATTCTCCGGCATGCCGAAGCAAATAATGTCCTGCTTCAATGGCAAGCTGATTGACAGACCAAGGCATACGCTGCAAACGGATTTCACGCAATAAGATTTGATTTGCAGTCATAAAACCCAAACGGAGTCCGGGGACAGCAAAGCGCTTGGTCATGGAATGGAGCAGAATCACATTAGGATATCCAACAGCTTCCCCGGCCGACAGCAGCGGTTTTAATGTAAAGAATTCATAAGATTGGTCTATTACAAAACAGCACTCCGTATGTTTCTCTATAAATGCTTTCAAAACGTCTTTATCCAATACACTTCCTGTAGGATTATTAGGATTGCATATCCATATCAGGTTTGTTCCCGACGGTATCATATCCAATGCGTAAATAACCTGTATCTTGTGGTGGTGAAGACGGCAAGCATCGGCATATTCACTGAAAGTAGGCATCAGGATGGCAGAATTTTTCCCCCTGAAGGTTTGGGCTATCAAATAAATGGCTTCCGTAGCGCCATTAGTCACACAAACCTCCTTCCCGTCCGACAGATGAAGCGAATGTGCCAATGCCTGTTCTAAAGAATAAGGCTCCGGTTCGGGATAACTTCGAATACTTTCCATCCGATGATAAAGATGCTCACGCAAACCATTATGATTTACATGATTATATACATTTGAGCTAAAGTTTATCCTTATCTTTTGCCCATATTTATAGGCATCATCTCCGTGTCCATCAATCATTTTTACACATTATTTGGTATAACAACGGCAGATTTAAGTGTTTGCGCACGTGTGCCGCCAACTTATCATATTGTTCTTCTTTATAGGCTTCATAATCCGGACTCTGCCGATGCAGCTTGTCAGCATAAGGCTCCAGCAGAAAATCTATGAAAACCTGATTATCAAGGATACCATGAATATAGCTTCCCATACATTTCCTATCGACAAAATAGCCATCCGCTTTTCCGTCTTCCAATTTATTCAATGGAGAAACAGGAGAACCAGGTACAAGCTCAGTCTCTCCCATGTGAATTTCGTATCCCCGGCAAACTGTTTCATTATCCCGGAAATGGAAAGTCACCCGGCGAGTTACCTTCTCACCTTGCATGGTAGTTATCATGGGAAGCAATCCCAAACCCGGCAGTTGACGGATATCTCCCTCTACTCCATCGGGATCGCGGACTTCCATTCCCATCATCTGGTATCCGCCACAAATCCCCATGACCGAAGCCCCTTTGCGATGTGCACGCAAGATAGCTTGCGCCACACCATTACGGCGAAGTTCATATAAATCATCTAATGTACTTTTACTGCCCGGAAGTAATATGATATCC
>ERZ772872.2381-NODE-2381-length-15370-cov-3.975318_pt1 | contig 15370 bp, 9 predicted proteins | sample MGYA00512132_ERZ772872 | MGnify/ENA primary metagenome ERZ772872 (study PRJEB29015, sample SAMEA2737724) | human gut metagenome | biome: human gut; feature: human-associated habitat; material: faeces | place: China | collected 2012 ...
CCCGGCACAATACGCCACCCTCACGGAAAAACTGGGTGGCGCAGATAACGGCGCCACCCGCCTTTGGTGGGATACGGGGAAAAACTCTTTCTAGAACAGACTCCACGCAACCGTAAGCCCTGCCATCACAATGGCTACCATGCTCATCAGCTTGATTAGGATATTCAAGCTCGGACCGGATGTGTCCTTAAACGGATCGCCCACGGTATCTCCTACTACGGTTGCTTTATGAACTTCACCGCCTTTTCCTCCAAAGTTTCCTTCTTCTACATATTTCTTTGCATTATCCCATGCACCACCGGCATTAGCCATAAAGATAGCCAGTACGAAGCCACTGCTCAAGCCACCAATCAGCAAACCGAGCACACCGGGAACACCGAAAATAAGTCCCGTCGCAATCGGAGCAATGATAGCTATCAGTGACGGAATCACCATCTCGCGTTGCGCCCCTTTCGTCGAGATTGCCACACAACGCTCATAATCAGGCTCCGTTTCTCCCGTAAGGATTCCCTTGATTTCGCGGAACTGGCGGCGCACTTCGTCTACCATATGGGCCGCTGCACGCCCTACCGCATTCATCGTCAATCCACAGAAAAGAAATGCCATCATCGAGCCCAGAAACATACCGGAAAGAACTTTCGGATTCATCAGCGTCACATCGTAGTGATGCATAAAGTCGAAGAAAGTGGCATCTTGAAGAGCCACGGCATCGCCATGAGGAAGCGACAGTTCGGTAGTCCCGAGGCGGGTCAGCCCGATACGGATTTCCTCGACATAAGAGGCCAGCAAAGCCAATCCCGTCAAAGCGGCGGAACCGATGGCAAAGCCTTTGCCCGTAGCGGCTGTAGTATTGCCCAAGGAGTCAAGCGCATCGGTACGCTTACGCACCTCTTCACCCAGACCGGACATTTCCGCATTGCCACCCGCGTTGTCAGCTATCGGTCCGTAAGCATCTGTAGCAAGCGTGATGCCCAATGTAGAAAGCATACCTACTGCGGCAATGCCAATACCATAGAGCCCCAGACCCACATTAGAGAAGTCGAAGCCCGAAGCAAAGAGATAAGAAGCAATGATACCTATCACCACGGCAATCACCGGAATAGCCGTAGAAAGCATTCCCAAGCCTATACCGGAAATTATGACTGTCGCCGGACCGGTCTTTCCGCTTTCACTCAGCTTTTGGGTAGGACGGTAGGATTGGGAAGTATAGTACTCCGTAGACCGCCCGATGATGATACCTACTATCAAACCCACTATCACGGAGCAGGAAATCCACAGCCAGTTGTCCAACTTCAGCAGCCACAGGATAAAGAAAGTGGCGACAACTATCAAAATAGAGCTGAGATTAGTACCGAAAGCCAGTGAGTTCAGCAAGTCCTTCATCTTCGCATTCTCTTTGGTACGCACGGAGAAGATACCGATAATGGAAAGCAATATTCCGACGGCTGCAATCAGCATCGGGGCGATTACGGCCTTGAACTGCATCAGCGTATCACCCGAGTGGATAAAAGCCGCAGCACCGAGGGCAGCCGTAGCAAGGATAGAACCGCAATAACTTTCGTACAAATCAGCCCCCATACCTGCCACGTCACCTACATTGTCTCCCACATTGTCGGCAATGGTTGCGGGATTGCGGGGGTCATCTTCCGGAATACCGGCTTCCACTTTACCGACCAGGTCGGCACCTACATCGGCAGCTTTTGTATAGATACCGCCACCTACGCGTGCAAACAATGCCTGCGTGGAAGCGCCCATACCGAAAGTCAGCATGGTAGTGGTAATGATGCAGAGTTTATGGGTGGGAGTCATTACATCTTCCGGAATTACAGCATTCAGCAACAGATACCAGAAAGATATATCAAGCAAGCCAAGGCCAACCACTACCAGTCCCATCACCGCACCGCTACGGAAAGCCACGCGTAGTCCGGCATTCAGCGATGTGCGTGCCGCATTGGCAGTGCGAGCCGATGCGTAGGTGGCCGTCTTCATACCCAAAAAGCCGGAAAGTCCGGAAAAGAATCCTCCGGTAAGGAAAGCAATCGGCACCCAGGAGTTCTGCACTCCGAAACCGTATGCCATAATGGAGAAAAGGATAACCAGCCCCAGAAATACCCAGCCCACAATCTTGTATTGTTGGCGAAGGTAAGACATAGCACCTTTGCGCACAGCAGCGGCAATCTTAATCATCTGAGGCGTACCCTCACTCTCTTTCATCATCTGACGATGGAAATACCAGGCAAAACAAAGTGCCATAATAGAAGCGGCTGGAACCAGCCAGAATAGGATTTGGTCCATAGCATTTATTCGTATTAAAAGGTTGAACGAAAGCCTAAAAATATTGATTTGAAACGAAATAAGCAAATGAAAAAGAAAAGAAATCCAAGCAAGCATGTATTTATACTGGCGAATAAAACAACAAGCAGTACCCTTTTTTACCTATTTTTTGTATTTAATGAGAAGAACAGAGCACATATAGATATATATTACAACTTTTATAGTACCTTTGCAACAAGTAAACAAGCTAAAAACAAAGGCATTATGAAACCAATCTATTCTAACCTGACATGCAAGATGCTGGCTTTGACATTATGCAGCATTATGCTGGCATTCCTATCCATAGGATGCGAACATGACGTCTACAATCCCGATAATGGAAAAGACGATGAGAAGACTCCCAACTCTTTTGATTTTTCTACGACATCTTCCATCCAAGTAAACGTAAAGTATGATGTCCCCGAAGGCTATAAAGTACTTTTTGAAATCTATCTTGAAGACCCGTTCACGATTGACAAAGATGGCCAGATTATAAAACGCACAGACCTGGAACCGGTCATCAGACGCATGACAGACGGTAACGGTGCATATAGCGGCAAGGAAATCATCAATTCGGACCATGGGGACGAAGCATATATCTATACTTCTTATATAGGGGTCCCCACCCTCTTCAAAACAGTTATTGCAGGAGATGCCATTACTGCCGACATCAAATGGGATTCCACCGATGATAATCCGCAAACACGGGCGGAGGGATGGCAGGCACCCAAAGGATACCATGTATTAGGAACATGGAGCTCCAAAGGATATCCTCATTATTTAGACACAGACAACAAAATCACAATTCCCGGTGATGTATTGACAATCATCAATACGACCTTGAAGGAAGGAGGCACATGCCCTAAGCAATACCGACAAGCCATAGATTTTGAAATCAATGATCCGGAAGGGCGCAATGCGGAAGTATCCATCCGGATAATTGGAGGAACCAGCGGTGCAGCGAGCGCCTTTGGCTATTATTGCTATAGGGCAGACGCATCTTTAAGTGAAATTAAAAAAGCCCCCAAATGCATTGTTTTTCCAAACACTCTGATGGATAATTATTATAATAAAAAGGCTTCCGGACTACAAGGCGGTGAAAGTGTAAAGCTTCATTACATAGACCCCGACGGAGTGGACCAAGGCACCGTATTTCCCAATGGAGTAAAAATCGGATGGTTCCTATTGAATGACAGCTTCTATGGCGGAAACAATAAGCCTTTCTACTCTACTACAAAGCTGAATGGGGACGGCCGTACACATACAGCCGCATTCCGCATCGATGATTTTGTCGTATTGTCCTTTGAAGATTGGACAGACCAAGACTATAATGATATACAATTCAACGTATGGTCCAACCCCATCGAAGCCATCATCAATCCGGATATTCCTGATATCAAACCTGACGGTGGCAACGAGGATAAGAAATACAGTCTGGAATACAAAGGAATCATCGCTTTCGAAGATAATTGGCCCAGAAAGGGTGACTATGACTTGAATGATGTTATTGTAAAATACCAGTCCGTATTGAACTTCAATGATGCCAATCAGGCCCTTTCTACAGAAGACACCTATGAGTTGCTTTGGTCCGGTGCCACTTTCAAAAATGGTTTCGCTTACCAACTGAATACAGAACGCAGCAATATGTCAACTGAAATATTGGAAGCCCCCACAAGTTTCAACGGACAAGGACTGGATACAGACCTTTCCAAAGCTACCGTCAATGTATTTCTAAGTGCGCTCGATGTAACAGAGAGAAATACAAAAACCGCTACATATAAGATAAAGAACACCTTCAAGACTCCACTATCACACGAAACGCTTGGAATTCCCCCTTATAATCCATTCATCATGGTACATGACGAATTGAAAGAATCACGCATCGAAGTGCATTTGGTCAACTATCCTCCTACTGAAAAGGCAGACATGGCTCTATTCCATACCGAAGAGGATTTGTCCTCTGTACCGACAAGCTATTATGTAGCCAATGGCAACTATCCTTTTGCCATTCATCTAAGTGGAGCCACAAACTTCAATACTCCTGAAACCCAGCCGATAGACAAGAGCTTTGAACATTTTATGGATTGGGTCAATTCCAATGGAACAGATTATAAGGATTGGTACAAATAACCGATAAAAGATACTCCTTATAAAGAAAATGGCAACCATTCACAGGGTTGCCATTTCTTATATCTTCCTATGTTGTAATATAGTAGAGCGAACTTATTCCACCGTTACAGCCGTACCGCATGCCGTAACCATCAACATGCTGCCACTGCCTCCTACCGTTTCATAGTCCAAGTCTACACCAATCACGGCATTGGCACCCATAGCACGGGCATGTTCTTGCATCTCGCGCAAGGCTATATCTTTAGCTTCGCGCAGCACTTCTTCATAAGAGCCACTTCGCCCACCCACCACGTCGCGGATGCTGGCAAAGAAATCGCGGAATACATTGGCACCGATAATCGTTTCACCGGAAACGATGCCATAATAGCGGGTGATACGTCCACCCTCAATAGTCGGGGTTGTTGTTACTAACATAATTCATTTTTTTAGTTGTTGACATATTAGACGCAAGGAATGAAAGAAAGGTTGCAAAGCTTTGCTTTGGTCAGAACATCCGGCTGACACGAACTATACCTGCCACCAGCACATCTATCTCCTCCCGGGTATTGTAAAGCCCGAAAGATGCACGCACTGTTCCTTCGATGCCAAGACGCTGCATCAATGGTTGGGCACAGTGATGTCCCGTGCGTACGGCAATGCCAAGACGGTCGAGCAATGTACCCATATCAAAATGATGGATATCACCTACCAGAAACGATATGACACTACCCTTGTCTTCTGCCTCGCCGAAGATACGCATACCGGGAATCTCTTTCAGCCGTTGCATGGCATACTGGGTCAATTCGTGTTCATAGGCGGCAATCTTGTCCATCCCAACCAGCGAAACGTAGCCCAAAGCTTTGGCAAGTCCGGTAGTACCGATATAATCCGGCGTACCGGCTTCAAACTTGAAGGGCAATTCATTGAAGGTAGTCTTTTCAAAAGATACATGCTGAATCATCTCTCCACCGCCCTGATAGGGAGGTATCCTATCCAGCCACCCCTCTTTACCATAAAGCACCCCTACCCCCGTAGGACCATACACCTTGTGCGCAGAGAAAACGAAGAAATCGGCATCCAGATCCTGCACATCTACCGGCATGTGGGGAATGGACTGGGCACCGTCCACAAGCACCGGAACACCCTGCTCATGGGCAAAAGCAATCATCTCCTTGACGGGATTGACCGTACCCAGCACATTGGAAACATGCGCCACACTGACAATCCTGGTACGTTCGGAGAACAACTGCCTATATTCGTCCAATAAGAGTTCGCCCTTGTCATTCATCGGAATCACCTTGATGGTAATTCCACGCTTGGCGGCAAGCAGCTGCCAGGGAACAATGTTGCTATGGTGTTCCATCACAGAAAGAATCACCTCATCCCCCTCCTGCATAAATTCCTCACCAAAGCTGGAGACAAGCAGGTTGATACTCTCCGTCGTACCACGGGTGAAGACAATCTCATTCGTGCTGCGAGCATTGATGAAACGTCTCACCGTCTCACGCGAGGCCTCGTGCAGCTCTGTAGCCTGCTGCGACAGGAAGTGCACTCCGCGATGCACATTGGCATTCACCGAATAATATTCGTCCGTAATGGCATTTACTACCTGGCGAGGTTTCTGCGTAGTCGCGCCGTTGTCCAGATAGACCAACGGCTTGCCATATACCTCACGGGAAAGGATAGGGAAATCAGCTCGAAGCCTCTCCCCCAGCCCCTCTCCCATAGGGAGGGGAGCCAAGATACTACTCTTATTTATATCGTTGTTCATAATGAATCGAAATTATAAGCTATCACTTGCAGATGGCGCACCCCTGGCATTTGTTCAGTTCCCCCCGGAAACGCTTCTCTACCAGCAGATGCAGACGGTCTTTCAAAGCATCCAAACGGATGGTGTCGATAACTTCGTTGACAAAAGCGAACATCAGCAACAGGCGCGCCTCGCGCACCGGGATACCACGCTGCCGCATATAGAAGAGAGCGCTTTCATCGAGCTGCCCCACCGTAGCGCCGTGACTGCACTTCACGTCATCTGCATAAATCTCCAGCTGAGGCTGGGTGTACATATGTGCATCTCGGGTGGCACAAAGATTGCGGTTGGTCTGTTGCGAACTGGTGTGCTGTGCGTCAGGGCGCACTAAAACCAGACCGGCAAAGGCACCTACAGCCTGCTCGTCAAGGACATACTTATAAAGCTCATTGCTGGTACAGTTGGGCACGGCATGGTCGATTGTCGTATGATTGTCCACATGCTGATTCTTGTCTGCAATGGCCATACCGCACAGATTCAGCTCCGCATGTTCACCGACAAGCGTCACACGGGTTGTATTCCGTGTAGTTCCGTTGTGCAAGGTCATACCATTCAGCAATACATTACTATTGGCTTCCTGCTTTACATACATATTGCTGATACGTACCGTACTGGTGTGTGTCTCTTCGAGTTCATAAAAATCGAAAATGGCATTCTCACCGGCAAAGATTTCTATCACCTGCGTTGCCAGGAAGTTCACGCCGTCCATCGCATGATCACACACCAACAAGCGGGCTTGTGCACCCTCCTCCAGAATAATCAGCACACGGCGGTTCACCATAAAATTGACGTCACCACGCAGGATATTCACCAGCTGAATAGGTTTCTCTACCACCACGTTCTTAGGAACATAAAACAGAACGCCGTCTTGTGCAAAAGCGGTGTTGAACGCCGTCACCCCATCCTCTGCCGTATCAGCCAACTTGCCATAATATTTCTTCACCAAATCGGGATGTTTCCCGGCCACCTCCTTCAGGCTGCCGAAGATAACCCCTTCAGGCAGATGGGACTTGGGCAAAGCCCTGCCATAAAAAGCATCGTTCACCACAAAATAAAGAGCAGTGCTCATATTGGGAACATCGCACTTGAACACTTCATAAGGATTCACCGGAATTTCCAACCGGTTCAAGTTCAAGCCATAATCCGGCTCAAAGAACTTGCTGATATCCGTATATTTGTATTTCTCCTCCTTACGGGTGGGAAAGCCCAAGCGCTCAAAGTCAGCAAAAGCAACGGCACGCGGCGCATTCAGCACCTCGGCACTATGCCGGCATATCATCGCCTCCGTTTGGGAGAAAAGGTCTATGTATTGTTGCTCTACACTCATGTTTTCAGATTATGAGTTTATAATTCACCTGCTTCTTTCCTTATCCAATCGAAGCCACGTGTTTCAATCTCCTTCGCCAATTCCGGTCCACCGGTCTTTACGATACGTCCACCCAGCAGTACATGTACCGTATCGGGTTTGATATAGTCCAACAACCGCTGGTAGTGGGTAATGACCATAGCACTGGTTTCCGCAGTCTTGAGTTTGTTGAAACCGTCGGCCACAATACGCAAAGCATCCACATCCAATCCGGAATCCGTCTCGTCCAAAATAGCAAAAGTCGGTTCCAACATCGCCATCTGGAATATCTCGTTACGCTTCTTTTCACCGCCGCTGAAACCTTCGTTCACGCTACGGTTGGCCAGCTTGTTGTCCAACTCCACAATGGCACGCTTCTCGCGCATCAGCTTCAGGAACTCACTGGCCGACAAAGCAGGCAGATGGCGGTACTTGCGTTGCTCATTCACAGCCGCACGCATGAAGTTCACCATCGACACGCCCGGAATCTCTACCGGAGCCTGGAAAGAAAGAAAGATTCCTTCATGTGCACGGTCCTCAGGACTCATGGCAAGCAAGTCCTTGCCATTAAAGGTAATTGAGCCGCGCGTCACTTCGTAAGCAGGATGGCCAACCAACACATTACTCAACGTACTTTTACCAGCACCGTTCTGTCCCATCAGTGCATGTACTTCTCCATCACGTATGGTCAAGTTGATGCCTTTCAATATTTCTTTGCCATTGATGCTGGCATGCAGGTCTTTTATCTCTAACATCTTTATATTTACTATTTGACTATTTACAATTTACTATTTATAAATCACCCCACGCTTCCTTCCAGCGAAATGGCAAGCAATTTCTGCGCTTCTACGGCAAACTCCATCGGAAGTTTATTCAAAACTTCTTTGGCATAACCGTTCACAATCAGCCCCACGGCATCTTCCGTAGAAATACCGCGCTGATTGCAGTAGAATATCTGGTCCTCACTGATTTTGCTGGTAGTGGCCTCATGCTCCACGATGGCCGTTTCATTGTGAATATCCATGTAGGGGAAAGTATGCGCGCCGCATTTGTCACCAAGTAGCAAGGAGTCGCACTGGCTGTAATTACGAGCATTGTCCGCTTTCTGTGCCACGCGCACCAAGCCGCGGTAAGAGTTTTCGCTCTTTCCGGCAGAAATGCCTTTGCTCACAATGGTGCTCCGGGTATTCTTGCCCAGATGAATCATCTTTGTTCCCGTGTCTGCCTGCTGATGGTTATTGGTTACTGCCACACTATAGAACTCCGCTGTCGAATTGTCGCCGGAAAGGATGCAAGACGGATACTTCCAGGTAATGGCCGAACCTGTTTCCACTTGTGTCCAAGACAGTTTACTGTCCACCCCTTTACAATGGCCACGCTTCGTCACAAAGTTATAGACACCACCCCGGCCCTCGGCATCACCGGGATACCAGTTCTGCACGGTGCTGTATTTCACTTCTGCACGGTCGTGCACCACAATTTCCACAATGGCCGCGTGCAACTGGTTCTCGTCACGCATCGGAGCCGTACACCCTTCCAGATAAGAAACGTACGAATCATCATCCGCCACAATCAAGGTTCTTTCGAACTGCCCCGTATTGCGGGCATTGATGCGGAAATAGGTGGACAACTCCATCGGACAGCGTACCCCCTTCGGGATATAGACAAAAGAACCGTCGGAGAACACCGCCGAGTTCAGTGCCGCAAAGAAGTTGTCACGATAAGGCACCACCGAACCGAGATATTTCTGTACCAAGTCGGGATGCTCGCGTACAGCCTCGCTGAATGAGCAGAAGATGATTCCTTTCTCCATCAGCGTCTCCTTGAAGGTAGTCTTTACAGACACCGAGTCCATAACGGCATCCACAGCCATACCGCTTAACGCCATCTGTTCTTCCAGCGGAATGCCCAGCTTATTGAAAGTCTTTATCAACTCAGGGTCTACCTCATCCATGCTTTTCGGTCCTTCCTTCTTCTTCGTAGGGTCGGCATAGTAGGATATGGCCTGATAATCTATTTCGGGAATGCGGAGATGTGCCCATGTAGGCATCTCCAATGTCAGCCAGTGGCGATATGCCTTCAGGCGGAACTCCAGCAACCATTCCGGTTCTCCCTTCTTCTCAGAGATAAGCCGCACTACATCTTCATTCAGCCCGCGCTCAATGATGTCTGTATGCACGTCGGTCGTGAAACCGTACTTATACTTCTCCTGAGTGAGTTCCTTTACATATTTATTGGGTTCTTCTTGTTGCATCACTTCTATAATTACAAATTATGAATTACAAAATCACGGTTCACGGTATCAGTCAAAGTCTCCGTTTACAATCTGCTCCGTAACCGCCTTTGCCGCGGGAAAGAATATCCCGGCAAACTCTTCCATAGGATAATATAACACTGATTCTTTCTTTTTTGTTTTGCTAATCAGCGTATTGTCTCCGTCTATAAATTCGATGACACCAATCAGCAGGCTCGTCAGCAGGAGGTACTTCAAAGCCCCTAGACCAGCCCCCAACCAATGATTGAGCCAGCCCAGCGAGACGGCCTCCATTGCCCGGGTCAGCAGAGAAGCCACCAGGGAGAAGAGCAAAGGAACAGCCAGCCAGATGAGGACAAATGCCAGTACTTGCGCCACTGTCATAGAGTCTGTCAACATGGGGCACAGCTTCACTGCCAACGAGGCATACAAAGCCTTTGCCGCCAGCAGACCGACAATCAGCCCCAGCAGAGAGGCCAATTGCTTCACAAAACCTTTCATGAAGCCGATGATTGCGCCCAAGCCGAAAGCAGCCAATATGATGATATCTATAATTGCCATAAAATTAATGTACCAATGTGACAATATGCTAATGTGCCAATATGCTAATGGGTCAATGAGCAAATAACTAATATGCAAAATGTGCCAATTGCCCTGCGGCATTTTCTGTACGCGCAGCCAATTGGCACATTAGCATATTTGCACATTATTCAATTATAATGTTTGCTTCACTTCTATTTCTTCGTAAGATTCGATAATATCGCCCACCTTGATGTCGTTGCAGTTTGTCAGGCTGATACCGCACTCGAAGTTGGTACCTACCTCCTTCACGTCGTCCTTGAAGCGCTTCAGGGCATTGATGGCACCCGTAAAGATTACGATACCGTCGCGTATCAAACGGGCCTTGTCGCTGCGTTTCACCTTTCCGGTCTTGACCATGGCACCTGCCACCAGTCCCACCTTCGTGATGTTGAACACTTCGCGCACCTCGATGGTTGCCGTTATCTGCTCCTTCAATGTCGGTGCCAGCATACCTTCCATGGCAGCCTTCACCTCTTCGATGGCATCGTAGATGACGGAGTACTTGCGGATATCCACACCCTCCTGCTCTGCCATCTTGGCGGCAGCACCCGAAGGACGTACCTGGAAACCGACGATAATCGCATCCGAAGCGGCAGCCAGCGAGACATCCGATTCGGAAATCTGACCGACACCCTTGTGGATTACGTTTACCTGCACCTGCTCCGTAGACAGCTTGATTAAAGAGTCGCTCAACGCTTCCACAGAACCGTCCACGTCACCCTTCACAATCACGTTCAGCTCATGGAAGTCACCCAGCGCCAGACGGCGGCCCACTTCGTCGAGCGTCAGCATCTTCTGCGTACGCAAACCTTGTTCACGCTGCAACTGTTCGCGTTTGTTGGCAATCTCGCGTGCTTCCTGCTCCGTTTCGATTACGTGGAACGTGTCGCCAGCAGCAGGTGCACCGTTCAAGCCCAATATCAGGGCAGGTGTAGAAGGACCAGCCTCCTGCATGCGTTGGTTACGCTCATTGAACATAGCCTTCACCTTACCGTAGCTGGTACCCGCCAGCACGATGTCGCCCATTTTCAAGGTACCGTTGGAAACGAGTACCGTAGCCACATAGCCACGACCCTTATCCAATGAGGACTCGATAATGGAACCGGTAGCACGGCGGTTCGGGTTTGCTTTCAGCTCCAGCATTTCTGCTTCGAGCAGCACTTTCTCCATCAACTCGGGTACACCGATACCCTTTTTGGCAGAGATATCTTGCGACTGATACTTACCGCCCCACTCTTCCACCAAGAAGTTCATGGCAGCCAGCTCTTCCTTAATCTTGTCGGGGTTGGCAGTCGGTTTATCAATCTTATTGATTGCAAATACAATAGGAACACCCGCAGCCATGGCATGGTTGATGGCTTCCTTTGTCTGCGGCATCACGTTGTCGTCAGCAGCCACAATGATGATGGCAATATCCGTAGCTTTGGCACCACGGGCACGCATGGCGGTAAACGCCTCGTGGCCCGGAGTATCGAGGAATGTAATCTTACGTCCGTCGTCCAGCGACACGTGGTAGGCACCGATGTGCTGTGTGATACCACCCGCTTCACCGGCAATCACATTCGCCTTACGGATATAGTCGAGCAATGAAGTCTTACCGTGGTCTACGTGACCCATCACCGTTACAATCGGAGCGCGAGGTTCCAAATCTTCCTCATCATCCTCTTCCTCTACGATGGCCTGCGCCACTTCTGCGCTTACATATTCTGTCTTGAAGCCGAATTCCTCAGCCACCAAGTTGATGGTCTCGGCATCCAGACGCTGGTTGATGGATACCATCATACCAATGCTCATACAAGTGGCGATGACCTGAGTAACAGAAACATCCATCATGCTTGCCAACTCGTTGGCCGTCACGAATTCCGTAATCTTCAGTACCTTGCTTTCTGCCATTTCCATGTCTTCCAATTCCTGCATACGGCTGGAAGCCATGTCACGTTTTTCCTTACGATACTTGGCACCTTTGTTCTTTCCTTTGGAAGTGAGGCGTGCCAAAGTTTCCTTTACCTGCTTTGCTACATCTTCCTCGCTAACCTCCTGCTTGATGACCGGCTTCTTGAAGCGGTCCTTATTGCGGTTGCGGTTATTATTGGCATTGTTTCCACCAGGCTGGTTTCCACCTTGCGGGCGGGCACCCTGACCTTGCTGGGCACCAGCGTGTCCACGGTCGTTGCCACCACGCTGGAAGTTGGAAGCATTGTTGATGTCCACTTTCTCCTTATTGATACGGACACGTTTCTTCTTGCCGTTGGCATCGCCGGCAGCGGTATCCTTCAACTTGCTGTCATCACGGCGGATTTCCTTGATGATAGCTTCCTTCATCTGCTTCTTCTGATCCTGGCGAATCTTTTCCTTCTCTTCACGCTCCTTGCGTTTCTCCTCTTTCGATTTCTTCTTCGGGCGTGTGGATTGGTTCAGAGCCGCCAGGTCTATCTGTCCGATGACATTAATCTTCGAAACAAACTCAGGCTGATGTATCTTGAAGATTTCTTCTCCTTCTTCTTTCCCCTCTTTTTCAACCGGTGCTTCTTCAGCTGCCGGTGCGGGAGCAGGCGCTTCTATCATTTCTTCCTTTTTAGATTCTTGTTGAGCCTCTACAACCGGAGCAGGCTCTTCCTTGACAACGGGTTGTGGCTGCGGTTCCGAAACGGGCTGCGGCTCGGGCTCAGATGCCGGCTGTACCTCCGGTTGCGACTGTGGTTCCGGTTGGGGAGCAGGAGCAGGTTCCGGTTTCGGCGTTTCTACAACTGCCGGTTCCTCCACCTTCTTCTCCTCTACCGCTTTTTCCGCTTCTTTCTCTTTTTCCTGAGCAGGAGCAGGTCTACGGTTCAGTTTGTCCAAATCAATCTTGCCTACCGGCTTGAACTTCGGACGTGCGTCTTCCGGAACAACCGTCTTAATCTCCTCGGGCTTCGCTTTCTCCTGCGTTTCCCTATAGCCGTCAATAGACACGGACGCCTTGTTGCGGTCCTTGCTCTGACGTTCCTGGCTGAAACGCTCCGACTTTATCTTAAGGTCCTTATCTGTACTAAACTCCTTTTTGAGCAGTTCGAACTGTTCATCCGTAATTTTTGTGTTCGGATTTGCCTCAACGGTAAATCCCTTCTTTTGCAGGAACTCGACAGCCGTCGTAATCCCTACATTTAAATCTCTTGTTACTTTGTTTAACCTTATCGTCATACTAATTTAATGAATTAATGTGCCAATATGCTAATGTGCTAATTGGCTGAGAAAAAAGGAGTGTGCACTTCATCCGATATGCTATCTGCATTGGCACATTAGCATATTACCCACATTACCACATTACTGCTCCTCCTCTTCAAACTCCTGTTTCAAAATGCGCAATACCTCGTCCACCGTCTCTTCTTCGAGGTCCGTCTTCTCAATCAACATCTCACGGGGAGCGTTCAACACAGCCTTAGCCGTATCGATACCGATAGCCTTGATGGCATCGATAACCCAACCGTCTATTTCATCACGGAATTCGTCCAAGTAGATGTCTTCATCCTCTATGGCCTCATCCAACTCACGGAACACGTCGATGGTGTACTCAGTCAACATACTGGCAAGCTTGATATTCAAACCGCCTTTACCGATAGCCAGCGACACCTCTTCGGGTTTCAAGAACACTTCAGCCTTGCGTTCTTCCTCGTTCAAGCGGATGGAAGAAATTTTGGCAGGGCTCAAGGCACGCTGTATAAACAACTGGATATTGGACGTATAGTTGATAACGTCGATATTCTCGTTGCGAAGCTCGCGGACAATACCATGAATACGGCTACCCTTCACACCGACGCAGGCACCTACCGGGTCGATACGGTCATCGTATGACTCAACGGCAATCTTGGCACGCTCACCGGGAATACGGGCAATCTTCTTGATAGTAATCAGTCCGTCATTGATTTCGGGTACTTCCATTTCGAACAGACGTTGCAGGAAGACGGGCGACGTACGGCTTAGGATAATCTTCGGATTATTATTCTTGTTGTCCACACGTGCCACTACGGCGCGGGCGGTCTCGCCCTTGCGGTAGAAGTCACTCGGTATCTGTTCGGTCTTGGGCAGCAACAGTTCGTTGCCTTCATCATCGAGCAGCAGCATCTCTTTCTTCCAAATCTGGTAGACTTCCGCATTGATGATGGTACCCACTTTATCAATGTATTTGTTGTAAATACTATCTTTCTCCAGTTCCAATATCTTGGAGGCCAGTGTCTGGCGCAAGTTCAAGATGGCACGGCGACCGAAGTTCGCGAAGATAACTTCATCCGTCACTTCCTCGCCCACTTCATAAGAAGCATCAATCTTTTGTGCTTCGGACAATGCAATCTGCAGGTTCGGGTTTTCCAAATCCTCGTCTGCCACTACCTCACGGTTACGCCATATTTCGAAGTCACCCTTGTCCGGGTTTACAATTACGTCGTAATTCTCATCGGTACCGAACATTTTCGCAATCACACTACGGAACGACTCCTCGAGTACGCTTACCATCGTGGTTCTGTCGATATTCTTCAGTTCCTTAAATTCCGAAAATGTATCTATCAAGCTGACAGTTTCTACTTTTTTGGCCATAGTCTTATTTAAAACTGATTAAGTATTTAGTGTATTTTATCTCTTCATACGTAAAGGTCAAGTCCTCGTCCACCAGCTTGGGACGCTTGGCACCTTCCTCTTTCACTTTCTTCTGAATGGTCACGACGAAATGCTGTTCGTCGGCTTCCTTCAACACGCCGCTGAGCTTGCGGCCGTCCTTTGCCAGCACTTCCACTTCCTTGCCGATGTGGTTAATGTACTGCTGCAGTACCTTGAAGGGCTGTCCGATGCCGGCCGAACCGACTTCCAACTCATAATCCTCATCCTCACGGTTCAACTTGGACTCGATGTAGCGGCTCAGCTCTACGCAGTCCTCAATCCAAACACCTTCTTTGTGGTCTATTTCCACCAAAATCTTGTCATCCGG
>ERZ772872.2386-NODE-2386-length-15345-cov-2.746174_pt1 | contig 15345 bp, 14 predicted proteins | sample MGYA00512132_ERZ772872 | MGnify/ENA primary metagenome ERZ772872 (study PRJEB29015, sample SAMEA2737724) | human gut metagenome | biome: human gut; feature: human-associated habitat; material: faeces | place: China | collected 2012 ...
GACAGGAACCGGGAAGAGGATTTCTCGTTGATCCTGCAGATAATCCGAAAAAGCTGATCTCCATCCTGGAGGAAAAGCAGATCTGTCCGGAAGCAATTCTTCTGACACATGGTCATTACGATCATATTCTTGCGGTACCGAAGCTGCAGGAACGATGGAAAGAGATTCCGGTGTATTGCAATGCAAAGGATATTCCGGAGAGTCTTACGGAGTATGATATGGGACAGCAGTTCCCGACAGTCAGGGCATTTAAGAATGTGAAGACGATCGAAGATGGACAGGAGCTGGTGATCGCAGGAACAGAGATCACTGTGATGGAAACACCGGGACATACGCCGGGATCCGTTCTGTTTCTGACAAAGGATGCAATCTTTACCGGAGATACGATTTTCCAGGGAAGTATCGGAAGAACGGACTTTGAAGGTGGAAATGAGCGCCAGATGATGCAGAGCCTGAGAAAAATTAATAATCTTGCCATAGAGGACATTACCCTATGTCCCGGACATGGCGACACAACCACATTGAAGTGGGAAAGAGCACATAACAGCTATCTGAAGATGTGCAGATAGCTGTAAATGATAGAAAAAATGAGGTGACAATTATGGGGGAAACAAAGAAAGTACTTACTGAACTGAAAAATGGCGTATTGATCGTAACAATCAACCGTGAAGAGCGCCGCAATGCAATCGACCCGGAAACATCCGCAATGATGGAACAGATCTTAAACGATGCTGAACAGAATCCGGAAGTTGGCGCGATCATTATCACAGGAACAGGCGACAGAAGCTTCTGTTCCGGAGAAGATTTAGCAGCTTATGATGAAAACGGAACCTGTCAGACAATTATGGCACATGGATTTGCAGGAATCACAGAACGTCTTTCCGCAAAACCGATCATCTGTGCAGCAAACGGAACTGCAGTAGCAGGAGGTCTTGAGATCGCACTTGCATGTGACATTATCGTTGCATCTGAGAATGCAAGATTCGGACTTTCTGAAGTAAAAGTCGGATTCCTGGCAACAAGCGGAGGACTGATCCGTTTACCAAACATCATTCCTAAGAAGATCGCATCTGAGATGGTTCTGACAGGAAAACTGATCGATGCACAGCGTGCTTACGAGGTAGGTCTTGTTAACTATGTTGTTCCAAGAGAACAGGTTATGGACAAAGCAATGGAATTAGCAGAGATCATCGCTGCAAACGCACCGATCTCATTAAAACTCAGCAAAGAGATTTTCCATGTAGCAACACAGTGCTCTTTCGAAGATGCACAGAGATATTGCAATCGCTGCTGGGATTACATCGAGAAAACAGAAGATGCAGTAGAAGGACCAAAAGCGTTCTTAGAGAAACGCAAACCGGACTGGAAAGGCAGATAATAACAAGTGTTTGGCATGGAATGAAAAAAGAAACCATGTAAAATATAATTAAGAAAAATAATGGAGGAAATAATATGGATTTCAGAATTACAGAAGAACAGGAATTAATGGTACAGGCAATCGAAGAGGCTATGACAAGAGAAAATCTTGAGCCTTACTTCCAGGACTGTGACAAAAACCACACACATCCAGAGAAATGGTGGGAAATCTTAAAAGAGCTCGGATGCTTTAGTATGTTCTTACCAGAAGAAGCTGAAGGAGAAGACGGAGAACCAGGTGGCGGCGAAGGCGCAGTTACAATGTTCCTCGTAATGGAAGCTTTAGGACGCTGTGGCGCACCAATCTACCTTTTCTGGGATCATGTAAAAGCTGATGCACTTTTAGAGAATGGAACAAAAGAGCAGATCGATAAATTCATGCCTTTATTCTTCAAAGGAAACGGAGCATTCGCACAGGGATTCTCAGAACCAACTGCAGGTACTGAATTATCCAGCAATACAATCCTTACAACTTATACACGTCGTAACGGAAAAGTATACATCAATGGACACAAACATTTCATTTCCGGAGCACAGGACAATGATTACTGTCTGACACTTGCTAAAAACAGCGAGAATCCAGAACAGCTTACATTATGGTTTGTTCCTACAAACGTTCCAGGCTGCAAGAAAGAGCCAATGGAAAAAATGGGATTAAACATGGAAAACGTAAACGACATCTGGTTTGATGATGTTGAGATCGAAGAAAGCGATATGTTCAGCTTCGAAGGAAACGGATTAATGGCAACATCCAAAGGTTTTGATTACGAGCGTCTGATCGATGCATTCAACGCATATGGACAGGCATTATGTGCATACGAAGATGCATGCAGATACGCAAACCAGAGAATCGTAAAAGGTCAGGAGATCGGACGTTTACAGCTGATCCAGAACCATATCATGGAAATGACCATGAAGATCGAAGCTATGAGAAATATGCTTCTTCACTACGCATGGAACAAAGATAACAACTGCCTGACAAGAGCAGAGGCATCTATTGCAAAACAGTTCTGTTCTGAATCTGCAAATGATATCGCTGACCATGCACTCCAGGTAATGGGCGGAATCGGATACTGCGGAAGCCGCGTAAGCCGTATTTATAGAGACTTAAGAATCACACGTATTTCCGGTGGAACAGGTGAGATTCAGACAGTTATTGCAAGCCGTCAGGTATTAAAGAAATATAAATAAAGAGAGAGGAATGGAGGATATTTGCAATGAAGAATATTCTTGTCTGCATTAAGCAGGTACCGGATACGACAGAAATCCGTATCGATCCGGTAAAGAAAACACTGATTCGCGAAGGAGTACCAAGTATTGTCAATCCATTTGATGCATACGCATTGGAACTCGCAGCAAGAATCAAAGATAAAGAACCAGGTACGAAGATTACATTAGTATCTATGGGACCACCACAGGCAGAGAACGCTTTAAGAGAGTGTCTTGCTGTAGGCGGAGACAAAGCATACCTTGTCAGCGGAAGAGAATTTGGAGGAAGTGATACACTTGCAACAAGTTACATTCTTTCCTGCGCAATTAAGAAATTAGAAGAATTAGAAGGAAAATTCGACATCATCTTCTGTGGAAAACAGGCAATTGATGGTGATACAGCACAGGTTGGACCTGAAATCGCTGAGCACATCGGACTTCCACAGGTAACATATGCGATCGAAGCAGAAGCTGAGGAAGACAGACTTGTGATCAAGAAAGAAGTAGAAGCCGGATTTGAGAAGGTTGCAGTTTCTTACCCATGTCTGATCACCGTAACAAAACCATCCTTCGATCCTAGATTCCCTACCATCAAATCCAAGATGGCTGCAAAGAAAGCAGAGATCAATGTTCTCGCCTATGCAGACTTAGAAGCTGGTATGGATAATGAGAGAATCGGATTAAAAGGTTCTCCAACAAAGGTTAAGAAAACATTTACCCCAGAAGTAAAAACTTCAGGTGTGAAGATCAATGAACCGACATCAGAAGAAGGCGCAGAAAAATTATTTGCCATTCTCTGCGAAGATAAAGTATTTTAAGGAGGTGAAAAGAGATGGCGGTAGAAAAGACAAAGGATCTTTGGGTCTTTATCGAAACAGAGGATGAAGGTACTGCGAAAAGCGTAGGACTTGAGTTACTCGTTCCAGGTAGAAGACTTGCAGATAAACAGAACGGAAAACTTGTTGCAGTAATTTTAGGAAGCAATGTTGCACCAGCACTCGAAGCTGTAAAAGCACACGGCGCTGACGAAGCAATCGTTGTGGATCAGCCTGAATTAAAGCACTATAACACAGATGCTTATGCAAAAGTTCTTTGCGAACTGATCGAAAAATACGGACCATCCGTAATGCTGATCGGTGCTACAAATAACGGAAGAGACATCGGACCTCGTATTTCCTGCAGACTTGGAACTGGTTTAACAGCAGACTGTACAGCATTAGATATTGATGATGAGACAGGCAACATGGCATGGACAAGACCTGCATTCGGTGGAAACCTGATGGCAACAATTATGTGTCCTGACCACAGACCACAGCTTGGAACAGTCAGACCTGGCGTATTCAAGAAGAGTGAACCAGGTGAAGTAAAAGACATTCCGGTGATCAAAGAAAAAGTTGAGATCACAGATGCAGAAAAACGTGTAGAGTTACTCGAAGTGATCAATGAGATGGCAGGGGAACTCGTTGATCTGGAAAACGCAGAAATCATCGTTTCCGGTGGACGTGGAGTAGGCGGACCAGAAGGTTTTGCACCTGTAAGAGAGCTTGCAGAAGTATTAGGTGCTACAGTAGGAGCATCCAGAGCAGCTGTTGATGCAGGATGGATCCCACATGCACACCAGGTAGGCCAGACTGGTAAAACAGTTGGACCAAAGATCTACATTGCCTGCGGAATTTCCGGAGCAATTCAGCATCTTGCCGGTATGAGCAGCTCTGACGTGATCATTGCAATCAACAAAGATCCAGATGCACCAATTTTCAATGTGGCTGATTACGGTCTTGTTGGAGACCTGAAAGTAGTTCTGCCAATTCTGACAGAAAAGATCAGAAAATACAAAGGGTTATAAGAAGTAGCCAGAGGTTTTTTGATTAAAAAAGTAAGAGAAGAGAGGTAAAACACTATGGAATTTAAATTAAATGAAGACCAGCAGTTAATGAAAGACATGTTCGTTGAATTTACAGAGCAGTTTGTCAAACCAATCGCTGCAGAGTTAGATGAGCAGGAGCGCTTCCCGGAAGAACTGATTCCACAGCTTGGAGAAACAGGACTTCTCGGAATCCCGGTCGCTGAAGAGTACGGCGGAGCAGGTGCAGACAATATGTCTTACGTTCTTGCAGTAGAAGAAGTTTCTAAAGCATGCGCAAGCACAGGTGTTACAATTTCAGCTCATACATCTTTATGCTGCTGGCCAATCGAAGCATTCGGAACAGAAGAACAGAAACAGAAATACCTTCCAGATCTTGCATCTGGTGAAAAACTTGGTGCTTTCGGTCTTACTGAGCCGGGCGCTGGATCTGACGCTGCTGGACAGAGAACAGTTGCAGAAGACAAAGGCGATCACTACTTATTAAACGGAAGCAAGATCTTCATCACAAACGGTGAAGTTGCTGATGTTTACGTTGTATTTGCAATGACAAACAAAGAACTTGGAAACAAAGGAATCAGTGCTTTCATCGTAGAAAAAGGATGGGAAGGATTCAGCTTTGGAAGTCATGAGAAGAAAATGGGTATCCGTGGATCTTCTACATGCGAGCTGATTTTCGAAAACGTAAAAGTTCCGAAGGAAAACCTTTTGGGAGAAGTTAACAAAGGATTCAAGATTGCTATGGCAACTCTTGATGGCGGACGTATCGGTATCGCTGCACAGGCACTTGGTATTGCTGAAGGCGCATTAGACGCAGCTGTAGAATATGTTAAGACAAGAGAACAGTTTGGACGTCCTATCGCAGCATTCCAGAATACAAAATTCACACTTGCTGATATGAAGACAAGAGTAGAAGCTGCTAGATACCTTGTATATAGCGCTGCTTGTGCAAAAGATAACGGCGAACCATACTCTGACAAAGCTGCTATGGCTAAATTATTCGCTTCTGAAACAGCAAGAGAAGTTACCTGGAGAGCAGTACAGTTATTCGGTGGATATGGATATACAAGAGATTATCCAGTAGAAAGAATGATGCGTGACGCTAAGATCACAGAAATCTATGAAGGCACTTCTGAGATCCAGAAGATGGTAATTGCAGGAAATTTGCTGAAATAGTTTCTGGAGACAGAAATGGAGGATGATACGATGGGAGAAATACTATTTTCAGCTGTAGTTGGAGGCTGTCTGATCGCTTCAGGAATCCTTATGATTTTCGTCCTTGGGAAAGAGGAAAAAAAGGTTAGAAAAGATAAGGAGGATGTTGCATGAATATATTCTTTATAGGAGTGGTTGTCAGCATACTGGTTTACATAGTGGTTGGAATCTGGGCAGGTCGTTCTGTAAAGGACGTAAATGACTATTATGTCAGTGGAAGAAATGCCCCGACGATTTTGATCGCCGGAACCCTGTTTGCATCGATGCTTTCGGTAAACGGGTTCATGGGAGACCAGGGATGGTGCTATTCCGGCAACATTACAACACTGGTATTGCTAAATTCCATGTGTGCAATGGGTTATATTGCCGGACCACTTATGTTCGGACGATATTTAAGGCGGTCAGAATGTACAACAATGCCGGAATATTTCGGAGCGCGTTACTGCGATCTGAAAAACCGGAGAGTTGCCGGAATTATTACAGCAGTTTCCCTCACAGCGTATTTGCTCTCATGTATCACCGGAGTTGGAATTTTAATGCAGGAACTGACAGGGCTTTCTTATGAGCTCTGTCTCTTCCTGGCATGGTTTTGTTTTACCGCTTTTACTTTTTATTCCGGTTCGAAAGGAGTTATTCTTACGGATACGATGATGTTCATGGTATTTTTAATAGCGACGATCATTGCCGGTCCTTATGTTTTCAAGGCACAGGGTGGAATTGGTCATCTGCTGGAGAATCTCATGAATAATCCAAACATTCCGGAGAACCTTTTGGATTATCATGGCAATATTCCAGGAGCCGGGGCAACAGATGTTTTTGGTGCAGTGATGTATGCAGTGACGATGGGAATTATCTGGTTTATTACAGTGTCGGTATCGCCTTGGCAGGCAGGACGTAACATGATGGCAAAGAGCGAGCATGTTACATTCCGCGCAGGTGCGATCGCAGCGGCATGTACGGTGATTTTCCTGATGTATTTGAATCTGCAGTCTGTGACCGTACTGAATCTTAACCCTGGAATGGAAGATCCGCAGAGAGTTCTGATCTGGGCAGCATTTCATGTAATGCCGAAGCTTGTCGGAACATTGATGCTTGCCGGCATTATGGCAGCAGGATTATCTTCTGCATCCACATTCCTGTCGGTCATTGGATTTTCTATTACATCGGATATTGTTTTTGTGGAATTTAAAAGTGAAAAGCAGCAGTTATTTGTCAGCAGAGTGATAATGCTGATCCTCGGTGCTATTTCCTTACTGTTAGCATATACAGGAATCGGAAGTGTCCGCATCGTTACTTATTTTGCATCTACGATCATCGCAGCAAGCTGGGGCGTTTCCGCCATCGGAAGTGTGGTAAGTAAAAAGCTTTCCGCTACCGGAGCGAGATGGTCTATGATCGCCGGATTTGTTGGATTCATTGTTACAAAATGTCTGGTTGGATTTCATGTAGGATTATTTGCAACTGTATTTATTAACTTTTTAGACCCATTCTTTATTGGAATTTACCTGAGCCTCTTTTTTGCGATACTCGGATCAAAATTACATCCGGTGACAGAGGAGGAAAAAGCATATCGGGAAAAACTTCTGATATTACCGGAGTCTGAAAAGGTAATAAAAGATTACAAGATCGACAAAGTATTTGGATATCTTCTGATCGCAGCAGGAATTGCAGTGACACTCTTCCTTTTATTCGGCTGGGCGCTGCCATATAACGGAATCATATAAAATAATGATAGAGAAAACGTGGAGGGGAAACGTTATGACACAAAAATCAAAAAGCAGTAAAGTAGTTACTCTGATTCTTATGATCCTGGCAATGAATACCATTTATATGTTGCCATACCTGATGTATACATACTATACACCATTACAGGAGGCTATGGGTCTTATTGGAAGAGATGCTGACTATGGTAGATTATTAAACGTATATGGTATTGCAAACGTTATTTTATACCTGCCAGGTGGATGGGTAGCAGATAAATTTGACTGCAAGAAGTTACTTGTATTTTCCATGGTTTCAACAGGTGTTCTTGGTCTCTGGGAAGCAACATTCCCAAGCTACACAATCCTGTTACTGATCCATATATTATTTGCAGTAACAACCGTACTTACATTCTGGTCTTCTTCTGTAAAATGTGTCAACATGCTCGCTGAGGATGGAGAACAGGGCGGTATGTTCGGAAGCCTGGAAGCAGGACGTGGTGTTTCAGGTCTGGTTCTTACTATTATCTTTACATCCATTTATGCAGCAAACGCAGCAGATAGCACAAAAGCTATGAGAATCAATGTATTACTTATCTCAATTGTTATGATCGTAATCGGTGTTCTTTTAGCATTCTTAATGCCAAAGCCAAAGAATACTGAAGCTGCAACAAACGATACATTACTTGACAGTATCAAAGCTATGGGTGTTGCATTTAAATGTCCAATCACATATCTGTTAGCAGGTATGATCTTCTGTGGATCTATGTGTCTTGCATCTACAACTTATTTTGCACCATACTTACAGAACATTTGTGGATTACCGGTAAAAATCGGTGTTTTATATTCAAACTACAGCAAGATCGTTACACAGTTAATCGCTGCATCTGCAGCTGGTATTTTAGCAACTAAATTAAAACGTTCCACAAAACCTATGATCGTAGCCGGTGTTGTTGGAGCAGGTTTATATATTGTTATGGAAATCTTACCAGCATCTACAGCAGTTATGTGGCCAATGCTTGTTGTAATGACAGTTGCTCTTATGATGATCTATGTATTCCGTGCTCTGTATTACGCAACAGTAGATGAGGAAGGAACACCTAAGAACATCGTTGGTAGTGTTATCGGTATCTCATCCTTAATCGGATTCATTCCGGATACATTCTACACATCATTATGTGGTAAATGGCTGGAAGCTGATCCTGTAGGTGGATACAAAAAGATCTTCTTAAGCTGTATTTTGGCTATGGTAATTGGTCTTGTTTGTGCATTTATTTCCGATAGAAGAATCGTAAAATTCCGCGCAGCAAACGGCAAAGAAGCTTAATTAATAAGAAAAAGATTAGTGTGTTGAAAGAATAATTCAAGCGTTGATACGTTGAATAAAAAAGACAGAGTGTCCCCAAATTGGATACGCTGTCTTTTTTCATGATTCGGATATGGAGGGTCAAAATGTTTGTTTTGTAAACTTAAATGCAAACGTTTTGACACCCTACTCTGATTTGGTAAATAAATGTCAGAAAAAACTTCCTGTTTTTGGGGAGAAAAAAGAGAGATATAAAAACCTTGTGTTTTTAAATATCTCTCTGCTAGGATTCTTCATCAAAAGCTTTTGACAATAATTTAACATATTCATGTAAGACTTTACAAAAAGAATTCATTTCACTGATAGAGCAGACCTTTAATAGTTCTGACTGTATCTCTGCTGTTTTTTTTGTGACAAAAGCGATATAAAGGGTATTCAGACGTTCACCGTCCGGAGTAGTGTATAGATGCACTACTTTTGCATTACCGGGACGCTTTTCGCGGTAAATGTAGCCACCTTTTTCTAGGTTGGAAACAATGGATGAAATAGTTCCTTTTGTCCGATGTTGTTTTTGGGATAAATCACTTACGGTAATCCCTGGATTTTGTTCAATCGTAGATAAGATAGCGACTTCGACAGACTTGATCGGACGATCATTACCGTAGTCACGAGTTCCATTTTGCATATCTGTGAACAGCATAGCGAACATGGAAAGATCACTGGCATAGGCGATGAGATTCGTACTATCCTTATCCCCTGTATTGTAATATTGTACCATGTATGCGGTACCTCCTTGAATGATTGCATATCAGAATAATAATGATATATATATGTAATATATCATGAGAAAATAGGAATGACAAGGAAAAACGGGGAAAAACAGGGAAAAGGACAGAAAAACATTTCTATACAAGAATTAATTCCAGGATCAATACAACCGTACAGCAGCCGACAGATACTTGAAACAGACTTGCGCCAAACTATGCACTGATCATCCCAAAAACGAGTGCGATAGCACCTGCAACAGGACTTTGTGTTGCTTCGATGATCGCAGGAAAAGTCATGACGGATAACGTAATATATGGAACATAATATAAGAAAGACTGGATAAATTGATTTTTGATCGGTTTTCGGATCAGAGTCAGAGGAAGCACACGGATCGCGTAAGATACAAGTGCCATGACAGCAATATAAAAATAAGGGTTGTGTGTCATAAAAAAACTCCTTTCGATAGTGAAGACAGAGTGAAATATATGTAATGTTTCAATTTAGGTAGTTGCATTTTTATCTTTTTCCGGGGTGGCCGGGAATAGAATCGCAGCAGCAGAAGACAGGATCACCGTCAAAAGAATGGTCCTTGTTCCACTTGAAAGAGAACGGGTTCAGATAGCCGGGGCGTGCAATTGTGATCCCAAACAGCTTGTCGGTCACATCATAGGCGATAAAAAGCCGATGGATAAAAGGGGTGTCTTCCGAGAAGCGTTGTGCAAGTGCACAGCTCATCAAAAGATAACGGGCATTGGAGATTAGCGTGATGATCGCAACTTCAAGATAAGTGGCATTTGCTGCGATCAGTGTAAAAGCAGCATATTCACCTGCTGAAGCGTTATTGAGGAGGCTGGCAAGAAATCCCTGTAAAGGATTCAGACCGGCATTCCTTGTGGCGATTCCAAGAGAAAAGGATACCGCAAAATAACCGAGTGCGATCGGAAATCCGTCCCGCATTCCTTCGGTGAAAACTTTCCGGCTGAAAGTATAGACCGGATGTTGGTTTGTTTTGAATGTCTGTATATTGTGATTCATAAAAATTCTCTTTTCATCAGGTTGTTAATATCAAATTAACTATGTGGAAGAGATGATGGGGAAATTTGAAAAAGATACCGGAGCAGGCAGATTTTTCAAAGATTTTAAGAAATATCATGGACTTCCGGTTCAGGATGCCATTTTCTTTAACCAGAGTGATCTGATCTGTGATATGGCAAAGCACGAGGACTTTATTGTTATGGGAAGATGTGCGGATGTTGTTCTGACAAACCACCGTATTCCGCATATCAGCATTTTCATCACTGCTTCCTTCGAACAGCGTGTACACCGTATGATGGAGCTGCACAACTTAAATTACAAGCAGGCCGCACATCTGTTACAGAAGTTAGACAAGAAGCATGAGAACTATTACCACACTTATACAGGTAAGAAGTGGGGAGATGCGGTCAACTATGATTTGTGTATCAACAGTGCAAGTTATGGTATCGAGGAATCTGTGGAGCTGATTGAGCGAATGATCAATAAGTATCCGAACCGATAAACTGAGGTTTAGCCATCTGAACTGCATCTATCTCCTTGTGATCGTAATTCTCACATTACCCGGTATGAGCTTTGAGGAACAGATCAGAATCAGGCTTTGCATTACTGGACGTATTGGAGCGCTGATGCCAGGAGAAAAATACGAGTGTGCAGCGAAGATGGAGAGACCGCGGAATGCTTGAGACACTTTGGAACAGAATTTAAGCGGTGGTTACTGTTATCCACCGCTTGAAGAATAAATAATAAATTTCGCTGAAGCCGGGGCTGCCGCAGGAACGAAAGTTCGTGTGGCGGTTCCGGTTTTTTAAGTCTATTTATTTGACCGTCTCCAGATATGCATCTTCTCAGCCTCTGCGATCAGTTCATCCCGGAAATCCGGATGGGCGATTGAGATGAGAGCTTCGGCTTTCTGCCATGCGGAGAGACCTTTTACATTGACCATACCATATTCCGTGACAACGAAGTGTGTGTTGGCACGGGTATCTGTGACAATCGTACCGTTTGCTAAAGTCGGGCGGATACGGGAGTGCATGACACCCTGCTTGTCGGTAAACGTAGAAGAGCAGCAGATGAAGCTCTTACCACCGTGGGAGAGATAAGCGCCAAGCACGAAGTCGAGCTGTCCGCCTGCACCGCTGATCTGCTTCGTTCCGGAAGATTCGGAGCTGACCTGACCGAAGAGATCAATGTCCACACAGTTGTTGATGGAAATAAAGTTATCCAGTGCGGAGATGGAACGGATATCGTTCGTGTAGCTTACCGGTGCACTCATCATTTCCGGGTTCTCATCGAGATAATCGTACATCTTTTTCGTTCCGGCACCGAAGCCATATACCTGACGGTAGCGGTCAATACTCTTCTTAGAACCGTTGATCTTTCCTGCTTTTGCAATATCGACAAAGGCGTCGACATACATTTCCGTATGGACACCAAGGTCTTTCAGATCAGAATCTGCGATCATGGAGCCGACAGCGTTCGGCATGCCGCCGATGCCAAGCTGCAGACAGGCGCCGTTAGGAATCTGGTCCACGATAAGTTCAGCAACTTTCTTATCGACCTCTGTGGCAGGACCGCCTGCACCGAGTTCACCGATTGGGGCATTGTTGCCTTCTACTATATAAGTGACATTGGAGATATGGACGCCGGTCTCTGTGCCGCCAAGACAGCGAGGCATATTTTCATTGACCTCGACAATAATATGTTTTGCTGTCTCACACATGGCGCCGAGATGGGATGCGTTCGGTCCGAAATTGAAGTAGCCGTGCTTATCCATCGGGGCAACCATAATCATGGCAACATCATCCGGGCAGGAGGATTCGCGATAATAACGCGGAAGCTCGGAGTAGCGGATTGGTGAATAGTAAGCACATCCTCTTGCGATCAGTTTGCGTTCAATACCTGACATATGCCAGGAGTTCCAGGTGAAGTGTTCTCCGGCATCTTCACGGGCAAAGACAGCGAGTGGCTTTAATAAAATACCACCGCGCAGATTTACATTTTTCAATTCGTCCGTACGTTTTGCAAGTGCCTGGTCTAACACATCGACTGTGCCGTTGCACCAGCCGTAATCAACCCAGTCACCGGACTTGATCAGTTTGACCGCCTCGTCAGCGGAAACAAGTTTCTGTTTGTACTCCTGAGTATAATCCATTACATATACCTCCGTAAAATACGAATAAAATATAGGGTTCCTGTTCTATGCGTGCAGAAAACGTAGGTAAAAGGTTCTGCGCAGCAAAGGATGGAACAAAAAGTTTGTTAAAAATTTATCAATATATATTGTAACACTTTATGGACGATTTTACAAGTCCTGTAAAAGGATTCCTGCGAAGAATGAAAAAAAGACCGAATTTTAGCTGTCAGAATTATTCTGTTAGCGGTATAATAAAAAAAGGACAGCTTACAGCAGGAAAATTTACAAATACAGAAGAAATTGAGGAACAGACATGCAGTTTGAATTAGACTTTATTACAGATGAGCTGCCGGATACTCCGGTGCAGATAAAGAAGCGAACCGCAATCCGCGGCGTGATCCATTATCAGAATAAGCTTCTGATGGTCCGCACGAAGGAAGGAGATTACAAATTCCCGGGCGGAGGAATGGAGGAGGGCGAGACAGATAAGGAAACCCTGCTCCGTGAGATCACGGAGGAGACCGGGTATACAGATATCCATATTGGGCTTTGGATCGGGAAAGCATTTGAACAGAACATTGATACGGAGGATCCGAGTCAGTATTTCCAGATGGAATCGCGCTACTATGAATGCTGGCTGATGAGCGACCGCAGAGCGGAGAGTGTGATGGATGATTACGAGGAGAAGCTCGGGTTTGCACCGGAGTTTGTGACCGCAGAGGAGGCATACCGCTCGAACAGAAAGCTCTTAGACAGGGAGCAGAAGAAGCTCCGGGATTTTATCCAGAGATCTTACATCCAGGGAAATAAAGAGCAGCTATCGGCAGGGATTACGTTTTCCTCAAAGATTCCATGGTTGGAGCGGGAGACAGAAGTGTTATCCAGATTAAACCGCTCTCTTGTGGATAAGATTGCAGATGCAGTGCGTGACTGTGGAAAAATCATGTTAGAAGCGGTGCGGACATCAGATATGGTGGATGAGAAAGAGGGACATGCCAATTTCGTCACCATTTATGATAAGAAAGTACAGGAAACCTTAAAAGAAAAGCTTACAGAGATTCTTCCGGCTGCGGCTTTTGTCGGGGAGGAGGATGACATCCACATTTCGATTCAGAAAGGACTGGCGTTTATTGTAGACCCGATCGATGGGACAACGAATTTTATCAAGGATTATCATGTCAGCGCCATCTCGGTAGGACTGATAAATGATGGAAAAAGTTATATGGGGGTAGTCTACAATCCGTATCTGGATGAGATGTTCACGGCAGAGCGTGGAAAAGGGGCATTTCTAAACGGAAAACCGATCCACGTATCCAGAAATCCGCTGTCGGAGGGGATCGTGTTGTTCGGGACAGCACCTTACTACGAGGAACTGAGCAGGAAATCGTTTGATCTGGCATATGAATATTTCCGGCAGGCATTGGATATCCGGAGGAGTGGATCCGCGGCGATCGATCTGTGCAGCATTGCAGCAGGGCGCGCGGAGGTCTACTTCGAGCTTCGGTTAAGTCCGTGGGATTATGCGGCGGGTTCGCTGATCGTGGAGGAAGCCGGAGGTGTGGTGACAACAGTCGACGGCGGTGAGATTACATTTGAGAGACCGTGTTCGGTGCTTGCAGCGAACGGACGGGCGAAGCTGCAGGCATAGGGAGAGCAGCGGTATGCAGGAAAAGCGCGTGGAATCATGTGCGTGAAGTGGAAGCAACAGACAGAACAGAATGGATGAACAGGCGGTAAAAACTGAAAACAAACGGGAAAGGAGAATCGCCGGGAAGATAGACTGACCGGGCGACATGGAAAAGAATGAGCGCAATTGTAACATTGAAAAAAGGAGAAGGACGTACCATCAAGGCGGGTGGTGCGTGGATTTTTGATAACGAGATCGATACGATCACAGGAAGATTTAAAAACGGTGAGGTCGTGACGGTTCACGACTTTGACGGCTATCCGATGGGAAAAGGCTTTATCAACCAGAACTCCAAAATCCGTGTGCGGATGATGACGAGAAAAGCAGATCAGGAGATTGACGATGCGTTTTTAAAAATGCGTGTGAAAAATGCATGGGAGTATCGCAAGACAACGGTAGATACTTCTTCCTGCAGAGTCATCTTCGGGGAGGCAGACTTCCTGCCGGGACTTGTGATCGATAAATACGAAGACGTGCTTGTTGTAGAGTGTCTGGCACTTGGCATGGAGCAGTTCAAGGGGAAGATTGTAGAGGACTTAAAGGAGCTTCTGGCGGAGGATGGCATCCTGATCCGTGGTGTATACGAGCGGAGCGATGCGAATGAGCGTGTGAAGGAAGGGCTTTCCAAGATAAAGGGATTCATTGGGGATGAGTTTGACACGAATGTTGAGATTGTGGAAAACGGGGTTCACTATATGGTCGATGTGGTGAATGGACAAAAGACTGGATTCTTCCTTGACCAGAAGTACAACCGTCTCGCAATGCAGCGCATCTGCAAGGGAAAGAAAGTGCTAGACTGCTTCACCCATATGGGAACGTTCGCCTTAAATGCAGGAATCGCAGGGGCAGCAGAGGTCACCGGACTTGACATTTCCGAATATGCGGTGAGCCAGGCAGAGGCGAATGCAAGGTTAAATCATCTGGAAGATACCGTACACTTCCGTCAGGCAAACGTTTTAGATGAGCTGCCAAAGCTCGCGCAGGCAGGTGAAAAATATGATGTGGTAATCT
>ERZ772872.2407-NODE-2407-length-15246-cov-7.895464_pt1 | contig 15246 bp, 15 predicted proteins | sample MGYA00512132_ERZ772872 | MGnify/ENA primary metagenome ERZ772872 (study PRJEB29015, sample SAMEA2737724) | human gut metagenome | biome: human gut; feature: human-associated habitat; material: faeces | place: China | collected 2012 ...
CCCTATAATTAGGGTACAAATGACTTGTTCCCGGAAAAGCCGGGCGCACGCCATTGGAGAGTATACAGGCCGTTGGGGGCCTGCTAAAAGTGGAGGTAATTTCTTATGCGTGTAAAATCAAATAAGCTTGCCCTGCGGGTGCTTTCCACCGCCACGTTTCTGGCAATGGTGTCGTCCTGCGCCACGGCGGCTTTTGCGGGCACCTACTACATGGAGAAAGGCAGCATCAGCATCGTTGCCAAAACGGACGGCAACTACATCACGCAGGGTGATATCAACGACAAGAAGGACGAGGGCGAAACGGTCATCACGAACCGCGACAGCGAAACCGCTTCTAAGAACACCGTCACCATCAAAGCGGAGGAGGGCAGCACCGCCAATGTTACGCTGGACAACGTAAACATCGACGCCAGTGACACCGGCAAGGCCGCCCTGACCGTGACGGGTACCGGCGACACCGAGATCGAACTGAGCGGAGACAACACCCTCGTCAGCGGTTCCGGACACGCGGGTCTGGAAAAGAGCGACACCTACGGCAGCGAGCCTTCCCAAAACGGCTCCCTGACCATCAACGCAGAGGATCCCGACAGCTCCCTGACCGCCACCGGCGGTACAAGCGGTGCAGGCATCGGCGGTGCAAGCCACAGGGACAGCAGCAATATCACCATCACCGGCGGCAGCATCACCGCCACTGCCGGCAGCAACTCCGGCAGTGGTCGCACGTATTGCGGTGCCGGCATCGGAGGCGGTGCGTACGGTAAGGGTAACAACATCAATATCACCGGCGGTACGGTGAATGCTACCGGCGGTGAGGGAAACAGCTCTTATCACTTCGGTGGTGCCGGTATCGGCGGCGGCTTTAACAGCGGTGCCAACAACATCACCATTTCCGGCAATGACACCAGGGTCACCGCCACCGGTAAGGATGGCGGCGCAGGCATCGGCGGCGGTTATGCCGGAACCGCCGACAGCATCACCATCTCCGGCGGCACCGTGGACGCTACCGGCGGCTCCTCCGGCGCAGGCATCGGTGGCGGAGGCAACCGCTATTACAGTAAAGGCGGCAGCGCCAGCAACATCACTATCTCCGGCGACAACACCCATGTCACCGCCACTGGCGGCTACGACGGCGCAGGCATCGGCGGCGGAGCAGGCGGCGGAGCGAACGGCGGTGCAGGCAGCGTCAGTAATGTCACCATCTCCGGCGGCACCGTCGTCGCCACCGGCAAGGGTTCGGCTGCCGGTATTGGCGGCGGCGCTGATCTAAATGGGATTGAAGGCGGAAGCGCCACCGACATCACCATTTCCGGCGGCAATGTGACCGCCATCGGCGGCAAGGGGTCTGACTCCCAAAGCGGCGGTGCAGGCATTGGCGGCGGCACCGATATCTTTGGATACGGCTGCGGCGGTGTTGGCAGCAATATCACCATTTCCGGCGGCACGGTGAACGCTGTGGGCGGCCGCAACAGTGCCGGCATCGGCGGCGGTGACGGTGCGGGCTGCAGCGACATCACCATCTCCGGCGGCACGGTCACTGCAAGCAGTGAAGACGGCGCAGCCGGTATCGGCGGCGGACGCTGGGCCGGTGCAGGCACAGCAGACAGCGCTGGCGTGACCATCACGAACGGCACCGTGACTGCCAACGGCGGTGCAGGCGCGGCAGGCATCGGCGATGGTGCAAACAATGTTTCTGACGTTGGCTCGGTCATTTCCATCACCGGCGGCACCGTGACTGCCAACGGCGGTGCGGGCGAAGCCGCAGGCATCGGCAACGGCGAAAACGACGCCAACGACGCCGCTGTGAACATCAGCGCCACCACCGCCAGACTTGACGTAACAGCGGTGACGCAGGGCAGCGATGAGGCCATCACCGGCGGCGACGACATGACCATGGCAGAGCTGAATAACCAGTTCAGCGGCGTGGTGCGGTTCTTCCGCGGCACGAACCACTACAACACCGTGCACAACGGCAAGTATGTGGGCATGGCCGACAACAACGCCGACGAACATCAGGAAACGGACGCCCACATCTGGGGCAGCACCGAGATCATCCGGCAGGCCACTCCCACCGAACAGGGCATCCTGCGCCACCACTGCGCGGTGGACGGCTGCAAGGGCTACTACGAGGAGTTCTTTGACTACGTTGCCCCCGCAGAGCCTGTGACCCCCGCACCCACGGACCCGGACACCCCGAATGTGCCCGGCACTTCGGACAGCACCCCGGGCACCCCCGCACAGGGCACCCCGGCAGATGCGGCAGCGGCAGACGCCGTCCCGGGCGCTGCAACGGCGGAAGAAGTCTCTGTGACGCCCTCCGGCGCACAGACTGTCACCGCCGCCGCCCTGCCCAAAACCGGTGTCAACTGGCTGGCAGCGGTGGGCAGCGCCATCAGCGGCATGGTCCTGCTGGCAGCGGGCTATGTGCTGGACCGCAAGAGCCGCAGACAGAACTAATTGCCATCCCCGCCTGCCGCGCGGTTCCGCAAGCAGCGCGGCAGGTTTCCCCTTCATAACAGGAACAGCGCCCCGGGACCGCAAGCTCGGGGCGCTGCTCTGTTTTTTTATAACAATGGTTCGCCGTCCAGCACGGCCCGCGTGAGGGTGTCGCCCTCATAGACCAGCTTCAGCGAGAAATACGGCCGGTTCTCGTTCAGCAGCCGGAAGAAGATCTTGTCCCCTTCCCAGATGGGCAGGGCCGTCACCCGCTGCTTGGGCACCCATTCCAGCACCCCTTCCCGGCAGGCATCGCCCTGCACCATCTCGCCTTCCCAGCGGTCGGCAGTGTACAGGTGGATGAACTCGGTCATGTTGCCCAGCACAAAGGTCAGCAGCCCCCGGGCGCGGTAGCGGGTCAGGGTCAGGCCGGTCTCCTCCCGCACCTCGCGCACAAGGCACTCCTCCGGGCTTTCGAACCGCTCGAATTTGCCGCCCACGCCCACCCATTTGTCGTGGTTGTAGTCGTCCTGCTTTTTGATGCGGTGCAGCATCAGATAGGCGTCCTCCCGCTCCAGATAGCACAGCGTGGTGCTGAAAATGGGGTATTCCGGGTCCAGAAACGCTCCTAAGTTCATTGTGATCTCCTTTTTGTGTGTAACCCTCTCAGGCGAAAACCATGCTGCCGATCGTTACGGCTCTTTTTGTGAAAATGCAATTCCGGGCAGACCGCAGTCTGCCCGGAATTGCTTATTAAAAATAATTTTTCCTCTGAATATGCCCGGAGCATCGCGGCGGGCATTCTAAATCGTCAGGCCTTCCGGCCTGCCCTGCCCTTGCCCGCATTGTTCAGCTTGCGCACCAGATCGTTCTGGTGCTTGCGCTGCGAAGCCGTGGGCTGGGGGTCCCGTGCTTCCTCGGGGCGTTTGCCGGTCTGCACCGCGTCCGGGTCGATGCGCTCCAGCGTCCACTCCTGATTGCCGCCGGACACAAAGTTCCAGATCTGGGCCTGTGCACCGTTGGCGGTGTTCATGCCCACCAGATCAATGTATTTGTCCGCCAGCGCATTGCGGATGCGGGTGCGGCCATTGCGGGTGGGCTCCAGCTCCCAGCACTGGCTCATGCCGCTGGTGCGGCTCCACTGGTGCAGCCAGGTGCCTTCCACCACGCCGCCCAGGGCCAGGTCGATCACCTTGCCGGTAAAACGGTTCTGGATGCGCCAGCGCCCGCCGCCTGCGTCCACGAACTGCCACTGCTGCCACGGATGGCCCGCGTAGCTCCACAGCTGGATGGCGGCGCCGTTCTCCGTGTTGAAGTCCTTTACTTCCAGCACCTTCCCGTTCGGGGCTTTGATGATGTAAAATTCATTTTCCAGTATAACGACCTGCGATGCCTTCGCCATAGAGCACGACTCCTTTCCTTCCTGGTAGCCCTATTATAACGTATCGGCCGCGCGGCAACAAGGATGCTTTTCCATAATCTTTTTTCGATTTCTTGTGCACTTTGCATCTTTTCCCGAGAGTTCCGGCCACTTTGCACTCTGCCGTGGAATGTGGTACAATAAACTTATCCGATCAGAGGAGGGAAATTGCCATGACCAATGAGACCATTCAGACCATCCGGAGCCGCCGCAGCTGCCGCGCCTACAAACCGGAGCAGATCACCAACGAAGAACTGGAAGCCGTTCTGGGTGCCGGCACCTATGCTGCCAGCGCCATGGGCAAGCAGAGCGCCAAGATCGTGGTGGTGCAGGACGCCGCCACGCGGGAAACGCTCTCCCGCATGAACGCCGCCATCATGGGCAAGGACTGCGACCCCATGTACGGCGCGCCCACCATTCTGGTGGTGCTGGCCGATGCCAACGCCAAGTGCGCTGTGCAGGACGGCAGCCTTGTCATGGGCAACCTGATGCTGGCCGCCGCCTCGCTGGGGCTGGGCAGCTGCTGGATCAACCGCGCCAAAGAAGAGTTTGAGAGCGAAGAGGGCAAGGCCCTGCTGAAGAAGTGGGGCATCGAGGGCGAGTGGATCGGCGTCGGCCACTGTACCCTGGGCTACCCCGCCGGGGACCCTCAGCCCGCCGCGCCCCGCAAATCGGATTACATCCTCAAGGTGTGATCCCCGACAAAAGTAGGAGCACTATGAAACCCGATTACAAACTGGTCGCCAAGGCCAAATACATCCACACCACCGCCGACCTTGCCAGCGAGATCTGGCACGAGGTCTACAAACGCTATTACCCCGGCAAGCAGCTGGACACTCTGGTGGAGGAGCTGCAGAGCGCCGAAGCCATCGAGGCCGACATCGACAACGACGTGAACTATTTTCTCGTCGTGCTGGGCGGCAAGAACATCGGCTACTTTGCCTGGAAGATGGAGAACACCGCCCTGCACCTGATGCACCTGTACCTCAAGCCGGAGTACCGCGGCAAGGCCATCGGCCGCGACATCGTGCTTTCCTGCGAGCGTCTGGCCCGGGGCGAGGGCAAGGGCCGCATGTGGTGCACCGTGCATGCCAAGGCCCTGCCCGTACAGCAGTTCTTCAAGGCGCTGCGCTACCGCAGCCTGAAGCCCGCCGAGCAGGAAACCGGCACCGTGCCCCGCAATGAGCTGGTGTTTGAGCACACCCTGTAAGGCTGTGCCCGGTTTGCCGCAAAAAGGCATTGAAATTTCTCCCGGTTTGTACTACACTGGTGTAGTGCAATGAAGTAGCGGCACCCGCCGCCGGACAGAAAAAGGAGAACGCGCATGGCAAAAGATCATCCGACCGGGCAATCCGGTCTGTACGAGGCTTTCCTGCAGCTCAAGACCCCGGAACAGTGCTACCGTTTTCTGCAGGACGTCTGCAGCTATTCCGAGCTGAGTGCAATGGAACAGCGCTTCAACATTGCGGAGATGCTGGCAGACAAGCGCATCTATACCGAGATCATGGACAAGACCGGCGCGTCCAGTGCCATCATCAGCCGGGTCAGCCGGGTACTGAGCGCAGACGGCAGCGTCCTGCGCGAATTGCTGGAAGCCGATAAGAATACGCACTGATTTTTTCACCGCGTGCCGCTTTGCGGTGCGCGGCGTTCTTATTTTCAAGGAGGTTTTATCCCAATGAGCAAAGCTGTTGTGTTTTTTGCCGAGGGCACCGAAGAGTGCGAGGCCCTGCTGGTGGTGGACCTGCTCCGCCGCGCTAAAGTGGACGTGACCGTGGCCAGCGCATCCGGCAGCCGCGAGATCCTGAGCAGTCACAAGATCCGCATCACCGCCGACGCACTGGCCGAAGAAGTGGACTATTCCGACGTGGATCTGGTGGTGCTGCCCGGCGGCATCCCCGGCACGCCGAATCTGGCCGCCAACAAGACCGTAACCGACACCTGCACCGCCTTTGCAAAGTCCGGCAAAAAGGTGGCCGCCATCTGCGCCGCACCCAGCGTGCTGGCCTCTCTGGGCCTGCTGGAAGGCAAAAATGCCACGGCCCACGCCGGATTTCAGGACAAGCTGGCCGGTGCCCATGTGCTGGACGCCGAAGTGGTCGTGGATGGCAACATCACCACCAGCTACGGTCTGGGTGGTGCCATCCCGTTTGCACTGGAGCTGGTGCGCCAGCTGGCCGGGCAAGCCGAGGCCGACCGCATCCGGAACGCCATCGCCTACCGGCACTGAAAGGAGGCCTGTTCCATGCGTTTTGTCACCTGCCTTGGCCCGGATGGTGTGGAGGAGCCCGCCGTCCTCTCTGCCGACGGCACCGCCGTCACCCCGCTGCGCTGGCTGGGCCTGCCCTGCGATACCCTGACCGAGGCCATCCCGCAATTGACCCCCGCCGTGCGGGCCGGGCTGGCGCTGGCCCTGTCGGCCATCCCGTCGGTCCCGCTGGATGCCGTGCAGCTGCAGAGCCCCATTCCCTGCCCGGCACAGGACGTTGTCTGCCTGGGCATCAACTACATGGCTCACTCGGACGAAGCGGAAAAGTATTCCGCCGACGCCTTTGCCACCCAGCATCAGGACGCCATCTACTTTTCCAAGCGGGTCACCCGTGCCGTGCCGGACGGCGGCTTCATCGAGGCCCACACCGACCTTGTAAAGAAGCTGGACTACGAGTGTGAGCTGGCCGTGGTGCTGGGCCGGGATGCCAAAGATGTGCCCGCCGGGCAGACCAGGGACTATGTGTTCGGCTACACCATCCTGAACGACGTTTCCGCCCGCGATGTGCAGACGGCCCACAAGCAGTGGTACTTTGGCAAAAGTCTGGACGGCTTTACCCCCATCGGCCCCTGCATCGTGACGGCGGACGAGTTCGGAACCTACCCGCCGCAGCTGGGCATCCGCAGCTTTGTCAACGGCGAAAAGCGGCAGGACTCCAACACCCGTCTGCAGATTTTTGACATCGACCATGTCATCCACGAGCTTTCGCAGGGCATGACCCTGAAGGCCGGCACCATCATCGCCACCGGCACCCCCGCCGGTGTGGGCATGGGCATGGATCCGCCGCAGTTCCTGCAGCCGGGCGACACGGTGCGCTGCGAGATCGACGGCATTGGCAGCCTGACCAACACGGTGCGTTGAGCTGTTGTAAAACTGTCCAAATTCTGTGCAGCATTTCCGTCTGATTGCATGAAAAGCTGCTGCGGCTCTGCTTTTTTGCAGAGCGCTGTGTTATACTGGAAGTCAACAAAATACGGCAGCCTCCGGGCTGCAGCAAAGGGGTAAATGAGATTATGAAGGAATACGCATTTGGCATCGACCTGGGCGGCACCACCGCCAAGATCGGCCTGTTCACCACCGCCGGCGCTCTGCTGGAAAAGTGGGAGGTGCCCACCGACACCTCCAATGCCGGTGAACACATCCTGGAAAATCTGGCTGCGGCCATCATGGGCAAAATGCAGGAAAAGGCCATTCCCGCCGAGCAGGTGGAGGGCGTGGGCATCGGCGTGCCCGGCCCGGTGCTGGACAGCAGCGTGGTGCCCATCGTCTGTGCCAACCTGGGTGGCTGGGGCCAGCGCAATGTGTCGGCCCAGCTCTCCGGCCTGCTGGACGGCCTGAAGGTGCTGGTGGGCAATGATGCCAACGTGGCTGCCCTGGGCGAGATCTGGATGGGTGCCGCCAAGGGCTGCCGCAGTGCTGTCATGGTCACCCTGGGCACCGGCGTGGGCGGCGGCGTCATCGTGAACGGCAAGGTCATCGACGGCTCCCACGGGGCCGGCGGCGAGATCGGCCACATCACAGTGAACCGCCACGAGACCGCCACCTGCGGCTGCGGCAAGCACGGCTGTCTGGAGCAGTATTCCAGCGCCACCGGCGTGGTCCGCTGCATGAAGAAGCTGCTGGACGAGAACCCGGGCACCCCCTGCACCCTGCGCGGCATCGACTTTGCCGCCAAGGACGTATTCGACGCTGCCCGCAGCGGCGACGCCCTTGCCGCCCGTGAGGTGGACGAGATGACCGACACGCTGGGCATGGCACTGGCCAGCATTGCCGCCACCACCGACCCGGAGATGTTCATGATCGGCGGCGGTGTGGCCCGCGCAGGCGAGGTGCTGTTCGACCCGCTGCGCGAGCACTACAAGACCTACGCCTTCAAGTCCTGCCGGGAGACCCCCATCGTGGCGGCCACACTGGGCAACGACGCCGGCATCTACGGTTCCGTGCGCCTGATCGTGGGCGAATAAAACATACCTGATCGCAAAAGAGGCGCTGCCATCCGGCAGCGCCTCTTTTCTTATCCTTTACAGCGTATCTTCTCCCGGCAGCTGGTTCCACAGGCGGTAGTACACGCCCTGCTTTGCCAGCAGCTGTTCGTGGGTACCGGATTCCACAATGCCCTCTTCGCCCAGAACAAGGATGCGGTCGTAATCCTTGATGGTGGTCAGGCGGTGGGCAATGGTCAGGGTGGTGCGGCCGTGGGCCAGTTTTTCCAGGCTCTGGCCCACCAGGATCTCGCTCTCGTTGTCCAGTGCACTGGTGGCCTCGTCCAGAATCAGGATGGGCGGGTTCTTCAGAAACACACGGGCAATGGCGATGCGCTGTTTCTGGCCGCCGGACAGCTTGACGCCGCGCTCTCCGACGTAGGTGTCAAAGCCGTCCTTCAGGGCCAGAATGAACCGCTCGGCACCGGCCAGACGGGCCGCCTCCACGATCTCCTCGCGTGTGGCACCGGGCTTGCCGTAGGCAATGTTCTGGGCCACCGTGCCGCTGAACAGGTACACGTCCTGCTGCACGATGCCGATGTCGTTGCGCAGGCTGCGGAGGGTGACATGGCGGATGTCCTGCCCGTCAATCAAAATTTTGCCGCTGGTCACCTCATAGAAGCGCGGGATGAGGTTGCACAGGGTGGTCTTGCCGCCGCCGGAAGGGCCGACGAGGGCCAGCCGTTCGCCCGCCCGGATATCCAGACTGACGTTGTGCAGCACCTTGTTGTGGTCGTCCGGGTACTCAAAGCTGACGTTCTCGAACCGGATGGCGCCAGGGCCGGGCTGCAGCGGCACAGCGTCCGGCGCGTCGTCGATGGTGACGGGGGTGTCCATGATCTCGGCAAAGCGCTCGATGCCGGTCATGCCGCGTTGGAACTGCTCGGCGAACTCCACGATGCGGCGGATGGTTGCAATGAGGGTGGTGACGTACAGCATATAGGCCACCATGTCACCGGCAGTAATTTTGCCGTACACCAGCGAAAGGCCGCCCGCCAGAATGACCACCAGATACATCAGACCGTCGAACAGGCGGGTGGAGGTGTTGAACGCGCCCATGGCGTAGTAGCTCAGAGTCTTGATCTGCTCAAAATCCTTGTTGCCCTGCAGGAACTTTTCGCGTTCCTCATCCTCGGCGGCAAAGGCTTTTACCACGCCCTGCCCCAGCAGGCTGTCCTCGATGGTGGAGTTCAGCTCGCCGATCTGCACGCGCTGCTGGCGGAATCGTGCCCGCAGACGGCCGTTCAGGTACACCGACACCACGCCCATCAGCGGCACGCAGGCGAACACGGCCAGCGTCAGCGGCACACTGGCCTGACACAGGATGACAAAGGACACCACGATCTTGATGGCCGCGATGAAGAATTCCTCCGGGCAGTGGTGGGCAAACTCGGTCACATCGAACAAATCGTTGGTGATGCGGCCCATGATGGTGCCCACCTTCGTGTTGTTGTAGTAGGTGTGGTCCAGCTTGAGCAGGTGGTCAAAGGCGTCGCGGCGCATATCGGTCTCGATGTGCACACCCATGATGTGGCCGATGCTGGACATATAATACTGGGCCGCGCCGTCGATGAGACGCAGCACAAAGTACACTGCCGCCAGCCGCAGCACGATCTGTGCCGTCAGGGTGATGCCCACGCCCATGGCGGCGTTGGTGATGGTGCTCATGATCTTGGGCAGCACGATGTCGCACAGGGTGGTCAGTGCCGCGCAGAACAGATCGAGGAACAGCGTTTTCTTATATTTTGCCAGATACGGCAAAAACCGCCGGATGAGCGCGCCGCTGCTGGTGTGGTGCGCACCGGGGTCGGTGATGGTCGTTTTTTGCTTGGACATGATACCTCCTGTTGGACACCCTCATCCGTCCGCTCGCTCTGCTCGCGTCCACCTTCCCCCGTCTGGGGGAAGGCTTTTCGGAAACTGCTGCGCGCAGGAAGGCTTCCCCCGGTCGGGGGAAGCTGTCTGCGAAGCAGACTGATGAGGGCGCATTTTACACTTTCTTACTGTAATCCCGCTCGCCGTAGATGGCGGTGCCGATGCGCACAAGGGTGGCACCTTCGCGGATGGCGTTTTCAAAGTCGCCGCTCATGCCCATGGAGAGGGTCTCCATCTGCACGTTCTGATAGCCGCGCTCACCGGCCTGCACGAACAGCTTGTACACCTCAGCGAGGTACCGGCGGTTCTGGGCGTCGTCGTCGTTCACCGGCGGGATGGCCATCAGGCCCTTCACCCGGATGTGCTCCTCGGCGGCGGCAGCGTCCAGCAGCGGCCAGAGGGCTTCCGGTGCCACGCCGGTCTTGCTTTCTTCACCGCCGATGTTCACTTCCAGCAGCACGTTCTGCACGATGCCCGCCTTGGCAGCTTCCTTCTCGATGGCGTTCAGCAGGTGTTCGCTGTCCACGCTCTGGATCAGGCTGGCACGGCCCAGCACCTTTTTGATCTTGTTGGTCTGCAGGTGGCCGATAAAGTGGCTGGACTTGCCGCAGTAAGCCCCTGCATCAAAGTTTGCGCACAGCTCCTGCACATGGTTCTCGCCGAACACATCAATGGGCAAAGCGGCGCTGGCGGCCACGGTCTGGGCGGTGCGGGTCTTGCAGGCGGCGCACAGCTGCACAGTCGCGGGGTCGCGGCCCGCTTCCCGGGCGGCGGCGGCCATCTTTTCGCGGATCTTCGCCACAGCTTCCTTCATCTGTTCCAGTGTTTTCTCAGCCATACTGCTTTAGTCCTCCTCGGTATACTTGGCGCGCTCGCCGCCGATCAGCTTCGGGCGGGTGCTGGCACACAGGATATTCGCTTCGCCAATTTTGGAAAGGCTCAGCCGCACCGGCACGGCCACCCGCTTGAGGTGCATCCCGATGAGGGTGCCGCCGATGTCGATGCCCGCGTGGGCGCGGATTTCTTCCACGGCCACCGGCTCTTTGAAGTTTTTCCAGCAGGTGGTGGCCCAGCTGCCGCCCGCATGAGGCCGGGGCACCACACACACTTCCTCCCAGCCGTATTTCTCGGCGGCTTCGCGCTCGAGGATAATGGCACGGTTCAAATGCTCACAGCACTGCGCTGCCAGCCAGATGCCGTTTTCCGCCAGCACCGGCGCAATGCCCGCATACACGGCCTGCGCGGCTTCCAGACTGGAATCCTTGCCGATGTGGCCGCCCACGATCTCACTGGACGAGCAGCCCACCACGAACACGTCACCTTTTTTCAGGTTTGCCTGGGCCAGCAGTTCGGTCACGGCCTGCCGGGCTTCGGTCTCGATTTGCTGTTTGAATGCTTCGGTCATTTCAAAACACTCCTTTTATACTCTTGCCTGCAGCAGGCGTGCAGAGCCCACTGCACCAAAATACACTTTGCTGCCCACCGGGCACGCCGCTGCGCAGCTGTTCATTGCCCGGCCGGTGATGGTGCGCTTCCACGCCCCGGTGGCCGGGTCCACCACAGCGGCGCAGGGCGCATCCGCCGTCATGCGGAACAGCTTCTGCTGCAGGTTCTGGCCCGCACGCAGGGCCACCCCGCGCAGGAAGGTACTGTCGGCATTCTGTTCCAGCCAGCCGCTGCGGCTCCAGCGGAAGCTGATGTACAGCGCACCGTCTTCGTCCAGCGCCAGCGCACCGGGGTAGCCCGGCAAGCTGTCGGCGGCGCTCCCGCAGTCTCTGCCGCCCGCCGTCAGCTCCCGGGCGTCGGCGTCCACGCTCCACACGCAGCGGCTGCCGAGGTCCGAGACGTAGAGCGTTTCACCGTCGGCCGAGAGGGCCAGGCCGGAGGCCCCGGCCACGCCGCCCAGCACCCGCTGCACGGAACGGTCTGCCGGGTCGTAGACGTACACCCAGCCGGTGCCGGTGTGGGCCAGCAGCTCGGTGCGCAGGGCGCTTTCCAGCCCGTTATCCACCGGTTCATCTCCCACCACGGCAAAGTACACCTTGCCGTCCGGGCCCACTTCCACGGCCGAGATGGTTCCCAGCGGTGCACCGTCGATCTGGGTGACCACCTGTTCCACCGCGGCCCCCCAGCTGTCGTGCCGGGCACGGCACAGCGCCCCGCCGGAGGTGGTCACCACGGTGAGCCACAGGTCGCCGTTCTGGTCAAAATCGAAGCCGGTCAGCTCACCCTCCACCGAGAGAATGGCCGCATAGTGGCCGCCGTCGGTGCGCACAAGGTCGCTCGTGCGCTTTTTCAGCGCCGCACCGTTGTAGGCCGCCGCGTACACAAGGCCGTCCTGTTCGCGGATGCAGTCCACGCCCTGGTATTCGCCCAGGTCCCAGCTGTCCTTGCTGTCGGTGGAAAGCGCAGTCTGCGCCGCGCCGGTGTCCTGCCGGGTCTCGGGCGCTTTGTAGCGCTGCGGCGGCGTGTCGATGGGCCGGAATACCAGCGCATACACCAGTGCCAGCAGGATGCACACCCCAAACACGGTGCTGGCCGTGCGGAACCGCTTGAGCAGCGCGTCCCGCTCGGCAGCAGCCTGGGCGGCATACTCGGCCCGGCGGCGGGCGGCCTGAGCGCTGGCGCGGTTGGCGCGGCGCATCCAGCGGTCCACAAAGAGCGCCACCTGCGGGCCGACGGTCAGCGACGCAATGGCAAGGATGAGCAAAAATTCAACAAGTCCGATTCGCATAGGGCTTTTTCCTTTATCTTCCAAAAGCTTCGGGCAGTGCGCTGCCCCTTATCGTTTCAGTATAGCATTCCCTGCCCGGCAGTGCAAGCGCCGGGCTTTTCTTCGCGCAAAATGCCCTGTGCACCCAGGCTTTTGTGTGGTATACTGAGAGCAGGAGACTGCTTTTTGCAAAGCATTCATGCAAACTTCACAGCTTTTTCCCATTCTTGCAGTATTATAAAACCGTGAAAATAGACGAATCTGAGGAAGGGGTCTGTCCTATGGCAAAAATCCTGATCGTTGACGATGAGCCGCGCATCCGCGAGCTGATCAGCGAACATTTACAATATTCCGGTTATGTGTGTGCAGAAGCAGGCGACGGCACCGCCGCGCTGGCCCAGCTTTCCGGCGGGGCCTTCGATCTGGTCATCCTGGACCTGATGATGCCCTTCATGGACGGCATGACCTGCCTGCGGGAGATGCGCGCCCGCCACATCAACACCCCCGTCATCATCCTCACCGCCCGCGGCGAGGAATACGATAAGCTGGCGGGCCTGGAGAGCGGTGCCGACGACTATGTGGTCAAGCCCTTCTCCCCCCGCGAGCTGGTGGCCCGCGTGAAGGCCGTGCTGAACCGCACCATGCCCAAGCCCGCTGCCGCCGACAACATCATGACCTTCGGCGAGCTGACCATCGACACCGCCAGCCACACGGTGCGGGTCTCCGGCGAGGATGTGGCCCTGACGCCCAAGGAGTTTGACCTGCTGGTGTTCCTGGCGTCCAACAAGGGCATCGCCCTCAGCCGCGAGAAAATCCTGCAGAAGGTGTGGAACTACGACTACTTTGGCGAGGACCGCACCGTGGACACCCACGTCAAAATGCTGCGCGGCCATCTGGGCAAGTGCCGCGGTTACATCGCCACCGTGTGGGGCATCGGCTACAAGTTTGACCCGGACGCAGTGCGCGGCTAAAAGGAGAACACATCCATGCGGCATCATCGTTCTCTCGGCATCCGCGGCCAGCTGATGTGGTTTTTGTGCTGCATCTGCCTGTTTTTGCTGGGGCTGTTCTGGTTCCTTTCCACCCAGCTGCTGGAGCCGCTGTACACCAAGCACATCGAGTCCCAGCTGACCACGCAGGCAGAGAGCATCGCCTCGGAGCTGGACAAGGCCCTCGCCGACGGCGAAACGCTCTCGTCCTGGTCCTTCGGGCGGCTCTATGTCAACGGGTCCTTCTTTGACAAGCTGGCCGCCCAGCTGTACGCCAGCGGCAACCTGAACAGCTTTTGTGTGGACATCTCAGATTCCACCATGCGCACCATCTACAAGATCGAGAACCAGTCCTACTGCAACCTGCACGAAACACTGCTGTCGGACGCTTCCAACAACGATATGATCGTCTCCACGGCCGTGGCCATGCGCAAAAAATGCCGCACCACCGGCGGCTTTGTGCAGACGCTGAACCCGCCCCGGCTGTCCGGCTCGGCCCAGCTGCTGGTGGGGCGCAACACCTCCGGCGGCGAGTACACCGTGCTGGTCACCACCAGTCTGGTGCATGTGGCCGAGGCCGGCAATGTGCTCAGCACCGTGCTGCCCATGACGGCGGCGCTGATCTTCATTATGGCACTTTCGGCCGCGTGGCTGTTCAGCGCGTGGTTCACCAAACCCCTGCGCCAGCTTTCCAGTGCCGCGCGCCAGATGGCCCTGGGCAATTACGCCGTGCAGGTGGACAGCAGCCGCCGGGATGAGCTGGGCGACCTCGCCCAGGACTTCAACCACATGGCGTCCGAGGTGCAGCACGCAGCCCAGATGCAGCGGGACCTGCTGGCCAATGTCTCTCACGACCTGCGCACCCCGCTGACCCTCATCAAGGGCTACGCCGAGACGGTGCGCGACATCACTGGCGACGACAAGGCCCACCGCGATGAGCAGATGAACATCATCGTGGACGAGGCCGACCGCCTGACCGCACTGGTTTCCAGCGTGATGGAGCTGAGCAAGGTGACCAGTGGTGCCGACAAGTGCGAGCGGGTGCACTTTGACATGGGCCAGCTGTGCGACGAGGTGAGCGAGCGCTACGACGCCATTTGCGCCCAGAACGGCTGGCAGCTCAAGCTGGAACTGCCGGACGAGGAGCTGCCCGTCTACGCCGACCCGGATATGATGCAGCGGGCTTTGCATAATCTGCTGGGCAACGCCATGCACCACATCGGCAAGGATGGCATCTTCATCCTGCGGGCACAGCGCTGCACTGAGGGTGTGCGAGTGGAAGTGGAAGACCACGGCCCCGGCATCTCGGCCGACGACCTGCCCTACATCTTCGACCGGTATTACCGCTCCCGCTCCGACTCCGGCAAGCAGGGCACCGGCCTCGGCCTTTCCATCACCAAGGCCATCTTCCAACAGCATGGCTTCCGCTTCGGCGTGCAGAGCGCCATCGGCATGGGCACCACCTTCTGGTTCATCATGAACGACCTGCCCGCCAACGAGAAAAAGGCCGCACAGGAATAAATGGATCCACAAAAGCCGGAACGACTGCAGTCGTTCCGGCTTTT